>Ga0208138_100102_pt1 | contig 58249 bp, 45 predicted proteins | sample AntRauMetaRauer3_FD_184786 | JGI IMG/M metagenome (GOLD analysis project Ga0208138, IMG submission 184786) | Saline lake microbial communities from Rauer Lake, Antarctica, in enrichment culture - Antartic Rauer Lake 3 Metagenome Rauer3 (SPAdes)... ... | reverse complement strand
TGCCGTCGGCTAGCACTTCCCCTTGCCGGGCGTGCAGGGGACTTTCACCCCCGAGTCATCCCGAGGCACCACCCTCGGGAACAGCGCCAGTCAGGCGCTGCGCGCCATGCCTGGCGCACCATGAAAAACCCCGCCTCGAGAGGCGGGGTCGGATAGCGCGGAGAGAGCGGAGAACGGACGATGGCTTAGCCGAGGGTCTCGCCGGCCAGCATGAACCAGGTCTCGAGGACCGCGTCCGGGTTCAGTGAGACCGAATCGATGCCCTGCTCCATCAGCCACTTGGCGAGGTCCGGATGATCCGAGGGACCCTGGCCGCAGATGCCGATGTACTTGCCCTGGGCGCGGCAGGCCTGGATGGCCATGGACAGCAGCTTCTTGACCGCCGGATTCCGCTCGTCGAAGAGGTGGGCGACGATGCCCGAATCGCGATCCAGCCCCAGGGTCAGCTGGGTCAGGTCGTTGGAACCGATGGAGAAGCCGTCGAAGTGCTCGAGGAACTCGTCGGCCAGCAGGGCGTTGGCCGGCAGCTCGCACATCATGATGACCTTGAGGCCGTTCTCGCCGCGGACGAGGCCGTTGGCGGCCAGCAGCTCCACCACCTGGCGGCCCTCGTCGGGGGTGCGCACGAAGGGCACCATGATCTCGACGTTGTCCAGGCCCATCACCTCGCGCACCCGCTTCAGCGCCCGGCACTCCAGCTCGAAGCAGGGACGGAAGGACTCGGAGATATAGCGCGCCGCGCCGCGGAACCCGAGCATGGGGTTCTCCTCGCCGGGCTCGTAGAGCTTGCCGCCGATCAGATTCTCGTACTCGTTGGACTTGAAGTCCGACAGGCGCACGATGACCCGCTGCGGGTAGAAGGCCGCGGCCAGGGTGGCGATTCCCTCGACCAGCTTCTCGACGTAGAACTCGACCGGATCCGGGTAGCCGGCGGTGCGCAGGTCGATGGTCTGCTGCAGGTCGGCGGGCAGGGTGTCGTACTCGAGCAGCGCCTTGGGGTGCACCCCGATCATGCGGTTGATGATGAACTCGAGGCGCGCCAGGCCCACGCCGGCGCTGGGCAGGCTGGCGAAGCTGAAGGCGCGATCCGGGTTGCCGACGTTCATCATGATCTTGAAGGGGATCTCGGGCATGGCATCGACGCTGGTCACCCGGCGGTCGAAGTCCAGCAGCCCCTCATAGACGTGGCCGGTGTCGCCCTCGGCGCAGGAGACGGTGACATCGCGGCCGTCGGCCAGCATCTCGGTGGCATCGCCGCAGCCGACCACCGCGGGAATGCCCAGCTCGCGGGCGATGATCGCCGCGTGGCAGGTACGTCCGCCGCGGTTGGTGACGATCGCGGAGGCCCGCTTCATGATCGGCTCCCAGTCCGGGTCGGTCATGTCGGTGACCAGCACGTCCCCGGGATGGACCTTCTGCATGTCGTCCGGGGAGAAGACCACCTTCACCGCCCCGCTGCCGATGCGCTGGCCGATGGCCCGGCCGGAGACCAGGGTGCGCCCCTTCTCCTTGAGCTGGAAGCGCTCGAGCTTGCCGCCCTCCTGCTGGGAGACCACGGTCTCGGGACGCGCCTGAACGATGTAGAGCTTGCCGTCATCGCCATCCAGCGCCCACTCGATGTCCATGGGACGCTCGTAGTGCTGCTCGATGGTCATCGCCTGGCGCGCCAGGTCCATGATCTGCTCGTCATTGATGCAGAAGCGCCCACGGTCTGCCAGCGGCACATCGACGGTCTCTACCGACTTGCCGGCGCTGGTGTCGTCGGTGTAGATCATCTTGATCAGCTTGGAGCCGAGGTTGCGACGCAACACCGCCGGACGCCCCGCCGCCAGGGTCGACTTGTGCACGTAGAACTCGTCGGGGTTCACGGCGCCCTGCACCACCGTCTCGCCCAGGCCCCAGGAGGCGGTGACGAAGACCGCGTCACGGTAACCGGACTCGGTGTCCAGGGTGAACATCACGCCCGCGGCCCCCGTCTCGGAGCGCACCATCTTCTGGATGCCCGCCGACAGCGCCACGTTCTCGTGAGCGTAGCCGCGGTGCACGCGGTAGGAGATGGCCCGGTCGTTGAACAGCGAGGCGAACACCTCGTGCACGGCGCGCTTGATGTTGTCGAAGCCCTCGATGTTGAGGAAGGTCTCCTGCTGGCCGGCGAAGGAGGCGTCGGGCAGGTCCTCGGCGGTCGCCGAACTGCGCACCGCCACCTTGAGGTTGGGGTGCCTGGCCAGGAGTTTCTCGTAGCTCTCGCGCAGGTACTGCTCGAAGGTCGGCGGCAGCGGGGTATCGATGACCCACTGGCGGATCTGCGCGCCCACGCGGGCGAGCTCATTGACGTCGTCGACATCCAGGGTCGAGAGGGCCTGGTTGATGCGATCGTTCAGCCCCTCGTGGGAGAGGAACTCCCGGTAGGCATGCGCCGTGGTGGCGAAGCCGCCGGGGACGGTGACGCCCGCACCGGCCAGGTTGGAGATCATCTCGCCCAGGGAGGCATTCTTGCCGCCGACTCGCTCGACATCGCCCATGCCCAAGTGCTCGAACCACTGAATGTAATCGTCCATGAGACCTCCCAGAAAAATCGTCGACGGGTACATCACGCCGGTGAGGCCGCTCGCGGGACTGACTCGCAGGTCTAGCTCGCGGGCTTCCTCGCAGGTCTCCCTCGAGGGACCGGGGCATGATGGGATGCTGGCGACTCTACCAGCGACCTTCCATATTCGCCATTGGTCTAACATCGAAGTCACTGGAGGATTTTTACAACAGCGGGCCCATGGGCCCGTTTCCTGTAGTGGCGGGCCTCAGGAGCCACACCTCCGGGCCTTGTCGCGGCCGCGACCAGCGCCGACAATGGAGCTCCACTCGACCGGACGACAGCGACCCGCCATGACGCGCACTGCCTTCTTCATCTCCGACGGGACCGGCATCACTGCCGAGAGTCTCGGCCGCAGCCTGCTGGCCCAGTTCGAGAGCGTCGAGATCCGCATGCTCACCAAGCCCTACATCGACTCCCTCGAGAAGGCCCGCACCCTGGTGGCGATCATCGAGGCCACGGCGGTGCGCGACGGCGAGCAGCCGATCATCATCGACACCGTGGTCGACGAGCAGATCCGCGCGGTGATCCGCGAGGCGCCGGGCTTCAAGGTCGATATCTTCTCGACCTTCCTGAAGCCGCTCGAGGAGGAGCTGGAGGCGCACTCCTCCTACAGCGTCGGGCGCACCCACGCCATCGGCCGCGACGACGTCTACATGGACCGCATCCACTCGGTGCACTTCGCGCTGGATAACGACGACGGGGCGCGCACCCACCAGTACGACCAGGCCGACATCATCCTGGTGGGTGTCTCACGCTGCGGCAAGACGCCGACCTCGCTCTACCTGGCGCTGCAGTTCGGCATCCGCGCCGCCAACTACCCGCTCACCGAGGACGACCTGGACGAGAACGGCAGCCTCAAGCTGCCCAAGGTGCTGGCGCCGCATCGTCACAAGCTGTTCGGCCTGACCATCGACCCCCGCCGGCTGGCGGCGATTCGCCACGAGCGCCGGCCCAACAGCCGCTACAGCTCCATGGATCAGTGCGTCCAGGAGGTCGAGCAGGCCGAGGGGCTCTATCGCCAGCTGCACGTGCCCTACATCGACACCACCCGCTTCTCGGTGGAGGAGATCTCCACGCGGATGATCGCCGAGACCGGTCTGACCCGGCGCTTCTCGCCGCGCTAGCGGATCACCCCTTCCCGCCTCAACCGGGCGATGTCCTCCGTCGTCAGCCCCATCTCGGCAAGAATGGCATCGCTGTCCTGGCCGAGCCGGGGCGGTGCGATCTCGCTGGTCAGCGCCTCGCCGTCGAAGCGCAGCGGATTGGCGACCTGAGGCACGCCGTCGATCTGACGCGCCATGCCGCGATGGCGCACCTGGGGGTCGTCGAACACCTCGGTCAGGGTATTGATGGGTCCCGCCGGAATACCGCGCACCTCCAGCTCGGCGAGCCAGTCGTCGCGCTCGCGGCCGAGCAGCCGCGACTGGATCATCGCCACCAGCACCTCCCGATTGCCGACCCGAGCGGCGTTGGTGGCATAGGCGGGATCCTCGGCCCATTCGGGATGCCCCAGCAGGTTGGCCAGGCGAGCGAACTGGGCATCGTTGCCCACGGTGAGTACCAGGTGGCCGTCGGCGCAGGCGAAGGCCTGATAGGGGACGATGTTGGGATGGGCGTTGCCATGACGATTTGGAGAAGCACCGCTGGTCAGCGCATTGAGGGCCTGATTGGCCAGGGTGGCGACCTGGACATCGAGCAGCGCCACATCAATGTGGCGCCCCTTCCCCGTGCGCTCGCGCTCATGGAGGGCCGCCAGCACCCCGACCGTGGCATAGAGGCCGGTCATCACGTCGGTGATCGCCACGCCGGTCTTCATGGGCATGCCGTCGGGCTCGCCGGTGAGGCTCATCAGGCCGCCCATGGCCTGGATCATGAAGTCGTAGCCGGCGCGATGCGCGTAGGGGCCGTCCTGGCCGAAGCCGGTGATCGAGCAGCCGATCAGCCGCGGGTTGAGCGCCTTCAGGCTCGGATAGTCGAGGCCGTACTTCGCGAGTCCGCCGACCTTGAAGTTCTCGAGCAGGATGTCGGCACCCTTCGCGAGCTCCCTGACCAGCGCCTGGCCGCTTTCGCTTGAGATATCCACGGCAAGCGACTGCTTGCCGCGGTTGGCGCACAGATAGTAGGCCGCCTGGCGCTCGGCGCCGTGATCGCCGTCAAGCCAGGGAGGCCCCCAGCCGCGGGTATCGTCGCCGCGCGTGGGATGCTCGATCTTGATCACCCGCGCGCCCAGGTCGGCCAGCTGCTGGCCGGACCAGGGCCCGGCCAGCACCCGCGACAGATCCAGCACCACGACACCGTCGAGGGGTCGACTCATTACGGACTCCTTGGCAAGAGAGAGGTCGCGACTGGCATGATCAGCCGGTAAAGGCCTGGAGACCGGTCTGGGCGCGCCCGAGGATCAGGGCGTGGACGTCATGGGTGCCCTCGTAGGTATTCACCGCCTCTAGGTTCATCATGTGACGGATGACGTGATACTCGTCGCTGATGCCGTTACCACCGTGCATGTCGCGGGCCATGCGGGCGATATCGAGCGCCTTGCCGCAGTTGTTGCGCTTGATCAGCGAGATCGCCTCGGGCACCAGTTGATCCTCGTCGATCATCCGCCCCACCCGCAGCGCGGCCTGCAGCCCCAGGGCGATCTCGGTCTGCATGTCGGCGAGCTTCTTCTGGATGAGCTGGTTGGCGGCCAAGGGGCGGCCGAACTGCTTGCGCTCCAAGGTGTAGTCGCGGGCGGCATGCCAGCAGGCTTCGGCGGCGCCCATGGTCCCCCAGGCAATCCCGTAGCGCGCCCGATTGAGGCAGGAGAACGGCCCCTTGAGCCCCTTGACGCCGGGCAGGCAGGCGTCGTCGTCGACCTCCACGTCCTGCATGGCGATCTGACCGGTGACGGAGGCGCGCAGGCTGAACTTGCCCTCGATCTTGGGCGCGGAGAGGCCCTTCATGCCCTTCTCGAGAATGAAGCCGTTGACCACGCCCTCCTCGTCCCGGGCCCAGATCACGAAGACGTCGGCGATGGGCGAGTTGGTGATCCAGGTCTTGGTGCCGTTCAGCCGCCAGCCGCCGTCGATGCGGGTGGCGCGGGTGCTCATGCCGCCCGGGTCGGAGCCGTGATCCGGCTCGGTGAGGCCAAACGCTCCCACCCACTCGCCGCTGGCAAGCCTCGGCAGGTACTTCTCGCGCTGGGCCTCGCTGCCGAAGGCATGGATCGGATACATCACCAGGCTCGACTGCACGCTCATCGCGCTGCGGTAGCCGGAATCGACCCGCTCCACCTCGCGGGCGATCAGGCCGTAGCTGACGTAATTGAGCCCGGCGCCGCCGTAGCCGTCGATGGTCGCGCCAAGCAGGCCCAGCTCGCCCATCTCGTTCATGATCTCGCGGTCGAAGCGCTCATGACGATTGGCCTCCAGCACTCGCGGCAAGAGCTTCTCCTGACAGTAGTCATGGGCCGTCTGGCGGACCATGCGCTCCTCCTCGCTGAGCTGGTCGATGAGGCGGAAGGGGTCGTCCCAGGTGACGGGGGTAATCTGGCTCATGCGGCATCCTCGAGTGGCGTGGCATTAATTTCTACATTTTCGACAAATGTAGACCAATAGCGTCTCACTGCCAAGTCCGACGCGGCTTTCCACCCTCCCTTTCAGCGCCTCCTTATCAGCACCCCGGTAAGCGCATGCGTCAGGGTGCCCGAGGCGACAGCTGGCGACGGATCTGCCACCAGGCCAGCAGCGCGACCAGCAGGTTGGCCGTGAGCACACCGGCAAACACCCCGCTGCTGTCGGCCAGGCGACCGCCCAGCCAGGCCAGCGGCACGGTGAGCACGAACAGCCGGATCACCGACAGGCGCATGGCCAGCGCCGGCCGATGCAGGGCATTGAGCGACGAGACGGCCAGGATCACCACGCCCTGGGCGCCCAGCCCCAGCGGCACCAGCCACAGGAAACTGCGCAGCACCCCGGCCACCTCGTCCGTCTCGGCATAGCCCGCCACCAGCCAGGGCGCCAGCCCCTGCAACGCGCCCCAGACCAGCAGCTGCCAGGCCAGCACGAAGACGAAGCAGCCGAAGATCGCCCGGCGCACCCGGTCGTGCTGTCCAGCCCCGGCGTTCTGGCTGACCAGCGGCGACAGGGTCATCGAGAGTGCCAGCACGACGATCTGGGAGATCGCCTCGATGCGGCTGCCGACGCCGTAGCCCGCCACGGCGGGGTGGCCATGATCGGCGATGATGCGGGTCACAAGCCCCAGGGCGATGGGCGTGAAGACGCTGGTGAGCGCCGCCGGGCCGGCGATGCGACCGAGCTCCCGCCAGGATGCGGCAAGTCCCTTCGCATCGAGGCCGGCCAGGTCGAAGAGCGCACGCAGCTCGCGATGAAAGGCCAGCACCGTCGCCATCAGGCCCCAGCTGACCACGGTGGCGAGCGCCGCGCCGCTGACGCCGAGCGCCGGGAAGGGCCCGGCCCCGAAGATCAGCCACCAGTCGAGCAGCACGTTGATGCCGGCGGCCAGCGCCATCATCAGCCCCTGCGTGGCGGTGTTGCCATGGGCGCGCAGGATGCTGTTGAGCACCCGCGGGACGATCATCGCGGCCGCGCCCAGGTACCAGATGCTCATGTAGTCGCGGATATGCGGCATCAGCACGTCGTCGGCGCCCATCAGTCGAAACAGCGGCTCCAGGGTCGCGAGGCCCAGCAGCGTCATGGCAACGCCCACCACCACGGCCAGCAGGGCCGCATCGGTGGCGCGGCGGCGCACCGTATCGCGCTCGCCCTGCCCCAGCCGACGGGCCACCACCGCCGAGGTGCCGATGCCCAGGCCAATGGCCAGGCTGATGACCGTGAACACCACCGGGAAGGTGAAGGAGACCGCCGCCAGCTCCTCGGTGCCGAGTCGGGAGATGAACCAGGCATCCACCAGGTTGAAGCTCATCATGGCGAGCATGCCGACCACCACCGGCAGGCTCTTGCGCAGCAGGGTGGCCGCGATGGGCCCCTCGAGCAGCTCGCGACGCGCGGGGCGCGACGCCTGCGAAGCAGAGGGCGAGGACGGTGAGGAAGGCGGTGCGCTCATGCGGACTCTCGACGAGAAACGGGCACAGGATTGTGCCGTTTCGCCTGATGGAGGGCAAAGCGCCGAGCCCCGAGCGACGGGAGCTATCTGCGATAAAACTAGAGCCCCGAGCAGGATAGTGCGCGAGCACTACGGTGGCCAAAGCGGAAAACACCTCCAGCAGACGATCCCGCTGGAGGTTTTCTTGACTGCTTGGCTGCTTGCCGCTCGGTGCCTACGTGTCCTCGCCCTGGCGATAGAGCGCCTGGATGCTGGAGAAGTCGCGCTGGCCGCTGCCCTGGGCGCTGTGCAGGGCGAAGAGATTGCGCGCCTGGGAGCCCATCGGCACGCTGGACTTCGAGCCCAGCGCCAGTTCCCAGGCGAGCCCCAGGTCCTTGGCCATCAGGTCGGTCAGAAAGCCGCCCTGATAGTCACGGGAGGCCGCCGAGCCCTCCATCACCCCCGGCCAGGGGTTATAGACGTTGAGCGCCCAGTTGCCGCCGCTGCTCTGCTTCATTATCTCGGAGAGCACCGCGGGATCCATGCCATTCTTCACCCCCAGCGCCAGCGCCTCGGCGGTGCCCGACATCAGGATGCCCAGCAGCATGTTGTTGCAGATCTTGGCCACCTGGCCGGCGCCCGACTCGCCGGCATGGAAGATGTTCTTGCCCATCGCCTCGAGCAGCGGCTTGCCCTGCTCGAAGCCGGCCTCATCCCCGCCGACGATGAAGGTCAGGGTGCCGGCCTTGGCGCCCCCCACCCCGCCGGAGACCGGAGCGTCCAGGTAGGTGAAGCCGCGCTCGGCGGCGGCGGCGCCCACCAGGCGAGCATCATCCGGCGCGATGGTCGAGGAATCGATCAAAAGCGGCTTGCTGTCCAGGGCGTCGAGCAGGCCCGGCGCGCCGTCGCGCCCGAGATAGAGGCTCTGCACGTGGGCGCCGGCCGGCAGCATGGAGATGACCACCTCGGCGCCCGAGGCCGCGACCTCGGCGCTTTCCGCGCGGCTCGCACCCTCGGCTTCGAGGGCCTGGATGGTCTCCTCCACCAGATCGAAGACGGTCACGTCGTGCCCGGCCTTGAGCAGGTTGATGGCCATGGGCGCGCCCATGTTGCCGAGGCCGATAAAGGCGATGTTCATTGGCGTGGCTCCTGTTTCGTTGTGAGTTGTTCAGGACAAGCGTTCTTGTCAGCCGGCGCGATGGCCTCAGCCCACGCGATGGCCGACCCCGAGATCGCGCAGCGGGTGTGACTCGGCGGACCAGCGTGTGCTCATCAGCGCCTGGATATCGGCCTCGGGCACCTCGGCCACCGTGGCGTGCGACCAGCGCGGCGCCTTGTCCTTGTCGATCAGCAGGGCGCGCACGCCCTCGACGAAGTCACCCTCTCGGCAGCACTGCACCGAGAGGCTGAGCTCCTCGCGGAAGGCGTCGGCGAGGCCGGTGTGAGCATGGCGCTCGAGCATGCGCCACACCAGCTGGGCACTCGCCGGGCAGCCGGCCTCGAGCCGCGCGCGGTTGGCGGCGAGCCAGGCATCCTCGGTGGTGTCGCGCAGGATGCGCTTGACGGCGTACGCGGCGTCGACGCGTCCCACCAGCGACTGAAGGTGATCCAGATGCGGCCACACCTGCGCCGGCGGGGCCGCTCCGCGATCCTCATGATCATCGAGCACCGACTGCACGCCGGCACGCAGGGCCCGCGGGGCGCGGTCGCCGTAGTCGGCCTCCTGCAACGCGCCAAGCAGCGCCTCGCGACGCTCACGCGGGATGAAGCGATCGGCCATGCCCAGGTCGAGGGCATCCCGGGCATTGAGCTGGGCGCCGGTGAGGCCCAGGTAGGCGCCCACGCCCGGCGGCATGCGCCCCAGGAACCAGCTCGCGCCGATATCGGGGTAGAGGCCGATGGTGATCTCGGGCATGGCGATGCGGGTGGTCTCGGTCACCAGGCGCTGGAAGCCGCCGGCCATCAGGCCCAGGCCCCCGCCCATGACGATGCCGTCGCCCCACACCATCAGCGGCTTGGGATAGGTGTGGATGCGGTGGTCGAGGCGGTACTCGGCCGTGAAGTAGGTCTCGGCGAAGAGGCCGTCGCGCCCGGCGCCACGGTTCTCGCCCTCCTCGGTCAGCGAGCGGTAGAGGGACACCACGTCGCCACCGGCGCAGAAGGCCTTGTCGCCGCTGCCCTCGAGCCACACGGCCACCACGCTGCGGTCGACCGCCCAGGCGTCGAGCTTGGCCTCGAGCTGGCGGATCATCTCCAGCGACAGGGCATTGAGCGACTTCGGGGCATTCAGGGTCGCCACGCCGATACGGCCGCCGTCGCGGGTGGGCAGCTCATCGAAGAGCACTGCAAGGTCCGACATCCGGGGATCTCCTGGATCTGGTAAGGGGTACGCGCGGTTACTGGAGCGACTCGATGACGCCGTCGGCCAGCAGGCGGCGGGCGACGATCAGGCGCATGATCTCGTTGGTTCCCTCGAGGATCTGGTGCACGCGAGTGTCGCGCACCAGCCGCTCCAGGGGGTATTCACGAATGTAACCATAGCCGCCGTGCAGTTGCAGGGCCTCGTTGCAGACGTTGAAGCCCATGTCGGTGGCAAACCGCTTGGCCATCGCGCAGTGGGCGGTGGCCTCGGGATCATTCTGGTCGAGGCGCCAGGCGGCGTGGCGCACCATCAGCCTGGCGGCGGTGAGCTCGCTGGCCATGTCGGCGAGCTTGAACTGCAGGGCCTGGAAGCTCGAAAGATCGCGACCGAACTGCTTGCGCTCGGCCAGATAGTCCCGCGACAGGGTCAGGGCCTGCTGGGCGGCGCCCAGCGAGCAGCTGGCGATGTTCAGCCGGCCGCCGTCGAGGCCCTTCATGGCGAACTTGAAGCCCTCGCCTTCCGCCCCGAGGCGATTGGTGACAGGCACCCGCACGCCATCGAAGCTCACCAGGCGGGTCGGCTGGCTCTTCCAGCCCATCTTCTCCTCGTTCTTGCCGTATTCCACGCCCGCGGCATCCGCCGGCACCACGATCGCCGAGACGCCGCCGGCGCCGCTGTCGGGCGCGCCGGTGCGGGCCATCACCACCAACACCTCGGTGGCGCCCGCGCCGGAGATGAACATCTTGCTGCCCGAGATGACGTAGTCGTCGCCGTCGCGGACGGCCTTGGTGCGCAGGCTGGCCGCGTCGGAGCCGGCGCCGGGTTCGGTCAGGCAGTAGGAGCCCAGCGCCTCACCGGCTACCATGGCGGGCACCCAGGCCTCGCGCAGGGCGTCGTCGCCCCAGCTGGCGATCATCCAGGTGACCATGTTGTGGATGGTCAGGTAGGCGGTGGTGGCGACGCAGCCCTGGGAGAGCTGTTCGAAGATCAGCGAGGCCTCGAGCCGCGAGAGGCCGAGGCCGCCGTGTTCCTCGGGGGTATAGATGCCGAGAAAGCCCGCCTCGCCCGCCCGGCGGATGACGTCCACCGGGAAATGGGAGGTCGCGTCCCAGTCGGCCGCGTGGTCGGCCAGCTCGGCGCGGGAAAAGTCGGCGGCGGCCGCGGCCAGCGCCTTCTGATCATCGGTCAGGGAGAAGTCCATGGGGGAATCCCTCTTGTTCGGCTATGAATGGATAACGTCTCGAGGTGGTGGTCCGCGCCGCGCTGCCCGAGGACCGGTCGTCGCGACGCCCGACGGGCGCCATCGACCACTCCGGCCGGCTGGACCCCAACCTAGCACTTGCTAGGTTTATCCCATATCACCCCATGGTCGAACAAGCACTTTACGTTAACGTCAACCTCGTCTAGTGTTGCCAGACGAGGTGGGAAACCGCCGGTTCACCACCCGGTCACAGGATCAACGTCATGACACAATCCACCTCCCCGGACACCGCGAGCGGCCAGGACGCCCTGCCGCGCCAGCACCGCCAGTACACCATTGGTGAGCTGGCGAGGATGTTCGAGGTGACGCCACGCACCATTCGCTTCTATGAGCAGGAGGGCCTGCTGGCCCCGCACCGCGAGGGACAGAAGCGTATCTATCACGAGAAGGATCGGGTGCGCCTGAAGCTGACCCTGCGCGGCAAGCGCCTGGGATTCTCGCTGGGCGAGATCCGCGAAGTGGTGACGATGTATGACGCCATGCCCGACGGTAATGCGCGCCAGCTGCGGCGCCTGCTGGAGATACTGGCCGACAAGCGCGCCAACCTCGAGCGCCAGCTGGAAGACATCCGCCTGATGCGCATGGAGCTCGACGACGTGGATCACCGTGCCCGGGAGGTCCTGCGCGGCCTCGGCCACGAGGCCTGAGTACCCGCCCCCGATCGAACACCCACCACGACGTCATCCTGCGTTTCACGTACCCGTCACAGGCCAACAACAAGAGACGAGACACTCCATGACACGCCAGCATTCTTCGGTCAGCTACGTCAGCGGCATCAGCGACACGCCCCTCAAGGGCCAGACAATCGGCGACTGCTTCGACGACACCGTGGCGCGCTTCGCCGAGCGCGACGCCTTGATCAGCCGCCACCAGGGCCTGCACTACAGCTGGAGAGAACTTCAGCAGGCCGTCGATCGGGCGGCCCGCGCCCTGATCGCCCTGGGGGTCACGCAGGGCGAGCGCGTCGGCATCTGGTCGCCCAACTGCGCCGAATGGACGATCACCCAGTTCGCCACGGCGAAGATCGGCGCCATCCTGGTCAACATCAACCCCAGCTACCGCACCCACGAGCTCGACTACGCGCTCAAGCATTCCGGTGCCTCGACGCTGATCCTGCAGGGTGTTTTCAAGAGCTCCGACTATGTCGCGACGCTGGCAGAGCTGGCACCGGAGCTCAACGAAAAGCTGGCACCGGAGCTCAACCAAGAGCCCGCCTCGGCCCTGCCCGACGGAACGCCCGGCACCCTCGCCTGCCAGCGGTTGCCCGATCTCAAGCGGGTGATCTGCCTCGACGAGCAGCGCGCCCTCCCCGGCATGCTGACCTGGCCCCAGATGCTCGAGCATGCCGACGCGGTCTCGGCCGACCGACTGGCCGATATCCAGGCCGGCCTGCAGTTCGACGATCCGATCAACATCCAGTACACCTCGGGCACCACCGGTGCGCCCAAGGGTGCCACCCTCTCCCACCACAACATCCTGAACAACGGCTTCTTCGTGGCGCGCACCATGAACCTCGACGAGACCGATCGCATGGTGATCCCGGTGCCCCTCTACCACTGCTTCGGCATGGTGATGGGCAACCTGGGCTGCGTGACCCACGGCGCCACCATGATCTATCCCGGCGACGGCTTCGAGGCGGGCGAGACCCTGCGCGCCGTCGCCGAGGAGCGCGCCACCACCCTCTACGGCGTGCCCACCATGTTCATCGCCGAGCTGGAGCACCCTGAGTTCGATAGCTTCGACCTCTCCTCCCTGCGCACCGGCATCATGGCCGGCTCCATCTGCCCCATCGAGGTGATGCGCAAGGTCATCGACAAGATGCACATGCAGGACGTGACCATCTGCTATGGCATGACCGAGACCAGCCCGGTGAGCTTCCAGACTCAGACCGACGCGCCGCTGGAGAAGCGCGTCACCACGGTCGGCACCATCCACCCGCACCTCGAGGTCAAGCTGGTCAGTCCCGACACCGGCGCCGTGGTGCCCCGTGGCGGCACCGGCGAGCTCTGCACCCGCGGCTACAGCGTGATGCTCGGCTACTGGGAGAACGCAGAGGCCACCGCCAAGGCCATCGACGCGGCGGGTTGGATGCACACCGGCGACCTGGCGACCATGGACGACGAGGGCTACGTGGCGATCGTCGGGCGCATCAAGGACATGATCATCCGCGGCGGCGAGAACATCTACCCGCGCGAGGTCGAGGACTTTCTCTATACCCACCCGGCCATCTCGGACGTGCAGGTGATCGGTGTGCCCGACGAGAAGTACGGCGAGGAGGTGATGGCCTGGGTCAAGCTCAGCGAGGGCGAGAGCCTGGACGAGGATGCGCTCAAGGCCTTCTGCAAGGGCCAGATCGCCCACTACAAGGTGCCGCGCTACGTGAAGTTCGTCGACGCCTTCCCGATGACCGTCACCGGCAAGATCCAGAAGTTCAAGATGCGCGAGGAAGCCACCCACGAGCTGGGATTGGCGTAAGCGCCGAGCAGGATCTTCCGGGCACAACGAAAAAACCTCCAGCAGACGAATCTGCTGGAGGTTTTTCTTGGCTGGTTGGCGGCTTGGCGCTTACAGCCCCTTGGGCGCGTAGATGCCCGGCGCGTTCCGCCAGTAGCCCTTGTAGTCCATGCCGAAGCCGAAGACGTAGCGATCGGCGACCTCCAGGCTGCAGTAGTCCGCCTTGAGCCCCGGCACCGCCTTGCGCTCGTGCTGCTTGTCGACCAGCACCGCGGTCGAGATGCTCGCCGCCCCGGCCTCTCGGCAGTAGTCGAGAATGGCGGCGAGGGTCGAGCCCTCGTCGAGGATGTCGTCGACGATCACTACGTGGCGCCCGGCCATGGGCACCTCCGGGGAGACGCGCCAGAACAGCTCGCCGCCGCGGATACCACCGCGATAGCGGGTGGCGTGGAGATAGTCGACCTCGACCGGAAAGCCCAGGCGGGTGAGCAGGTGGCCGGTGGTGATCAGGCCGCCGTTCATCACGCAGTAGAAGACCGGCAGCTTGTCACCCAGGTCATGGGTGATCTCGTCGGCCATGCGATCCAGGGCGAGCTCGACCTCGGACTGCGAGATCAGGCAGTCGGCGTTGTCCATGAGCTCGCGCATGTCGTCCAGCGACGGGTGGAAGGTATCGAGGGTGGGCATCGGTTAGCGACTCGTCATCGGCAAGTGGAATCGGTGGTGTAGAAACGGAGTTGTAGAAGCGGTATAGCCTCAGCTGGCCGCCAGGGCTTCCAGGCGGGCATGAACGCGGCGCCAGCGCGACAGCGCGCCCAGTGCCTGAAGGTCGGGGCGGGCACGGGCATAGCGCAGCCGGGACAGGCGCCGTGCCTGGTGGCCCTGGCAGGCCTCGAGGACCTCCAGCGCCGCGGCGCGGTCGTTGCACACCAGCAGCATGTCGCAGCCCGCGGCCAGCGCCGCCCGGGCCCGCTCGCCCGGCGTGCCGGCGAAAGCCGCACCGGCCATGCTCAGGTCGTCGGAGAAGATCGCGCCCTTGAACCCCAGGCTCTCGCGCAGCATCCCCAGCCACGCCGGCGAGAAGCCGGCCGGGCGATGATCGAACCCGGAATAGACCACATGCGCCGGCATCACCGCGTCGAGGCGTGTGGCCAGCTGGGCGAAGGGCACCAGGTCATGCTCGCGCAGCGCCTCCAGCGGCCGCGCATCCACCGGCAGCTCGTGGTGGGAGTCGGCGGCGACACCGCCGTGCCCGGGGAAGTGCTTGCCGACGCCGACCATGCCCGCCTCGTGCAGGCCGTCGAGGAAGGCACGCCCCATGCGCGCCACGGCCTCGGGATCGGCGGAGAAGCTGCGATCCCCGATCACGCTGGAGGTGCCGCCATCGACGTCGAGCACCGGCGCGAAGGAAAGATCCAGGCCGCAAGCGGCCATCTCCATGCCCAACAGCCAGCCGGCATCCTGGCAGAGCCGCAGGGTGACCTCGGGCTGCGCGGCGAAATCACGCCCCAGGCGCCCCATGGCCGGTAGACGGGTCACGCCCTCGCGCAGGCGCTGTACGCGCCCGCCCTCCTGGTCGACCGCCAGCAGCAGGTCGGGACGGATGCGACGGATCTCGTCGCTCAGGGCGCGGACCTGGGCCGCACAGGCGATGTTGCGGGCGAACAGGATCACCCCACCGACCTCGGGACGCGCCAGCAGCTCGCCCTCTTCGGGCGTCAGGCTCTGGCCCTCCAGATCCAGCATCACCGGTCCGAGCATCTGGGTCATGATCGTGCCCCTGGAAGTAGAAAGGGAGCAGATTCTAGACCAAAGCCGGACGCCAGGACAGCCCGGGCGCGACGCGCGGAAGCCGGGCATTCGATGCCATCCCCCGATACAATGGCGCTTTGGAACCGACCGGACAGGAGTCACCCTTGCTCGCCGACCTCCCCCCCTCGCTGCTCTGGCCACTCGCGGCCGTCCTGGGCCTGTGCCTGGGCAGTTTCCTCAATGTGGTGATCACGCGGCTGCCGGTGATGCTGATGCTGGGCTGGCGCGCCGAGGCCCGAGAGGCGCTGGAGTTCGAACCGGAAGAGACGCCGCGCTTCAACCTGCTCACCCCCCGCTCGCTCTGCCCGCGCTGCGAGGCCCCCATCGCCTGGCACGACAACATTCCGCTGCTGGGCTGGTTCAAGCGCCGCGGGCGCTGCGCCAGCTGCGAGGCGCGCATCAGTCCCCAGTACCCGCTGATCGAGCTGGCCGGCGGCGTGCTGGCGCTGGCGGTACTGGCGCTCTTCGGCCCGACGCTCGAGGCGCTGTTCATCCTCGGCGCCTGCCTGACGCTGCTGGCCATGGGGGTCATCGACCTGCGCACCCAGCTGCTGCCGGACCTGCTCACCCTGCCGCTGCTGTGGGCGGGCCTACTCTACCAGCTGCTGTTCCAGCCGCTGCTGCTGCCCTCGGCGGTGATCGGCGCCATGGCCGGCTACCTGGTGCTGTGGAGCTTCTACTGGCTGTTCAAGCTGGTCACCGGCAAGGAGGGCATGGGCTATGGCGACTTCAAGCTGCTGGCCGCCCTCGGCGCCTGGCTGGGCTGGCAGACTTTGCCGCTGGTGCTGATCCTCTCCGCCGGGGCCGGCGCGCTGGTGGGCATCCTCATCCAGCTCGCGGTACCGCGCCTGCGCGGCGCCCCGCTGCCGTTCGGCCCCTGGCTGGTGATGGCCGGCTGGCTCGCCCTGCTGGCGGGTGAGCCGCTGATGGCGCTCTACACTGGGCTGCTCTATTGATGACGGGCTTATTGATGCTAGACATATTGATGCCAGACTTGGCCAGTCGGTCCTCGAGACCCACGATGAATCACGGGAGACGACGATGATCATTGGCGTGACGGGCGGCATCGCCTCGGGCAAGTCCACGGTGGCGCGCGCCTTTGCGGCGCTGGGCGTTCCCTGGGTGGATGCCGATGACGTGGCCCGCGAGATCGTCGAACCCGGCGAGCCGGCCCTGGCCGAGATCGCCGCGCATTTCGGCGCCAAGGTCATCGCCGCGGATGGCCGCCTCGATCGCCGCGCGCTACGCGCGATCGTCTTCGACGATGACGCCGAGCGTCGCCGGCTGGAGGCGATCACCCATCCGCGCGTCCGCGAGCGGCTCACCGCTCACCTGGCAAGGCTCGAGGCCCAGTCGGCGCCCTATGTGCTGCTGGTCTCGCCGCTGCTCTTCGAGTCGGGCCAGCAGGCGCTGGTCGATCGCTGCCTGGTCGTCGACGTGCCCGAGTCGCTGCAGATCGCGCGCACCGCGGCAAGAGACGACGTCGACGAGGCCCAGGCGCGCGCCATCGTCGCCGCCCAGATGCCGCGACAGGCACGCCTGGAGCGCGCCGACGACGTGATCGACAATGCCGCCGGCGAGGACGCCCTGGCGCGCCAGGTCGCCGAGTTCGACCGCCGCTACCGGGCCGCCGCCGACTTGCCTCCGGCGCCCTGAATCCCCATCCTTTCCCGACATTCCGCCCAGGACGATATCGCATGAGCCCGCACGACACCGCACGCCCCCTGGAAGTCGCCTGCCCCCAGTGCCGCAAGAAGGTGCTGTGGCGCGAAGAGAACGCTTACCGCCCCTTCTGCAGCAAGCGCTGCCGCCTGCTCGACCTCGGCGCCTGGGCCGACGAGTCCCACCGCATCGCCGGCGAGCCCGCCATGGACGAGACCGACCTCGACGCCCTGCTGGCGCGCGCCGACCGGGACGGCAACGCCTCGTGACCCAGGGCGGCCAACGCCCGGAATACCGGCTGCTGGCCGAGCTGGAGGCGGTCTTCGACCGCCTGCTCGAGCAGACCGATGCCCTGGTGGCGCACTGGGAGGCCTCCGGCGGTGCGGCCTGGTCTTTCGAGGACGCGACGGCCGACGCCGGCTGGCTGCGCCGGTGTCTGCTGGATGTCTGGTATCAGGACGGCCAGGACGGCCGGGCGACGCGCAGCCATGTCGGCCTGGTGGCCGCCACGGAGCGCGTGATGGAGGCGGCCCACGAGGTCAACGCCACCAAGCAGGCCTTCGCCGCGCTGCTCGCCGAGATCCGCCGCGAGGAGCCCTCGCTGATCCCGGAGATCAAGGCGGTGCTGCCGTTTCGCCACCCTGCCCTGCACGATCACCTGCGCGGCACGGGCCTGGCACGGCTGCACCTCAAGCAGTGCTGGCGCTCGATTCCCCTGGCCGAGGCCCCGGTGGCGCGCGTGCGACTCGCCTGGTACTCGAGCGGACGCTCGATCAAGCGGCTGACGGTGCGCGAAGCCGAGCAGAAACTGCTGGCACTCGACAGCGACGCCCCCCATGTCCGCATCCAGCTGCGCCAGCTTTCCGGCATCCCCGATGGCGAACCGCTGGCCCAGGTGCAGACTCAGGCCCCGCTGATGCGCGCCAATCTCTTCTACCGCGAGCCGCTCGAGGATGGCCGCACCCGGCGGGCCATGAACGTCGCCCTGCCGCTGTTCGTGCCGAGCCCCGACGGCCGCCTGCCCGACCACAACCGCCCCCCGCCGACTCCACCCGCCACGCGAACCCGGGCGCGACGCCGCGACGAGCGGCTGGAAGACGTCGCCTTCCTGCCAAGCCTCAGGGTGTTTCGCTACCGGTGAGGTGCCTGCATCGTCTCAGGCGATGTGTCCGAGGGATTTAAGCGTCTGTAGCAGCCGGCTGACATTATCCGCCGGCTGGGCGTATTCGCTCATCAACGACTTGAGGCGTTCTTCGAACAGACACTGGCGAGTCTTCTCGTCCTGCTGCTCGACCGCCACCTCCTGCTGCTGGCCTTCGAGTGAACGCGCGGACGCGCCGTTGGAAGCGTCCGTCTTGCTGTCGGCAGTATCGAGACCGCGTAATGCCTCGGCGAAGGCATCGTCGAGTTCGCGGAACTTGCGCAACTTCTCACGCTCGTCCACGGGCTGTCGGGAGTTCTGCTGTTTCATGTGCTTCCAATAGCGTCGAGGCGACGGCCGGGCGGGAATAGGTAATACGGGCCATCGCCGTTAATCGGGGATGCGATAATTATACCGCCTCAGGCCGAGTGAATCACCTTCCCATGATCGCCCGGCCCCGCCTTAGAAAAGCCTGAGCCGACGACATGAAGGCCCGATACGACGACGCCGCCCCGAGGGGCGGCGTTGTGAAGGCGATAGCGGCGAGGATCACTCCTCGACGCGAACCAGCCAGGATTCGACGGTATCGGAGCCGTGCTCGTCCTTCCACGCCTTGAGCGTCTTCTGATTACCGCCGCGGGTTTCCACCACGTCGCCGGTATGCGGGTTCTTGTAGATCTTCAGCTTGCGCTTGCGACGGGTGCCGCCGCTTGCCGGAGCAGCCGCGCTGGCCTGGGAGGCCGGCTTGGGATTGAGCAGCGCGATGACGTCGGCGGCGCTCTTGTCGAACTCGCGCATCAGCGCTTCGAGCTTTTCCTTGAACTCGAGTTCGGCCTTGAGGCGATCGTCATTCTGCAGCTTGTCCAGCTCTGACTGAAGTTGCTTCAGTTGCTGTTCCATCTGCATGTAATTGCTGAGCAGCGATGACATCTAAAAGATTCCTTATTGGGCATTAGGGGATGCAAGACATTATTGCCTGTTTAAACTTCTTTGGCAAGTGTATGAACACTCATTCCCAGTTCAGAAAATAATAGTCTCAAACATTGCCAATCAATACGCCGAAACATTGCGCAAAAACTTGAAGGAAGCCTTATTTGATAAGAAGCCCCGCATATTTTGCGGCACTTTGTGCTTCGCCACGACTACACCGCATCTGTCATCGATGCCACACATCAATGCCAGCGAAACAGCGCCTCCGAAACAGCGTCTCCGAAACAACACCACAGACCAAAGCAGACGCAAACGAAAGGCGCCGCCCCGAGGGGCGGCGCCTTTTGTCGACCGATAGGCGGGAGAAATCCCGCGGGTATCAGTCCTGACCCATCTGCTGCTTGATGAGGTCGCCGATGGTGGTAGCACCGGAGTCGGAGCTCTCTTCACGCAGCTTCTTCAGGTTCTGACGGGTGTCGTCCTGATCCTTGGCCTTGATGGACAGAGCGATCTGGCGGTTCTTGCGATCGACACCGATGATGCGGGCCTCGACGCTGTCGCCTTCGTTCAGCGCGTTGCGAGCATCCTCGACGCGGTCGGCGCTGATCTCGGACGCCTTGAGCACGGCGACGACATCGGTAGCCAGTTCGACCTGAGCTTCCTTGGCATCGACCTCGACCACACGGCCGGTGACGATGGAACCCTTGTCGTTGACCGCCAGGAACTCGGAGACCGGATCGGTATCGAGCTGCTTGATGCCCAGCGAGATGCGCTCACGCTCCGGATCGATGGAGAGGATGACGGCTTCCGCATCGTCGCCCTTCTTGAAGGAACGAACGGCTTCCTCACCGGTGTCGGTCCAGGAGATGTCGGACAGGTGCACCAGGCCGTCGATACCGCCTTCCAGGCCGATGAAGATGCCGAAGTCGGTGATCGACTTGATGGTACCGGTGACGCGGTCGCCCTTGTTGTAGCGCGCGTTGAAGTCTTCCCACGGGTTGGTGGTGCACTGCTTGATACCCAGGGAAATACGACGACGCTCCTCGTCGATGTCCAGCACCATGACGTCAACGTCGTCGCCAACCTGAACGACCTTGGACGGATGGATGTTCTTGTTGGTCCAGTCCATTTCGGACACGTGGACCAGACCCTCGACACCCTCTTCCAGCTCGGCGAAGCAGCCGTAGTCGGTGAGGTTGGTGACGGTGGCGTGCACCTTGGTGCCTTCCGGGTAACGATCCTTGATGTTGACCCACGGATCTTCGCCCAGCTGCTTCAGACCCAGCGAGACGCGGTTGCGCTCGCGGTCGAACTTGAGCACTTTGACGGTGATCTCGTCGCCCACGGCCACGATCTCGCTCGGATGCTTGATGCGCTTCCAGGCCATGTCGGTGATGTGCAGCAGGCCGTCGACGCCACCGAGGTCGACGAAGGCGCCGTAGTCGGTCAGGTTCTTGACGATACCGATGATCTGCTGGCCTTCCTGCAGGGTGGCCAGGAGGGCCTCACGCTCGGCGCTGTTCTCGGCCTCGAGCACGGCGCGGCGGGAAACGACAACGTTGTTGCGCTTCGCGTCGAGCTTGATGACCTTGAAGTCGAGTTCCTTGTTCTCCAGGTGGGTCGTGTCGCGCACGGGGCGGACATCCACCAGGGAACCCGGCAGGAAGGCACGGATGGAGTCGACGTCGACGGTGAAGCCACCCTTGACCTTACCGTTGATCACGCCCTTGACGATCTCTTCCTTCTCGAAGGCCGCTTCCAGCACCTTCCACGCTTCAGCACGCTTGGCCTTTTCGCGGGACAGGCGGGTCTCGCCGAAACCGTCTTCGACGGCTTCCAGCGCGACGTGGACTTCGTCACCGACGGCGATGGAAAGCTCGCCGCTTTCGTCGCGGAACTGCGACGAGGGGATCTGACCTTCGGATTTCAGGCCGGCATTGACGGTGACCCAGTCGCCGTCGATGTCGACGATGGTAGCCACGACAATGGCGCCGGGCTCCATGTTGATGTCCTGGAGAGACTGTTCAAACAGTTCAGCAAAGCTTTCGCTCATGATGTTCCTACGTGATCAACGTTGAGTACGGCGTTACCGCCATCTCCGCACCACCAGCGAGTGCGGGCCTTATTTACCAAGCCCCCGGGGATGTTAGCGCTGGTTCGACCTGGCCCGGCTTACGGCACATGGAGGTGCCGGACCACGTCATCACATCTTCCCGGGGACGCCGCAAGGGAGTGTCAGGTGTCGGGTGCCAGACCACGCTCAGTCAGCAGTTCCGTCAGCCGATCCACCACTTCCGGTATCGTCAGGCGCGTAGTGTCAAGCGTAATGGCATCGTCGGCCGGCTTGAGAGGGGCTACGCTGCGCTGCATATCGCGTGCATCGCGCGCCTGAATCTCCTTTAAAAGACTCGATAGACTAGCATCGACCCCCGCTTCCTGCAACTGACGCTGGCGTCGATGGGCCCGCTCGGAGGCCGAGGCGGTGAGAAATATCTTGAGCGGTGCCTCGATGAACACCACGGTGCCCATGTCGCGACCGTCGGCGACCAGCCCGGGAGACTGTCGAAAGTCGTGCTGGCGCTGCAGCAGGGCCTGGCGCACCGCCGGCAGGGCCGCGACCCGGGAGGCCGCATCGCCCACCTGCTCGGTGCGGATGGTCGAGGTGGCATCCTCGCCCTCCAGCAGCACGCGGGTCGACTCGGGCTCGGCGACGAAGACCACATCGAGGCCCAGGGCGACCTCGGCGAGCCGCGCCTCGTCGTCCAGCGGGACCTCGTGCTTGACGGCGGCCAAGGCGGTCAGGCGATAGAGCGCCCCGCTGTCCAGCAGGTGCCAGCCCAGCCGCTCGGCGACCAGGCGGCTGATGGTGCCCTTGCCGGCTCCGCCGGGGCCGTCGATGGTGAGTACCGGTGCCGCACTGCTCATGATGCCTCCTGCTCCTCGATAGCCAGCCCGACGCGCCGCGCCAGGTCGATGAAACCGGGGAAGGAGGTGGCGACGTTAGCGCAGTCGTCGATGTCGATCGGCTCCCCGGCGCGCAGGGCCGCGATGGCAAACGACATCGCGATGCGATGATCGCCCAGGCTGTCGATGCGCCCGCCGCCGTAGTTAGCCCCTTCCGCCTGGCCGCCGCCAACGATATCGATGCCGTCCTCGAGCAGGGTGTGCTCGACGCCGATGGTCGCGAGGCCGTCGGCCATGGCCTTCAACCGGTCGGACTCCTTGACACGCAGCTCCTCGGCGCCGCGCAGGCGCGTCACGCCCTGGGCATTGGCCGCGGCGATGAACAGCGCCGGGAACTCGTCGATGGCAAGCGGCACCTGGTCCACCGGAATGTCGATGCCCGTGAGCGGCGCATAGCGGATATGCAGGTCGGCGACCGGCTCGCCGCCCACCTCATGCTCGTTCTCGAGGCGCAGATCGGCGCCCATCAGCCGCAGGATATTGATCACCCCGACGCGGGTCGGATTGATGCCGACATGCTCGAGCACCAGATCCGAGCCCGGCGTGATCGCCGCTGCGACCAGGAAGAAGGTCGCCGAGGAGATATCCGAGGGCACGTCGATGGGCGCGGCGCTGAGCTTGCCCCCGCCCTCGAGCCAGCAGGTGTCGCCCTCGCGCTGGACGGCATAGCCGAAACCGGCCAGCATCCGCTCGGTATGGTCGCGGGTCGGCGCCGGTTCGCGGACGCGGGTCTCGCCCTCGGCGTAGAGGCCGGCGAGCAGCAGGCACGACTTCACCTGGGCGCTGGCCATGGGCATGTCGTAGTGGATGCCCGTGAGCGGCTCGCCGCCATGAAGGTGCAGCGGCGGACGACCGCCCTCGGCGGTATCGATCCTGGCCCCCATCAGGCGCAGCGGATCGGCCACGCGCCCCATGGGGCGCTTGGTCAAGGAGGCGTCGCCGGTGAGCTCGGTATCGAAGGCCTGACCGGCCAGCAGCCCGGCGAACAGGCGCATGGCGGTGCCGGCGTTGCCCACGTAGAGCGAGCCGGCGGGTGCCTTCAGGCCGTGCATGCCGACGCCGTGCACGGTCACCCGCCCCTGGTGGGGCCCCTCGATGGCCACGCCCATCTCGCGGAAGGCCTGCAGCGTGGCCAGGCTATCCTCGCCCTCGAGGAAGCCCTTGACCTCGGTGACCCCCTCGGCCAGCGCCCCGAGCATGATGGCGCGATGGGAGATCGACTTGTCGCCGGGCACGCGAATCCGCCCGGCGACGTTGCCGCCGGGGCTCGCCCGGAAGCGCAGCTTGCCGTGTTGTTGCATCTGATACTCCGCCTGATAACTGGTCTGGTTGAGCAGGGATTCGAAATAGTGCCGGGCATGGCTGGCGCGATCGAAGGTCGCCAGCATGGCGTCGCCGTCGCCACTTTCCACGGCCCGGCGCAGCCGCGCCACGCCCGCCTCGAAGTCGTCCAGGGAGGCGAGCACCGCGTCGCGATTGGCGATGAAGATGTCCCGCCACATCACCGGGTCGCTGCCGGCGATGCGCGTGAAGTCGCGAAACCCGCCGGCGGCGTAGCGAAAGATCTCCAGCCGCTCGTCCTGGCGGGCCAGGGTGTCGACCAGCGAGAAGGCCAGCAGGTGCGGCAGGTGGCTGGTGCGGGCCAGCACCTGGTCGTGGCGCTCCACGGCCATCTCCAGCACCTCGGCATGACAGCTCTCCCAGAGCCGCCGCACCCGGGCCGTGGCGGCCGGGTCGGTATCGGGCTCCGGGGTGAGGATCACCTTGTGACGCGCATAGAGGGTGGGATCGGCGGCGGCCACGCCGCTCTTCTCCGACCCGGCGATGGGGTGGCCCAGCACAAGATTGGCCGGCATGCGCCCGAAGGCGGAGATGGCCGAGCGGCGGATCGCCGCCTTGGCACTGCCCACGTCGGTGACGACGACGTCGGGCGCGGCCCGCTCCAGGCAGCCGGCCAACTCTCGCATCACGCCGGCCATGGCCAGCACGGGCACCGCCAGCACCACCAGCGACACACCCTCGACGAGCGGCGCCAGGCGGGTGTCGCCGCGGTCGATCAGACCCATCTCCACGCCGCGCACGATCTCCCCGGCGTCGGGATCGCAGGCCAGGAGTTCGGCTGTGGTCACCGGCCCGATGCCGCCGTCTATTCCTGACACCGGCCCGATGCCACCGGCACCGCCCTCCTCTGGCGCGCGATCATTCGCCACGTCGCGACCCACGCCGGCGGCGTCCTCTTTCGCCGCCCCGTACCCGGCGGCATCCTTTTTTACGGCCCCGAAGCCGGCCGCGCGCAGGGCGGCGGCCAGCGAGCCGCCGATCAGGCCGAGCCCGACGATCAGGATCCGCGCTTCGCGCACCTCCACCGCCATGCCTAGAGCACGCCGACCGGGTAGGAGCCCAGCACCTTCACTTCGGCGGCGCGCAGCTTGACCTCTTCGAGCATAGCCGCGACCTGCGGCTCCTCGCGGTGCCCCTTGAAGTCGATGAAGAAGACATAGTTCCACACGCCGCTGCGCGAGGGACGCGTCTCGAGACGCGTCATGTCGATATGGTGGCGATGGAAGGGTTCGAGCAGGTCGTGCAGTGCGCCGGGCTGGTTGCGCATCGCCACCACCAGCGAGGTCTTGTCCTCGCCGGAGATCGGCACGTCCTGGTTGCCGATGATCAAGAAGCGCGTGGAGTTATCCGGGCGGTCCTCGATCTTCTCGGCCAATTTGGACAGGTCGTAGAGCTTGGCCGCCATATCGCCGGCGATGGCCGCGCTGTGCCACTCGGTCTTGACCAGGCGCGCCGCCTCGGCGTTGGAGGAGACCGGCACCCGCTCGGCGTGGGGGAAGTGGGCGTCGAGCCACTTGCGACACTGCGCGAAGGACTGCGGATGGGAGTAGATCCGCGACACCTTGTCCCGACGGGTGGTCTCGCCCACCAGCAGGTGATGGTGGATGCGCAGCACCACCTCGCCGCAGATACGCAACGAGGAATCCATGAAGGAGTCAAGGGTGTGGTTGATCACGCCCTCGGTGGAGTTCTCCACCGGCACCACGCCGTAGTTGACGGCGCCGGCCTCCACCTCGCGGAACACCTCGTCGATGGCGGCCATCGGCAGGCTGATGGCGCTCTCGCCGAAGTGCTTGAGCGAGGCCTGCTGGGTAAAGGTGCCTTCCGGCCCCAGGTAGGCGACCTTGACAGGCTGCTCGAGGGCCAGGCACGCCGACATGATCTCGCGGAACAGTCGCGCCATCTCTTCACTGTCCAGCGGACCGTGGTTGAGCTCCATGACGCGACGCAGCACCTGGGCCTCGCGCTCGGGCCGGTAGAAGACACCGCCGGACTCATGTTCGGTCTTGATCGCGGCGACCTCCTGGGCACAGGCGGCGCGCTCGCTGATCAGGCGCAGAATATCGTTGTCGAGGGCGTCGATGCGCTGGCGCAGCGCCTCGAGGCTGACGGAAGGCTCGGTCATGGAGTTATCCCCTGCGTTTCTCGAAATCGGCCATGAAGGCAATCAGCGCGTCGACGGCGGCCTCGGGCACGGCGTTGTAGAGGCTGGCCCGCATGCCGCCGACGCTGCGGTGGCCCTTGAGGTTCAAGAGCCCCGCCGCCTCGGCCTCGGCCAGGAAGGCCGCATCGAGGCTCGAGTCGGCCAGCACGAAGGGCACGTTCATCCGCGAGCGATTGCGAAGCGTGATCGGGTTGGCGTAGAGCGCGCTTGAATCAATTGCCGCGTAGAGCTTGTCGGCCTTGCGGGCGTTGAGGGCGTCCATGGCGGCCAACCCGCCGATGTCACTCTTCAGCCAGTCGAAGACCAGCCCGGCGAGGTACCAGCTGTAGGTGGCCGGAGTGTTGACCATGGAGCCGGCCTCGGCCAGCGCCCGGTAGCCCAGGAGCGAGGGCATGTCAGCGCGGGCGCGATCCAGCAGATCGTCGCGCACGATGACCACCACCAGGCCCGCCGGGCCGATGTTCTTCTGGGCGCCGGCGTAGATCACGCCGAACCGCGAGACATCGATGGGCCCCGAGAGGATGCTCGAGGACATGTCGCAGACCAGCGGCACCTCGGTGCCATCCGGGCGGCGCAGCCCTCCCTCTTTACTGCCGGGAATATAGTCAAACTCGAGACCGCCGATGGTCTCGTTGGCGGTGTAGTGCAGGTAGGCGGCGTCCTCCGAGAGGACGATCTCCTCCTCGCGCGGCACCGCACTGTGGCCGTTGCTCTCGCTGCTGGCGGCGACGTGCACGTCGCCGACCAGATGGCGAGCCTCGGCGATGGCCTTCTTGCCCCAGATCCCCGTATGCAGGAAGTTGGGGCGACCGCCGTGGCCCAGCAGGTTGTAGGGCACCGCGGAGAACTGCAGGCTGGCGCCCCCCTGGGTGAACAGCACCCGGTAGTTATCCGGAATGGCCAGCAGCTCGCGCAGGTCGGCCTCGGCCTGCTCGGCGATGGCCACGTACTCCGGCGAGCGGTGGCTCATCTCCATCACCGAGAGGCCGCGCCCCCGGTAGTCCAGCATCTCGTCCCGGGCACGCTCCAGCACGGCGGCCGGCAGGGCCGCCGGACCGGCGCAGAAGTTGTAGTGACGTGTCATCAGCGTTGGGTGTCCTTATTACTCGCCGGTCTCGCCGCCGGCATCCGCGTCACCGGTCGAGGGTGCATCGTCGCCCGTCGGCGCGGTGTCTTCCTCGACCTCCGGCTCCACCGTCTCCTCAGGCTCATCGACGCGCACGGTCTTGACCAGCTTCTCGTCGTTGCCGAGGCGGATCAGCATCACGCCCTGGGTGTTGCGCGAGGTGGTGGAAACCTCCTCGACGCGGGTACGCACCAGGGTGCCGCGATCGGTGATCAGCATCATCTCGTCCGCGGAGTAGACCTGCATCGCGGCCACCAGGGCCCCGTTGCGTTCACTGGTCTGCATCGCGATCACGCCCTGGCCGCCGCGGCCGCGCAGCGGGAACTCCTCTAGACGGGTGCGCTTGCCGTAGCCGTTCTCGCTGGCGGTGAGGATGTAGATCTGGCCGCCGTTGCCGGCCTCGACGGTGGCGCCCTCTTCCGCTTCGGCCTCGACATCGGCCTCGGCATCGATCTGCTGGCTCTGCGGGATGATCAGGCTGATCACCTCGACCCCCTCGTGCAGGCGCATACCGCGCACGCCGCGGGCGGTGCGGCCCATGGCGCGCACGTTGGACTCCTCGAAGCGGATCGCCTTGCCGTTAGACGACAGCAGCATCACGTGATCGGAGCCCGAGGTGATGGCGGCGCCGACCAGGCGGTCGTCCTCGTCGAGGTCGATGGCGATCAGGCCCACGCTGCGCGGCCGCGAGAACTGCTCGAGGCTGGTGCGCTTGACCGTGCCCTTGGCGGTAGCGAAGAGGATGTAGCTCTGCGCATCGTAGTCGCGCACCGGCAGGATGGCGTTGATCGCCTCGCCCTCGTCCAGCGGCAGCAGGTTGACCAGCGGCTTGCCGCGCGAGCCGCGGCTGGCCACCGGCATCTCGTAGACCTTCAGCCAGTAGACCTTGCCGCGGTTGGAGAAGAGCAGCACGGTGTCGTGGGTCGAGGCCACCAGCAGGTGCTCGATGACGTCCTCGTCCTTCATGGACGTGGCCGACTTGCCACGACCGCCACGGCGCTGGGCCTGGTAGTCGGAGAGCGGCTGGGTCTTGGCATAGCCGGTGCGGGACACGGTGACCACCATGTCCTCCTCGGCGATCAGGTCCTCGAGGCGCAGGTCCAGATGGCTGGCCTGGATCTCGGTCTTGCGCGGATTACCAAACTGGTCGCGCACCGCGGTGAGCTCCTCGCGGATCACCTCGAGCAACCGATCGGCGGAGGCCAGGATGGCGGTGAGCTCGGCGATCTTCTCGAGGATCGAGAGATACTCGTCGAGGAGCTTCTCGGTCTCGAGCCCGGTCAGGCGGTGCAGCCGCAGCTCGAGGATCGCCTGGGCCTGGGCCGGCGACAGGCGGTAGTCGCTACCGGTCTGACTGAGGCCGAAGCCCTCTTCCAGATCCTCGGGCTTGCACGAGGTGGCACCGGCCCGCTCGAGCATCTCGGTGACCTGCCCCGGCTGCCAGGTGGCGGCCAGCAGCTTCTCCTTGGCCTCGGAGGCATTCGGCGAGGCCTTGATCAGCTCGATCACCTCGTCGATGTTGGAGATGGCGACCGCCAGACCCTCGAGGATGTGGCCGCGCTCGCGGGCCTTCTTGAGCTCGAACAGGGTGCGCCGGGTGACCACCTCACGGCGGTGGCGGATGAAGGCCTCGAGGATCTGCTTGAGGTTCATGATCTTCGGCTGGCCGTCTTCGATGGCGACCATGTTGATGCCGAAGACGGTCTGCAGCTGGGTCTGGGCGAAGAGGTTGTTGACCACCACCTCGCCCGACTCGCCGCGCTTGACCTCGATCACCACCCGCAGGCCGTCCTTGTCGGACTCGTCGCGCAGCTCGGCGATGCCCTCGATCTTCTTGTCCTTCACGAGCTCGGCGATCTTCTCGATCAGCCGCGCCTTGTTCACCTGATAGGGCAGTTCGCTGACGATGATGTGATCGCGACCACTCTTGTCGTCGTGCTCGATGGTGTGACAGGAACGCACATAGATGCGCCCGCGGCCCGTGCGGTAGGCCTCGAGGATGCCGGCGCGGCCGTTGATGATGCCCCCGGTGGGGAAGTCCGGGCCGGGGACATGCTCGATCAGGTCATCGACGCTCAGGGTGTAGTCGTCGATCAGCGCCAGGCAGGCATTGATGATCTCGCCCATGTTGTGGGGCGGGATGTTGGTCGCCATGCCGACCGCGATGCCCGAGGAGCCGTTGATCAGCAGGTTGGGCACCTTGGTCGGCAGCACGTCGGGAATCCGCTCGGTGCCGTCGTAGTTGTCGACCCAGTCGACGGTGTCCTTCTCGAGGTCGGCCAAGAGCTCGTGGGAGAGCTTGGCCATGCGCACCTCGGTGTAACGCATGGCGGCGGCGCTGTCGCCGTCGATGGAGCCGAAGTTGCCCTGGCCATCGACCAGCACGTGGCGCATCGAGAAGTCCTGAGCCATGCGCACGATGGTGTCGTAGACGGCACTGTCCCCGTGGGGATGGTACTTACCGATGACATCGCCCACCACGCGGGCGGACTTCTTGTACGGCTTGTTCCAGTCGTTGCCGAGCTCGTGCATGGCGAACAGCACGCGCCGATGCACTGGCTTCAAGCCATCGCGCACGTCAGGCAGCGCACGGCCGATGATCACGCTCATCGCGTAATCGAGGTACGACTGCTTGAGCTCGTCCTCGATATTGACTGGCAGAATCTCTCTGGCGATGTCACCCATGGGTCGTCGAATCCTTTGCACTGCAACAGGTTGGCGCGTCACGTGGCCGTGACATGGCGCGCAATAACAGCCTTACATCATACCATCCCGGATACTGATAAGGGAGCTAGGCGAGCACCAGCTGCGCCATGGCCTCACGGATCTCGCCATCGATCGTCACCGCCCTGCCGGTCGCCACATCGAGCAGCACGAAGGTGATATCGGCACTGGCCACCACCTTGCCATCGCCGACGCGACTAATTTCCTGATGGATGCGGGCACGGCGCGAGCCGATCTCGGAAAGCCGGGTCAACACCTCCAGGTCGTCGCCGGCCACGGCGGCTCGCCGATAGTCGATGTTGAGGTTGACCGCGACGAAGGCCAGATCGCCGCGCGACAGGAAGGCCGCCAGGCCAGGCCGCTCATCGAAGTAGGCCCAGCGTCCCTCCTCCAGGAACTCCAGGTAGCGCGCGTTGTTGACGTGGCCGTAGCCATCGAGGTGATAACCCCTGACGCGCAGGGTGGTACGGGAGAGGCGAGAATCCATGCAGACGGCTCCTGGGCTTGAAAGGTAAACGGCGGGCAGAACATCGATTCTAGCCAGCCGGGGCGCCGGCGTTCAAACCATCGTTTGAACCTGACGCGTCGGCGATGGCCTCGGGCGCTGGCACCCGCGCCGCCCTTTGGCCATAATATGCCCCCTTTTCTCCCGGGAAATGCGCCATGTGGTTCAAGCACTTGCATCTCTACCGCCTGCACGACGCCCCTGAGCTGGATGCCGCCAGCCTGGAAACCGCCCTCGACGAGCAGGCCTTTCGTCCGCTGGGCGGCAGCGAGGCACGCCGCCTGGGCTGGTGCGCGCCGGCCGGACGCGCCGGGACGCAGCTGCTCCACGAGCTGCAGGGGCAGCGGCTGATCACCGCGCTGCGCCAGGAGCGCATCCTGCCCGCCTCGGTAGTTCGCGAGGAGGTCGAGGAGCGCAGCGAGGCGATCGAGGCCAGCGAGGGCCGCAAGCTGCGCCGCCAGGAGAAGCTCACCATCAAGGAGCAGGTCTACGAGGAGCTGCTGCCCCGCGCCTTCGTGCGCAGCCAGAAGGTCGACCTGTGGTGGGATAGCCGCCGCCAGTTGATCGCCATCAACGCCAGCTCGCGCACCCGCGCCGAGGAACTCCTCGACCTGCTGCGCGAGACCCTGGGCAGCCTCAAGGTGACGCCGCTGGCCAGCCAGACGCTGCCCATGCGCGCCATGACCACCTGGCTCGGCGACCCCGTCTCGCGGCCGGCCGACCTGGTGCTCGGCGACCAGGTGGAGCTGAAGGCCAAGGGCGACGACGGCGTGCTGCGCGCCCGCCAGGTCGACCTGGACAGCGACGAGATCCAGCAGCTGCTGGAGAGCGGCCGCCAGGCCAGCAAGCTGGCCCTGTCGATCGAGGGACGGGTAAGCTTCGTGCTGCATGACGACCTGGCGATCAAGTCGCTGCGTTTCGACGACGCCCTCATCGACGAGGCCTCCCAGACCGACGACGGCGACGATGCCCTGGTGCGGCTGGAGACCGACTTCATCCTGATGACACAGGCGCTGGCCGAGAACATCGAGCGCCTGATCGAGTGGCTGGGTGGCGAGGCCGGCAGTGCCGGCGACGCCCCGAGCGCCTGATCGCCCACGACCACAGCCTGGAAGACATGACCGAGACACAAGACACCACCGCAGCCGACCCCTGGTCCGAGATTCGCCCCTACCAGGACGACGAGGTGGCCGAGGTGCTCGAGCGCCTCGTCCACGACGCCGAACTGCTGGACGCCCTGACCCGCTATCGTCTACCGCGCCTGGCCCGCGTCATGCCGAGGCTATCGCGGACCCTGGCCAGCTTCGCCATCCGCCGCGAGACCCGTGGCGTTGCCAGCGTGTACGACTTCCAGATGCGCATCGCCAGCTACATGCAGCGCATGCTCAGGAACTCCACCGACGATTTTCGGGTGGAGGGGCTGGAGCAGCTGGATCCGAACACCGCGTATCTCTTCATCGGCAACCATCGCGACATCTCGATGGACCCGGCCTTCGTGAACTACGCACTCTATCTGGCCGGGCGCGACACGGTGCGCATCGCCATCGGCGACAACCTGCTCAAGAAGCCCTACGTCAACGATCTGATGCGTCTCAACAAGAGCTTCATCGTGCCGCGCAGCGCCAGGGGCAAGCGCGCCATGCTGGCCGCCTACCAGAAGCTCTCCGCCTATATCCGCCACTCCATCCTCGGGGACAACCACTCGATCTGGATGGCCCAGCGCGAGGGGCGCGCCAAGGACGGCATCGACCGCACCGATCCGGCAATCATCAAGATGCTGACCATGGCGCGGCGTGGCGAGGATCGTCAGGCCGCGATCGGCGAGGCCGTCGCCGAACTGCGCCTGGTGCCCGTCTCGATCAGCTACGAGTACGACCCCTGCGACCTGCAGAAGGCCCGCGAGCTGCGGGCCCTCGAGGACAGCGGCAACTACGAGAAGAGCGAGTTCGAGGACATCAGCTCCATCGTCGCCGGCATCACCGGCCACAAGGGTCGCGTGCAGCTCACCTTCGGCACCCCGCTCTGTGCCGATCTCTCGGGCCCCGAGGAGGTGGCCGCCGAGGTCGACCGCCAGGTGCTCGCCGGCTACCACCTCTTCCCCAGCCACTACCTGGCCCTGGAGGCACTGGGCGAGGCGCCGGAGCTGCTGGAGCTGAGCGAAGTCAGCGACGCCGATCGTGCGCGCTTCCAGGCGCGACTGCAGACGGTGCCCGAGGAGCTGCGTCACTGGTGGCTGACCCAGTACGCCAATCCCGTTCTCAACAAGGCCGGACGCTGCCAGTGAGGCGCACGGCATGAGGGACGAGTCGTCGAGCGCACATGAACCGCCCAAGAACGGACGCGGCAGCGCGATGGAACGCGCCGCCCAGACCCGCGAGGCGCATCGGGTCACGCTGATTGGCGCCGTCATCGACTTCGCCGTCGGCGTCGCCAAGATGATCGCCGGCGTCATGGTGGGCTCGGCGGCGCTGGTGGCCGACGGCATCCACTCCTTCTCGGATATCCTGACCGACCTCTTCGTGGTCGCCGCCACGCACTTCGGCCGCCAGGAGCCCGACAGCAACCACCCCTACGGCCACGGCCGCATCGAGACCCTGGCGACCCTGTGGCTCGGCAGCGTGCTGATCTTCGTCGCCGGCGGCATCGCCTGGGCGAGCATCGGCCGTCTCCTCGAGGGCGAACCCATCCCCGCTCCGGGGTTCTGGGCCATCGGCATCGCCGGGATCGCCCTGCTCGCCAAGGAGTGGATCTTCCGCTATACCATGCGGGTCGCACGGCGGGTCAATTCGCGACTGCTCGAGGCCAATGCCTGGCACTCACGCTCCGACGCGCTCTCCACCGTGGTGGTGCTGATCGGCCTGGTGGCGGCCCAGGTCGGCGTGGGCTGGATGGACGCCCTCGCCGCCATCGTGGTGGGCGTCATGGTCGGCCAGGTCGGCGGACGGCTGCTGTGGGAATCCGGCCGGGAGCTGATCGACACCGCCCTGCCTGCCGAGGAGCGCGATGCCATGCAGCGGGCGGCCGAGGAGGTCGCGGGAGTGCGCAGCGTGCATGACTTGCGCGCCCGCAAGCTGGGCAGCGACATCCTGCTCGACCTGCACATCGTGGTGCCTCCTCGGGTCACGGTCTCCGAGGCGCACGAGATCGGCAACGAGGCCAGCCGCCGACTGCGTGAGGCCTTCCCCAACCTGCACGACGTGACCTTCCATATCGATCCCGAGGACGATTCGGGGGAAACCGAACACAGCCTGCGCCCAGCCCCGCCGCTGCGTGCCGATGTCGAGGGCGTGCTCGACCAGGCCTGGCAAGACCTGCCGATCTGGCAGGCCTGCGTGGATCTGGATCTGCACTACCTGGACAATCAGGTCGACGTCTCGCTCTACGTCAACGCCTTGCCGGCGGGGCAGGATCTCGACGCGGCGGCGCAGGCCCTGCGCCAGGCCGCCAGCCGGCTCGACTGGGTCGGGCGCCTGCGGGTCTGGCTCGGGCCGGGCAAGGGGTAGGCCGCCAGCCTCGCAAAGGCCGTGTTGAAACGGCCACCCCGCTCGCATTAGGTGCCTGCTCCCCCTAGACTTGAGCAAGTGCTCATTCAGGCCGACTCCATGCCTCCCCCGTCATACCGGACACTCGACTCGCCCGGGCGTCGCCGTTTCCTGGCGGGGCTGGGTAGCCTGTGGCTGCTCGCCGGCCTGGGGCTTGGCCCGTCACCGGTCGCGGCCAGCCTCTCGCCACAGCGCCTGCGTCGCTCCATGCAGGCGGAGTACGGCGCTCAGGGCGTCGCGGTCCTCGAGGAGTGGTTTGCCCTGCTCGACCGGCTGCGCCCGGCCGACCTGGAGGCTCGCCTACGCGGGGTCAACGACTTCTTCAACCGGCGCATTCGCTGGCTCGACGATATCGATATCTGGCGCCAGGAGGACTACTGGGCCACGCCGCTGGAGACGCTGGGGCGCGGTGAGGGCGACTGCGAGGACTTCACCATCGCCAAGTACGTCACCCTCAAGGAGCTCGACGTATCGGAGGACGAGCTGCGCCTGATCTACGTGCGCGCGCGCATCGGCCGCAGCAACATCACCCAGGCGCACATGGTGCTGGGCTACTACGAGACGCCCGGGGCGGACCCGCTGGTGCTGGACAACCTGGTGCCCTCGATCACCCGCGGCTCGCAACGCACCGACCTCGATCCGCTGTTCAGCTTCAACGGCCGCGGCCTGTGGGCCGCCGGCTCGTCGCAGTCACGCGCCGACCCGGTGGCCCGGCTATCGCGCTGGCGACGCGTGATCGATCGCATGCAGCAGCAGGGATTCATTCAAGGGGAGTAGGACATGTCACTCATCAAGCAGCTCTGGCTGATCGTCGTAGTACTGCTGCTGCTCGCCTTCGGGGGCAGCCTGTTCATCGGGGTCACCGCCAGCCGGGCCTACATCGAGCAGGAAGTGCTGATCAAGAACGCCGACAACGCCAGCGCCCTGGCGCTGACGATGAGCCAGATGCCCAAGGATCCGGTCACCCTGGAGCTACTGGTCTCGGCCCAGTTCGACACCGGGCACTACCGGCGGGTGGAGCTGCGCTCCCCAGAGGGCGAGATCATCGAGCAGCGCCTCGGCGGTGATGCCATCCGGGACGTGCCGGCCTGGTTCGTCGACCTGGTACACATCGAGGTGCCGCCCGGCCGCGCCGTGGTCCAGGATGGCTGGCGACAGCTCGGCACCCTGGTACTGGAAAGCCAGCACAGCTTCGCCTACCGCTCGCTGTGGCAGAGCACCCTGAGCCTGGTGGGCTGGTTCGGCCTCGCCGCGGTGATCAGCCTCCTGCTCACCTGGTGGATCGTGCGCCAGATCCGCCGCCCTCTGAGCGCCGTGGTCGAACAGGCCCAGCACATCGGCGAACGCCGCTTCACGACCATCCCCGCCCCGCGGACCCGCGAGCTGCGTGAGGTGGTCGAGGCCATGAATCAGCTCTCCGCCGCAGTGGGCAACATGCTCGGCGAGGAGAGCCAGAAGCTCGACCGGCTTCGACAGCAGCTGCAGCACGACCCGGTGACCGGCGTGCTGGAGCGCGGGGCCTTTCTCTCACAGCTGCAGATCCACCTCGACAGCCAGGATGCGCGTGCCAGCGGCGCCCTGGCACTCGTGCGCCTGGCCCACCTGGTCGAGATCAACGAGCGGCTGGGCCGCGCCGAGACCGACGCCCTGCTCCACGAAATGGCCCATGGCCTGGAGCAGTTCGGCCAGGCTCACGGCGGCGGCATCGTAGGCCGGCTCAACGGCAGCGACTTCGTCATGCTGCTACCCGGCAAGATCGACCTGGAACAGCTGCGCCACGATCTCGGCCGGCGTCTCGCCGCGATGCGTGAACGCGGCCGGACTCCGGTGGGCCTGCCCGGCGCGCTGATCGACTATGCCCAGGGCGATCAGCGCAGCATGTTGCTGGCCAGCCTCGACGGCACCCTCTCGGCGGCCGAGACGCGCAGCGATGAGGGACTGATGATCGCCGAGGGCCCGCAGCGGCGCAGCCTCTTCACCAGCCACGACGAATGGCGCCACGCCCTGCAGGTGGCCATGGCCAAGGGTATCTACCTGGCCCACTATCCGGTACTGGATGCGACGGGCGAACTGCTGCATATCGAGTGCCCTTCGCGCCTGCGCCTCGCCGGCGAGTGGCAGCCCGCCGGCGTCTTCATACCGTGGATCTCGCGACTGGGGCTCGATAGCCAGCTCGATCTGGCGGTGATCGATGAGGCCATTCGCGACATCACCCAGCGTGGCAAGCCGCTGGGCATCAACCTGTCGGCGGCGTCGATCCAGGATGCCCACTTCGTCATGGAGCTGCAGTCACGCCTCAAGGCGCGTCCCGACGTCGCCGAGCTGCTGTGGCTGGAGCTTCCCGAAGCCATGGCCATTCACGACCTGGCGAGCTTTCGCAGCCTGTGCCGCGCCCTGCAGCCGCTGGGCTGTCGGATCGGCCTCGAGCACGTGGGCGCCTCCTTCACCCGGATCGCCGACCTGCAGGACCTGGGACTCGCCTACCTCAAGCTCGACCGCACCCTCGTCAGGGGCATCGACCGGGTCGCCGAGCAGCAGACCATCCTGCGCGGCATGGCCACGCTCTGCCATTCACTGGGTATCCTGGCCATTGGCGAGGGCGTCGAGAACCGGGAAGAGGCCCGTGTGCTCTTCGAGCTGGGGTTGGATGGCGCCACCGGCCCGGGTATTCGTCAGCACGAGACGCCGGCGGGCTAATCACGACAAGGGCCGGCGTCCTCGCGGACGCCGGCCCTTGTATCCGTCACACGAACCGCAACAGGATTAGATCACGCCGCTCTCGTCATCGCTGCCGGTCACCAGCTGCAGGCCGTTGAGCCGACGCCGCAGCGTCTGGCGCTCCATCACCTTCTCCTGAGCCGGTTCCGGCAGGTCGGTGAAGCTGATCACCCCCTTGTCCATCAGCAGCTCGATCACGTCCTCGAGCACCCGAACGAAGGCGAGATCCGAGGCCTGAAAACGTGCCGCACCCTTGCCGCTCTCCTCCTCCATCAGGAAGGCCAGCAGCTCCGGCGAATCCGCCGACAGGTACTCCGGGCATTCCGGCGTCTCCTCCCGACTGACCAGCTCGATGCGAGCGTCACTATCGCGCTTGATGTACATGAGGTGCTCCTGAAAGACCTTGGCGGCAGCATAGGCTGCCGCAGCGGAAAGCAACAAGCCAGTGCCCGGCCTTGGCCGGGCACTGGGGTCGGGTGGTGGAAGTTTACTCGATGTCGAGCTGGCCGTTATCGATCAGGGCCTGAATGGCGGCGCCGGCACCGAGATCCCCGATCATATCCACGCCTTCGAAGGTGATCGTCTGATCGACATGCTCTGCGTCACTGGAGCTTCCGGTAAACGCCCCCTCCTTACTTACCTGCACGACCGTATCGGTACCGTCGAAACTGGCCTGGAAGTACGCATCCAACTCTTCGGTCGCCTCCGGTAGCAGTTCCGCGATTTCAATGGCGAAACTGGCATCTTCGGCAAGGGTGACATCGCCATCCGACCAGGTCACCTGGGATTGGCCATGTACCACAACATCGCCGTCAGCATCGGTTCGAGACTCGCTGTTATCGTTGTAGTTGAGCGCGATGCTTTCCACGCCGAGATCACCCAGGGAAACCATCTCACCTTCATCGGTCTTGCCATCGCTATTGGCATCCTGCCAGACCGCGAACTGGCCCCAGGCTTCATCACCGGAATCCAGCATCTGGTTCTGGTTGGTATCGAAGACCTCAGCCACCGCCTCCATATCGGTCTCGGCAGTCCCGCTCCACTCGGTGAAGACGTACTCGCGGGACTCATCCACCGTGCCGGACTGGTTAGCATCGATCACCAGTAGCCCATCGTCGCCGGCCAACCAGGCGGTGTTGACCGCCTCGCCGGTAACTTCATCAGTAAAGACCACGCCCACGTCGCGGGAGAGGTATTCAACGCCATCGTTGTCCAGATCGAGGGCGATGGGGGTAGCACTGAAGGAGCCTGTGGCAGATCCATCCAATGTGATCTGGAACGCCTGTTCCGCCGAGTCCCCATCGCCATCGGTAAGGGTGAGGCCTCCCAGCGTGAAGGCGTAGTCGAGCGACGGTGGCTCGTTGGAAACAAACTTCCCGACAGAAACGTTATTCAACCGGAATCCATCCCCGCCCGAGGGTTCGGCACTTGTTACGGTGATATTCTGAATAGCCTTGTTCGTATCGAAGCCCGTCAGATCCTGCACAACCACCTTCCCATTTTCTGATGGATTGGCCGAGAGGCTTCCCGAAGAAAAACCGTCTTCATAGGTCACTTGGATATTGAGAGACGCCAAGCCATCTGTATCGTTACCCCCCGTAAATCCTGTTGTAGCAAATTCAAAAGCATTGACCGGTGAGCTGAACGAAAAGGTCAGGCTCTCTCCCGGGTCCACCTGGTTGTCGGCCACCGCCCAGCCTTTTGTACTGGGATTGACCTCATCGTCCTTGTCCTCATTCGGCACAGCGTCCCCATCACTGGCGGACACGGTCACCACCAGCCCAGAGATCGTGCTGTAGATCGTCTTGGTCAGCGCGGGACCGGATGCCGACACATCACCAGTCAGCAAGGTATCGGATGTCAACTCTGGGGCGCGTGCAAAGACCGCCAACGAATCCTCGCCATCGGCGTTGAGCGTAAGCCTTCCGGTCACTCCCCCGTCCGCGCCCTTGAGATCAATGACGACCTGAGATGCGCTGGCGCTGACCACTTCGGCATTCCCAGACATGTTGGCGATATCGATACCGGGGCTTTCCCCGTCGGCCCCATAGCTCCAATCCGCCAACTGCTGCGTGTAGGTGGCATCGACATTGGGGGCAGAGAGATTAATGACACCGTTCCCATCGCTGTCTGCCACATTGGTGAACTCAGGCGTATCGTCGTCCACGAGGAGTGAAAAACTTGTCGATCCGGTAGAGCCATCCTGATCAACCACCGTCACATCAACGTCAATGAAGAGATCCGTTTCTGTATCGTCCGCGGCCGTGGACAAATGATGCCTCAACGGTTCAAAGAGAGTCACTTCCGTGTCGGCACTTCTGTCGCCTATATTCGTCACCGTAATGACGAAGACACGATCGTTGACGGCGCTTCCTCCGCTCCTGTACCCAATGAGCACATTGTTTGTAGCATCCCAGATTGTATCTACAGCTGTACCGTCGGTCGTAAACACTGAAGTGCTAGTCGACAGCTTCAAGTTTTGCGGTGGTGTATCAGAACCAAGATCGTAGGAGATGGTTCCAGTCGTTGAAGGCGAAAACAAATCCCCTAGGCCCCCAGCGTTTCCATTAGAAGAGATGTCGTCTTCGTCCACAGAGAGTGGTGTGGCGGTTACCTGGGGCACACTGTCGGCCTCGACGCTCAAAAAGACCGTAGCAGTTGCCGGATCGCCATCGCCGTCGGTGATCGTGTAGGTAAAGCTGTCGGCGCCCTCGAACCCGTTCGCCGGCGTGTAGGTCACGACCCCGTTGCTGAGGGATACCGTGCCGCCGTTAGCGGACGCCGCGCTGACACCGGTGACGGTGGCACCATCGGCCCCCTGCGCATCGTTGCCGATCAGCGTGCTCGTATTAATCTGGAGCGCGGTGTCCTCGGCCACGGCCGGGGTGATGCTGTCATCGACGGCGGTGGGCACGTCGTCGGCGATATTGATGGTCAGCGTGTCACTGGCCGTATCGCCGTCCTGGTCGGTGACGGTGACGGCGAAGCTCTCGCTGTCGGGGGCCGTATCACCGTGGTCGATGGCCGCGTCCAGCGTGTAGCTGTAGCTGTAGACGCCGCCCGCCAGGGTGACCGTGAGGGTGCCGTAGTTGCCCTGCACCGTGCCCCCGCCGGTGACGTCGACGCTCGCACCGTCCTTGGCCGCGATGACCAGGCCGTTGGTGGCCGCCAGGCTGTCATTGCCGGCGTCGATGGCAAAGGTGCCGTCGGTGGTCTCGCTGGCATCGTTGGGATCCGAGGAGCCGCCGCTCAGGCCGGCTTCGGCGACGCTGTCGTCACCGCCCTGGATTCCGGCCGTGCTCGGGTCCGTGTCGATCTGGATCGCGGGCGTGCTGTCGGCATCGACGCTCAGGAAGACCGTGGCGGTGTCCGTGTCGCCATCGCCGTCGGTCAGGGTGTAGCTGAAGCTGTCACTGCCCTGGAAGCCGTCGGCCGGGGTGTAGGTCACGACACCCCCGCTCAAGCTCACCGTGCCACCGTTAGCGGACGCCGCGCTGACACCGGTGACGGTGGCACCATCGGCCCCCTGCGCATCGTTGCCGATCAGCGTGCTCGTATTAATCTGGAGCGCGGTGTCCTCGGCCACGGCCGGGGTGATGCTGTCATCGACGGCGGTGGGCACGTCGTCGGCGATATTGATGGTCAGCGTGTCACTGGCCGTATCGCCGTCCTGGTCGGTGACGGTGACGGCGAAGCTCTCGCTGTCGGGGGCCGTATCACCGTGGTCGATGGCCGCGTCCAGCGTGTAGCTGTAGCTGTAGACGCCGCCCGCCAGGGTGACCGTGAGGGTGCCGTAGTTGCCCTGCACCGTGCCCCCGCCGGTGACGTCGACGCTCGCACCGTCCTTGGCCGCGATGACCAGGCCGTTGGTGGCCGCCAGGCTGTCATTGCCGGCGTCGATGGCAAAGGTGCCGTCGGTGGTCTCGCTGGCATCGTTGGGATCCGAGGAGCCGCCGCTCAGGCCGGCTTCGGCGACGCTGTCGTCACCGCCCTGGATTCCGGCCGTGCTCGGGTCCGTGTCGATCTGGATTTGGGGCTCGCTATCACCCTGCAGGGTGATCGTCGCCGTCGCCGTGGCGCTGTCGCCATCGCCGTCGGTGATCGTGTACTGGAAGCTCACGTCACCCTCTTCACCCGCAGCCGGGGTGTAGGTGAAGGTGCCGTCAGCGTTGTCGACCAGGTTGCCACTGCCGGTCAGGCTGTTGGCGACCAGCGCCACGCCCGTGGTCGGGTCGACCCCGTCGGCACCGGCGGTATCGTTGGCGAACACGTCGACCACCACCGGGGCATTCTCCTGCCCCTGGGTGACGGCGTCGGCCTTGGCCACCGGGCCGTCGTCGTTGATATCCACCGTCAGGGTGGCTGCGTCGGACACGTCGCCGTCGCTGTCGGTCGCCCGCACCTGGAAGGCGTCCTGGACCTGGTCACCCGCACCGGTCGCATCAACGCCGGTGTGATCCTCGGTGTTCTCGCTCAGGGTGTAGGTCCAGCTGCCGTCCTGATCGACCGCAAGCTGGCCATACTCGCCCTGCACGAGGGTGCCGTCGGCATTGATCGCGACCCAGTTGCCGTCGACGTCCTGCACCTCGAAGACGTCCAGGCTGTCGTTGCCGGTCTGGGCGACCAGCGTGCCGCTGGCCGTCAGGTCGCCGCCACCGCTGCCGTCCGTCAGGGCCGACTCCGACACCGCACCGTCGTCGCCCTCGGCCCGCACCACCGTCACCGTCGGCTCGGAGTCGCCCTGCAGGGTGAGCGTCGCCGTCGCGGTGGCCGTGTCGCCATCGCCGTCGGTGATCGTGTACTGGAAGCTCACGTCACCCTCTTCACCCGCAGCAGGGGTGTAGGTGAAGGTGCCGTCAGCGTTGTCGACCAGGTTGCCGGCGCCGGTCAGGCTGTCGGCGACCAGCGCCACGCCCGTGGCCGGGTCGACCCCGTCGGCCCCCACCACATCGTTGGCGAACACGTCGACCACCACCGGGGCATTCTCCTGCCCCTGGGTCACGGCGTCGGCATTGGCCACCGGACCGTCGTCGTTGATATCCACCGTCAGGGTGGCTGCGTCGGAGACATCGCCATCATCATCGGTCACGCGTACCCCGAACAGATCCTGTAACTGATCGGCCTCACCGCTCTCGCCGGCTACAGGATGATCAGCACTCTGGGTCAGGGTGTAGGACCAGCTGCCGTCGGTGTTCACGCTCAGCGTGCCGTACTCACCGCTTACCTCGGTGCCGTCGGCCGTGATAGCAATCCAGGTGCCGTTTACGTTCTGCACCTCGATGAGGGCCAGAAGATCACCGCCAGTATCGATCTGAAGCGCACCGGATGTCGTGAGGGTGCCGCCACCGCTGCCCTCGGAGAGGGCCGCTTCCCACACGACATCGCCATCGCCATTGAGATCGGCCGTCGCGACGGTCGGGATAGAATCCGGGGCTTCGTCGAGCGCTTGATCCTGAGTCTCGAAGGTTGCGCCCAGAGAGTTTAAGCCGTATTCGAAGGAAAGCGGATCGAGGTTCTCGCTGATGCGGGCCAGGCGCACGAAGTCATGACCGCCGCCCGGGCCCCCGGCGCCCCCGGCGCCTGCTGCGGTGGCATCGAGCCCCTCGAGCAGGTCGCCCTCGCCTTCCTCGAGGGCCGCCAGCAGCGCTTCCAGATCCTCATCCTGGACGCTCGCCTCCTCCGCGGTCACCGGCTGCTCGGCGTCGAGATCGGCCGAGATGGCGATCTCCTGCCCTTCGCCAATCACGATGGGGTCGAGGCCGTCGGCGAAATCGAGGATCACCCGGCCGGTGTCTGAGGTGACGAGGGTCTCGCCCTCCTGCAGGGTATCGCCCACCCGCAGCTCACGGAGATCGCCCGAGGCATCGCGCGCCCAGGCCTGGCCAGTGATGGAGATGATGGTAGCGATGGTCATGAGTCGACTCCCTGCGTACGAAGCGCATGCGAGGCCGCCCAAGGAAGAACGGCTAATACCCAGACACTAGAGCAGCCGGGAAGGCCACACTATTGTACCGATGGCCATGGTTCGGCCTGCTGACAATCGGCATGACACCGAGACGGCCGAATCAGACCTCAACCGTAAGGGAAGGTAAACGTCAGGCGGTTTCCCGCTGACCGAGCTTCAGGATCAGCTGCAGGCGATCGCGTACGCCGAGCTTGCGGAAGATGGCACCGAGGTGGGCCTTGACCGTGCGCTCGGTGATCTCGAGCCGACGCGCGACCTCCTTGTTGCTCTGGCCTTCCGCGACGGCCAGCGCCACGGCCCGCTCGCGTTCGGTCAACTCCGACAGGACCTCATCCTGCTGTCGCGACTCGCCACCGAGGGCCCGGTAGGCACTGCCCATCACCTGGGCCAGCAGTTCGGGTGGCACCCAGATTCCCCGGTGACTCGTCACCAGCGCCATCTGGCGCAGAAGCTCGGGAGGCGACAGGGCATGGGCATAGCCGCGGGCGCCGGCGTCGAGTGCCCGCAGGGCCTCCAGCGGATCGGGCGCATAGCTCAGCACCTTGACGATGGCCCCCCGGCCACTCAGCAGGGTGACCAGGGTTGGCCAGGCCTCGATATGGCTCATCACCCATACGCTGTCGCCTTCCCCTGCCTGAGCGCGGGCCTGCTGACGACTGACGAGGCGCGCCTCACTAAAGGCGGCTCGCCAACGCGGGATATCGTCACGCCCGTGACAGACGAAGAGCTGTGTCATCATCGTTCTCCCATGGAGTTCTCCCAGGCCCGCAGCACGGGCTTGAGCAGGTACTGCATCACGGTGCGCTTGCCGGTCAGGATGTCCACCTGGGCCGTCATGCCCGGAATCACCTCGAGTTCGCGGTGCCGCTGGGCATCTTCCCGCGTGCGCACCCGCACCAGATAGAAGGTATTGCCCTCGTCGTCGGTGATGGTGTCGGCGCTGATGTGATCGAGCTCGGCCTCGAGGCCGCCGTAGATGGCGAAGTCGTAGGCGGTCAGCTTGATGGTCGCCGGCTGGCCGGGCCGCAGGAAGGCGATGTCCTGGGGGGCGATGCGCGCCTCCACCAGCAGGGCATCGTCGGTGGGCACGATGTCGACCACCTCCTGACCGGGCTGCACCACCCCGCCGAGGGTATTGATCCCCAGGCGCTGCACCACGCCGTCGACCGGCGAGCGGATCTCCGAGAGGCGCACCCGATCCTCGAGGCCGGCACTCGACTCATCGAGCGCCGCCAGCTCGCCCAGGGTCCGCGAGAGCTCGGTTCGCCACTCGTTACGGGCGTTCAGCTCCACTTCACGAAGCTGGGCCTGGGCCTCATCGATCGCCGACTGCAGGCGCTCCACCTGGGCAGCCGCCTGGGTTCGCTCGCCGCTGGCCCGCGAAACATCACGCCGCAGTCGCAGCACCTCGACCTCGGAGACGGCGCCGGACTGCAGCAGGGGCCGCGTGAGATTGAGCTCCTGACTGGCCATGCCGAGTTCCCGGGCCGCGGTATCCCGCCGCGACTGGGCCTCATCGAGTTCGGCGCGGCGCTGGGCAAGCCGCTCCTCGAGAATGCTCTGCTCTTCGGAGAGCTTGTCGAGGCCGCTCTCATATAGCGCACGCTCCTGTGCCACGATCGAAGGGGCCTGCTCGGAAAGCGCGTCCACGGGCGTGAATGACGACCCGGTGGCCAGCGCCCTCAAGCGCTCCGCGCGTGCCTGCAGCGACTGCGCCGTGGCGCGGTTCTCACGGAAACTGGACAAAAACCGCGTGGGATCGATGCGCATCAGCAGTTCGCCGGTCTCGACCCGCTCGCCCTCGCGTACCAGGATCTCCTGCACCACCCCACCGTCGAAGGACTGCACCCGCTGCAGCTGGCTGGAGGGGATCACCCGCCCCGTGCCACGGGTCACCTCGTCGATGGGCGCCAGCCAGGCCCAGACCAGCAGGGCCGCTACGGCCAGCACCACCACGTAGAGAAAGGCCCGGGCACGGATCGGGTCTTGCTGCAGCCGCGCCCAGTCGGCGTCGCTCGCCCAGTCGCGATTCAGATGCGCCGCGCTGACGCGGCGAGCGAAGAGTCGGTCGATGAAGGGGCGAAACGGTCGCCCGCCCGTCTCGGAGAAACGGCCGATGGCCTCGAAGCCCTGCTGCTCGGCGCTCTTGCGGGACTCGGTCATCAGCTGGCCCTCCCGATCTGCCCCTTGCGCAGGGCCTCCACCACCTTGTCCCGCGGCCCGTCGGCGACGACCTTGCCGCCATCGATGACCAGGATGCGATCGACCAACGACAGCAGCGAGGTCCGGTGGGTGACGATCACCAGGGTCTTGCCCTGGCCGTAGGACTTGAGGCTGGCCTTGAAGGCCTCCTCGCTGGCGTGATCCATGGCGCTGGTCGGCTCGTCGAGCAGCAGGATGCGCGGGTCGTGGACCATCGCTCGGGCGATGGCCACGGCTTGGCGCTGGCCACCGGAGAGCATCTGGCCGCGTTCGCCCACCGGCAGGTCCACGCCCTGGGGATGGCCGTTGACCAGGCCGTCGAGGCCGCTCAACTTGATCGCCCGCAGCAGTGCCTCGTCATCCACGCCGTCGCTGCCGCCGCCGGCGAGGATGTTGTCGCGCAGCGAGCCGTAGAACAGGCTAACGTCCTGGGACACGTAGCCGATATGGCGGCGCAGCTGCAGCGGATCGAACTGGCGGATGTCCACGTCATCGATCATCACCGCGCCCGCCGTGGGCTGGTAGAGCCCCAGCAGCAGCTTGTTGAGCGTGGTCTTTCCACAGCCCACGCGCCCCAGCAGCGCCACCCGCTCCCCCGGTTCGATGGTCAATGAGACGTCGCGCAGGGCATCGCGCTCCGCCTCGGGATAGCGCAGCGAGACCTTGTCGAAACGGATCTCGCCGCGCACCACCGGGCGGTCGATGAAGGCCTTGCCCTCGGGTCGCTCCACCGGGCGCTCCATCACCTCATCGAGGGACTGCAGCGCCGTGGACGCCTGGTGATACTGCGCCAGCAGCGCCGCGGCCTGGCTGATCGGGGCCATGGCGCGAGACGACAGCAGGTAGGCCGCAATCAGCCCGCCCTGGGTCAGGTTGCCCTCGATGATCTGGTAGACCCCGATGATGATCACGCATACCGCCACGCTGTGCTGTGCCCAGAGTGCCACGCTCGAGACCGAGGAGCTGACCAGGCGCAGCTGGGCGGAAGTGCGCGACAGGAAGGCGGAGGCCTTCTCCCAGCTGCCCTGGATGCGGCTCTCGGCGCGCAGCGACTTGACCGTTTCCAGGCTTGAGATCGATTCCACCAGGGTGGCGTTGCGCTGGGCCCCCACCCGCCAGGTGGTCTCGGAGAGTTCATGAAGCTTGCCCTGGGCGGCCATGGCATAGAGCAGCACGAAGACGATGCCGACCAGCAGCGGAATCACCAGCGGCGGGCCGATCAGCGCGATGATGCCCACGAACATCAGCACGAAGGGCAGATCGACCAGCGAGACCACCGTAGCCGAGCCGATGAAGGCCCGCACCGACTCGAAGGACTGCAGGGTGGACGCGAAGGAACCGGTGGAGGCCGGCCGCGCCTCCATGCGCAGCCCCAGCACCCGGGCCATGATCGACGACGACAGCTTGACGTCGGCGCGGCTGGCCGCCAGATCGACGAAGGCGTTGCGCATCAGTCGCAGGGCCAGGTCGAAGCAGAGCACGATGAAGATCCCCGCCGCCAGCACCCAGAGCGTCTCGGTGGCGTGGTTCGGCACCACCCGGTCGTAGACGTTAAGCACGAACAGCGGCATCGCCACCGCGAAGAGGTTGATGACCACCGAGCCCGCGATGACGTCGCGATAAAGCTTGCGATTCTCGCGGATCACACCCCAGAACCAGTGGCGCGAACGCTGGCGGTTGACCTCGGGCCCACGGGCGTCGAACCGAAAGCGCGGGCGCACGTAGATCGCCTGGCCGCTGTAGCTCTGCTGCAGGCCATCCAGGCTCACCTCGGTCTCGGCATCGCCAAGCTCGGGGAAGATCACCCGCGCGCGGCGCGCCTTCAGGTCCAGGGCCACCAGCACGCAGGCACGCCCCGGTTCGAGCAGCAGCACGGCGGGAAACAGGGCGGGGTTGAGCTGTACCAGGCGGCTCTCGGTGATCCGTGCGGTGAGCCCGGCGCGAGACGCGGCGCGAGCGAAGACGCCGGGCGTCAGCCGCCCCTCTTCGAGAGGCAGGCCGGCGATCAGCGACTCGGCCGTGGCCGCGCGATCATGCACCTGGGCGATGGTCTGCAGGCATTCGAGCAGCTCGTCATGCACCGCCGACCGAGAGAGCCCCGGGCCCGGATCCAGCTCTTCTTTCTGCGACACAGCCACCTCATACGTCAATACGCCCCATCGCGATCACGGTGGGGCGAAGTATGCCGGCAGGCCGTACCCTGCCCGCTTTCCGTCCGGTCAGCCGCGCACCGCATAGCTGCCGGCGAGGCCCATGGCATCGAGCCGCTGACGCAGCGACCGCATCGCGTCGCGGTCGGCGATCGGGCCGAGCTGCACGCGGTGTAGCGACCCCGCGGAGTCGAGCCGGACGGGCAGATCAAACTCGCTTTCCAGGCGCTCTCCCAGGCCGCTGGCCCGCGCCTCACTCGAGAGGGCCGCCACCTGCAGGAAGGCGCCCTCACGGCGGGCCCGCGTCACCGGCTCGGCGACGCGGGCCTCCACTTCGCCATAGAGGTCAACCGGTGCGGCACGCCAGGCCGCAGCCAGGTCGCCCGGCGAACCGGCATCGACGTCGACGCCGCCGAGATCCAGGTTCTCGCCGACACGCTCCAGGGTCACCTCCACGCGACGGTTCTGGCGACGTCCGTCCACGGTGGCATTGCTCGCCACCGGCTGGCGGGAGCCATAGCCGCGGGTCTCGATCAGCCCCCGCTCGACCCCTTGGCTGACCAGATAGCGCGCCACGCTGTCGGCACGTGCCTGGGAGAGCGGGTCGTTGATGGCGTCGCTGCCGGTGATGTCGGCATGGCCGGCGATGAACACCCGGGCCAAATTGTTCATGCCGCGAATCTCGGCGGCCAGCGCATCGAGTTCGGCGCGGGCATCGCCGCTCAGCTCGGCGCTGTTGACCTCGAACAGGGCATCGGCGGAGAGGGTCACGTCCGGCGCCCGAGCCGGCGCCTCGATGCCGCCGGTGAAATCGGCCAGGGTGAAGCCCTGAGGACCCCGGGCAGGACAGATCACGTCGGGATTGATCGCCACCCCGTCGCTGCCCAGCTCGGCCAGCGTCGGCATATCATCGCGACGCACCTCAAGCACCTGCATCAGCTGGCCCATGGCGGCCAGGGTGCGGGCATCGGCCAGCGCCACGTCATATTGGGCATTGGCATAGGCGCGACTCGCCTCGAAGTACTCGTTCTCGCTGTCCAGCACATCGAGCAGGGTGCGCTGACCGATATCGAACTGCTGCTGATAGGCGCCGCGGACCCGGTCGATCGATTGGCGATGCTCGTTGAGGTAGCGCAGCTGCTCGCGCAGGCGCTGGGTATCGTTGTAGGCGATCTGGGTGGTCTGGCGCACGTCGACGCAGGCCTTCTCGCGCAGGTTGACGGCCTGCTCGACCCGCTCGCTGGCGGCCAGGAAGGAGGCCCGGTCGCTGCCGCCGCGATAGAGGTTCATGCTGGCCACCAGCTCGATGCTGTGGCGATCCCGATGCTCGCCGTCGGCCACCCCGTCGTAGTTGCCGTCGTTGTTCTCGTAGGTGCCGGAACGGCCGCGCAGATCGAGGCGCGGCTGGAAGGCCGAGCGGGTCCCACGCTGCTCGGCGCGGGAGGCCTCGATGTTCTCGATGGCGGCATGGAACTCGGGATTACCCTGGAAGGCCAGGTCGAGGGCCCGGCCGACATCCGCCGGCAGGCGCTCGTCCATCTCCGGCACCGGCGCCAGGTTCTCGGCCGGCAGGTCGCCGACGATGCGCTGGAAGCGCGCCGTCACGTCGTGCAGGTTGGAAGCCTCGGTCAGCAGGTTGGACTCGGCCAGCGCCAGACGACCGCTGATCTGCTCCAGATCGACGCGGCGCCCCGCCCCCGACATCGCCCGCTCCTCGATCTGGTTGTAGACCCGCAGGTGCTCGCGGTAGTTGTCCTGGGCCAGGCGCACCAGTTCACGGCGGCGCTGCACGTCCAGGTAGGCGCGGGTCGCTTCCAGCGCCACCTCCTCGCTCGCCCCCAGCAGCTCGTAGTAGCGCACCAACTCGGCACGATCGAGGCGCTCGACCTCGCTGGTCGTGGCCAGGCCGTCCCAGAGCATCTGGGTGATGGTCAACTCGGCGTAGCTGGTGTCGTAGCTGCCACGCCCATCGAGCTGGCGATCCTCCAGGCCGATGCCCGCCGCCACGTCGACACTCGGCAGGTAGTTGCCTCGCGCCACGCCGATATCGTTACCGGCGGCCTGGAAGCCGTTGAAGGCCGCCAGGACCTCAGGGTTGGTCGAGATCGCCTGCTGCACGACCCGGCGCAGGTCGGTGCTCCGCGGGACCGCCAGGCCCTGGGGCAGCGACTGGGCGACCGCCGCGGCGACCGGCGCAAACGCCAGGGACGCGCCCACGACGACGGAGCCGACGAGACGGCGGGCGTGGACGCGTGGCACGGCATCGGCGATGAATTTCATGGGCATTCCCTTTCGAAAAGCGGCGGCATGTCCGAAGAGCGAACCGACATGCCGGGCGATGAGCTAGTGGTGTCGTCGTGACGGCTTTCACCCATCTTCAGCAAGCCGACTGACGCCTTTTTGCCACTCGCGAATTACGGCCATTGGCTAACGCTAATGCCAGGCAGGAAAGTCGAGCAAGCAACGACGTTAAACGCTTCATGCCTTTGCATGATGTATCAGTTTGTAATCAATAGTAACTTAGCCGCGGCATTTGTCCACCTTTCGCCTGAGCGACAGGAAGAGATGCCGTGCCCAGGCGGCACGAGCGCAGGCGGCCTAGCGTCACGCAAGGCGGCAAACGTGGTATCGTCTGCCCGTCCCCGAACGGCGTGGTTACACCAAGGAGAACGTCATGGCCTCATCGGAAATCCAGAAGACCCGCGTGATCAACGAACTGCGGGGCTTCATCAAGAAACTTCTGCAGGATCCGAAGATTCTCGAGCAGTCACTGGACATTACCCGGCGCCAGCTCACCGAGGCGGGCGACGGCGATGTGATGGCGCGGATCGCCAACGAGATATCCGAAACGACCAGCGTGCACATCCCCGAGGATCCCACCGAGCACTCGGAGGCCGACCGGCTCTTCCTGGAGCTGCTCAAGGAAGTCGCCAGGGAAGAGCAGGCGCTCTACTGAGCCCTGTCGCCCGACGGTGTCTTCGTGATCGCGCCCGGCCCCTGTGCCGGGCGCTGCCGTAAGATACCTTCCCCAGGCGAGACTGCGCCGTGCGAGCAGTACACGACGTTGGTAGAATGCCGGCCACATCGTCACTGTTGCTCCCTTCGAATGACCTATCTGCTCAAGCTCCACCCCGAAATCACCATCAAGTCCCGCTCCGTGCGTCAACACATGACCCGCTGCCTGGCCAGCAACGTGCGCAATACCCTGCGCATGCTGGAACCCGGCGTGCGGGTCAAGGCCAGCTGGGACGCCCTGCGCGTCCGCTTCCCACAGTCCCTGCCCCCCGAGCGGGAGCGCGAGCTGGAAGAGAGCCTGACGCGCATCCCCGGCATCCATGAGGTGCTGGCCACTCTGGAGGTCGCCTGCGGCTCGCTCGACGAGGCCGCCGAGTGGATCGTGCCCCACTGGACGCCGGCGATCGCCGGTCGCCGGTTTCGCGTCCGCGCCAAACGGCGCGGCGAGCATGCCTTCTCGTCGGTAGACCTGGAGCGCCACCTCGGCAGCGCCCTGCTGGCAGCCGAACCCTCGGCGCGGGTCGATCTGAAGCATCCCGAGGTGGTGGTGTCGGTGGAGCTGACCGGCGAGCGACTGCAGCTGATCCGCTCGCGCCGCCCCGGCCTCGGCGGCTACCCGCTGGGCGTGCAGGGCGAGGCCCTGGCGCTGGTCTCGGGCGGCTTCGATTCGCCGGTCGCCGCCTGGCGCATGCTGCGCCGCGGTATCAAGACGCACTATCTGTTCTTCAACCTGGGCGGGCCGGCCCACGAGGCGGGCGTCAAGGAGGTGACCCATCACCTCTGGCAACGCTACAGCGCCTCGCACAACGTCGACTTCATCTCGGTGCCCTTCGAGGGCGTGGTCGCCGAGATCCTGCGCAGCATTCCCGATGGCCTGATGGGGGTGATCCTCAAGCGCATGATGGTGCGCGTGGCCAGCCGCATCGCGGCCCGCGCGAACATCCCGATGCTGGTCACCGGTGACGCCATCGCCCAGGTCTCCAGCCAGACGCTCACCAACCTGGCGCTGATCGATGCCGCCAGCGAGCGGCCGATCCTGCGTCCGCTGGTCACCGAGGACAAGCAGGAGATCATCGACACGGCCCGCCGCATCGATACCGCCCGCTTCGCCGAGCAGATGCCGGAGTACTGCGGCGTCATCTCGCGGCGGCCCCACACCCGTGCCCCCGCCGACAAGGTGCTGGCCGCCGAGGCCGCCTTCGACTTCTCGGTACTGGAGGCCGCCGTCGACGCCGCCACCGTGACCCGAGCCAATCGGCTGGGGGATAAGCCGCGCGAGCCCGGGGAGGTGACCGTCGTCGACGGCCCGGCGCGGCTCGCCGAGCTGCCGGCGGTCAGCGTGATCGACATCCGAAGGCCCGACGAGTGCGAGGAAGCACCGCTCAAGCTTGCCGACGTACCCTGCCTGGAGATCCCCTTCTACGAGCTCCAGGACCAGGCGCAGCACCTGCCCGCCGACCGCGAGTACCTGCTCTACTGTGAGCAGGGCGTGATGAGTCGCATGCAGGCGCTGCACCTGGCCGACCGGGGGCTCGATCACTTCGGGGTCTATCGCCGCGCGGCGACGGGCTGAGCCGCGGCGGCCGGCCGCATCGCCGCGGGTGAAGATGGCTTTCGGGGATGCCTGGCAGGAAGAATTCACCAGAATGTCTTGTGGGGATGGTTAGTGGGGATGCCTGAGATGATCGACGAAGGCGCGCCAGCTCGCCGGCAGCGGTATCCAGCCGGCATCGACCATCTTCGGCAGCGCGACCAGCAGGCAGACGACCGCGAGCCCCACCGCCATCGCCCAGCCGCTGTCGATGGCGATCCCCTTCCCGGCCAGCACGTAGATCAGGGTCATCGGCGACATGCCGAGTGCCGTCGCCACCAGGAAGCGGCTCGTGGTGAGCGCCGTGAGCCCCGATGCATAGCTGATTAGCGCGAAGGAGACGACGGGAATCAGCCGGGCCACCAGCACCATGCTGAAGAGGATGTGCTGCGGGCACTCGGGAAACAGGGCGACATGCCCATGCAGGAGCCGCTCGATGACCGGCCGGCCCACCAGCCGGGCGATCCAGAAGCTCAGGACGGCGCCCGTCAGAGCCCCGGTCATGCTGAGCACAAAGGCCAGCAGGGGATCATAGATCATGCCCGCCGCCACGCTGACCACCATGGTGGGAATGGGACCGACCACCACCGTGAGCGCCATCACGCCCGCCAGCATCGGCGGCCCCCAGGGCCCCAGCCTCAAGCCTAAGCGCTCCAGGCGAACGGGATCGATCCACCCCGCCTGATAGACCCACAGCCCCAACGCCACCAGCCCCGCCAGCATCACCAGTGCCAGCAGCGCCTGCTTCCCATGCCGCGGCTCGATTCGCATACTGCCTTCCCTTGCCCGTGGGTCAGACATCGTGTGACGGGCCTCCTCGCGTGCCGACAGCGGCCATCGATCATGCCGCCATACCCGTCGTCCGGTGTGCTTCCGCTCCCGTGAACCTCCAGGCATTTCAGCCTGGCAAGCCGGTACCGGGAGGTGGCACGGGCATTCTCCTTCAGTCTAGCCCGGCCTACCAGCAGGCCGGCGCGTCAGGCGTCGACATCTCGGCAAGCCTCGGGCTCACCACGGTCAGGTCGGATCGGCGCCCCTGCTAGGCGGCCCGGTGCCATAGGCGCACGACAACGGGCCCGGTGCCGTCATGCACCGGGCCCGAAACCTCATGGGACGATCGGCACGCCGATCTCAGTTACAGGGCACCACCTTGCGCTGGGTGCTCAGGGCCCAGAGCGTCTGGCCGTCTGGCGTCTCGCCCTGCTCACTCCAGGTCTCGGTGACCTTGACACAGTAAGAGCCGAGGCTCTCGGTGGTCACCTGGGGGTCGGCGGGACGCTCGTTGCCGATGCGCATGATGTCGGGATTCTCGCTGGTATAGTTCGGGGCGATGGCCCCGCCGGCGCAACCGGTGAGCAGCGCGACAAAGCCCATGACGGGCAGGATACGGCGAAATGCCATGGGAGATACCTCCGTGAAGAACGTTGGGGTCCACCGAAGGTGACGTCAGGCTGATGAGTCCGTCGGCAGGCCACTCCATCCACTGGGGCCCCGCCGTCGGAGAGGGGACTCTACCGGAGTCGGCGGGTCGCGCCAAGCGTCGCCCGTCGGCGACGACGGCCAGGATCCCGGCTTCTGGACAGGACACGGCCGACGTCGACGGTCCTCGATGGCCGACCGCCAGGCAGGTGCAGTGGGGGACGAAGATGCTACAATCCCAGCCCTGATTTCACGGATATTTCGCATGGCGGCCTCGACTTCGCCCAGGCGTCGAGTCGGCCGCCATGTACCACGCTTACGGGAACCTCTGAGCCATCATGTCGAATACCGCTCCGCGCAAGATCCTGGTCACCAGCGCCCTGCCCTATGCCAACGGCGACATCCACCTGGGACACCTGCTGGAGTACATCCAGACCGACATCTGGGTGCGCTTCCAGAAGAGTCGCGGCCACGAGTGCCACTACGTCTGCGCCGACGATGCCCACGGCACCGCGATCATGCTGCGCGCGGAGCAGGAAGGCATCACCTCGGAGGCACTGATCGAGCGGGTCTCACGTGCCCATCAGACCGATTTCTCCCGCTTCGGGGTGGCCTTCGACAACTACCACTCGACGCACTCCGGGGAGAACCGCCACTTCAGCGAGCTGATCTACACCCGGCTGCGCGACAAGGGCCACATCGCCACCCGCGATATCGAGCAGATGTACGACCCCGCCAAGGGGCTCTTCCTGGCCGACCGCTTCATCAAGGGCACCTGCCCGAAGTGCAAGACCGAGGATCAGTACGGTGACAACTGCGAGGCGTGCGGAGCCACCTACACGCCGGCGGAGCTGATCGACCCGGTCTCGGCGATCTCCGGCGCCACCCCCGAGGTGAGAAGCTCCACCCACTACTTCTTCAAGCTGCCGGAGTTCGCCGACTTCCTGAAGGCCTGGATCGACGATGGTCACGTCCAGCCGCAGATCCGTAACAAGCTGATGGAGTGGTTCGAGTCGGGCTTCAACGAGTGGGACATCTCCCGCGACGCCCCCTACTTCGGCTTCGAGATCCCCGATGCGCCGGGCAAGTACTTCTACGTCTGGCTCGACGCGCCGATCGGCTACCTGGCGAGCTTCAAGAACCTCTGCGAACGCGAAGGGCTGGACTTCGATGCGTACTGGTCGCCCGGCTCCGACGCCGAGATCTATCACTTCATCGGCAAGGACATCGTCTACTTCCACGCGCTGTTCTGGCCGGCCATGCTGCACGGAGCCGACTTCCGCACCCCCACGGCCGTGAACTGCCACGGTTTCGTGACGGTGAACGGTGCCAAGATGTCCAAGTCCCGGGGCACCTTCATCAAGGCGGCCACCTACGCCGACCACCTGAACCCCGAGTACCTGCGCTACTACTTCGCCGCCAAGCTCACCTCGCGGGTCGACGACCTGGACCTCAACCTCGAGGACTTCGCCGCCAGGGTGAACAGCGATCTCGTCGGCAAGGTGGTCAACATCGCCAGCCGCTGCGCCGGCTTCGTCAAGAAGCTCGGCGGCGGCCAACTCTCCGCCCACTGCAGCGAGCCCGACATGGTCGCGCGCTTCATCGCCGCCGGTGACGAAATCGCCGAGGAGTTCGAGGCGCGCGAATTCGGCCGCGCCATGCGCCGCATCATGGAGCTGGCCGACGAGGCCAACACCTACATCGCCGAGGCCGAGCCCTGGGTACTCGCCAAGCAGGAGGGCCGCGAGCAGGAGGTGCTCGATATCTGCTCGGTGGGCATCAACCTGTTCCGCCAGCTGATGGTCTACCTGGCACCGGTGGTGCCGGTGATGGCCGACCAGGCCCGCGACTTCCTCAAGCTCGAGAGCCTCGACTGGCACAGCCGCCACGCCCTGCTGGTGGATCATGAGATCGCCAAGTTCAAGCCGCTGATGACCCGCGTGGAGCGGGACAAGATCGACGCCATGATGGCGGCATCCAAGGAGGATCTGGTGGAAGAACAGAAACTGAAGGAGGCCGCCAAGGGGCCCCTGGCCGAGACGCCGATCGCCGACGAGATCGCCTTCGACGACTTCGCCAAGATCGATCTGCGCATCGCCCGCATCGCCAAGGCCGAGTACGTCGAGAAGGCCGACAAGCTGCTCAAGCTGACCCTGGACCTGGGCGGCGAGAGCCGCACCGTGTTCGCCGGCATTCGCGCCGCCTACGCGCCCGAGGCCCTGGAGGGTCGCCTGACCGTGATGGTGGCCAACCTGGCCCCGCGCAAGATGCGCTTCGGCGTCTCCGAAGGCATGGTGCTCGCCGCCGGCAACGACGATGGCATCTACCTGCTCAGCCCCGACTCCGGCGCCGAGCCGGGCCAGCGGGTCAGCTGAGCGACCGTGACGACGCGAACCGCTGACGCCTCCCGCGCCGAGCTGATCGAGGCGGTCGACGCCCTGCTGCCCCAGACCCAGTGCGGCAAGTGCGGCCAGCCCGGCTGTCGCCCCTACGCCGAGGCGATCGTCGACGGCGAGGCGATCAACCGCTGCCCGCCCGGCGGGGAGGCGACGGTGGACCGGCTGGCCGAGCTGACCGGCCGCCCTCCGCTGCCGCTGGCCGAACCGGCCCAGTCGCCGCTGGTGGCCTGGATCCGTGAGGACGAGTGCATCGGCTGCACCAAGTGCATCCAGGCCTGCCCGGTCGACGCCATCCTGGGGGCCGCGAAGCGGATGCATACGGTCATCGCCGACGAGTGCACCGGCTGCGAGCTCTGCGTGGCGCCCTGCCCCGTGGACTGCATCGACCTGCTGCCCCATCCCGCCTGGGAGGCCGCCGAGAGCGAGGCGGCGCGCGACGCCTACCTGGCGCGCCGCGCCGCACTGGGTCGGCGTCGCCACCGGGCCCGCGAGCAGCGCCTGGCCAGGCAGGCCCGCGAGAAGCGCCTGGAGCGCCAGAAACGGCTGATCCAGCAGCGCCAGCGCCAGCGCTCCGCGGGCACGGCGGCGGCCGGCCCCACGCCGCAGCGCCAGCGGCAGATGGCCGTCAAGGCGGCGGAGCAGGCGCTGCGCCGGGCCCGCCAGCAGCTGGCCCACGCCGAACGCCAGGGCGACGCGGCCACCCGTGAGGCGGCACAACAGCAGGTCGACGCCGCCCAGCGGCTGCTCGACGACGCCCGCAAGGCGCTTTAGCAACCCGACGCGGCAGAATGACACCCGACACCTTCCCGCACCATCGCGTGGGGCTTATCCGGCAACTGCCGCCCCCCGCTCTTGCCAGGGACTGCCATGAACGCCCAGAAACGCCACGAGATCTTCGCGCGGCTGCGCGACCACAACCCCGAGCCGACCACCGAGCTTCACTGGTCTAGCCCCTTCGAGCTGCTCGCCGCGGTGCTGCTCTCGGCCCAGGCCTCCGACGTGGGCGTCAACAAGGCGACGGCTCGGCTCTTTCCGGTGGCCAACACGCCCCAGGCGATCCTCGACCTGGGGCTCGAGGGCCTGAAGGAGCACATCCGCACCATCGGCCTCTACAACACCAAGGCCGAGAACCTGATGAAGGCCTGCCGGATCCTGGTCGAGCAGCATGCGGGCCAAGTACCGCGTACCCGCCAGGCCCTGGAGGCGCTGCCGGGCGTGGGCCGCAAGACCGCCAACGTGGTGCTCAACACCGCCTTCGGCGAGCCCACCATCGCCGTGGACACTCATATTTTCCGCGTGTCCAACCGCACCGGGATCGCCAAGGGCAAGGATGTGGTCGAGGTCGAGCAGAAGCTGATGCGCCATGTGCCCAGGGAGTTTCGCCAGGATGCCCACCACTGGCTGATCCTGCACGGACGCTACACCTGCCTGGCCCGCAAGCCTCGCTGCGGCAGCTGCGTCATCGAGGACCTCTGCGAGTTCAAGGACAAGATCGAACTCTAGGGCATGGAGCGGCAGGTCGCATCGATCGCCCACGCCGGAGGATCGATCGATCACGCGCTTCTGATGCCGATATGCCTCGTCGATCCGGCGTAGGGTCTTCGCGTCACAAGACCCGGTCGCCGAAAGGGCACCGGGGAGCGGCGAGTACCGAACGGGCGGCGCGGCGTTGGAGGCTGAAGGCTGAAGGCTGAAGGCTGAAGGCTAGGAAGTGAAGCTCGCCCAAGGGCGAGCTTCATCACGCGTGTCGATGGCGCGCGGTGGCGATCACTCCAGGGTATTGCCCTGCTCGATCACCCCGCTGCCGACGCTTTCGCCGTTCTGGAACCACTCCAGCTGGTTGCCGTCGATCTGGGCGGCATAGCAGCCGAAATCGGTGCCGGGATAGCAGACGCCCTCTTCGGTGATCTCGTAGGTACCACCGCCGGCGGCATCCACGTAGGTGCCGTCCTCGGCGAAGTAGCTGGTATAGACGCCACCTCCCATCCCACCTTGGAAGGTATTGCCGACCAGCGCTTCGCGCAGCTCATCCGCACTCGAAGCGGCCATGGCGCCGGTCGTTCCCGCCCCCATGGTCACAAGGGCGGCAAAAAAGGCGGTGCGGGTCATCTTGGACAGAGTCCATCAAGGCTCTCCTGGTTGGATAATGTCTAGCTTTGTAAGGATACCGGCAGCGTCGGTTCAACGCTTTGGGCCGAACGCGCCCGCCAGCACTGGTCGGCCCGCATTACAGGGCACCTGCCGTTTCGTGCACAGAGCCGACATGGCACAGAGCTGACCCGGCAAATACCGCAGCGAGAGCGGACTCTTAACGTGCTTTTATTCATTCGATTTTACGAATACACAAAAGCATAGTTGTCGGGTCCCGTGTGATTGACCACTCGCTTGGTAAATAACTCTGGCCGCTTGGTCTGCCATTCCTTCATCGCTGCGATCGGCGACTGATGGTGCAAGGCCTTCTGCGGGATATGGTGATTGTACAGCCAAGAATAGCGCTTGAGCGTCTGCTCCAGGTCCTCGCCTGAGGTATAGCGCCGTGTCGCCAGCACGTCGCTGATGCGTCCGTTGAACCTCTCGACCATACCGTTCGTCTGTGGACGTCCAGGCTTGATCAGGCGGTGGTCAATGCCATGGGCCTGGCACTCCTGATCGAAGGGGTGGCGGCCGCTGGGCTTACGCTCACCTGCCCGCGTGAAGCGGTCAGTGAACGACTTGCCGTTATCGGTGAGCACCGTCTGGATCGTGAAGGGTGCCTTCTCCTCCACACGCGTCATGAACGCCCTGGCATCCTTGGCAGACTGGCTGCGCCTGACCTCCAGATAGACCCAGCGCGTGGCTCGGTCGATGGCGACGTACAGGTAACGCTTCTGCTGCTCATCGGGCATCTGGGGCAAGTGTTTGATGTCGATGTGCACGAAGCCGGGCTCATAGTCCTGGAAGGGCTTATGCCGAGGCTTCTCATCAGCTCCGGCGTCCTGCCGCACCAGTTCCGCCAATGTCGGCACTTCGCGCCGCTTGAGCATGCGATGCAGGCCGGAGCGATGTTCTGGTCAAGTCAGAGCGGACACATTTTCAAGCTGCAGCTGCCAATTCAATCTCCCTCGGCGTCTGGTAGCCGAGCGTCGAGTGGAGCCGGCAGCTGTTGTACTCCATCTCGATGTATTCGATC
>Ga0208138_100099_pt1 | contig 59634 bp, 64 predicted proteins | sample AntRauMetaRauer3_FD_184786 | JGI IMG/M metagenome (GOLD analysis project Ga0208138, IMG submission 184786) | Saline lake microbial communities from Rauer Lake, Antarctica, in enrichment culture - Antartic Rauer Lake 3 Metagenome Rauer3 (SPAdes)... ... | reverse complement strand
AGGCGGTTGACGAGAAAGTTAAGAAGCTGGTCCTCGTGGATCTCACCGTCTGCTTGTTTGGTTTTAGACACACCTTCAGCAAGCAGACGTTCTAACTAAGCGGCTTTGTGAAGTACTGATGTTCGTCGAGGTTCACGAGACGAAGTGTCGCCGGTACGGTACCGATCCCGACGCCGTCGCTGCGACGCTGGAGCGGAACGGCTTCACAGTCGAACAACTCTCACCGCCGACGAACCGAGAGGGGATCCGTTTCGTCAAGGCAACTCGCGAGTAACGTCGACTTACGCGAGTGGTCCATTCGATAGCTACCCTATAGTTTTCCGCGATCCCGCCGACTGTGATAGCATCGAAGCTCCGATGTGGGGCGGCGATCGTATCTATGAATCGAAGACGGTTCCTCCGACGAATCGGGATCTGCACCGGAGTTGGAGCAGTTGGCGGCTGTCTCAGCCGAGCGGCTCAGCATCTGACGCCGGTGGTCGGTAATCCCCCCGAGGGAACCGAGTGGACGCTCGAATTCGAGGACACCTTCGACTCTGGCGCACTCAACGGCGACAACTGGGGGATCGGCTGGGGGTGGGGACAGAACACCTCCATTAGCGACACGCGGATGGACGAGCGGAACGTCACCATCTCGGACGGGCGATTGCGGCTCCGTGGGACGCATCAAGGCGACGATATACGTTCGGGCGGCATCAACTCGAAAGACCGCGTCACGTTCGGACCCGGGAGCCACCTCGAAGCCCGAATCAAATTCGCGGACCGAGAGGGATTCCACAACGCCTTCTGGTCGAAGCCCAACACGGAGGCGTGGCCCCCGGAGATCGACGTGGTGGAACAGTGGCACGAGGCGGACTCGGTCGACCCAACTCAGCAGTCGCATCACCACCTCCACTACTCGTCGTCGGGTGAGCCAGGCGACGACACGACCTACGAAGACATCGGAATCGCGTACGAACACGACGACGACGTGACCCAGAACTTCCACGTCTACGGCGTCGAGTGGCGGTCCGACCGTATCGTCCATTACGTCGACGGAGATCCCGTCCAGTCGTGGACCGAGCCGGAGATGCTGACAGCGATGGAGCGCGGCGCCCCGTTCTACATCATGGTTAACCTCAACATCGGCAGCGTCGGGACGCCCGCCATGGACGAGGAGTGGGGAGAGGAGATGATCGTCGACTGGGTCCGTCTCTGGTCGACTACCGCACAGCCTGACGATCGACGTTACCTGTGGGCGCGGTCGTCCTCGGATGAGCCCGCGCGGTTCGCGTTCCGAACGACCGGCGGAAACATCGAACTGGACACCGAGAACCCCTCTGTCGACTACTGGGTGTCCACAGACGGAACGACCGCTGGCGGGACTGTGCCGCGTGCGAGTTCGCTTCCCGGATTCTGGTTCGACGGGGAGATCTCGGATTTCGCATACGAGGGTACGCTCGACCTCTACGTCGACGACGCCGTCGTGGATCCGGACACGCTCGTCGACGAGTCGACGCCCGGTCCGCCCATCGTGGATCCGTGACGGCGGCTACTCCGCGTACACCGAAAGCGAGTGAAGGACGACCGCGGTGACGCAGACGAGCACGCCTCCGAGGGTGAGCACGCCCGAGAGCAGCCCCGACCCGATCGGGAGGGTGCCCGTTGAGGAGTACGCCGAGAGTGTCCGGTAGCCGACCCAGAGACCGAATATCCAGATCGTGAATCCGGGAATCCCGAACAGCGAGAGCGGACGCCGGCGTTCGATGATCGTCAGGAGGTTCCCGACCAACGTCAATCCGTGCCGGACCGGATGGCGGGTGTTAGCCTCATCGACGTCGTAACTCACCTCCGTTCCCACCTCCTCGACGGTGTACCCCCGGGAGACGGCGTGGCTCAGTATGTCCGTGCTCGCGCTCATTCGATCGTTGATCGCGTCGTCGTCCGCCAACGACGCGATCGCCTCGCGCGAGTACGCTCGGAATCCGCTCTGAGTGTCCTGAACCCACGATTCGGGCCGGAACCCGCTGCACCCGATGTTCGTCAGCGAGTTCACGATGAACAGCCCGAACCGACGGTACAGGGGAGCGTCGGTAGTCCCTCCATCAGCGAAGCGACTCCCGACGACGAGTTCGGCACCCGTCGAACGCTGCCTGTCGATCAGGGTGGGAATATCCACCGGGTCGTGCTGGCTGTCGGCATCGAGAACGACGAGGTGGTCCACACCGGCTCTGTCGGCGTGTTCGAACACCGTCTTGAGGGCGGCGCCGTATCCCCGGTTGCGGCGGTGACAGATCACTGTCGCGCCGGCCTCCCTCGCCTCGGCCGCGGTTTCGTCGGTGCTGCCGTCGTCAACGACCAGCACGTCGTCCACGTAGGCGGACGTCGCCTCGACCACCGAACCGATGGTCGACGCCTCGTTGTACGCCGGTATTCCGGCCAGAACGCGGGCCCCATCGACGGCGGGCTCCGTCACCGCTTCGACGGCGTACGACTCCGCCATTGTGAGCGCTCGAGTGCTCCGGTCGAGATCGATCCTCCCACCACGCCCATCGTGCACCACCAACCCGGGAAACCCGCGATTTCGGGCCACCGTCGCGAGGTGCTCCTCGAGCCGCTGGACGTCTTGAAGCTCTGACTCGGAGTCGACTACGATCGCATCGAGCGAGTCCGCGTAAATACGCCACTCCCCGCCGGTCGGCCCGGTGACGAGCGTCCGGTAGCCATTATATCGAGCGTTAACGATTCCGGCTGCGATCCAATCGGCATTACCGTACCCAGCAATCAGACCTATCGCCGGTTTATCCATCGGGTTCGAGATCGATTCGTCGTTTCCTTTTGATGGTCCTCGTGACATTACATCTGCCCCGCTGTCGATCCGCTCGCATCGGTTCCGTTCGTCACACAGTAGACAGCCGCCCGTCCTCTACCGCTCGGTTCCAATCCGACTCTATCGGGAGATATGTCCTCATTCTAACTACTTTGCTACAGGTACCGTACTGCTGCCGCCAACGCCATCCTAGAGTCGGTAGCATTCGGTTGTAGATTTCCTCAGTTTGGTACGATAGGCCTGCAGGAATTCCGTAAACAGTAAGGCTGGCTTATGCGCTCCGCCGTCGGGAAGATCGCCTCTTGGCGGCGGACGCAGGAGCGGCAGGGCACCACATGAAGCAGAGCGTTCGTCGCCATTACCGCATGCAACGAGGCGAAAACACCGGTCAGCACCCTGTCGCGCAAGCCACGTTCGCGAGGTAGAATATCCACTTACACGCGTATCTGCCGAAGATAGATTACCAGTTGGCGAGCGAGTCGAGGTCGTCCAGTCCGTCTATCTCGGCATCCGGATCGGCGTTCAATTCCACGTCGATGTCGTGGCGCCGCCTGATGAACTTATTGATAGATGCGAGCCACAGTATATCGGCCATCGTGTTAAATGTAATATTGATTCCACCAGACGGCGAAGGCTTGGAGCCACGGTTCTGCCGTCGGTGGCTCCACGTTGCAGAACGTATTTGCAAACGCATATATTCGGTGTTCTACCTCATGAAAGACGCGTTCAGCACTGTTCCGATTTCCGTGGCGGGATATCTGAAATCGGAGCCCGAGTCGTTCCAACGCGGCTTCGAGAGAGTGCGCTCCATCGACGAGGAACGTCGCTTACTCGACCTGCTGTTTCTCGCGGAGTTCGCGCAAGAACGGTGCGGTGCGTTGCGTAATTCTCGTCTAAAACAGTCTGATATGGAGGAATTCGTTGGTTCTGGAATCGACAGCGTCATACAGCCAATGTCGTTCGTCGTTGATCCGAGTCACCGTCCCGTCGACGGCGATCTGATTCGGGGCACCGTCGCCAGCCGGCCGTAGATCTGTCTTCCGAATCCAGTTGTGGATCGCGGTACGACTCCGTCGGACACCTAACCTCTCAAGATACTGTTTGGTATTCGAAACCGAGAGGCCTGCAAGATGGAGCCGAATACCGACTTCAACGATCTGCTCGGGTGTCCGCTCTCGCTCGATAAACTCCAGGTCGACCCACTCGATACCTCAGCCGAGGCGGTCGAATTCGGCCATGACCCATCCGAACCAACGACCGCCCCGCCCCTAACTTAACACGGCCGAAACGCACATGCGTAGACCTTTTGTGAAGACCCACAAAGCGAACCCGAGAATGGCGTATATCGTCCGCATGCCGAAACTGGGTGTAGAAATGCAGAAGGGGACGCTTCTCGAGTGGTTCCCGGAGGCGGGAGACGATGTCGAGGAAGGGGACGTCCTCGCGGAGATCGAATCGGAAAAATCGGTCGCCGAGGTGGCGGCACGGGAGACTGGAACGTTTCGACGTAAGCTACTCGAGGAGGGAGCGGAGGTCGAACCTGGCACGCCGATGGGGATCGTTGCGGCTGCCGACGCGGATGTCTCGAACTTGCTGGAGAAAGCGGCGGAGGAGTCGGAGGCCGTGGCCACGTCTACGGAAGAAGCAGAGGCGGAACCGGGGACCGAGACGAAGCCGTCGACTGAATCGGCCCCATCCACCGAAGACACGGCTAATGTAGAGGATGCCCGGATAACCCCGAAGGCGCGGGCGCGTGCGACGGCTGACGGGATCGATGTGACCTCGATACGGGGAACGGGACAGAAAGGCGCGATAACCGTCGCGGATATCGAACGCGCGAAACACGGCGAACAGCCTCCCTCCGACGGTCATCCCACCGAAACTACACCATTCACCCGAACCGGAAAAGAGCCGGAACTCGTCACGCCGCGCGCCCGGAAACGCGCGTCCGAACTGAACGTACCCCTGTCCGCCATCCCCGGTAGCGGCCCCCACGGGTCAGTCCGGGAAGCGGATGTCGAGGCGGCGCGAAGGGTGGGGGCGGGCGCGACCGCTAGCGCCGGCGCTGCAGCCGCAGAGGAAACGACCGGAAGCGACACCTCGGGGCGAACGATCGAGGCGGAACAGCCGCTCTCGGGAACCCGTGCGACTGTCGCCCGTCGCCTCAGCGAGAGCTGGGAGGCGCCACACGTCACCGTCGACCGCCGTGTAAACGCGGAGTCGCTGTTCGAAGCGGCGGACGCCGCGGACGACGTGGTCTCGATAACCGATGTCCTGTTCAAGGCGCTGAGCGAGACGCTGAAGGAGCATCCCGAGTTCAACGCGACGTTCGAGGATGACAGACACACGGTGTACGAGGACCACAACATTGGGTTCGCGGTCGACGCCGACATGGGGCTCATCACACCCGTCCTGCGAAACGTCGAAACCCGAAGCGTCACAGAGATCGCGTATTCCCGAGGCGTGCTGACCGACCGGACTCTGGATGGCCGACAAACCGCCGACGACATGAAAGACGGGACGTTTACGGTTACGAATCTCGGCGTTCTCGGCATCGACTCGTTCACCCCGATCATCAACCCACCGCAGGTCGCAATCCTCGGCATCAACAGCGTGAAAGAAGAGCCCAAGCGCACTGAGCGTGGGATCGAGTTCAGGAGAACGATCGGCTTCAGCCTCTCGTTCGACCATCGTGTCGTCGACGGTGCCGACGCGGCCCAGTTGCTCGATACACTCACGGACCAGTTGGCTAACGCGCCTGTGCTACTCGAGGCGTGAACGTCGATCCTCACCCTACTCACTCGCTCCGCTCGCTCGTTGAGGAAGGGGCCTTAGCGCCCGATTTTCACGTGAAGTCCCGAGGACGGCGTCGGCGTGCGAACGTGGACCGATTCCGAATAGATATGTATGGGGAACTATCTTACGTAGATACCGGATCATGGTATCTGTAGACACGTGTACAGTGGACGGGAGAAAAGAAGCGTTACGACGGATGCTCCTCGCCAGGGAGTTCGAAGACACGGTACAAAAGCAGTTCGCCGACGGGGAGATACCGGGCTTCGTCCACCTCTCCCAGGGCCAGGAGGCCGTCGCAGTTGGGGCGTGTGGCGCCCTCACTGACGACGATTACATCACGAGCACTCACCGCGCTCACGGACACGGCATCGCCAAGGGGCTCGATCCGGACCGGATGCTCGCAGAACTGTACGGCAAGGAGGCAGGATACTGCCGCGGGAAAGGCGGATCGATGCACGTCGCGGCACTCGACGAGGGAATGCTCGGCGCACAGCCCATCGTCGGCGCGAGCGCTCCGCTCGCGGTCGGTGCCGGGGTCACGTCCCAGCACAACGACGAGGGTTGGATCTCGCTGGCGTTCATCGGCGACGGGGCGGTCACCGAGGGGCAGGTGCACGAGTCTTTCAACCTCGCGGCGACGTGGGGGCTCCCGGTCGTCTTTCTGATCGAGAACAATCGGTATTCTGAGGGGATGGTGTTCGAAGAACAGCACAACATCGAAAACCTGTCCGACATGGCCGCGTCGTACGGCATGGAGGGTTTCACGATCGACGGACAGAACGTCGAAACCGTCTACGAGACCGTCGCGGAGGCGCGCGATCGAGCGGTCTCCGGCGACGGGCCAACGCTCATCGAAGCGAAGACCTACCGCTACCGCGGTCACTTCGAGGGCGACCAGCAGCCATACCGGACGGAAGAAGAGATCGAGGAGTGGCGCTCCGAACGTGACCCGATAGACAACTTCACAGAGAAGCTCCTCGAGAACGACGAGATCACCGAGTCGGAGATCGATGAGCTCCGCGAGGAGGTCGAAGCGGAGATGGAGGCCAGTCTGGAGTTCGCGCGGAACGCCGATCCGGCGGACCTCGACGCTGCCTACGAGGACGTCTTCGTCAAGTCGGTACCAGAGATCGAACACCATCGCGAACACGTTGCGCGTGAGGAACCCAACTGGGGGGCGTACTGATGGCGAACGCAGAAAACGACACGACTGCGGCGACCGAGACGATGACCGTTCGCGAAGCGATCCGTGAAGGCCTTCGCGAGGAACTCCAAGCCGACGAGTCCGTCATGCTTTACGGCCAAGACGAGGAGGACGGCGAGTCCTTCGAGGTAACGGCCGGCCTATACGATGAATTCGGAGGCAAGCGCATCCGAAATACTCCGATCAGCGAGGCCGCTCAAGTCGGCGCTGCGGTCGGCGCATCCGCAACCGGTACCCGGCCGGTCGTCGAGTTGAGCTTCGCCGATTTCATTGGGGTTTGTTTCGATCAGATCATGAACCAGGCCGCCAAGACGCACTACATGTTCGGCGGCGAGGTCGAAGTTCCACTCGTCCTACGGGCGACTGAAGGCGGCGGGGTCAGCGCCGCGGCTCAACACTCGGGGACGGTTCACACGCTGGTAGCACATCTTCCAGGGATCAAGGTAGCCGCGCCTTCGACCCCGGCGGCCGCGAAGGGGCTGATCAAGGAGAGTATCCGTTCGCAAGATCCCGTGATGTTCTTCGAGAACAAGACGATCTACGAGCGGAGCGGCGAGGTACCGACCGACAGCTCGGTCACTGTTCCCATCGGTGAGGCATCGATCGAGCGTCCCGGCGAGGACGTGACGGTCGTCGCGACCCAGCGTCTGCTCGGCGAAGCGATGTCGGTTGCGGACCAACTCGACGGCGATATCAGCGTCGAAGTGATCGATCCGCGCACCCTCTATCCGCTCGACACCGAGACGATCCTCGACAGCGTCTCCGAGACGGGGACGCTCGTTATCGCTGACGAGAGCCCCATGTCGTACGGGTTCCATGCCGAAGCCATTTCTCGCGTCGTCGAGGACGGGTTCTTCTCGCTCGACGCCCCGCCACAGCGCGTCGGCGTCCCGGACACGCCGATCCCGTTCGCGCCGAACATGGAACACGAGATCCTCCCTGACGCGGACGACATCGAACGGGCCGTGCGGCGCGTCCGATAACGGCGGGAGATCCACGCGACCAACAGCTCCTCGGAATATTCGCCACGAATGCGAGACGCCGATATCTGTGGACGTTTGGTATCGAGAACGCAGCAGCGAGCACGCTACTCCGCGACGTGGATCGCTTTCTCGACTGCAGTTGCACACGCTTCCATCACGGATTCGGATAGCGTCGGGTGTGCGTGAATGGTGTCCGCCACCTCGTCGGCGGTCGTGCGTGACTGGACCGCCAGCGTGAGCTCGCCGACGAGCTCGGAGGCGTGTTTCCCGACGACACGCCCGCCGAGGAGCTCACCCGACGGTTCGTCTACAACGACCTGAACGTAGCCGTCCGCGTTGCCCGCAGCCAGCGCCCGCCCGCTCGCGCTGAACGGCATGCGCCCGATCTCGACTTCGTGGCCGATGTCTTCGGCCTCCGCCTTCGACAGGCCGACCGTTCCGACTTCGGGATCCGTAAAGACGACCGCGGGGACGACGCGGTCTGCCATCGACGCGTCCTGACCGGCGATAGTTTCGGCGGCGACAACCCCCTCCGCGCTCGCTTTGTGAGCCAACATCGGTTCGCCGGCAACGTCGCCGACAGCGAACACGTGGTCGTCTACGTCGACCGCGCCGCACTGGTCGTCCGTCTCGATGAAGGAGCTGTCCTCGAATTCGAGGCCGAGCTGGTCGAGACCCGCAGTGTCGGTGACGGGCTCCCGGCCGACCGCGACGACGACCCGATCGGCAGTGTGGGTCGTCTCCTGGTCCGCCGCGTCGGTGGTCGTGACTTCGACCGCGTCGGGGGTTACCGTACAGTCGGTTGCGAACTCCCCGAAGACGAACTCCACACCCAATGATGAGACGTGATCGCGGATCGTGCTCCGGATGTCGTCTTCCCATCCGGGAAGGACGTTATCCTCTCCCTCGAGAACGGTGACCGACGTTCCGAGCTTGGCGAACAGCGTGGCGAGTTCGAGGCCGATGTATCCACCGCCCACTATGAGAAGTTCGTTCTGAATCTCCTCGAGCGAGAAGACGTCGCGCGAGACGAGTACGCGGTCCTCTTCGAACGGGAACGATGGAAGCCGGGTCGGTCGGCTGCCGGTGGCGATGACGACGTTTTCGAACGAGACCCGCTGGTGGTCGCCGTCCGGGAGTTCGACGTCCGCCTCGGTGTCGTCGACGAACCGGGCCCGTCCCGTGACCAGCGTGACGCCCGCGGCGTCACAGAGGTGCTCGACGCCACCGGTGAACTGATCGACGACGCCGGACTCCCACTCGAGCAGTTCGTCCCAGTCAACGTACGGATCCCCGTAGATACCCATCGACTCGTGATGGCCCGCCTCGTGGACGATGTCGGCCGCCGAGAGGAGGGCCTTCGACGGGATACACCCGTAGTTGAGACAGGTGCCGCCCGGTTTATCCGCGTCGACGAGCGTCACGGACAACCCGAGTTGTGCCGCACGGATCGCCGAGACGTAACCGCCGGGACCGGCGCCGACGACGAGTACGTCAGTCTCCGCAGGTAGTTCGGACATACGAGGTCTGGATACGGGTGCGACCATAAATCTGGGTATCTCCTCCGGACGCGCAGTAGAGCGGTCACTCCCGTCGTTCGCGACAGCGGAGGTGTTTTGACGGTTGCCCCGCAATTTCGCGATATGTACACAGTCGTGTTAGCGATCGACACACAGGACCACGCGCTCGAAGACGCTATCGACTTCGTCAAATCGCTCCCCGGAGAGGTCTCCGTCGTCGTCACGCATTCGCGGAAGGACATCGATGTCGTCGGCTCCGACGGGGGTCGTATCTCGATCGACCACGAGGAGTTCGAGATCCCTGACGCGTTCGGAGCGGCCGTCTCCGCTCTGACGGAAGCCGGTCTGGACGTGACAGAGGACGTCCGAGTCGGAGAGGTGACCGAACAGATCGTCGAGGTGATCTGCGAGCACGATGCGGATCAGCTCGTCCTTCCCGCACGGAAGCGCTCGCCGGTCGGAAAGGCCGTTTTCGGAAGTAGAACGCTAGACCTGATCCACGATTCGCCCGTCCCGGTGACCATCGTTACCGAACAGGGGACTGACGAGCGATAACTGCGAACCCGGCGCCTTCGGAGCGATACACCTACGGACGGGTCAACGGTTACTATCCCCTACTGAAGAGACTACTAAAAGTGAAACCTCCCGGAGTAACGCGGTGTGTATTGCAGAAAGGGAAACAGATATAATAGCATAGTTGTTTGAGCAATTTGTGACAGATAATAGCAATCGATCTACCGAGAGTTCGCGGCGAACGTATCTGAAATCCGTCGCGGCGACGTCCACACTGGGGACGGTAGGGATCGCGGGCTGTATGGGCGGCGACGACACCTTCCAGTTGGAGGCGAACGCCGCCGGCGCTGAGGGTACCGTTCACGGGGACGCCGCCGCGATGGTCGGCGAACGCGTCGAGGAGAAAACCGGCGGTGACATCACAATCGACGCGTTCACCGACAACGAGCTCGGTGGCCTCATCGAATCGATGGAGAACGTCCAGTCCGGGGGCCTCGACATCTACGTGAACATCTACGCGCTCGCCGCGAGCTTCTATGAGGAGGCTCAGATCTTCGACGCGCCGTACATGTACGACCCCGACCGGCCGTACGAGCACCTGATGGAGGCGACCGATCCCAACCAGTCGGACACCGCGCGCGACCTCATCGAGGACATCGCGGACGAGACCAGCCTCCGATCGCTCGGGACGTTCCCGCAGGGGACGCGCCGCGTCACCGTCACCGGCGAGGAGCCGGTGACCAACCCCGAGGAGCTCAGCGAGAAGCTGCTCCGCGCGGTGCCGGTCCCCATCTTCGAGGAGGCGGTCGTCGGCCTCGGCGCACAGGTGACCGACCTCGACTGGGGAGAGGTCCCGCAGGCCCTCGCGACCGGGCAGGTCGACGGCCAGGAAAACCCCTACGAGATCATGGTCGGCGCGGGCATTCAGGAGCACACCGACTACGTCCTGGAGACGGACCACATGCACCCGGCACTGGCGTTCTGGATCAACGACGACACGTGGAGTAAGTTCACCGACGAGCAGCAGAACGCGTTCTACGAGGCGATCTCCGAGGCCCAGACCGAGGCGCTCGAACAGCTTCGGTCGAACATCGAGAAGAACAAACAGGTGTTCCGCGACGCGGGCGCGGAGATCCTGACCGCTGAAGACATCGAGTTCGAGGAGTTTGCATCGGCGACTCGCTCGCACATCCGCGAGACGTTCCCCGACTTCGTCGACCGGATCGAGGAGATCCACGGCGGAGACTACCGATAACGACCCAGTCACCCGTTTCTATATCGATGTCTCTGAAACGACTTGTGGGCACGATACCGTCCTATGTTGGTGCCGTCGGTGTGATAGGCATCTCGGTCACTATCCTCGCCATTATCGCAACGAGAAACGCCGGCGTATACGTCTCCGGGCTGCTGTCGCTGGCCCAGATCACCTGCGTCTGGGTGATATTCCTGCTCATCGGAGGGCTGGCACGTGAACGGCGGCACATCCAGATCGACTACTTCGCGGATCGGCTTCCCGAACCGTACGACGAGTACCACGAGTGGGTGCTCCGTGGACTGAACCTCGTCGCCTGTTTCGTGTTCCTCTATAGCGCGCTGTTCGCGACGCTCAATGGACTCGACTCCGTCGTGGGCGGTCTCGGTGTCCCGACAGCAGTGTACTTCGCCGCACCGTTGCTCGGATTCATCATGCTCACCATCGTGTACGCGGGACAGTTCGCGGAGCTACTGGGGATCGAAAACGCATGGACGGAGGCGGCGCTCGATGATTAGCGGCGGCGTATTCGTCGTCATCGCCTTCTTGGTGCTCGCCCTGTTGCGGGTGCCGGTGTTTATCGCGCTGGGGCTGCCGGCGTCGATCTACCTGCTGGTCTTCGCGGGACAGCCCGCGCAGTTCCCGGTCAACCGGATGGTGCGGACGGTCGACTCGTTCTCACTGCTCGCCGTCCCGATCTTCATCTACGTCGGCTCGCTGATGAACCACGGAGACATCACCGAGAAGATATTCGAGTTCGCCGACAACATCGTCGGGCACCTCACCGGCGGCCTGGCGCAGGTGAACATTCTCACCAGCCTCATCTTCTCGGGGATCTCCGGGTCCGCGCTCGCCGATATCGGCGGGGTCGGAAAGGTGCTGATCACGACGATGAACGACCACGGCTACGAAAGTCGGTTCTCTGCGGCGCTAACGAGCGCCTCGGCGACGGTCGGTCCGCTGTTCCCGCCGAGCATTCCGCTCATCCTGTACGGGATCCTCGCTGAGGAGTCGGTCCTCAACCTGCTCGTCGCGGGGGCGCTGCCGGCGCTTGCTACCGTCGGACTACTGATGGTCGGAACCTACATCATCTGCCGGCGCGAGGGGTACTCCTCCGACGAGAGCCGACCCCCGATCCGGACGATCGTCCGTTCGTTCGTCATCGCGTTCCCGGCGATCGCGACGCCGATCGTCCTGATAGCGGGGATGCTTTCGGGGCTATTCGGTGCGACCGAAGCGGCCGCAGTCACCGTCCTCTACATCTTGTTCATCAACGTCGTCGTGTATCGGATCACGAACATCGAGTACATCTGGAGCGCTGCCGTCGACACGGCGAAGACGACGAGCACCGTCCTCGTGATCCTGGCTATGGCGGGGCTGTTCTCGTTCATCCTGTCGATCGAGCGTGTCGACGTCCAGTTCGCGAATCTGCTTTTCAGCGTCTCCGAGAGCCCGCCCGTAGTGTTGTTAATGGTCATCGTCCTCATTCTCACGCTCGGGTTGATCCTCGATCCGCTGGCGGCGCTCGTGATGATCGTGCCGGTCGTCGTCCCGCCGCTCGTCGAGGTTGGACACGACCCGATCCACATGGGCGTCGTCATCGTCTACGGGCTGATGATCGGCCTTCTGACGCCGCCACTCGGGTTGTCGGTGTACTTATCCGCAGACATCGCTCGAGTGGATCCGGTCGAGGTCTTCCGGTCGACGGTCCCGTACTACGTCATACTGCTCACGGGGCTGTTCATCGTCGCGTACATCCCGGAGATCAGTCTCTACCTGATACAGTTCACGTGACGTACCTCGGGGGCAACCCCCGAGGCACTCGCCTCACACCGCCTGTAGACGGTTCTCGGCTGGATACACCACTGGCGGACGAAGCCGCCGCGCCGGATATTGGTGCGGGGGGTTCGCTTGTGTTGGAGCGGCGCTAATGCCGGACCCCGAACGCGAGGATTACTCCGGCGAGGGACGAATCGGCGACGAATGCCGGTACTGCGCGATCGCCAGCAAGCCCTTCCGATATCAATACGTGCTTGTCCCCGTTTCTATTTTTCAAACATATCCAAAAATGGAGTCACTGTGATGCACTGGCGATACCGGGAGACAGTTCTCGCGTTGTGTACGCTTGCGTTCTTCGCGACGATGGTGTCGCGGATGGCAATCAGCCCGGTGGTCCCGTCGATCACGGCTGAATTCGATGTCTCGAACACAGTCATCGGCTTCGCCCTCACCGGGTTGTGGGCCTCGTACTTCCTCACACAGTATCCCAGCGGCGTGTTCGCCGACCGGTTCGGGGAACGGTCCGTCATTCTCGTCTCCATCGGCGGCACTGCGGTGGCGAGTCTCGCCATCGCGACGTCGCCGAGTATCGCGGTGTTCGTCGGCGCAATACTCCTCCTGGGCGTGACGACCGGTCTCCATTACAGCGTCGCCACCTCGCTTCTGACGCGGACCCATGACAACGTCGGGACCGCGATCGGCCTCCACAGCACCGGCGGCCCGGTCGCGGGGCTCGTCACACCGGTCGTAGTTGCCTGGATCGCGGTGCGGTACGGCTGGCGGGTCGGCGTCACGATCGGCACGGTAGTCGCAGTCGTCGTCTTCGCCGGCTTCGCGTGGAAAGTACGGCCGACCCCGCCGCGAACGCCGGATCGGTCGGTCGGCGAACTGTTCGAGTACGAAACCATCCGAAACGTGCTCGCACGTCCGCCGATCACGTTCACCGTTTGTATCGCGGTCCTCAGCGAGTTCGTCTGGCAGTCGACGGCCTCGTTTCTGCCCACGTTTCTGATCGCACACCACGGGCTATCGACGACCGCCGCCGGCGTCGGCTTCGGTGGCTACTTTCTGGTTCACGGTGTCGTTCAGATCGGCGTCGGTCGGCTCTCCGACCACTACGGACGCGACCGGTTGATCGCCGGATGTATGATCGCCGGGATCGTCGGGTTCACGACCCTCGTCGTCGGCAGCGGACTGGCCGCGATCACGGCCGGTATCACGCTCGTGGGGGTCGGTATGAGCTGGATCTCCGCGGTCTTGCCCCGATTCATCGACAACCTCTCGACCGCCGAGCAGGGCGTCGGATTCGGCCTCGTGAGAACGGTGTACGGCCTACTCGGGGCCTCCGGCTCCGTCAGCGTCGGGATCGTCGCCGACGTGTTCAGCTGGGGCGCCGCGTTCGGCCTGTTGGTGGTACCGCTGGCGCTGGTCCTGTGTGCCTTCGCGGCGAACTACGCGACCGGGTTGCGGTACTGAGATCAGAGACTGTACGGGAGGCCTCGCCGGTCCAGACCGAACTACACGAGAGGAAAGTGACGTCCTCCTCGCCGCAAACGGCGAGGCGTTCCGTACCGCAGGTGGGATGTTTGCCGGTCTAGGACACACCCTGCTCTCTCGTCTCGAACGTTCCGCTCGCGGTCGAACGGATGTACCGATGGCTGTGCCACACAGCCGCTCAGAGCGAGCGTTCGATCATCGTCTCAACGGCGTCCCGCGTGAGGTCGCGGGGGTTCCCTGCGGTCAGGCGTTCGAGCTGAAGCGTCCGTTCGGCGAACTGCTCGACGTCGTCCTCGGTGGCGCCGAACGCGGACAGACCGTCGGGAAGGTCGAGGTCGGCGGCGAGGGCTGCTACCGCATCCGCCGCCTGCGTGCCGGCCGGTGCGTCGCTCGCCCCGACGTCGACGCCGAGGAGTTCCGCGATCCGTTCGTGGCGGCCGGGCGCCGCGGCGCCGTTGTACCGGAGGGACGCGGGGAGGAGCGTCGCGACGGTCGCACCGTGGGGGCTGTGGAGTCGGCCGCCGATCGCCATCGCCATCGCGTGATTAACCGTCACGCCCGCGTTCGTGTACGCCACGCCGGCGCAGAAGCTCCCGAGGAGCATGTTCGTTCGCGCGTCGAGGTCCTCGCCGTTCCCGACGACACGGCGGATGTTCTCCGAGACGAGTTCGATCGCCTGCAGAGCGAACGAGTCCGTGAGCGACGTGCGGCCGCCGTAGTCGGGGCGGTCCGCGGGGCCGTCGGCGCGAGGCTTCCCGTCGAACCGGCGGACCGTGTACGCCTCGATGGCCTGTGAGAGCGCGTCCATGCCCGAGGACGCCGTCTGCCGTGGCGGGAGCGACACGGTGAGCGTCGGGTCGAGGAGCGCGAGGTCGGGGTACTGGTGACGACTGGAGATGCCGACCTTCGTGTCCTGCTCGGGGAGCGAGATGACCGTGACGGGCGACGTCTCCGCGCCGGTGCCGGCGGTCGTCGGCACGCACACCGTCGGGCAACCCGACGTCGGGACGGCCTTCCCGTCGCCGGTCGGCGGTGCGACGTACGCGAGCGGGCCGTCGTCGGCCGCGAGGAGCGCGCCGGTCGTCTTCGCGGCGTCCATCGCGCTCCCGCCGCCGACGCCGACGACGACGTCCGGCTCGACGCGTTGGGCGTGCTCGAGGACGTCGCGGAACACGTCGATGTCGGGTTCCGGTTCGACCTCGCCGTACACGTCGTAGTCGAGGTCGGCGGGGAGTTGCGCGATCAGGTGTGAGACGACGCCGGCGTCGACGACGCCGGCGTCCGAGACGAACAGCACGCTCGACGCGTCGAACGCGTCGAGTTCGTCGCCCAGTTCCTCGGCCGCACCGACGCCGAACGAGACGCGGTCGGCTGCGTCGAACGTCCAGACTGTCTCCGGTTCGAACATAGTCTCCCTGGGACCGAGTGCACCGTATCTCTTTCCCACGCCCCGCCGAGTTCGGTCCGGGAGTGATCGCGGTCGATGACTACGCGTCCTCGACCTCCACCTCGACGTTCGGGGGGAGCGGGAGCCCGCGTCGCTTCCGGGCGGCCATCACGCGCTCGTACTCCTCGGTCTGGCCGGGTCGGTCGGATATCTCGAGGTCGGAGAGCTCGTACTCGCCCTCGATGCCGCCGCGAGCGCCCCAGCCCCCGATCCACAGCGTGTTCGTGCCGACGTTCCCGATGGCGTGTGGATTCCCGGTCGGGAAGAGCGCGCAGTCGAACTGGCGCATCCGCACGTCGCGGTACTCCGTGAGGAGCCGTGCCTCGCCCGCCATCACCCAGTAGATCTCCTCGTGGGGGCCTTCGTTGTCGAAGTGCGTGTGGAGGCTCGTGTACCCGCCGGGCTCTAGCTTCATCACGGAGCTGTCCGATATCCACTCGAGTTCGTCGAAGTTCGTCATCCACGCCAGCCAGTCGGCGTTGCAGCCGACTGCCGGCGCCTCCTGTCGCGTCTTGGGCTGGACGTCCGCGAACGCCTCCACCGTCGGTTGGGGTCGGTCCGCGCCCGGGTCGCGCTCGGTGTCACCGCCCGCGTCCGTACCGCCGTCGTAGCCGGGCGCGGTCGAGAGTCCGCGCTCGGCTCGTGCGGCCATGATCCGCTCGTACTCCGTCCGGGCGGCGCTCCTGTCGCCGGGGTCAAGCGTCGACTCCGCCGACGCGCCGTTCCCGCCGACCGAGTACCACGAACCGGCCCAGAGCGGCTCGGTGCCGGTGTTCCCGAGCTGGTAGGCCGCGCCGGTCGGGACGGCGACGTGGTCGAAGCGCTCGAGGTCGACGTCCGAGCGGTCGGTTCGGAGCACGCCGCGCCCGGAGAACACGCGCAGCACTCGCTCCAGGGGGCCCTCCACGTCCTCCCGGTGGGACTGGAAGGCGGTGGACGCGCCCGGATCGAGTCTGAGAAGTTCGAGGCCGTCAAACCACCGCGGGTTCGGGAACTCGTACCGCCAGACAGGGTGGTCGAAGTTGCAGCCGACGTCGGACTCGTGACGGGTCGCCGGGGTCATCGCGTCGAAGTGGACGACGCTGGCCTTCGGTCGCTCCTCGATCGAACGGGTCGGGTCCGACTCGTACTCGATCCGCATCGCGATCAGCGCTCGTCGGGGACGAGGACCGCGTGCACGATCTCGGAGTCGAACTCGTCGCCCGGGAGTTGGCGCTGGATGGCGGTCTCCGCCTCGGAGATCCCGAACGTGTGCGAGTTGATGCTCGCGACGTCCTCGGCGTTCCGTTCGAGGACGTTCATCGCCTTCTCGACATCGCCGGCCTGGCCGCGACCGCCGAGGACGGTTATCTCGTCGCCGACGATGGTGTCGAGGGGGATGGTCACATCCGATCCGAGGAGCCCGACCTGGACGAGGCGGCCGCGCGGACGCACCAGATCGATGGCCATGCGGACGGCGGGTTCGGCGGGGGCGGTGACGACGACGACGTCGAACCCGGATCCGCCCGCGACGGCCTTCGCGCGCTCGGCGGCGTCCGGGTCGTCGCTGTAGAGCGTGTGTGTCGCGCCGATATCGGCGGCGACCGCGAGGTTCTCGTCGTCCGACGGCAGCCCCATGACGACGAGCGGGTCGGCGCCGGCCTCCTTCGCGACGACGGTGGACGCCAGTCCCTGCGCGCCCGGGCCGACGATGGCGACGCTCTCGCCCGGGTCGACCTGGCCCTTCCGACTGATCCAGCGGACGCCGTTCCCGACGACACTACTGAGACAGGCTGCCTTCGGCGAGACGTCGTCGCTGACCGCGTGGACACGCGACTTCGGGTGGAGGTACATGTATTCGCCGTAGCCCCCCCAGATGCCGGGATCGATGTCGGTCGAGAGCGTGATCCCGTAGAGGCGGCCCTCGGTACACATGTGGTAGTGACCTCGCAAGCATTCCTCGCAGTCGTTGCAGGGGAGGTACGGCTCGGGAGAGACGCGATCGCCGACCGAGACGCCCCACTTCTCGAGCGTCTCCTCGGCGCCGTCGACGACGACGCCGGCGACCTCGTGGCCGAGCACCACGGGGAGCCGACCCATGTCGTTCTTGCCCTTGTAGAGGCCGAGATCGGTCCCACAGACCGACGCCGCTTCCACCTCGATTATCGCGCCCTCCTCGAGTGCTTCGGGGACGGCGAACTCCTCGGGTTCGAGACGACCGGGTTCGGATAACACCATGGACGTTGCCTTCACGCTAATTCACGGCATGTAACACTCTAGCACGGCGCTTAAACCCACCGTTCGTGGCGCTATGTTTACCTAGCGAGAGGGTCCCGCCGTTTACGGCGAGGAGGACGTCACTCCGTACTGAGGCGACCGTCGGTCAGGACGGACCGGCGACCGTGGCCGAGCGAGAAAGGTGGTTGCCACCGCGAGCATCGCTGGCGGTGCCGGCTGTGCGCGTCGCAGCAGTGCTACTGCTCGCTCGCGACGCCGCCGTCGCGGACGGCGCCGAAGTAGTCCGCTGCGTCGTTCCGGGTCCCGATCTGGCCGCCCTTGAGGGCGAGTTCGAGGCCGTCGAACGTCGACTCGTCGGCGTGCACGCGACACAGGGGCGCGCCCGGGCCGACAGGTGCGATCGCCTCGAGCGCGCGGACGTCGAGCTGCGGGATGGCGTGACTGCTCGTGTCGCCACCGGCGACGCACGCCCGGGGCAACCCGGTCCGTTCCAGGACCTCGCGGAGTATCGCGCCCTGTTCGCGCCCGAGTCGCGCCTCGAGCGAGCCCTCGACGCCGAGCGAGTCGTAGTGCTGTCGAGTGTTCTCCAGCGCCGGGTCGTCGGGGCCGCGAGCGGAGTAGAGGACGACGCTCTGCCCGTCTTCGATGGCGTCAACCGCCGTCTCCACCGCCGACGAGCGCGCGTTGGCGGCGGCGTCCGGGTCGACCAGCGACTCGGTGTCGAGACGGACGTCGCGGAAGCCGTGTTCGCTCGCCCAGTCGATCTGTGCGGCCGTCGTCGACGACGCGCTCCCGGCGACGACGAGCAGCGCGTCGACGGGGTCGCGCTTCCGGTACAGTCGCTCCTCGCGGTCGATGCGGCCGTCCTCCTCCCACGCGTGCACCAGCGAGTGATGCTGGACGCCGGAGGATCCGATCACGAACAGCGGCCCGGACACCTCGTTCGCGCGGTCCCAGAGCACGCGTCCTATCGTCTCGAGGTGGTCGGTTCCGACCGCGTCGAGGACGACTATCTCGTCGTCGTCGCTCGCGGCCTCCAGGGCCGCGTCCGCTGCGGCCACGGACTCGAGGGCCGTGAGGTCGACGCGGCCGATGGAGCGATCGGTCTGCTCGCCGAGGTGCCGGCGGAGGTCCCCCTCGCGCATCGGGGTGACGGGGTGGTCGCGCATCGTCGGGTGGCGGTCGATCCGGTAGGTCTCGCCGTCCTGCACCGCGAAGAGGTTCGAGAACGCGACGTAGCGGCCGTGAGGGACCTCCGTCCCCTGCGAGACGGGGACGACCGGGGAGTCGTACGCTGCCTGGCCGATGTCGATGGCGTGGCCGATGCTTCCGACGTCGGGCGCGGAGTCGAACGTCGAGCAGACCTTGTAGTGGACGATCGGGACGCCGAGGTCGCCGAGCGCCGCGAAGACGGGCTCGAGTTCGTCGGTCATCTCCGCGGGTGTCATCGACCGGCTCGCACCGGCGACACCGAGCGCGTCCAGGTCATCGAACCGCTCCAGGTCGTCGGGCGTCGGTGGGTCGTCGACGAACAGGAGCGCGCGGACGCCGTTGTCCGCGAGCCCCTCCAGTGCATCGGTCGATCCCGTGAAGTCGTCCCCGTAGAACGCCATCAGGAGGTCGTCGTCGGTCGGTCGGGTCGTCTCGTCGGTCATGGCTCCGAGTTGCGTGTGTTCATCGTCGGTCGTAGTAGTCGAGTGCGGTCGCGAGTGCGTCGTGGTCGGTCGCGTACTCCTCGAGCGGAATCCCCTGCATCGCGGCTTCCCAGCCCTGTTTGAGGTGTGCGACGCCCGCGTCGGGGCCGTCCGGGTGCCCGAGGATGCCGCCGCCGGCGAGGTACATGAGGTCGGGGTTCCCGAGCGCGTCGTAGGTGTCCGGTGCCTGTGCGGCCCACTGGCCCGAGGAGAACACCGGTATCGCGACGTCGTCGGGCGACGCGATGGGTCGTTGGACGGCCTTCGCCGACCGGATCACGGACTCGTCGGACTCCGTGAACTTGTTCCGGAGGCCGCTCACGTGGAGGTGGTCGACGCCGGCGAGTCGCCAGAACTGCTGGTATGCCTCGTAACTGAACCCGAGCCGGGGGCACCGCGAGAGCGCGCCCCAGCCGTTTCGGTGGCCGTGTATGGGGAGGTCGGCCTCCTCGCGGAGCGTCTGCACCGCGGCGAGCCCGACGCTCTGGAGGCTTACCATCACGCAGTTGCCGCCGGCGTCCTTCACCGCGTCGTGGCGCTCCAGCATCTCGTCGACGGTGCCCGTGACGTTGCACGCGTACATGACGCGCTCGCCGGTCGCGTCCTCGTGGCGGTGGATGACGTCCATCACGGCCTCGGCGCGCTCCTCGACGGGCGAGTACGGCGGGCTCGCGATGAGTTCGTCGTCCTTGACGAAGTCCACGCCCGCGTCGACGACGGGTTCGAGGACCTCGGCGGTGTCCGTCGGCGAGAGGCCGACGTTCGGCTTCACGATCGTCCCGATGATGGGGCGGTCGTGGACGTCGACGATCTCACGGGTTCCCTCCACACCGAACCCCGGGCCGGGGTTCTCGGCCGCGAACGCGTCGGGCAGGTCGAGGTCGACGAGTCGAAGCCCGGAGAGCGGCTGGAGCTCGTACAGGTTCCCCGCGACGGTCGTCATGAGGTTCGGGAGCGACGTCCCCGTGTTCTCGAGCGGGAACGAGAGGACGACCTCTGCGCGCGTGTACGACGAGCCGTCAGCGTCGGCGTCGAGTTCGGGTTTCGACCCCGGGAGCGTCGGTTCCGGGACGGTCTCCAGTTCTGTCGTCGACTCGACGCGGGCGGCGTGGCGCTCGCGGAGTTCGTCGGTCTCGCCGGGGACGTCGACGAACGTGCCGGAGGACTGCTCGCCGGCCATCATCTCCGCGACCCGCTCGACTGGCTGGGGCGTCTCGATCAGGTACGTCGCCTCCGTCCGGGAGGCGTCGCGCGTGGTGCCCTCGGTCATCGGTCCGGTCGCTCAGTCATCGGTCTTGGCGGTCGAGCACGGTCACGCTCCACGGTCCTCGCGTACGGCCTTCGCGAAGTCCTGGGGCGTGTCGCCCGGTTCGACGCCGAGACTCGCGGCGCGGTCGTTGACGTGGCTGAGCACGCCGTCCTCCCACGCCGAGACGGCGTCCCCGATGTGTGCGGAGTCGACGTCGACCGCCGCGGCGGGGATCCCGCGGTCGTTCATCGTCGCCAGCCGGCCGATACCGGCGTCGTCCTTGCCGACGCCGGCGTCGTAGAGCGTTATGCCCGCGACCTCTGTCGGGACGTACGTCTCGAATTCGCCGGCCAGGCGCTCGCCGTGACTGCCGGCGATCGTGATCGCGCCCTCGTGGCGGTCCGAGATGAGCCCGATGGAGTCGACCGCCCAGACGGGGACGTCGCCGCCGTCGAGTTCGACCTCGGTCAGGTCGGTGTCGGCGTTCCCGGAGACGGGGTCGACGTCGCCGTCGTGCATCGTGGCGGCGCACTCGAGCGCGTTCTGGTCGGGCTCGCAACCGAGATCCGCGGCGGTATCGTTCACACGACTGATCTCGCCGTTGCGCGCCATGTCGACGCCGTCCGCGATGCGCGCGGTCTCGTGGTCGACGACGGCGGCCGGACAGCCGAGGTCGTCGAGGTACGGGAGCGCCTCGATGCCGGCCTCGTCGCGCCCGATCCCCGCGTCGTTGAACACGACGCCCGACACGCCGAGGCTGGCGGCGTACCGGCCGGAGGATATGCCGCCGTGACTCCCCGTGATCACGGTGGTCCCGGTCGCGTCCGCCGGTTGGGTCATGCTATCGACGATGCGTATGTCTCTTGGCATCATCTAGCAAAGTGTGCGCGTCGAGTATAAAAGATTCCATGGACGTACCGCTGACCCGTCGACGCGACCGATCCCGAACCCGGTCGCGGCGTGGCCGTCGTCAGTCGGTCTCCTCGACGAGCTGCATCGGGACGAGCGTGTCCTCGGGTTCGAGCGTGACGACCTTCCAGGCGAACCCCTGCGAGGGCTCGTCGTCCCAGACGCGGATGCCGCGCTCCTCGAGTTCGGCCATGCTCTCGCGGATGTCGTCGACGGCGAAGGCGATGTGGAACCAGCCGTCGCCGCCCTCCTGGAGGACGTCGTACGTCCAGCCCTCCTCGCTGAGCGGCTCGATGAGTTCGACGATGTTGTCCCCGGCCTGATAGAGGGCGACGTCGATCTCCTGGGGGATCCGGTACTGGGCGGTCATCTCGCCGCGCGTGAGAAGCTCCATCCCGTAGTTCTCCTCGAAGCTGGTCATTGACGATTCGATGTCCTCGACGACGAACGCGATGTGGTGGATCTTGTTGAACATTGGTGGCTTTCGGTCGGGGAGGGTTGATCGCTCGGAAGTCGTCCCCGTTCGCGACTCCCGTAACGTCCACGTCGGCTAGGCGTTCACGCCACACCCGTTCCGAGACGTGGAAGCGCTGAATCTACCGTCGTAACGCGCCAACTTAGGGTTTGCTCACGGAGCGGAGCGGGCCAGCCCCAAGCGCGGCATCGTCGGCGGACACGAGGTCGTCCCCGACGAGCGGTTCCTCTCGAAGATCCGTTGGCGTCGACTTCGCGGGGCTCGCCGGCTTCCCGGAGGCGGCGGCGTGGGAGCGAAGTACGACCCGAGACGACCGAGGGCGACTGATCGGCGGCGGCCGTCAGGGGCTGTGTTCGGCCTCGAACGCCGCGTACTCCTCGACGCCGAGGAACGTCGAGAGCTCGTCGAGCGGGACGGCGTCCATCTCGTGGTCACCGGTCGCCATCATCGAGTCGAGGTAGCGCTGCATCGCGGTCACCGACACCTGGAGGAGCCCGGAGACGTCGCTCACCGCAGCGGCCCCGGCGTCCTCGTACGCCTCGATCGGGTGGCGGGTCTCGAACGCGTCGTTGGTCGTCTCGATCGCGAGCGCGTACAACGGGATGTCGACACGCGCCGCGATCGTCGACAGGTCCTCGAGCGGTGCGACCTCGCCGAGGAGGAACACGTCGGCGCCGGCGTCCGCGTACGCGTTCCCCCGTCGCACGACCTCGTCGACGCCGTGCTCCGCGTACGCGTCGGTGCGTGCGATGACGACGAACTCGTCGTCCGTCCGCCCGTCGATCGCGGCCCGCACCTTCCCGGCCATCTCCTCGGCGGCTAGCAGGTTCTTCCCCTCGAGGAGCCCGCACTTCTTCGGCGTCGCCTGGTCCTCGATGAACGCGCCTGCGGCGCCGGTGCGCTCGATCTCCGTTATCGCGTGCGGGACGTTCACGACGCCGCCGTAGCCGGTGTCGAGGTCCGCGACGACCGGCGTCTCGCCCGCCGCGCGCACCTCGTTGCGCACGACGTCGACGGTCTCCTTCAGTGACGTGAAGTTGAGGTCCGGGTAGCCGAGCAAGCTGGCTGCGGTCCCGTACCCCGAGTGTTGGAGGCCGTCCGCGTCGGCGTATTCGGCCGCGAGCTTCGCACTGAGCGCGTCGTGGACGCCCGGCAGGTACGCTATCTCGTCGCGTTCGATGCGCGCTCGGAGCCGTCGACGGACACTGGTCGGCCTCATTACGCCCGGATACGCCCGGCTCGACCATATAGATGCGCCGCCACAACCCTCGAACCGAAAGAAATGGTTAACACGGGGCACGCTGATAGCTCAAGCGGTACAATGACCGAATGGTTAGCGGACGACGTAGCGGTAGTCACCGGCGGCGCGAGTGGGAACGGCCGAGCGATCTGCACCACGCTCGCGGAGTACGGCGCGGACGTGGTCGTCGCGGACATCCAGGAGGAGCCCAGGGAGGGCGGCGAGCCGACGCACGAGCTCGTCGAGTCCGAGTACGGCCAACGCGGCGAGTTCGTCGAGTGCGACGTCACGAACATGGACCAGCTCGAGGCCGCGTTCGACGCGGCAGAGGCGCTCGGCGGCGTCAGTATCCTCGTCAACAACGCGGGCATTACGGAGGATACGGATTTCCTCGACGAGACCGAGGCCGACTTCGACCGCATCATGGACATCAACGTGAAGGGGCCGTTCTTTGCGTCCCAGCTCGCCGCCGAACGGATGATCGACGCAGACAGGGAGGGGAGCATCGTGAACGTCGCGAGCATCTCCGGCATCGTCGGCCGCGGGAACGGCGTCGTCTACAGCACGTCGAAGGGCGCGCTCCGGCTGATGACGTACGCGCTCGCGGCGTCGCTCGGGCCGCGCGGGATCCGCGTGAACGACGTCTCGCCGGGGGTCGTCGAGACGAGCATGACCCACGACGACCTCGGGATGTTCGAGTCGGACGCGGCCAATGAGTACGCCGCGAGGACGCCGGTCGGACGGGTCGGCAGGCCCCAGGACATCGGGAACGCCGTGCTCTATCTCGTCAGCCCGCTCGCGGGCTTCGTCAACGGGGAGAGCCTCGTCGTCGACGGCGGCGCGACGAACACACACGGCATCGAGTCGTCCGACGAGGAATGACGCGCGTCGCGCTGTTCCACACGGTCGCGGCCCTCTCGGGTCGGTTCGAGGAGCTCGCCGACGAGTACCTCGACGACGCGGAGTGGTACCACGCCGTGGACGAGAGCGTCCTCGACGACATGCTCGACGCGGGCGAACTGACGCCGAACGTCACCGAGCGCATCTGCACGCAGCTCTCGCTCGCCCAGCGCGGCGGCGCCGACGTCGTCCTCGACACGTGCTCGAGCACGTCCCCCGCGGTCGATGTCGCGCGGAAGCTCGTGGACGTCCCGATCGTGAAGATCGACGACCCGATGACCGAGCGCGCGGTCGAGCTCGGCGACCGGATCGCGGTCGTGGCGACGGCCGCTTCGACGCTCGCGCCGAGCCGAGACCTCGTCGAGCGGAAGGGCGAGGAAGCCGGTCGCGACGTAACGGTCGAGACGGTGCTCGTGGACGACGCGTTCGAGGCTCGACGCGCGGGCGACCTCGAGACGCACGACGAACTCGTCTCGGAGGCCGTCGACGGGCTCGTCGACGACTTCGACGTCGTCGTGCTCGCGCAGGCGTCGATGAGCCACCTCGAATCGTCGCTGTCCGAGCGCGCGAGCGTCCCGGTGCTGTCCAGTCCGGACCTCGCCATGGAGCGCGTCGCGGAACTCGCCGGTGCGAGTTCCTGACGCCGAGCGCGACGCTTCTCGACGCGGCCGGTTACCGCGTCGTCCCTGCGTGCGACGGTAGCGTGGAGCATACAGCTATACGTCCCCCGGTCGCGTACTGAACGCGAAGATGTCGCTGAGCCATGAGTACGCCAAGGTAAACGGTATCGAACTGCACTACGTCCGCGAGGGGTCGGGGTTCCCGTTGTTCCTCGTGCACGGCTGGCCGGAGTTCTGGCGGGCGTGGCGCAAGAACGTCCCGGCGCTCGCCGAGTCCTTCGACGTCATCGTCCCGGACCTCCGCGGGTTCGGCGACTCCGAGAAGCCCGACGTCCCCCCCGAGGAGGGGTACGGCGTCGACGCGCACGTCGAGGACGTGCTGGCGCTCGCGGACGAACTCGACCTCGACGAGTTCGGGTTCGTCAGCCACGACCTCGGCGCGTACGTCGGCCAAGAGACCGCACGCCGGAACTCCGACAGACTCCGCGGCCTCTTCCTCTTCGACACGCCGTACCCGGGCATCGGCGAACGCTGGCGCGACCCCGAACACATCAACGAGATCTGGTATCAGTCGTTCAACCAGCAGCCATGGGCCGCCGACCTCGTCGGCTCCAGCCGCGAAGCCTGCGAGACGTACATCGGGCACTTCCTCGACCACTGGGCGGGCGACCCCTCGGCGTTCGACGAGGAAGACCGCGAGGCCTGGGTCGACACGTACCTCCAGGAGGGGAACCTCCAGGGCGGGTTCAACTGGTACGTCGCTGCCGACGACGCCCGGAAGGAACTGATGCGCGACGGCGCGCCCGAGATGGACCCCATCGAGGTGCCGACGCGGATCCTCTGGGGAGAACTCGATCCGATAGTCGACTCCGCGTGGGCCGACCGGCTCGACGAGTACTTCGCCGACTACGAACTCGACACCGTGCCGGACGCCGGCCACTTCCTCCACCACGAGAAGCCCGAGCGGGCGAACGCCGAGATCCGGACGTTCTTCGAGGGCCTCGACTGACCGACGCGGTCGCGCGGACGCACCACTCCCGCGCGGAATCGCTCGTTCGTCGTCGATTCACGCCCCGGAGAACGACTTGCAGTCGAGTCACTCCCCCTCGAACGACACCCACGAGGGCGTCGACAGTCCACGCTCCTTCCGGGCGGCCATCACGCGCTCGTACTCCTCGGTCTGGCCGGGTCGCTCCGAGACCTCGAGATCGGAGAGATCGAAGTCGCTCTCCCGCCCGCCGCGGGCACCCCACGCCGCGACCCACATCGTGTCCGTACCGACGTTCCCGAGCGAGTGCGGGTTGTTCGTCGGGAAGAGCGCGCAGTCGAACTGATGCATCCGCACGTCGCGGTACTCCGTGAGGAGCCGTGCCTCGCCCGCCATCACCCAGTAGATCTCCTCGTGGGGACCTTCGTTGTCGAAGTGCGTGTGGAGGCTCGTGTACCCGCCGGGTTCCATTCGCATGACGACGCAGTCGGAGAACCACTTCAGGTCGCCGGTCGTCGTGATCCAGTCGGGGCGGTCGGCGTTGCAGCCGACCTCCGGGGCCTCATGGAACACCTTCGGCATCGACTCCGCGAACCGCGTGACCGTCGGCTTCGGACGGCCCTCGTCAGGGTCGCCGTCGTAGTCGCCGGCGTATCCGGGTGCGGTCTGCAGCCCCTCATCCGTTCGCGCGGCCATGACGCGCTCGTACTCCTCGTGAGCGCCCGTCCGCTCGGCCGGTTCGAGCGTCGACGCTTCGCGCAGGTCGTCGTCGCCGACCGACGTCCACGACGCGAGCCACAGTTCCTCGGTGCCGACGTTCCCGAGCTGGTAGGCCGCGCCGGTCGGGACGGTGACGAGGTCGAAGCGTTCGAGCGATTCGTCTCGCCGCTCCGTTCGGAGCACGCCGCGCCCCGAGACGACGCGGAAGCACCGCTCGACGGGTCCCTCCACGTCCTCCCGGTGGGACTGGAAGGCGGTATACTCTCCCGGGTCGAGCCGTCGGAGCTGGCCGCGGTCGAACCACCGCGAGGCCGGGAACTCGTACTCCCAGACGAGGTGGTCGAAGTTGCAACCGACGGCCGACGCGTGCCCGGTACTCGGTTCGACGCCGTCGAAGCGGACGACGCTCGACTCCGGCCGTTTCTCGGTCGGTCTCGAGGGGTCGCCGTCGTAGTCGATCTCAACGGTCATTCGACAACAGTGGCGACGGCCACCGCATTAAGCGTTCATGCGGGTGACTCCCACACAGAGGGTCGCTGGGGCTGCCGGATCGGCGAGCCCCACAGCGCGGCATCGGGTCGGGTCGGCCACGCCCGGGCGGCCGTGCAAAGAATAATCGTCCCCCATGCCACACGTTGCACCATGGCAAGCGAAGAGACTGGGACGGTCGCATACCTCGCAGAGCCGGGACGCGTCGAGTTCAGGGAGTATCCCGTTCCGGAGCCGGAGCCCGGAGAGGTCGTGACGACGGTCGAGCGCGCGAACGTCTGCGGGTCGGAACTGCACATCTGGCGGGGGAACCACCCCGAGGTCAAGGAGGGTTCGCTCGGCCACGAGGCGCTCTGTCGCGTCGACTCGCTCGGCGAGGGCGTCGAGACCGACTACGCGGGCGAACCGATCGAGGAGGGCGACCTGATAGCGCCCGTCTACTACCTGACCTGCCGGCGGTGCTCGGCCTGTCAGAGCGGGCAGTTCCACCTGTGTGAGAACGTCTACGAGTACTGGTCGCGCTCGCCGGAGGAGCCGCCGCACTTCCACGGGACGTTCGGGACGCACTACGTCGTCCACCAGGACCAGTACTTCTACAAGATCCCCGACGGGCTCGACCCCGGTATCGCCGCGGGCGCGAACTGCGCGCTCTCGCAGGTGATGTTCGGGCTCGACGAGACCGGAGTCGAGTACGGCGACAGCGTCGTCGTCCAGGGCGGCGGCGGCCTGGGGCTGAACGCCATCGCGTACGCGAACGAGCGGGGCGCGAAGACGATCCTCGTCGAGGGCGTCGACGGCCGCATCGACCGCGGCCGGGAGTTCGGCGTCGACCACGTCGTCGACTTCCGCGAGTACGACACGGTCGAGGCCCGCGCCGAGCGCGTCCGCGACCTCACGGACGGCGTCGGCGCCGACGTCGGCGTCGAGGTCGCGGGCGTCCCGGAGGCGTTCTCGGAGGGGATCCACCTCCTGCGCGACGGCGGGCGCTACCTCGAGATGGGGAACGTCACGCCCGGTTCGATGGCGGACTTCGACCCGGGACTCCTCACCCGGAAGTCCATCGACGTCACCGCAGTCGTGCGCTACGACCCGTGGTATCTCCTGCGCGCGCTCGAGTTCCTCGATGAGCAGGCCGGCTCGTACCCCTACGAGGACCTCATCGACGCCGAGTTCGACCTGCTCGACGTCGACGAGGCGCTCAAGCAGTCCGACTCCCGGGAGATCACGCGGGCGACGCTGCTCCCGCACTGACGCCGGGGTCCCTTCTTTCGGTCGACGCGTACGGGTCAGTTCGTCCGGACAAGCGCGTCCACGACGGAGACGCCGTCCTCGTGGACGACGACCGGGTTCAGATCGAGTTCGGCGACGTCGTTGACCGCCGCGGCGAGTCGACCCACTTCCTCGAGGAGGTCGGCGAGCGCCTCGACGTCGCGCGGCGGGTCGCCGCGGTATCCGCCGAGTTGCTCGGCGAGCGTCGTCGCCGCGATGGCGTCGCGTGCGTCCGCGTTCGAGAGCGGCGCGAGGCGAACCGCGGCGTCGTCGTGGAGTTCGACGGCGACCCCGCCGGAGCCGACGGTGACGACGGGACCGAACGCGTCGTCGCGCGTGGCGCCGACGAGCGTCTCCACGCCCGCGTCGGCATGGGGTTGGACGAGCACGCCCTCGATCCGCGCGTCCGGGGCGTACTCGCGCGCGTTCGCGACGACGTCCTCGTACGCCTCGCGGACGGCCGCGGCGTCTTCAAGGCCGACGCGAACAGCGTCGGCGTCCGTGCGGTGCGGGACGTCCGGCGAGTCGATCTTCAACACGACCGGGAAGCCGAAGTCGGCCGCGGCGTTCACTGCCTCGCTCGCGTCGGTCGCGAGCGCGGTCGGGTGCACGTCGATCCCGAACGCGTCGAGCAGCTCGGCGGCTTGCGTCCACGAGAGCACGTCGTCCGACGGGCGGTCGAGGTCGCCGACGGCCTCGGCCGCGGCGGGGCCGTCGGCTCCGACGCTCCGGCCGACGTCGCGTTCGAGTTCCGCGCGCGACGGGCGCCCGGAGCGTCGGCCGGCGTTCTCGCCGGCGCCGACGAGGGAGGCGACCGCGTCCATGCAGCGACCCGGGTCGTAGTACAGCGGCGTGCGCTGGCGGACGCGCTCGTAGGGCTGGATGCCGCCGGCCTCGAACGGTTCCTTCCGGCCGGTCCAGAGGAACAGGACCGGGTCGTCGGCGACGTCGGCGATCGCGAGCAGCGAGTCGGCGATGGCGTCGGCGTCCTCGCCGACTGCGGGGAGCCCGATCGCGAACACGTACGCGTCGAACGCGTCGTCGGCGAACAGGACGTCGGCGATCTCCGGGAGGACGTCCGTGCCCTGGCCGCGGATGTCGGCGGGATTGTGGAGTTCGCCGAACGTCAGGAGGTCGTCCATGTCGAGGAGCGCGCGCTCGGTGTCGCCGTCGATGGCGGGGAGGTCCAGGCCACGGTCGGCGGCCATGTCGGCGAGCAGGCTCCCCATGCCGCCGCTGGTGGAGGCGATGCAGACGCGGTCGGACGCCGGAGAGTCGAACGCGGCGTGGGCCTTCGCGCGACCGAGCAAGTCGGGGACGTCCGGGACGCGCTCGACGCCGACCTGCGAGAACGCGCCCGCCCAGACGTCGTCGCTCCCGGTGACCGAGCCGGTGTGCGAGAGGACGGCGGCCTCGGCGACCGCGGAGCGTCCGACCTTCACGGCCAGCACCGGCGTCCCGTTCCGGACGGCGTCGTCGGCGACGCGAGCGAACCGGCGGGGGTCGTCGAGGCCCTCGACGTACGCGCAGACGACGTCGACGGCGTCCTGCGCCCCGAGGTATTCGACGACGTCGGTCACCGAGAGCGCGGCCTCGTTCCCCGTCGAGACGACGTGCGAGAATCCGACGTCTTGATCGGCGGCACGCTCGAAGAACGTCGTGAACGCGAGCGCGCCGGACTGGCTGGCGAGCCCGATCGAGCCGAGTTCGGGCTCGCGCGAGCACGTGCTCGTGAGGACCGTGCCCTCGACGACGTTCGCCAGCCCGATGCAGTTCGGCCCCGCGACCCGCATGTCGTACTCGTCGGCGACGTCGACGAGTTCGGCCTGGAGGCGTTCGCCCTCGGCGTCGGCCTCGGCGAACCCGGCGGTGATGACGAGCGCGGCGGGGACGCCGCGTTCGCCGGCCTCCCGGAGGACGTCGACGGTGACGGCGCGCGGGACGCTCAGGACGGCGAGGTCGACAGTTTCGGGGAGCGCGTCGACGTCGTCGTAGCAGTGCATGCCCCAGGCCTCGTCGCGGCCGGGGTTGACGAGGTAGACGTCGCCGTCGTAGCCGTACTCCATGAGGTTGTCGACGAGCTGCCCGGAGTACCAGTTGTCGGGGCTGGCGCCGACGACCGCGACGGAGTCCGGTGCCAGGAGCGGGTCCAGGTCGGACCGGTCGGTCCCGTCCATCGGTTCGGATCGGTCGCTTTCGTCCGTTCCACCGTCGTTCATCGCGACCACCGTCGCCGCCCTGCCACGCTGCGGTCGGACGGCCGGTCGATCGGTGTGGAACGTCGGTCGATCGGTGTGGAACGTCGGTCGACGTCGATGGCCGGCGAGGGGTCGTCGACCCTGGACGTGGGTGGGTCGCGAATGCTGCTCGACATGTCGTGACGGTTCGGCCTCTGTCGTCGTAAAACCACCGCGTGGGGGCGGCTACTGGCCGGAGTTCCGGCCCGCTACGTGGCGTCGCATCGCCACGACAGCAAGAGTTAATAGTCGAGATTGTGTCCCCTCCCATGTTCGTTGCGACGTAGTCACACGGCTACGTGTGGAAGACGGACACGAGCGCGTGTTCGCGATAGCACAGCGAGCGTTCGACACATGAGCATGGACATAAGCAATCACGAACCCGGACGAGTAGACAGATGACGGTCGGATTCGTCGGCCTCGGGCGGATGGGACTCCCGATGGCACGGAACCTCGTCGAGGACGGGGTCGACGTGGTCGGCGCCGACCTGGACGAGGAACGAAAGCGCGCACTCGAGGACGCCGGTGGCGAGACCGCGGACTCGATCGCGGACGCCGTCGCGGACGCAGACGTCGCGATCACGGTGCTGCGGACGCCCGAGCAGGTCCTCGGCGTCGCCGAATCGCTGCTTCCAGCGATGGACGAGGGCGGGCTGTGGATCGACATGAGCTCGATCGACCCGCTCACGAGCGAATCAATCGCCGAACTCGCCGGCGAGGAGGGGATCCGGACGGTCGACGCGCCCGTCAGCGGTGGCGTGTCCGGCGCCGAAGCGGGGACGCTCTCGGTCATCGTGGGCGGCGACGAGGACGACGTCGACGAGGCGAGGGCGCTGTTCGAGCCGATGGCGGAGACGGTGTTCCACGTCGGCTCCACCGGCGCCGGGCAGACCGTCAAGCTCGCGAACCAGCTCCTCGTCGGCGCGCAGACCGTCCTCGTCGCGGAAGCGTTCCGGTTCGGCGACGCGAACGGGATCGACCGCGAGACGCTCCGGGACGTCATCGTCGAGAGCGCGGGCTCCTCGTGGGTGCTGGAGACGTGGGGCGACCGCTACATCGAGGAGGAGCACGAGCCGGGGTTCGAGATCAACCTCCAGCACAAGGACCTCCGGCTGATGACCGAGGCCGCCGTCGAACTCGACGTCCCGGTCCCGCTCGGCGCCGCCGCCATGCAGACGTACGTCCGGGCGAAGCGCGAGGGGCTCGCCGACAGGGACGTCACCGCGGTCTTCCAGCTGTAGTACCCCTCGAAGCGACCCCGGAGAACCGCTCACTGACCGACCGACCACCGAAACACGACACGACACAATGTTCACCAAGATCCACCACATCGCGTTCGTCGTTGCGGACATCGAGGACGCAATGGACCGATTCGAAGCCAACTACGACATGACGCTCGTCACCCGCGACGAGGTCACGGGCGCGTTCTCGATGGACGTCGCCCTCTACAACGCTGGCGACAACATCGTCGAACTCATCTCACCCCTCGGCGACGAGGGCTGGACGTACGACGTCCTCCAGGAGCAGGGCGAGGGCTGGTTTCACATCGCCTTCGAGGTCGAGGACATCCGCGAGAGCATGGAAGAACTCGAGTCCCGCGGTATCCGCGTGAAGGACGACGAGCCTCAGGAGGGGTACGACTGGGAGGTCGTCACGCTCGACGAGCGGGACACGCTCGTCCCGATGCAGATCGTCGAAGAGTACAGCTGATCGATGGCTGACCAACCAACGGTCGCCGTCGTCGGCGCCGGCATCATGGGGAACGGGCTGGCGACCCACCTCACGCTGGAGGGCTGCGACGTCACCCTGATCGACCACCGCCAGTCGAACCTCGACGAGGCGGGCGCGCGGATACTCGACGCCGTCGAGTTCCTCCGCGACGCAGCCGGCGTCGACGCGGACCCCGACGACGTGCTCGACTCGATCGACCTGACGCTCGACCAGGACGCCGGTGTCGCCGACGCCGACATCGTCCTGGAGAGCGTCTCCGAGGACCTCGATATCAAGCACGAACTGTTCGAGGCGATCGCCGCGGCAGCGCCCGACGACGCGGTGCTCGCGTCGAACACCTCCAGCATCCAGATCACGAAGATCGCCGAGGCGGTCCCCGAGGCCGCGGACCGCGTCGTTGGCTGCCACTGGTGGAATCCGCCGTACCTGATGCCGCTCGTCGAGGTCGTCCGCGGCGCGGACACCAGCGACGAGATCGTGAGCCGCGTCGTCTCGTTCGTCGAGTCCGTCGACCGGAACCCGATCGTCGTGAAGCGCGACGTGCCCGGGTTCGTCTGGAACCGCATCCAGTTCGCGGTGCTGCGCGAAGCGATGCACATCGTCGAGGAGGGGATCGCGTCCATCGAGGACGTCGACGCGGCCGTCCGCGACGGCTACGCGCTGCGGACGGCCGTCGTCGGCCCGTTCGAGACAGTCGACCTCAGCGGCCTCGACCTGTTTCAGGCGATCTCGGACGACCTCTACCCGCACCTCAGCACCGCCGACGAGGCGAGCGAGCTCTTCGACGAGTACATCGATGCCGGCCGGAACGGCGTCGAGGACGGCGCCGGCTTCTACGAGTACGACCGGTCACCGGACGCAGTACTGGAAGAGCGCGACCGCACCATCCTGGCGCTGCGCGAGGCTCGCGGCGAGTCCGTCGGCGCGGACGACAGCTGAGACCGGTCCTGAATACCGAAGCAACGTCATCCTACGCCCGCCGACCCTCGTTGGCGGGGCGCTTCTCACCGTCTCGAGACCGCGGACCGCTCGGTTCGACCGGGGTCCTCAGTCCTCGGGTCGTTCCTCGACGAGCTCGATGGGCATCCCGGGGACCGCGCTCGGTTCGACGAACGCGCGGACGTACGGGCCGAGGCCCTCGACGGGTTCCTTGTCGTGCATCGGGTAGCCGGCGTCCTCGAACGTCGCCATCGCGGCGGAGATGTCGTCGACGACGACCGCGACGTGGGACTCGGGCTTCGCGACGAGTTCGTCGAGAAGGTCGTCGAGGTACGTCCCGCGCTCGTGTCGACAGATCAGCTCGGTCCGGAACTCGGAGAGCTCGACGAACGCGACGTCGACTTTCCCGTCGACGCTCCCGGTGCTCGTGACGGTGCCGTCGAGCACATCCGTGTAGAACGCCTTCGTCTCCTCGATGTCGTCGACTATCTGTCCGACGTGGTGGACGCCTTCGACCATACCCGTCGTTCCACGCCCGTCTATTTGATACTTCGCCAGGGGGCGACTCCCCGCCGGGCAGCGTCGACCTGCTGGGGGTCTGGTTTTATTTCTCCTCGGGGAGAGACTATCGTATGAACGAGGAAACTAGCGAGCAGTCCGGAGCGACGCTCACGGAGTACGACCTCTTCGTCGACGGGCGGTTCCGAGAGTCAACGGGCGAGGACCGCATCACGGTCGGCTCGCCGTACGACGGCGAGGCGTGGGCGACCGTCCCCGACGGAACCGCGGCGGACGTCGACGCCGCGGTCGGGGCCGCTCGGGGGGCGTTCGATCGGGAGTGGCGCGACACGCTCCCGAGCGACCGGGCGAGCGTCCTCCATGAGATCGCGGACGTCCTCGACGAGCACGACGAGGAGCTCGGAGAACTGGAGACGCGACAGAACGGGAAACTCCGTCGGGAGATGCAGCCACAGATGAACGCGGCCGCGGAGTGGTACCGGTACTACGCGAGCCAGTGCCGGACGCTCGAGGGGCGGACCATCCCGGTCGAGAACAAGGACGGGGACGTCCTGAACTACACGAAGCGCGAACCGATCGGCGTCGTCGGCGCGATCACGCCCTGGAACTCGCCGCTACTGTTGCTCACATGGAAGCTCGCGCCCGCGCTCGCCGCCGGGAACACGTTCGTCCACAAGCCCAGCGAGGAGACGCCCGTCAGCGCCCTCCGGTTCGCCGAGTTGCTCGCCGAGGAGACGTCGCTCCCCGACGGCGCGTTCAACGTCGTCCCGGGCCACGGCGAGGGGGCAGGGACCGCGCTGACGAACCACGACGACGTCGACAAGCTGTCGTTCACCGGGAGCACGGCCGTCGGCCGGCAGATCGCGAGCGCCGCGGGCGAGAGCCTCACGCCCGTCTCCCTGGAGCTCGGCGGGAAGAACCCGAACGTCGTCTTTGCGGACGCCGACCTCGAGAACGCACTGCACGGGATCGTGAAGGGGATCTTCGCGGCGACCGGGCAGACGTGCGTCGCGGGCTCGCGCGCGGTCGTCCACGAGGACGTCTACGACGAAGTCGTCGACCGGCTCGTCGACCGTGCGGCGTCGGTCGAACTCGGTGACCCCATGGAGGAGTCGACGCAGATGGGACCGCTCGCCTTCAGGGACCAGTACGAGCGCGTGAAGGGGTACGTCGACCTCGCGGTCGAGGAGGGCGCGACCGTCGCGTACGGCGGCGAGCAACCCGCGAACCAGCCGGGTGGGTGCTTCATCGAGCCGACCGTCCTCACCGACGTCGAGAACGACATGCGAGTCGTCCAGGAGGAGATCTTCGGGCCGGTGCTGGCGGTCATCCCGTTCTCCTCGGAGGCGGAGGCGATCGCGATCGCGAACGGCACGGACTACGGGCTCGCGGCCGGCATCTGGACGAATTCGCTCGCGAGAGCACACCGCGTCGCCGGCGGCCTCGAGGCGGGCACCGTCTGGGTGAACGAGTACCGGATGGTGTCGTACGCATCGCCCTTCGGCGGGTACAAGGACAGCGGCATCGGCCGCGAACAGGGCGAGGAGGGCCTCGAGGAGTACATGCAGACCAAGAGCGTCTGGATCGACCTCTCGGAGGAAGTGTCGGACCCCTTCAAGCTCGGGTGAGCGGCCGACCCCCAACTGCGAGTTCCGGTCACTCCTGGGGCAGGATTACCTGCTTCCCGAACGCCGACCGGTCGCCGATAGTCTCGAACGCGTCGACGGTGTCCGCGAGCGCGTACGTCCCGCCGACGGCGGGTTCGAACTGGCCGTCCGCAAGCAGGTCGACGAGACGCGCGAGGTCCGCCTGCGTCCCCATCGTGCTCCCGATGACGCGCTTGTGGTCCCAGTAGAGGTCGCGAACGTCGATCTCGGAGAATCGGGAGACCGTTCGCCCGCAGATGACCATCCTCCCGCCACGGTCGAGTACCTCGAGCCCGAGCGCGGTGTACTCGCCGCCGAGGTGGTTGAGGGTGACATCCACCGGCCCGATACTCTGGACGCCCTCGCGGATCTCCTCGACGTCGGCGGACTGGATCGTGTGGTCCGCACCGAGTTCCGTCAGGTGCTCGAGTTTCTCGGCGCTGGTCGACGTCGCGATCGAGCGCGCGCCGACGGCGTCGAGCAACTGGATGGCCGCGACGCCGACGCCGCCGGTCGCTCCCGGAACGAACGCGAGGTCGCCCGGTTCGACGTCGGCGCGCCGGGTCATGTGGTACGCGGTCATGTACGCGATCGGGATGGCGGCGGCGTCCACGAGGTCGACACCGTCCGGAACGTGGACGAGACGCGTGGCGTCGACGCGCGCGAGCTCGGCGAAGCCGCCGTCGAAGATGCCGAAGTTCTCGCAGCGGTTCTCGGTGCCGTCCCGGCAGAACCGACAGGTCCCGCACGACTCGACCGGGTTGAGGACGACGCGGTCGCCGGCCGCGACGGCGTCGACGCCGTCGCCGATGGTCTCGACGACGCCGGCGACGTCGGAGCCGCCGACGTACGGCAGATCGGCCTGAGTAACGCCCTGGGCGCCCTCGAGGTTCCAGAGGTCACGGTGGTTGACGCTGCAGGCCTCGACGCGCACGACCGCCTCCCCCGGATCCGGTTCGGGGTCGTCCAGCGTTATCGATTCGATCGTCCCCGACTCCCCGAGCGACGTGTATGCTGCGGCTCGCATGGCGCCTCGTACACGCGATCGGCCGATAAAGTTAGGGTGTCGCGACAACGCGACTCCGGCTCTGGACCGACATCGCTCTGCCGCGGGAAGCGATCGATCGCTCGATGCGCCGGGTCGGATCAGTCCTCGAGCCAGTCCGGCGAGTGACGCGGTGGACTGAAGACGTCGATCGCGAGCATCTCCTCGTCACCCTGGTTCTCGGCGGCGTGGACCTCGTGGCTCTCCAGCCAGTAGGATTCTCCGGGGGCGGCGGTGACCTCCTCGCCGTCCTCGAGGACGAACGTCTGCTCGCCCCGGTAGACGAACCCGAGCTGTTCGTGGTGGTGCTCGTGCTCCGGAACGCGGCCGCCGGGCTCCATGCGGACGTGCTGGATGCTCATCTCCTCGCCTTCGGCGAGCTGTGCCAGGTACACGCCGGGCTTCACCTCGACCTCATCGGACGAGTCACTGGTGACCAAGTCCATACCTATTCGTTGCGAGCCAGCATTATATCGCTACCGCACGTGAAAGGCTAGTTCGCCCCGGCCGCGAGTCGATGCGAACGCCGAACACGGGTCAGAGGATGGTGAACCCGCCGTCGACCGGTAACGCCACACCGGTCACGAACGCGGAGAGGTCCGATGCCAGGAACACCGTCGCCTTCCCGACGTCCTCCGGGGTGCCCCATCGCCCGAGCGGGAACTCCTCGCGAGCGGACTCCGCGCGGTCCTCCGGGTCGGTCATCTCCACGATGCGCTCGGTCTCGGTCGCGCCCGGACAGACCGCATTCGCCCTGATACCGACCGCTCCACCCTCGTGTGCGACGTGCTTCGTCAACCCGATGACGCCCCACTTCGAGGACGTGTAGTGTGCGCCGGCGAGGAGGCTCACGCGGAGCCCGGCCGTCGACGCGACATTCACGATGCGGCCGCCACCTTTGAGTTCGTCGTAGGCGGCTGCCGTGCACTTCTGGACGCCACCGAGATTCACGTCAAGCACCTGGTCCCAGGACGCTGCGTCGATCTCCTCGTACGACTCGGGGTTGATGATCGCGGCGTTGTTCACGAGCACATCGAGGCCACCGAACGCGTCGACCGCGTCCCTGACCATCAGCGCGGCGTCCGCACTGTCCGTGACGTCGCCGGGGACTGCGAGCGTGCGGGCGTCGAAGGCGTCCGCGAGGTCGTCGGCCGTCGACGCTGCCGTCTCCTCGTCGATATCGTTCACGGCCACGTCGCATCCGTGTCTCGCCAGTTCCGTCGCGATCCCGCGACCGATGCCGCGACCGGCACCGGTGACGAGCGCGGTGTCACCGCGTAGGAGTTCCGTCATTACAGCTACCTCCTTTTTGCCGTCGCGATATAGCTGTACCGTCGGCTCGGCGCGCTCGCGTGCAGTTCCAACGTGAGACGCGAGAGCCGGACCGCGCGTCGGTCCAGCAGAGAACCGTCAGAAACGGGAGTCGGGCTACGCGAACCCGAGCATCCGGGGGACGAACAGCACGACCTCCGGGACGAAGATGATGAGCAGCAACACGGCGACGAGCGGGATGTAGAACGGAGCCACTCCCTTGATTATATCGAGCAGATCTAGATTCGTCACCCGCTCCATGACGAACAGGACGACGCCGAACGGCGGCGTTATCAGGCCGATCATGAGCGTGATCATCATCACGATACCGAACACCAGCGGGTCGATGCCCAGCCCTGGGAACGTCGGGGCGAGGATCGGGACGGTGATCAGGATGATCGCGAGCGTCTCCATGAACGTCCCGAAGACGAGAAGCACTAACACGAGCAGTATCGTGGCGACGAGTGCGGTGTCCGCGACGGTGAGGAGCGTCTCGGTCAGGTACCGGGGGACGCCCGATATCGTGACGAGGAACCCGTAGAGGTTCGCGAGCCCGATGATCAGGATGAGTGCGGCCGTGTCCACGAACGTCTTCTTGATGACGGAGTACAGCGACGGTCCGTCGAGCGCGCGGTAGTAGAACGTGCCCAGGAAGATGGCGTAGACGACCGCCACGACCGCGGACTCGGTGGGCGTGAAGTACCCGGAGATGATGCCGCCGATGATGATGACGGGTGCGATGAACGCCGGAACCGCTCGCAACAGCGTTCCGAACAGCCGCCTCGCGTTGTACGCATCGCGTGACGCGAACCCCTCGCGGACGGCGATGTACGTCACCATCCCCATCAGGGACAGTCCCATCAGGATGCCGGGGACGATGCCGGCGATGAACAGCGCGCCGATGGACACCTGCGCCATCACGCCGTAGACGATCATCGGGATGCTCGGCGGGATGATGGGGCCGATCGTCGAGGACGCTGCCGTGATGCCGGCCGCGAACCGCGGCTCGTAGCCGCGGTCGGTCATGGCGTTGTACTCGATCGTGCCGAGGCCGGCGGCGTCTGCGACCGCTGCGCCGCTCATCCCCGAGAAGATCATGCTGACCACGACGTTGACGTGCCCGAGACCACCGGGGAGCGGTCCGACCGCCTCCTCCGCGAAGTCGAAGATGTCGGACGTCATTCCGATGGCGTTCATTATCCGTCCCGCGAACAGGAAGAACGGGATGGCCAGGAGCGTGAACGAGTTCATCCCGGAGTACATCCGCTGGGCGATCACCTGCGCGTTGAACGGCGGCCCTATCGGGATCACCATCACGACGACCGCGCTCAGTCCGATCGCGTACGCGACGGGGACCCCGAGCACGTACAGTGCGAGGAGGACGAGGATGAACGCCGCCGTCAGCGTGAGCATCTCGGCCACGGTCAGTCTCCCCCCTCCACGTCAAGTGTTCCTGTTTCCTCGTCGGGGGCGTCAGGTGCCACGTCGTTCGCCGTGATCGGCGCCTCGTCGGACTGCCACATGAGGACCGTCTCCTCGATGGCGAACAGGATGACGAACGCGAACATGACGCCGAGGACGACCTGCGCGTGGCCGACGGTCAGCCAGTCCACGGTCGCGAGCGTCACGCCGAGGGTGCGGTCGAGCACCTGGTCGACGGCGTGGATGACGAGGACGGAGAAGGCGATGATCATCAGGTTCGAGAACGTGATCAGCACCTTCTGTGCGGTCGCCGGAACCAACCGGAAGAGTGGCCTGATCGAGATGTTGTCGTTGTTCCGCATCGCGTACGGTGCGCCGACGAACACCATGACCACGAGCAGGTATCGCGCGACCTCTTCGGTCCACGTCGTACTGAATCCCAGGTCGATGAAGCGCATGAAGACCTGGAACGCCGCGATGATGTTGATGATGACGAACAGCGCGATACCGATCAGGACGGTTCCATCCTCTATGTAGTCGAACAGTTGGTCTACTCTGGAGAATAGTTTGGAATCGGTCATGAATTGATGGCGAACTTAGCGGGGTGCGCGAATCAGGCGAGGTCCTGGACTTCCTCGAAGGACGGCTCCCACCGGTCCTCGAAGAACCGTTCGAGCTGGGGACGCCCTGCCTCGACGAACGCCTGCAGGTCGACGTCTTCGGCGCGCGTGATGGTCGTGCCGTGTTCCTCTTCGGCCTGCGTGAGGAGTTCGCCGACCTCGGAGCGCGTCGTCTCGTTCGCCCACTCGACAGCCTCCTGCAGGCTGTCCTCGATGACAGTCTGATCGTCGCCTGAGAGGTCCTGCCAGAGGTCCTCGTTGATCAGCCAACTGAGGCCCTGGAGGAGGTGCTGGGTCTCCGAGAAGTGCGTCTGGACCTCGTAGAGGCTCGTGTCCATGAACTGCTGGATTGGACCCTCAGAGGCGTCGACGACGCCGGTTTCGAGTGCCGAATACAGCTCGTCGAACGCGACGGGCGTCGCCTCCACGCCGATCTCCTGCCAGGTCTTGACCCACGTCTCGAACTGCGGCAGTCGCATCTTGACACCCTGTACGTCGTCGGGGTGCTGGACGACCATGTTCGAGGTGGTTCCACGGAGCCCGCGGAAGGACTCGCTGAGTTGGCGCTGGTTCCCCTGGCTGATGATCTGCGAGTTGAATCCGTCGTCTCCGTACGTGTACTCCTCCTGCATCGCCCGGAAGTGCTCCCAGCTCTGCGCGACGAACGGCGCCTCGAGGAACCCGTACTCGGGCCCGTACGCGGCGGCGACCGACGAGATGCTCGTCCCGTGCATGTCTACGGTGCCGGACGCGACAGACTCGATCTGGTCCTCTTCGCCACCGACCGAGGCCGCGAGGACGTCGAACGTGATTCGGCCGTCGGTCTCGGATTCGACGTTGTCCGCGAATCGGCTCGCGAGCTTCGTCTGCGTGTGTTCGGGATTGAACGGCGTCGCGATCGAGAGACTTCGACTCTCTCCTCCACCGTTGCCGTCGCCACCGTTGCCACCGCCACCGTCGCCACCGTCGCCGCCGTCGCCACCGTCGCCACCGTTACCACCGCCGCCGTCGCTGTCGTCGTCGCCACCGACGCAACCTGCTAGGCCAGTGATTCCTACTACGGAGCCCGCACCGATCGCTCTGAGGTAGCTACGCCGACTGGTTGGTGATACCATACCAGTACCCTGGCAAACATTGCATATCAATGTAGACCTTACAGCCATTGTTACCCTTACAAGAAGATATAACAATAGGAATATCCTGGTCTGACACAGGGCGACGTGGAAGCGTTCCAGCGACTAGTGCGACCGCACACATGATCAACATTCACACTAAACTCACAGCTAGAGACGAACCGATCGACGTGGGCATCATCGGAGCAGGCCTCTTCGGAACGAAATTGATGGACCAGATCGCGCGAGTCCCGGGGATGCGGACCGTCGCCGTCGCCGACCTGCACCTCGATGCCGCCCGGAACTCGCTCGAAGAAGCCGGACTCGACGGTCGCGGGACCCGGACGACAGGGACCGAGAGCATCGACGAGGCGATCGCGGACGACTCGATCGCGCTCACCGAGGATTCGATCGCGCTCACCGAGTCCAGCGTGGACGTCGTCGTCGAATCTACTGGCGTTCCCGATGCCGGCGCGAGACACGCGTACAACGCCATACAGGAGGGGAAGCACGTCGTCATGGTGACCGTCGAAACGGACACCGTCGTCGGCCCGATCCTGGGGGACATGGCCGAGAGTGCGGGCGTGACCTACTCGCTCGCCTACGGCGACCAACCCGCGCTCATCGTCGAACTGTACGACTGGGCGCGAAGCGTCGGCATGGACGTCGTTGCGGTCGGGAAGGGGAATCCCTATCGCGAGGAGTACCGGACCGGGACGCCGGACGACGTCTTCGAACGCTACGGGTTCGAGGAGTCGTTCGTCGAGGACCACAACCTCAACCCGCGGATGTACAACTCGTTCCTCGACGGGACGAAGGTCGCGGTCGAGATGTGTTCGGTCGCGAACGCGCTCGACCTCGAACCCGACGTCCCCGGGATGCACCTCCCGACCTGCGAGATCCCGGAGATCCCGAACGCGCTCCGTCCCGCCGAGGACGGCGGCGTGCTGGAGAGAACGGGCGTCGTCGACACAGTGAGCACGCTCCACCCGGACGGGAGCAGCGTCGACCACAGCATCAGTTTCGGCGTCTTCGTCGTCACCTCGACCCCCAACGACGCCGTCGCCGAATACATCCAGCAGAACAGCGGTGAGGGTCTCTACGTCTCCGACGACGGCCAGTACCAGGTGTTCTACCGGCCGTACCACCTGCCGGGCATCGAGACGACGATCAGCATCGCCACCGCAGCACTCGACAACGAACCGACCGGCGTCGCTCGCACGCACGCGGCGGAGGTCGTCGCCGCGGCCAAGCGTGACCTCGAGCCCGGCGACGAGCTCGACGGTGGCGGCGGCTACACCGTCTACGGGACGTTGGAGACCGCGGACCGCGCAGCACGCGAGGATCACGTTCCCTTCGAGCTGCTTGAGGGCGCGGAGGTCGTCGAGGACGTCCCCCAGGACGGTGTCATCACCTATGACGACGTCCGCCTCGACGACGCCTCGTTCATCCACACGCTCCGGACGCTACAGGACGAACGGTTGGGCGACGGATAGCGATCGCCCCGTAGCGTGCCCGGGCACGGCGAGCGCCGACCGTGGAATCGTCCGTAGCGGACTGCTGAACGCCCTCTGCTCCCAGTACGTTCCGTTCGATTCCCGGGGGACCGTTCCGTTCGGACCTCGACGGACACTCAACTAACCGTTCGATATATATACTTCCTCGCCATCGGTTCCTTCCATGACAATCCTTGTCGTAGTGGACAGTGACGAAGACGTCGAGGAGACGATCACCGTCGCGGCGGACATGGCACAGGCGTACGGGGACGAACTGATCGCGCTCAACGTGATCTCCAACGACGAGTTCCTCAAAGAACAGCAGGGGAAGACATCCATCGCCGACGTCGAACCAGAACCCATCGAGCGCTACGAGAGCGAGGCCGCCGAGCGCGCGAAGGTACTCGTCGAACGGGCCCTGGGCGACCGGGCGAACGTGACGTACATGGGTCGGGTCGCGAATCCGGCGGACGGTATCGTCGAGGCCGGGCGGGAGGTCGACGCCCGGTTCATCGTCATCGGGGCGCGCCGGCGATCCCCGGTCGGGAAGGCGATCTTCGGGTCGACTATCCAGTCCGTACTCCTGAACGCAGACCGGTCGGTCGTCACGGTGATGGAAGAATGACGTTTCCGACGAAGGACGCGGACCTACCGAGCACGGACGTGACCGAGGGACCGGAACGCGCCCCCCACCGGGCGATGTTCCGCGCGATGGGCTACGACGACGAGGACCTGAGTTCGCCTATGATCGGCGTCGCCAACCCCGCCGCGGACATCACGCCGTGCAACGTCCATCTCGACGACGTCGCCGACGTCGCCATCGACGGCGTTGACAACGCGGGCGGGATGCCTATCGAGTTCGGCACCATCACGATCAGTGACGCTATTTCGATGGGCACCGAGGGGATGAAGGCGTCGCTGATCTCGCGGGAGGTGATCGCGGACAGCGTGGAACTCGTCGCGTTCGGCGAACGCATAGACGGTCTCGTGACCGTGGCTGGGTGCGACAAGAACCTCCCCGGGATGATGATGGCGAGCATCCGCACGGACCTCCCGAGTGTCTTCCTCTACGGCGGGTCGATCATGCCCGGTGAGCACGACGGCCGCGAGGTCACGATCCAGAACGTCTTCGAGGGCGTCGGCGCAGTGTCCTCCGGCAAGATGAGCGAGGACGAACTCGGCGAACTCGAACGCCACGCGTGTCCGGGCGCCGGCTCCTGCGGCGGGATGTTCACCGCGAACACGATGGCGTCGATCAGCGAGGCGATCGGTCTCGCGCCGCTCGGGAGCGCCAGCCCGCCCGCCGAAGACCAGGAGCGCTACGACGTGGCCGAGCGGGCCGGGGAGCTCGCCGTGGAAGTCATCGAGGCGGACCGCAGGCCCTCTGACATCCTCTCCCAGGAATCGTTCGAGAACGCCATTGCCGTTCAGACCGCGATCGGCGGGTCGACCAACGCCGTCCTCCACCTGCTCGCCATGGCTCGCGAAGCCGGGATCGACCTCGAGATCACCGACTTCGACGAGATCTCGCGACGAACGCCGAAGATCGCCGACCTCCAGCCCGGCGGCGAGCGCGTGATGAACGACCTCCACGAGGTCGGGGGCGTGCCCGTCGTCGTCCGCCGCCTACTCGATGCGGGCCTGATCCACGGCGACGCCATGACGGTGACGGGCCGCACGATCGAAGAGGAACTCGAGGAGCTTGACCTCCCCGCTGCTGACGAGATCGACGTCGACTTCCTCTACTCGATCGAGGAACCCAAGCAGGCTGAAGGCGCCATCAAGATCCTCGAGGGGAATCTCGCCAGGGACGGTGCCGTACTGAAGGCGACGGGCGACGACGCATTCCATCACGAGGGACCGGCCCGCGTCTTCGAGAACGAGGAGGACGCGATGCGGTACGTCCAGGAGGGCCACGTCGAGAGCGGGGACGTCATCGTCATCCAGAACGAGGGCCCACAGGGCGGCCCCGGCATGCGGGAGATGCTCGGCGTGACTGCGGCCGTGGTCGGCGCTGGACACGAGGACGACGTCGCGCTCATCACGGACGGTCGCTTCTCCGGCGCGACTCGCGGGCCGATGATCGGCCACGTCGCGCCCGAAGCGTTCGCCGGCGGACCGATCGGCCTCCTTGAGGAGGGCGACACGATCACCGTCGACATCCCCGACCGCTCGCTCGACGTCGACCTGAGCGACGACGAACTGGCGCGTCGTCGAGACGACTGGAGGCGCCCGGAGCCGAACTATGAGGGTGGCGTGCTCGCGAAGTACTGTCGCGACTTCGGGTCCGCCGCTCACGGTGCGGTCACGAACCCGGCGTTTCTGGACGAATAGCCCCGGTCGCTCCGAGATAGATTCTTCCGGACGCGGACAGACGTAGCGGCGCGTCTTGTCCGAGAGCGTGGCGAATGGGTGGGTCAGCCCATCGAAATTCCCGATACATAATGAACATTCACTAGAGCCGAATATATTTGAGAACACACCACACGACCGTTTCGGACATACTCGTCGCCGTCCCTGCGTACGGTTCCCGTCACTGGGTAGCGAATCACCGCCCACGTCGCCACCCAGCCGGACCCGGCCGCTCGACGACACGGGGAGGACGAGGCGACGGACTCACTCCGAGAACACGAACGGAGAGTTACTCCGGGAACAGTATCATCCAAAGATGGTCAGTAGGACAGGTCTATTGACCGAATACAGCGTATTCACGAGAGTAGAATAGGTGCCTGAAAGACGCTCTCACCAGCTCATTGCGGGAGTGACGGCGTCCGGAGCAGGACCGATACCCCGCCAGGAGCGACGACAACCGACATGGCCGAGAGACAGCTATCCAACTCGACGCCGCACCTCTATTACAAGCATAGAATTGTAACGGTAAGATACTGAGACGGTCACAGAGAGATCGATTGGGCGACGACCCCGTCAGGGTCGCCCTCGGCGTCGTTCAAGCGGGCTCATAGAAGGACTGGATGTCCTCCTCGAACTGTCGCTTCGTGTCAAGGATGATTTCGGTGAACTCCTCCTGGAGCTTCTCCCCGGCGATCCGGTAGGTCGGTCCGCCGACGCTCAGGGCCCCACAGACCGACGAGTCGGGACGCTTAACCGCGACGCCGACGGCGGACAGCCCGCTGAGCATCTCCTCGTGGTTGAACGCCAACCCGGTCTCTCGGACCTCCTCGAGTTCCTCGAACAGCGCCTCCTCGTCCGTGAGGGTATGTTCCGTGTACTCTGGGAGACCCCACTCGTCGACGATCGCCGAGACCTCGTCGTCGTCCATCTCGGCCAAGAGTACCTTTCCGATCGCCGTGATGTGCATGTCGAAGACGTTCCCGACGTCGTACGCCGGGTCCGGTGCCGGACTGGCACCGTTCAGGATGATCACCTGACCGTGTTCCTCCACGCAGAAGTTCGCGCCCTCGTTCGTGTCGTTCGCGAGGCGTTCGACGTTGTCCTGGGCGTACTGGTATTCGGGTTTCCGCTCCCTCGTGAAGTTCCCGTAGTGGAAGAACTGCAGGCCGAGGTGGTACTCGTTTCCTTCCTTGACGAGCAACTGGTTCGCCTCGAGCGTCTTCAGGTGTCCGTGGACGGTGCTGTTGGCTAATCCGAGCCGCTCACTTATTTGGGGCATCGTCGCACCATCGAGTTCTACCAGCAGATCGATTATCTCGAAGGAGGTCTCGGTCGTCTGGAGGCGCCGTGGCATTGTGTTACTATCCCACGACACACGCCAACGTATTAAAAATTCGGCTCTCGTGAATTCGGCAGCGTTCAACGATCGTGGATTCACAGCATCAGCAGGGCAACTCTCACCGTCCCGTGAATGCGACGCATAAGTCGACCGAGTCCCCTCTTGCCGAAGTACGAAGGTGGTCAGTGAGAATCTAAAGAATCGTAGCCGAAGTCTCGTCTTCGACGGGGCGTGACAGTACACAAGTGCTTTGTGTTGGTGCAACTCAACGCACCGAGCATCGCAGCCGATATGTCGACGATTGCTGCAACAGTACACCGAAAAAGGTCCACACCGAGTGTAGGCCAGTACAAGTATTCAGCTACGGACATCGACGAGATCCGTCCGCCCGAATCGCGCATTCACGACAAGCTGATTTGGGATGATGGGGAATGGTACCGGCATCGGACTCGGGAAATTTCGTATGACCTCGTCGACTACATCTTCTGGAAAGCGAAACAGACTGGAGAGCTGACCGACGCCTCTGATGAAGAGATCAGTTTCGGAGCCACAGTAGCAACGTTCTTCATCACACTCGCACTGACTGGGGGAAATGTCATTGCCTCTGCAACGGTTGCAGGATTCACTGGTGGAGCAACATTCCGAGGGGGCAAGGCGGCGAAGAGACGCAATGAGCGCAAGAACCTCGAGGAGAAGTTCACCAATGACAAGTAGAGCGTTCGGAGCATTTTGAATTCTGACAGCGGCAAGAGTCTCAAATCATAACGTTGGAAGATCCTCTATGTACGTCTGAGCGGAAGGAATATACTTCGAGTGAGAAAAAGACAGTTGTGTGAGACCAAAGTGGGATAATCTCTTCTGGTACCAGCGAGCCAGCGATGAGGGTAAAGAGCAGCTGGAGAACAACACCACGAAGGGGTTCCTGAAGGTCCTACAAGAGTCTAACAATAGACTCACGAGCAGATTTCTGAAGCAGTTCCTTGGTCTCCCTTTCGAGGACGCCAAATTTGAGTACGACACTCAGGTTAATTTGAACGAGATTCCAACGTCTGAACATTCCGTCCACCTTGCTGGACTCTCATTTGCTGGAGAGAACGTCGCTAGAGAATCAGATCCACGTTCTGGAGACGGAACAGTGGACGGCGTAGTCACAGTTCATTCAGAGAACGTTCCAACGTCAATCGTTATTGAAGTCAAGACAGAGCGAGACAGGCTGAGTCTCACTCAGATGGGGAAATATCGAGGTGAGCTTGGCCTCAACGATGACGGACTGTGTCACGGGGTCAGTTGGTTGGACATCTATGAACTGCTAGAAAATTACCGAGAGAGAACGAAGAATGACATCGACCGATTCCTACTCGAAGAATTCACCGACTACTTAGAACTGATGAGAATGGTACCATTCAGAGGATTCGACCGCGATAAACTGAGCGGTTCTGGTGTGGGAGAGTATCGGAAGACGATGCTTCGAGGAGTCGACCAGGCTAACCCTGGAATCTTCTCTCAGGCGTTGTATGAGAGTAGGGGGAACTACGATCTCGGGGACTTCACCGCGACCTCAAATCAACGAAGCAGAGAGGTACACCTTGTTGATTCAGAGGAATTGGAGAACGGGATATTCCAGCGACTTAGACATTTCTCGGCAGGGTTCTGGCACCCAGCAAAGTTCTCTGTCCAACTCTATATCCCGAACCGGATTGTCAGCAATATCGTGAGACGGGGATCCTCTGAACTTAAACCGGAATTCAAGCGTGTGATGTTGGACGCCCTGTCCGAACTAGACGGCATTGAACTCACTCGTGAAGACAATCCGTTCTATTATCTCCGGTACCAGCGGAACATCCAACAGGCCAACGACAGAGAACGGCAGACCACAACCTTCCACGCAGATTCGGTCATCTACATGCCAGGGGTCGACGAAGCGAGTGTCACGGATAGGTTGGGAGTCATTGGTCGGGCTGTAAGGGAGACGACCGACGCCAACATAGGACACGAGAAGTCGTTCGTAATCGAGAAGCAGATTCCATATGGCTCAGACCTCATCGAAAAGAAAGAGTTGGTAGACTGGACGCTCGAGTACTTCCAAACTCTCCTGCCCGTGTACGAGTACTTCGCTGAGTGATGCAAGCGGTCACCGATGGCGGCGTCGTAACCGACGGTGAATAATCGGGCACGGCTTACCCCGCTGAAAGTGTATGTAGACGCTGCAGAGGCTCTCTGAGTGATCAACATCCGCAGTTGTTTATCTCCCCCTGTGAGGGGGCGCGGGGTGCAGACGAGACGCCTCGCAAACTACCGATGGCCACGAGAGAGATCTACGAAACCAGCTTCGACGAAGACGTATCGAACGACAACACGGCGTGTCCCGAATGTGACGGCCAAGTGAGAACAAACGCCGTCGAGACAGTCTGTGAGGACTGTGGGCTCGTCATCGACGAGCAGAAAATTGACCACGGACCAGAGTGGCGTTCATTCGAAGACCACGGAAGGACACCAAATCGAACCGGTGCACCACTCACCGTCGCACGCCATGACCGAGGTCTGTCGACCGAAATCGGTCGCAGGACCGATGCGAACGGGAACGAGGTCTCTGGGCATAAGCGCCAGCGGCTAGCCCGAATGCGGCGTGAGCAGACACGTGGGCGGTTCCAGTCGAAAGCTGAGCGAAACCTCGCACATGGCCTGGGTGAAGTTCGACGAATCGCGAGCGTCCTCGAGCTTTCAGGTTCGGTCCGTGACCAGGCGTGTCAGCTGTTCCGGAGCGCTCAAACCGAGGATCTGCTTCGAGGCCGATCAATCGAGGCAATAGCTGCAGCAAGCATCTACGGAGCCTGTCGCTGTAACGGTCACTCGCGGTTACTCGATGACGTCGTCGACGCGGCACGCGTTGAACAATCGAGAGTCACGAATGCGTACAAGGCGCTAAATACAGAACTCGGATTGCCGACCCAGCCTGTTCGCCCGAGCGAATTCATCCCCCAGCTTGCGTCAGAACTCGATATTCCAACGAACATCCGACAGCGAGCTCGGCGGTTGGCTGAACAGTCAGAATCGACAGGAGCAGTGGCGGGCGTCAAGCCATCCGGATTCGCAGCGGCCTGTCTGTACAAAGCGGGTCGCGAAGAAGGACGGTGGCTGACGCAGGCGGAAGTCGCTGCGGCGGCGAGCGTCACTGCAACGACCCTCCGGTCGCATCGAGACACGCTGAACGAATTGGCCGTCTGATAACGCTATCTTCGAATCTCCTTCCGGAGTAGATTCGGCGTTTGGAGCTGAGATTTAAATACGGAGACGAAGGAAGGTGCTGCCAGATCACTCTATGAACGGGCGACAATCTGATTTTGAAGAATTGCGACCACTCGGTGAGGCGACCCACGTTTCCGACACCAAGCTTTCTGGACGAGGGGACGCTGGGCAAGGAGAGCAACAGCGAAGGGAGAGGCTCGAATCATATCCAAATCGAACGAGATCGACACAGAGAGAGTGTTCCTCATGTGGCGCTTCGATTCCTGCTAAGCGTACTAAGTGTCGGTTCTGCCTATCGAACCACCTCGGTGGAACCAGCGACGAGGGATCTATCTCAGATACGGAGTGGACACTCCTCCATGTCGTCCATCTACTCGTCAAGGCGTCGACGGTCTACGCTGCCGTCGCGAAGGGTGCTGCTGCGGCCACGCTCCTCACGAAGACTGACAGGGATCCAGCGGTCGGCGACTGCCAGCTGATCTACGACCTTGATGCAGAGCCCGCCGCACAGCTGACCGAGCAGTGGCCCTCGCTTCCCGAAGCAGTTCGAGTCACCTCCGAAAGTGGCGAACAGCTTCTCGCAGCCGCTCGTGAACGGACGAGACGGACAGAGTCGATCCAGTCGCGGAGTGATGGGGCTCATACGACGTTCCTCTACGATGAGGGTGGACGCGACGTTCGTGAGGAAGATCGGCTTACAGCCCTGCTTGAGAGCGCCGAGAACGACGTCTGGTTGGTGCCCGCAATTGCACTCCAGCGATCCGTCGGCGACGAGCATTCAGAGGAGCGTCAACCCACCGTTCCCTCGAAAGAACGTCTCGATTGTCGCAAGTGCGGTCGAAAGACTGAGCATCAGTTCCAGGAGTTCGAGACAGTCCCAGATGAGACGTGGTCTGGCCAGCCGATGTGGGAGTGCCAGGTGTGTCAGTCGCCTCGGCACGGACCAAACCCTCAGTAGAATATTCAGCAGAACAACTGCTTAACCAACAGAGAATGGAGATACCCGAAACTGTTGGTTAATACTGATGCAACGCTTCGGCGGGAGACATTAGCGCCCCTCTCCCATTTTTTCTGTGCCACAAGTCGGCGGAGGCGTACATCATGGACCCACGAGACACACCAGGATACCGGCTGCATTGCGCTCTCAGCAACCTCAACAGCATCGACACCGAGCAACTGGACTCTCCCGACCAAGAACGAATCGAGAAAGCTACGACGCTTCTGGAACAGGTGGGACTGCTCACCCAGCCGGGTAATTCGGAGGAAGCTAACGTCACAGTCGACTCCTGAGTCGCACATCACCGCTCCAGCCTTTCGCGGTCAGTTTGTTATCCCCAAAGGGGTGCGAGGGCCAGATAACCGCCCTCGAGTACAAACAATGGCAACGCTCCAAGCAGCGACGACATCGACCGGCGCGGTCGTAACGAATGCACAGGCAGTCCGCCAGCTCTGCGAAGCACACTGCTTCGGGACCCTGAATTGGGAAGTGGACGAAGAAGGAGAGCTCATCATCTGGGGATACGACGCCTTCGAGGTCTACGAAGCCCGCGAAGACGGCCTTCCTGACTACGAAGGTGGTCTTGTGACGCACGATTTTCTCCGAACACTCGCCGGCTATCTCGAGCCTAACGAAGAACTCGACATCCAGACGGCTGGCTTCACGAAGTGTCGATTCCCGGTCCTAGCGAAACGGTACGTCGTTCGCGACGGCGAGATCCTTCACGCGGATCTCAGTTCCCCCGAGCCGATCGACGAGTAGCGTTGTTCGTCCCCCAGGAGGGGTGCGAGGCGATACAGCACAAGCATCGCCTCATGAGGTGATTGAATCATGGGACACCGCGCACTCGTTGCGTACGAACGTACCGATGGTCAGTACACGCTCCACTACTCTCACTGGGGTGCTGCGGATCTGAAACTGAAGGACCGCATCACGGCCGAAACCCCGTTTGGTGGCGAGGACACCGACTCCAAGTGGGCGGAACAGCTGCTGGCGGAACTGGCCGATGGTCTCGAGACAGACGCCGTCGACGGCTACCTGGCCGGCGAGGATCGACCGTCAACGGTCGTCGAGCCGAAGCCCCGTGCTACTGGGCTCACACTCGACGAGATCGTCGCCGACCACCTCGACTATCTCCACCACGAGGCGTTCTTCGTGGTGTCGACAACGTTCGAGGTGACCGCCTACCGGACGCTGTGGTTCGGCCTGCAGTACGACTCGGAGACGGTCGAACAGGGCGAGACGGTCGGGAACGGCGCGCTCGCGACCGTACGCTGGTACGACGGCGAGCCGGTCGGTGATGGTCACCTGCAGGGCCAGTTCGCGGCCCTCAAAGACGTCGTCGGCGACATGATCGACAAAGGCGTCTTCACGCCGTCGGCCGCGAGGCAGTATCTGAAACGAAAGCTCGCCGAGCGGGTCGGAGACCGACAGGAGCTACTCATCCCGACTGGCGAATCACCCTTCGAGGAAGCGAGCCTGAACCACTCCTAGTTCGGTCTGCTTCGTGGCAACTGCTGTTTTTTCAGGGGCAGGATTGGGTGAGCCCCTGCATGGGCTCGTGATTCCATGACAGAGCAACCAGCCGACGATCCGTTTCACGACTGCGAGTTGAGCCCCGAGGCAATCTTGGGAATGTATACCTTCGAAGACGTCCTATTCACCGACGAGACGGAGACACCAGTGGACGTGTTGACAGGCCAAACGCCAGCGCACTCGCAAGCGACCGTCGACGAAGCACGTGAGTTCGCAGCCAGTATTGAGACCGACACACCACAGATCGCACTTCCAGCCTCGGTGGAGACACAGATCGAGACCGCCAGCAAGCCCTACACCGCAGCCGCGTTCTTCCATTTCAAGGCAACCGGCTCGCTCGAACTGCATCGAGCCTACCACGCGGCGTACGAGTCGGATGGGTTCTCAGTTGCGTTCGAGGCCGACTACGAATCGGGGAATCTGACCATCACCGTCGAGCGTGCAGACAACCCCTGAGAGAGGGAAATGCCGAGAATGGTTTTTGTGCGCCGGCGATGGGTGCCGGCGCAGAATGGGGTGAGCGAACGACGAGCCCCGATGCGTCGGCGCTTCGAGGTGTTCGAGATGCATATGGTAATTTACGCTCTGATAGAAGCATCGACAGAAGACGAAGCGCTATCCACCGGAACGGCAGTGTTCGAGCGATTGGTCGGCGCTGATCCATACGCCTGCGCTGTGTTTGACTACTTCGTCACCTTCGACGACGAGGACACAACCGTTGCGGGCAAAGCGCGGTGGGGCGACCTCCCGATTGCGGCGGCCGTCGATTCCGAAAAAGGGCAAGAGCTGCTCGATCGGGGTTGGGAAGCAACGAAAGCGGAGTTCGAGCGTAATCTCGACAAGGTGAGAGAAGCGCTTGACGAACTCTCCAGCGAGGAGATCATGCGCGATGAGAACCTTGCTCGGCACGCGTTCCACCAGGTCGGCGCGTACGACGGACCGACAATCTTCCTCTACAACGAGCACGCGAACGGCATTCGGCATCGCGAGCAGTTGGATCGACTCCTCGCGGAAAGTGAGGAGCTCTGGATCGTGCCCGCCGACGTCCACTTCTGATCGACTATGCCCCGAATCACTAACTGGCGACGGGAGAGCCGGACGCCCACACTCAAGTACCGGAACGCTGAGACCGGAGCGATAGCGGTTCTACACAGAACTCCAGACTCGTACGTCTACAAATGGCGAGGAGCGATCCTCGTCGACGGGTACCCCATCTGGTCGCGAGGGTACGAGACAAAAAACGCGAAATCGTTCCGTGAAGAGCTCCGCGAACGGCCAGCGCCCGAACCGAGTTGTCCCGAGTGTCCGAACGACGACGTCCTCGTCGGTGAGAAAGTAGCTGACGGCGCGAAAGTACAGCGCTGGTTCGACTGTCCCGACTGCGGGTACGAAGCGCCCTCGCGAATCGTGTACGGCGCTGAGCGCTGATTGATGGGAGCGTATCTGCGGTGACGTTTATTTTGGGCCGGAATGGGTGGCCCGTCTCAATCGGGCCAGATCCACAGATGAGTCTGGAAGTCATCGACCGCCACAGCGAAGCACTGTTCGAGTTTCTCTGGTGTCCGGTCTGCGGGCACGAGGTATTCAGTCACATTCCCTTCGAGGGGATGTTCTGCAAGAACTGCAATACGCAGGTCAAACTGCAAGAGTCACGGGAGACACGCGGCTACGAGGAGGCCGTCCTCGCCTGCTTCGACACCGATTCGACGTGGAACCTCCACGTCGACGAGAAGCTCCGTCGTGATCTTCCGGATGGGTCGGCGCGGGTGAAAGTCCTCGGTGCCCCAGGCGACTATGAGGTCGACTGGTGGAGTCCGAAGCCAGATGAGGACTGGGAGCCGGTCGAGCGCGGAGAGTTCGACGGCGTCGAGGAGCCTGAGGAGGTTTCTCATTTGGCTTAGCGAAGCACTGGTGCAAATCTAAAACCGAGTCACGGAGAGTACTCGCATCGATTAAGTACTCGGTCCTGCCATCTGTCTATGAGGTTAATGTTTACTCGAGATGAGCTCCCTCGTAATGACCGTCTTTCTAATCCGATCACAGTCCTCGTTCGAGACATCTCGCCCTCTAGCAGTAACAAACTCGATTTTGAAGTTACAGTCGAGGATGCAGACGGATATACAATTCCGCTAAAAATCTGGTCGACGCATTCTCTCTCCCTTTCGCTTACCGAAGGTCACCGGTACGAACTGGAAGACGTCCGAGGAAGGTACTGGTCACAGGGCGGAAGTCGACACTACCAGCTCGACAGTACGAAGGATCTGACAATAACTGAACTCGGTCCGGCCGATGACAACGCGACGCGACTCTTGATTGTCGGAGACACCCACGTCGGTTATCGGCATCGTCGCCGTGATAAGAAAGCAAAAGGTGCTAAAGATCTCGACGCTCGTGATCGCTTCCAAGCGGTAATGGATCAGGCCAATACCTTAGACGCTGATGCCATTGTCCACGCCGGGGACATTTTCGATCACGTTGCTATCGGAGCAGACCGGTCCTTTGTGATAGACGCCCTCGACTCAGAGCTCAATATTCCGTTCTACTACATCTACGGGAACCACGACGAGCCTGCTAGCCGTCGAACAGTTGATGGAGCAACTATTGATACGTCAGAGATTGAGCGTCTTTCGAAGAATGGGGAATCAGTAGGGGAAACAAGCGCTACGCTATTCGGGATCGACTACAGTCACGATAGCTTCCCGGGCGAACCGCTCGAAGCCTCGATTCAATCAGTACTTTCAAACGCGAATGTATTGGTCGTCCACGATACTCCATACCCTGTCCGGAATGAAAACGGGCACCACATACATCAAAAGAGGGGAGCAGATTTTCGGAAGGCTATTGAACAAACCTCCGTTGAAATTGACCTCATCATCTCCGGGCACATGCACGTCGGTCAACAGGGCACGCTTGATGAGTTCCAAACGCCCGTCCTTGTTACCGGAGCACCAGCGCCAATCAATAGCGGGAAAGAAGACAACAACCCGTCAACGTGGCTCCTCCGTGTAGCTGAGAGCGGCATTGACAGCATCACACGACACCCTCTCTGAGAACTGGTTGGTGTTGCACCGGCGATGGATGCGGCACACACACACGCCGGCGGTGCTTGATGTCGACACGAAGTCAACTCAGATTCGTCCAACGAGCCGACCAGGGACGAACAAAACGATGCGGACCGGGTCACACAGGTGTACCGGCATTCGGGCGGCCACCCGGAGAGCGTGCTTCGCGATTTCGCGCAGCTGAAGGAGGAAGATTGGCCGATTGCTACTGAGAGTCACGAATCCGCCGTTGGGCTCGAGAATCCAGTACCTCCTGTGCATAGAGTGAATCCTCTCGGTCGCTTTCTGCGACCCATTCAAACGCTTGGCGAGTGATTTGTTTCATCAGTATCTCACCATTTTCGATTTTCCACCCGAACGGTTCTTTAGGGTCTAATCCCCGCTCTCGAAGTATTTCACCGTCCACACGCAGAGCCATTACGAGGTCGTCCCCGTATTCAGTTGCTTGTTCCGGGCTCAGTACCAAGTTATCGAGGAATTCATCGCTGTTCGGCTTGGGGGTCATCCACTCTACGGTCCACTCATCTTCGACCTGATTGGAAGCCATACCTGTAGAATAGTCGTTGCTCGATTTAATGGACAGGAAACACAGGTTCGTATTAGAATGAGGAGTGGGCGTTCAGAGCAGATTGAGGCACCGTGACGTCGGAGAGCAATATCCGTTTATACGGGAAGTTCGATTAGTTTAGTATGGATTACGTGGATGAGCCGCCGGAAACGGAGAACCCTGTGATGGTGATCAGGGTAACAGCGAAATGTACCCTCTGTGAAACCGCTGAGCGGTGTGACTCACCCGGCGAAGCAAAAGAGTGGGCGAGAGAGCATCAACATCCTCGGGATATTATTGAATACCGTCGGACCTGGGCCGAGCGGTGAACGATTCGACGCATCGGTACTCAGATTGCACCTACGATTACGAGGATGCCAAGCAGTAGTACAGCTACAGTAACTACCCCACCAGCCGTGAGGAGCCTATTCTCCATAGCCTTCTCGTGGATCGGCATCGCGGCATACTCCTCGCGGAACGCCTCGAGGTTCTGTTCGTCGTAGAAGTACTTCGTCTTCAGCGCGAACCGTTCCGTCACCGCACAGCCCGTACAAATCGACTTGCCTTCCAGCCGCTCCGTTTTGGTGTGGCTGTTGCAGGCGATCGCCCCACAGTTGGGACAGCAGGTGTACGTCTCTTCGACACCGCTCGTCTCACAGTGGACGCACCGATTAATCCCGTCCTCAGCGGTCACTCTGGACGGGCCCGCCGCGTAGTACTCGTAGGGATAGGTGTACTCATGGATGTCGGTGGTGTGCCGAACCTCGGGGAGATACACTGGTTCGATCGACTGGACGGAGATGTCCGAGCGGTTCGGCTCGCAGGTCTTGTTGTACGTGACATTGTTGTCGCCGGTGTAGGTGACCGTCGACGTATGGTGCTGCTGGAGCCGCTCGACGGCCCACTCCTTGTAATCGGTCTGTGTCTGGCCGAACCGGTTCTCCTCGACGTCGTCGAACACCTCCGCGGACTGCTCCGGGTCGAGTTCGACCGTCGCGTGGAGGTTCTCGGTGACCAGCGTCGCGACGTCCTCGTCGACGACCTGGGGCTGCCCGCGTTCGGCGTGGGCGACGAATCGCGTCCGGTCGTTAATCCGGTGGATGACGCCGACCGACGTCTCGAAGACGGCCTTCGTGTCCGCGGTGACCGCGACCACCGGACGGAACGTCACCGCCGAATGCGGTGTCGGGAGGTCGGCAGCCTCGATGTTCTCGATGTCGCGGAACGCCTCCTCGATGGGCGCGTCGACGTCCGCCGCTGGGTCGTAGGGGCGTAGCGTCTCGCCGCAGAGGATCTCGATGCGGCCGTTGTAGAGATCGAGACCGATCTCGTCAGCGATCTCCCGGAGGTCCTCGCCGTCGAGCAACTCGATTGGGTGTGGGTCGTCGTTCTGCTGGAGGCGCTGGGCGTACTCCTGGGCGGGGTTTGTGAACCGGCCGGTCGTCACGACCATCCCTCGTTTGGGGCCGTCGAAGTCGAACGTCGCGATGGCCGAGTGGAGCTTCTGAACGACCGGCCGCCCGACCGTCCCCGTGTGTTTGCACTCCACGATGATCGCGCGCCGGGTGCCGTCGACGACCTCCTCCATAATGACGTCGCGACCCTCGTCGGCGGTTCGGTCGGCCTGACGGACGTTCTCGTAGCCGAGATTGCGAAAGACGTCTTCTATCACATCCTCGAACTCGAACCCTGAGAGATCGTCCAGTACAGCCATCCCGAATTATGTGGACAGTACGTTGCAACTGCCAAATACGTTGCCGAACGCAGCCCGTCCTGTTTTTTGAACCCCCGAGAGGGGTGCGGGGGTGATCGAACGAGCCTCCCGCGAACCAACCTATGAGTGGAATCAGCGACCCACGCTCGCACGTACAGTCACGGTCCTCGGCTGATCCCGACGTCGTCTACGTCGGTTACCGTCGTCGAGGCAGCGCCATCGTCGAGAAGCAATCACACGAAGAACAGCTCACACCAGAGCGGAGTCTGGAGCTGGTGAATCACAGTCCTTCGGGCTTCGAATGGGGATATGGTGGCAGCGGACCGGCCCAACTCGCACTCGCCCTCCTGCTCGATTACACTGACGATGAGGAGGTGGCACTTGCTGAGTACAAGACGTTCAAGACCGAAGTGGTGAGCCAGCTAGAGTGTACAGGACCCGACGGCTGCTGGCGACTCACCGGACGTGAGATAGATGCAGCCCTTCGTGAGATAGTCGACGATCCAGTCGCACTGTCCGTCAACTAACGATCACAAAGAGCAATCAATGTCAGAACACACCCAGCAGCCTCGTACGGGCGCAGAATCGCCGCAGAACCGTGAGCGTCAGGCACCAACCGAGTACGTCGAGCGAAGCGATGTCGGCGTCTCACTCACCCTCAAACTCACTCGCGGTACTGGCACCCGCGATCAAGACAAAATCACGGCCAAAGTGAAGGGCAAGACGCTCGAAGACGCCCGCGAGGATATGGAAACCCTCCGCGAGTATATCCATGACCTCGCTGAGGACACTCGCCAGATCCAGCCAGCCGACCCACACGAATAGTACTTCTTTAGAGCGTTGCACATAATTGTGCAACTATAGGATGTACGAAGTATGCGGTAAGAAGGAACTCAAGGTCATCCTCGCACTCGACTCAGGTGATTCCATCTCCGGTGTCGCGCGGAAGATCGAGGAGAACCGGGAGACGATTCGGCGTGTCGTGAACCGGCTTGAACAGGCAGGTTACGTCACGTACGATGATGGCCTCCAGCTCGGCGATCAGACAATCCGAGACGCCGGTCTCGAGTTCCTGACGGCGGCAGCAGACACCTCGCCACCGTCGATCCCAGAGACGTACGTCCTGCCGCAGTTCGCCAACATGGACTACGCCTTCACTTCCATTGATGCGGTCTACGTCTGGACCCGCGGTGGCTACCAGGTCGCTCGCGACCCAGAGGACTATCCGCTGTTCATCGCCGTCCACGAGTCCAATCTCGACGCCTGGACGGCGTTCTTCGATCGGTTCGAAATCCCGACTGCGGAAGAACGCCTGCCCGCTGCCGACCTCGATGGTACGATACAGGTGGTACTCGAGCCGCGGCCACAGATCGAGGCCGAGATGGTCGACGGACGGCCCGTCATCCCACTCAAAGAAACCGTGGCGTTCGCAAACGAGCACTACGCGCACTTCCAGTCAGCGCTCGACATGCTCGGCCGCATGTACGACAGCGTCGACACTGACGTGAACTACCGTCCAAACTGACTTGGAGTTCTGACAAGGAATTTCTTCGACCGGGAGTGGCCTGGCCGCTGTTTATTATCGCCTTGAGAGAGCGGAGGCGAACAAAAATGAGCGACTCGTCGAATCTCTCCGTCGAATCAGACGGTCTCACACCGGAACAGCGTCTTGAACCACCAAACACCCGACTCATCAACGCTGGTATCGCGACGATTCATGACATGGAGACACTCCGAACCTGCGTCGCCTACGAGAACGCGAATCAGCAGCGCATCCAGATCCTCCGCCGACTTGAACAGCGGGCCAGCGAAATCCGCTCACAGGACGACTGACGGAACATTTGGGGATGTCTGTCAGAGCCTTAGTAGATGAAGGATCGAATGATTGGCCCACCGTATTAGGGATTAGAATATTATAGCTCAGACTATTATAGTCTGGTTCCTAACTTCGGAGCACATATGTATCTCCCGCCACGACCTGGAGGTATGGACCAGTTCGTCAATCGTATCGAGGAACTCGATCGGTTGCAGACCCTCTATGAGAGTGGCACTGCAGAACTCGCAATCATCTATGGGCGCCGCCAGATCGGCAAGAGCGAACTCGTCCGCCAATCGATTGCCGACCGCGACGATGCCGTGTACTATCAGGCAGTCCAAGGAACAGCGACGACACAACTCAGGCGATTCGTCGAG
>Ga0208138_100093_pt1 | contig 63153 bp, 53 predicted proteins | sample AntRauMetaRauer3_FD_184786 | JGI IMG/M metagenome (GOLD analysis project Ga0208138, IMG submission 184786) | Saline lake microbial communities from Rauer Lake, Antarctica, in enrichment culture - Antartic Rauer Lake 3 Metagenome Rauer3 (SPAdes)... ... | reverse complement strand
TCACCAGGCTTACCGCATCCGCCTTGAATTCATCGGAAAACCGACGTCGAGTCTTCTTGGTCATGAACACCTCCATGGCCTTCATTATGAGGCTTATCGGGGTGTCCGCTCCAATTGGACCACTTCAATCTTTGGCTGGCGCCCTGGCGTAACGACAAGAAACAGATGGTGCATGGCCTGACCTTCGGCGCCGTCAAGTAAAGGAATTTCATCATGGCAACTCTAGAACTCAAGCAGATCAAGAAGAGCTTCGGCGACACCGATGTCATCAAGGGCGTCGATCTTGAAGTCAACGACCGGGAATTCGTGGTCTTTGTCGGCCCCTCCGGCTGCGGCAAGTCGACCCTGATGCGCATGATCGCCGGGCTCGAGAACGCCACCAGTGGCGACATCCTGATCGACGGGGCGCGCATGAACGAGGTCGGGCCCGCCGATCGTGGCCTGGCCATGGTCTTCCAGAGCTATGCGCTCTATCCGCACATGACGGTCGAGGACAACATGGGCTTCAGCATGCGCCTGGCCAAGGTGCCGAAGGAAGAACGGCGCAAGAAGGTGCTCGAGGCGGCGACGATCCTGCAACTCGAGCCGCTGCTGGATCGCAAGCCCAAGGCCCTGTCCGGCGGCCAGCGCCAGCGCGTGGCGATCGGCCGTGCCATCGTGCGCAATCCCAGCATCTTCCTGTTCGACGAACCGCTCTCCAACCTCGACGCTGCCCTGCGCGTGCAGATGCGCATCGAGCTTGCCAGGCTCCATGAGGAGCTCGACGCCACCATGATCTACGTCACCCATGACCAGATCGAGGCCATGACCATGGCCGACAAGATCGTGGTGCTGCAGGGCGGCGAGGTCGAACAGGTCGGCTCGCCGATGGAGCTCTACCATCACCCGCGCAACCGCTTCGTGGCCGGCTTCATCGGCTCGCCGAAGATGAACTTCATCGACGTCGAACTGGTATCCACCGGTGCCGAGGGCAGCACCATCAAGCTGCCGGGTGGCGAGAGCCGCGAGGTACCGATCGACGGGGCGAACCTTGCAAGCGGCACGGCCCTCGAGCTGGGTGTGCGCCCGGAGCACCTGGAACTCGATGATCAGGGCCCGATGGAGGGGCGTATCCAGGTGCTCGAGCGTCTCGGCGGCCAGACCTCGCTGTACGTGCAGATGGGTGACAGCCTGCTGACCATCATGGCCGACGGCGACGTGGCCTACCGGGTCAACGACACGGTGCGATTCGGCTTCTCGTCGGATCGTGCTCACCTGTTTGACGGTGAGGGGCTGTCACTGGCCAAGCTGCACCGTCATCCCCTGGCCGGCCTGCTCCGCCAGGACAATCGTGCGCCCTCCGATGCCGTTGGTCAGTGAGGGGATGGTGATGGATAACCTGATCTTCGATTGCGACGGCGTGCTGGTGGACAGCGAGGCCATCGCCGAGACGACCCTGATCGAACTGCTGAGGGCCTGGTTGCCGGACCTGGCCGCCGAGGAGGAACTCACGGCGGCGCTGGGCATGACCACGGCGAACATCCTTGGCCACCTCGAGGCGCGCAGCGCCCATCGTCTGCCGGTGGATGCCACGGCCCGGGTCGATGCCACCATCGAGGCGCGCCTGGCCCGGGAGCTGAGTGCCATCAACGGTGTCGCCGAGGCCATCGAGGCGCTCACGCTTCCGCTGGCGGTGGTCTCCAACAGCCGCCGGCAGCGGGTGCTGGCCTCGCTTGCCACTACCGGGCTCGATGCCCGGTTGGGCGAGGTGCCGATCTTCACCGCCGATCAGGTGGCGCACCCCAAGCCAGACCCGTCGCTCTATCGCCTGGCCGCCAGTCAGCTGGGCTGCGCGCCCGGGGGCTGCCTGGTGGTGGAAGACAGTGTCGCCGGGGTCACCGCGGCGCACGCTGCGGGCATGACGGTGATCGGTTTCACCGGCGCCAGTCATGTGCCGGCGGGGCATGCCGAGCGGCTGCGTGAGGCCGGGGCCTGGCGGATCCTGTCCCACATGCAGGGGCTAGAGGAGCTTGTAAATAAGTGGCGCGCGATTCGTCGGCTCGAAATGGATGCCTGAACCGCTGGGATCAATGCCATTCAAGGGAGGAACGCATGAAACTCAATGACAGAGTCGCGGTGGTGACCGGCGGCGCACGGGGCATCGGCCTGGCCATCGTCGAACGCTACCTCGCCGAAGGGGCGCGGGTGGTGGTCGCCGACATCGACACGACGGCCATCGACGAGGCCGTCGCCCAGTTGCGGCAGTCGGCCGATGATGCCGTCGAGCGGGTCATGGGCTCTCGCCTTGATGTCGCTGATCGCGCCTCGGTGGATGCCATGGTGAAAGAGGTCACCCAGCGCTTCGGCGGCATCGATATCCTCGTCAACAACGCGGCGGTGTTCGATATGACCCCGGTGCTTGAGGTCACCGAGGCGAGCTACGACAAGCAGTTTGGCGTCAACGTCAAGGGCGCCTTCTTCACCCTGCAGGCCGTGGCGAGGGCCATGGTCGCGCGTGGGCAGGGCGGCAAGATCATCAACATGGCCTCCCAGGCTGGTCGCCGGGGCGAACCACTGGTCAGCATCTACTGCGCCAGCAAGGCGGCGGTGATCAGCCTGACCCAATCCTGCGGCCTGGCGCTGATTGAGCACGGCATCAACGTCAACGGCATCTCGCCGGGGGTGGTCGATACGCCGATGTGGGACGAGGTCGATGCGCTCTTCGCCCGCTACGAGGGACGCCCGCCGGGCGAGAAGAAGCGCCTGGTCGGCGAAGCGGTGCCCTATGGCCGCATGGGGCGGCCCGAGGATCACACCGGCGCCGCCGTCTTCTTGGCCAGTGACGATAGTGACTACGTGGTGGCCCAGACCCTGAACGTCGATGGCGGCAACTGGATGAGCTGAGGCGATAAGCGATCGCCAGGAAGGATGACGATGATCCAGAAGATCCATGACATGGCCCTGCGGCTGCTCGAGGCGGCGACGGATCGTCCGCGCTACATCGTGGCCCTGGCCGGGCCACCCGCGGCGGGCAAGTCCTTCCTTTCGGAATGGCTGTGTCGCGAGCTCAACGACCGCCAGCCCGGCATCGCCGCCGTGGTGCCCATGGATGGCTACCACTTCGACAATGCGGTCCTCGAGCCCCAGGGCCTGGTGCCCGTGAAGGGCGCGCCCGAGACCTTCGACATCGACGGGCTAAAGCAGGACCTGACGCGCATCCGCCGCGCCGATCTCCCCGTCGCCGTGCCCGTGTTCGACCGGCCCCTGGATCTGGCGCGGGCCGGCGGGCGCCTGATCACCCTCGAGCACCGGCTGATCATCGTCGAAGGCAATTACCTGCTGCTCGACGAGAGGCCCTGGCCCACCCTGCGGCCGCTTTATGACCTGACGCTGTTTCTCGAGGTGCCGGATGAGGTGCTCGAGGCGAGGCTCATTCAGCGTTGGCTGGGCATGGGCCAGGATCTGGCGGGGGCCCTGCAGCGCACGCGCCAAAAGGACATGTCCAACGCCCGGTTGATCAAGACCGCCTCGGTGCCCGCCGATGTGCACTGGACCGCGACCGTCTGAGCCCGGTCGCAACATTCACTACGCCTGGCCGAGGGCTGTCCTCGGCCCGCTTTTTTCACTATGCCCGATCTCTCGCCAGATCGATGCGTCGCCAGGAGCCACATCATGATTCATCTCGACAACGCCCACCTGGATGCCCTGGGGCCCGATGTCGCCACGCCGGACTACGATCGGGGAGCCGTCACCGCCGGCATCGTTCATATCGGCGTCGGTGGCTTTCACCGCGCCCACCAGGCGATGTACCTGGATGAGTTGATGAACCGCGGCGAGGCGCTGGATTGGGGCATCGTCGGGGTCGGCGTGATGCCCGGGGATCGTCGCATGCAGGAGATCCTGGCCGCTCAGGATTATCTCTACACCCTGGTGGTGAAGCATCCCGACGGCCGCCGCGAAGCGCGGGTGATCGGTGCCATGCTCGACTACCTGTTCGCCCCGGAGGACCCGGAGGCGGTGATCGAGCGGATGGCTGATCCGGCGATCCGCATCGTCTCGCTGACCGTCACCGAGGGGGGCTACAACTTCCACCCGGTCAGCGGCGAGTTCGATCTCGACAACCCTGACGTCCAGCATGACCTGGCGCCGTCGGCCATTCCGAAGACCTCCTTCGGCCTGGTCATCGAGGCCCTGCGCCGCCGCCGCGAGCGCGGCCTCTGTCCCTTCACGGTGATGTCCTGCGACAACATCCAGGGCAACGGCGACGTCGCCCGCAAGATGTTCACCGCCTTCGCTCATGCCAGGGACGCCGAGCTCGGTGCCTGGGTCGAGGCCGAGGTGCCGTTCCCCAATTCCATGGTCGATCGTATCACTCCGGTGACCACGCCTGCGGATATCGACGAGCTCACCAGCCGCTTCGGCGTCGATGACGCCTGGCCGGTGGTTTGCGAGCCCTTCACCCAATGGGTCCTCGAGGATCGCTTCGTCGCCGGGCGCCCGGCCGTCGAAGGGGCCGGCGTACAGGTGGTCGAGGACGTCGAGCCCTATGAACTGATGAAACTGCGGCTGCTCAATGCCAGCCACCAGGCGCTGGCCTACTTCGGCTACCTGGCCGGTTACCGCTATGCCCACGATGCCAGCGCCGACCCGATGTTCGAGACGTTCCTGCTCGGCTACATGACCCATGAGGCGACCCCCACCCTGGCGCCGCTGCCGGGCGTCGACCTGGACGCCTATTGCCGTACCCTGATCACGCGCTTCGCCAACCCCGAGGTCAAGGACACCCTGGCCCGGCTGTGCGCCGAAAGCTCGGATCGCATCCCCAAGTGGTTGGTACCGGTGATCCGCCAGCAGCTCGCCAGCGGCGGCGATATCCATCGCTGCGCGGCGGTGGTGGCGAGCTGGGCGCGCTATGCCGAGGGCGTCGACGAGCAGGGCGAAGCCATCGAGGTGGTCGATCGCCTCAAGGACGAGCTGATGGCCATCGCCGCGAAGAACCGCGACGAACCTGCCGCCTTTATCGAGAACCGCGAGCTGTTCGGCGACCTGGCCGAACAGCCGCGCTTCCGTGAGGCCTATCTCGCAGCGCTGCAGAGCCTGCACGCCCGAGGCGCGCGGGCTACCCTGGAAGCGCTGGTCAAATAGCACTGGTCCGGTAAGGGAGCGAATGATGTACATCGGGGTGGATTGCGGTACCCAGAGCACCAAGGTGGTGGTGGTCGATGTCGACGGCGGGCGGATCCTCGGCGAATCCAGCTGCCCCCACACCCTGAGCGAGGTCGACAACGGACGCCGCGAGCAGGACCCGGCCGACTGGGTCACGGCCTTCCGTGGCGCCTTCTCCGATGCCGTGGAGCGGGCTGGCATCGACGCCCGCGAGATCCGCGCCATCGGCGTGTCGGGTCAGCAGCATGGCCTGGTGGCGCTGGACCGGGAGGGTGAGCCGGTCTATCCGGCCAAGCTGTGGTGTGACACCGAAACCGCTGCCCACAATGCCGCGCTGGTCGAACGCCTGGGCGGTGAGGCGGGCTGTCTCGACCGGCTGGGCCTTGTGCTGCAGACCGGCTATACCGCCTCGAAGCTCGCCTGGCTGCGCGACACCCATCCCGAGGCCTACCGGCGCATCGACAGCGTGCTGCTGCCCCACGACTATCTCAACTTCTGGCTGACCGGTGAGCGGGTCAGCGAGGCCGGCGATGCCTCCGGCACGGGCTACTTCGATACCCGGCGCCGGGAGTGGCGCCACGATGTCTTCGCCGAGATCGCCCCTGAGCTCGATGCCGCGACGGTGCTGCCGCGGTTGATCGACGCCCAGCAGGCGGCGGGCGTGGTGCGTTCGGCGCTGGCTCGGGAACTGGGGCTTGGTGAGGGGGTGGTGGTCTCGAGCGGCGGGGGCGACAACATGCTCGGCGCCATCGGCACCGGCAATATCCGGCCGGGCGAGATAACCATGAGCCTTGGCACCTCCGGTACGCTCTGTGCGCATGCCAGTCAGCCGGTTGAGGCCGATAGCGCCATGGTCGCCAACTTCTGTTCAAGCGACGGCGGCTGGCTACCGCTGATCTGCACCATGAATGTCACCTCGGCGACGACCCGGGTCCGCGATCTGTTCGGGCTTGAACTCGAGGACTTCGGCGAACACATCGCCTCTACCCCGATCGGCGCCGAGGGCGTGCTGATGTTGCCGTTCTTCGACGGTGAGCGGGTGCCCGCGCTGCCACAGGCCTCGGCCAGCCTGTTGGGTTTGACCGGCACCAATCTGACGCGGGCCAACCTGTGCCGGGCGGTGATGGAGGGAGCGACCTTCGGGCTGCGCTATGGCCTCGAGCAGCTTGGTGCAATCGCCGCGGACGCTCGGCAGATTCGCCTGATCGGCGGCGGGGCGAAGAGCCTGGTATGGCGCCAGATGGTGGCCGATATCACCGGCCTTCCGGTGATCAGCCCTCGGGTCACCGATGCCGCGGCGCTGGGTGCGGCGCTGCAAGCGGCCTGGTGCGCGTGCTATCCCGACGTCTCCCTCGACGACCTGTGCGCCCGACTGGTACGGCTTGACGAGGGCTCCCGGGCCGAGCCTGACGCCGGGCGGGTCGCCGCTTATGCGGATGTTTACGCCCGCTATCGCCGACGGCTGGCCGATCATCACGGCGTAAGGGCTTGAGTGGTCTTCTCGGGCGTTGACCTGCCGTTTCGCGTTCACCCATACCCCAGCGCTCGATGACGACTTGCGTCATCGAGCGTTGGGGTCGTGCCGGCAATCGCCGCTCAGGCCGGTGGGAGGTCGGCCCGGGTGGGTAGGGCGACGTAGCTGCCGGGGCGGGTCACGGCATGGGCGCCGCAGTGGCAGGCGATCTCCACCGCGCGGTGCAGGAAGGCGGTGTCCTGGTGCCAGGTGCCGTCGATTCCCGTCGCGGCGGTGATCTCGGCGAGCTTGGCCAGCAGTCCGCCGATGAAGGCATCGCCGCCTGCCGTGGTATCCACGGCCTGCACGGCGGGAGGCGTGATCCGCTCGTCCAGGCCGATCCCCAGCAGTGACACCTGGCCCGGGCCATCGGTGATCACCGCGCACTTCACCCCGGCAGCGAAGCGTTCGGCCAGCCAGCCATCCCGGGGGTGGTCGGCGCGCAGGTCGTCGAGCTCGTCCGTCGAGAGCTTGATCAGGTCGGCGGCGTCGAGCAGCCGGGTGACCAGGCTGATGTCGGCCGTGCCGCCGGCCCAGAGGTTGTGGCGCAGGTTGGCGTCCACGCTCACCAGGCTGCCGGCGCGACGCGCCATCTCGGCCATGGCCAGGGTGGTGTCGGCGATCTCGGGCTCGGTCAGGCTGTTGCTGCAGAAGTGCACGATGGCCGGAGCGGCGAAGACCCCGGCGGGCAGGTGCTCCAGGCGATAGAGGAGGTCGGCCGCCGGCGGGCGGTAGAAGTCGAAGGTACGCTCGCCCTCGGCGTCGCGGGAGACGAAGGCCAGGGCGGTGCGTGCCTCGCGGGTGCGGACCACGCCGGAGGTGTCGACGCCGTGGGCGGCCAGTTCGGCGGCCAGGAAGTCGCCGAAATGATCCTCGCCGAGCATGCCCAGGAAGCGGCTCGGCACCCCCAGTCGCGCACAGGCCACGGCCACGTTGGCGGGGGCCCCGCCGGCATAGGGGGTGAAGACTTCGGGGGCGTCCATCTCCCCACTGGATGCCTCTCCGAGGCGGCTCGAGAGCATGTCGACGAGGGCCTCGCCGAAGGTGATTACGGGGGTCATGGTGTCGTTTCCTCGCGGCTGAGGGTGGTGCCCAGCAGGTGTTGGGCGCCGGGGACCAGCCATACCGGGTCGAGGCGCGTATTGGCCGCCTCGACGCACAGGAAGTGGCGGGCGACCTCGGCCGAGGTATCGGCGGGCGGGGTGTCGCCGGGGTGCCAGATTACCGCCGAATCGCTGCTCTGGCGGGCGATGCGCAGCCGGCGGGTGCCATCGTCGAGGACGAGTTCGGCATTGCTGCGGTAGATGCGATCCAGGCCGCCGCGCACGCCGAGCTCGCCCTGCTGGTCGCGTTCGGCGAAGTCGGCCAGCTTGTCCAGGTACTGGGCGCCGGCCAGGCCTTCCACGCGGCAGGCGAAGGCATCCTCGACCGCCAGGTAGCTGTGCAGGGCGCCAGTGATCTTCACCGGGGTCTCGCCGACGTGCTCGGTGATCAGCTCCACGTGCAGGCGCCGGGCGTTGGCCTGGATCACTGCGCGGGGTACAAGCTGGCCGTGCAGCCGATCGAGCGGGGAGAGGTGCAGCTCGACGCCCTCCTCGTGTTCATCCACGGCATCGAGGCGCCAGTCGGCCTTGCGCGCCGGGCCATGCATCGGCCCCGAACGGTCCGGCGACTCGTCGGCGGTGTTCTCGTCGGCGAACCAGGGCCAGCAGAGCGGGATGCCGCCGCGGATCGCGCCGGGCAGCTCCTGGGGGGTCGGGGTGACCCACAGCCAGCCCTTACTATCATCGCCGGCAGGGCGGTAATGAAGGACTTGTGCGCCTTGCAGCGACACCGCGAGCTGCCCCCAGGCCTCATTGGCCAGCCAGACCTCACGGCCGGCCCAGTGGGCGCGGCGTTGTCCGCGGGTCTCCTCGACCAGCGCGGCAAGCGATTCGGGAATCATTCGATCTCCTCGGTGGTCATTCGACCTCTGGATTGTGCAGGGCCTCGGCGGCGCCCAGCAGGCCCGTCCAGGGAGCGGTGACGACCTGGACCGGGATGCCCGCGGTGTAGGCGCCCATGCGCCCCTTGGCGGTGAAGGCCTCGAGGAAGCGGCTCTCGGGAAGCCATTGGAGCAGCCGGGGCAGGATGCCGCCGCACAGGGCGACCCCTCCGCGGGCCCCCATGGTCAGGGCGGCATCGCCGCAGACGTCGCCGAGGATCTTCAGGAACCGCAGCAGGGTATCACGGGCCACCGGGTCGCCGCCCGCGGCCGCCTCGGTGACCTCGGCGGGGCTCTCAAGCCGTGGCGGGGCGCCCTTGAGCGAGCAGTGGGCCAGATAGAGGTCGAGCAGGCCCTGGCCGCTCAGGATGCGCTCCACCGAGACGCGACCATAGCGGTTGCGAAAGTGCCTCAGCAGGTTCTGCTCGCGCTCGTCGGTGGGCGCGAAGGTGACGTGGCCGCCCTCGGTGGGCAGCGGGATCCAGGCCTGGCGGCCGGGGAAGAGCCCGGCCACGCCCAGCCCGGTGCCAGGGCCGATCACCAGCCGGGCCGCATGGGGGATCGCCTCCCCGCGCTGTACGTCCACCAGGTCGTCGGCATCCACGTGGGGGACGCCCAGCGCCTGAGCGGTGAAGTCGTTGATCGCCTTGAAGAGGGTCAGGCCGAGAGCCTCTTGAACCGCCTGGCGTGAGAAGGTCCAGTGATTGTTGGTCATGGTCACCCGGTCGCCGCGGATCGGGCAGGCGAAGGCCAGGCATGCCTCGCGCGGGGCGTCATCGCCCGTCAGGCCGACCTGCGACAGGTAGTCGCGTGCCGCCTCCACCAGGCCGGGATAGTCCGCACAGGGCAGGCTCTGGATATCATGGGGCTCGAAGGTGTCCGGCGTCACCAGGGCGAAGCGCGCGTTGGTGCCGCCGATGTCACCGATCAGGGCAGGACGCGTCATGGGCATGTCTCCGGCCAGGCCATGGTCGGGCGGCACCCGGGGTGCCACCGCTCTCGAAGGTTCCGCCGATCAGGGCAGGACGCGTCATGGGCATGTCTCCGGCCAGGCCATGGTCGGGCGGCACCCGGGGTGCCACCGATCTCGAAGGTTCCGCCGATCAGGGCGAGGAGGGTCATTCAGGCGTCCTCGTCGTGGATCTGGCCCTCCTGGCGCGCCAGGTCATCGGCCTCGAAACCGCCGAAGACGCCGGCGCCTTCCTCGCCGCGCATGGCCAGGTGGCGGAAGCCACCGAACAGCTCGCGGCCGAGGCCCACGTGGTAGTGGTCCAGATCCCCGACGCGCAGCGGGCGTTCGGCCCACTCGTGGTCGTCGATCTTGACCTCGAGGCTGCCGGTGTCGGCATCCAGCCTCACGATATCGCCATCCCTGAGCTTCGCCAGGGGCCCGCCGTCCAGCGCCTCGGGGCTCATGTGGATGGCCGCCGGCACCTTGCCTGAGGCACCTGACATGCGGCCGTCGGTGACGAGTGCCACCTTGTAGCCCCGATCCTGCAGCACGCCGAGGTAGGGGGTCAGCTTGTGCAGCTCGGGCATGCCGTTGGCCTTGGGGCCCTGGAAGCGCACCACGGCGATCACGTCACGGTCCAGGTCGCCGGCCTCGAAGGCCGCCTTGAGGTCGTTCTGGTCCTCGAAGATCTGCACCGGGGCCTCGACCACGCGATGCTCGGCCTGGACGGCCGAGACCTTGATCACACCGCGGCCCAGGTTGCCGTCGAGCACGGTGAGGCCACCGGTGGGGGCGAAGGGCGTGGCGACCGGGCGAAGCACGTCCTCGTCGAGGCTCTTCTCCGGGCCCTCGCGCCAGACCAGCTTGCCGTCCTCGAGGAAGGGCTCCTGGGTGTAGGCGGAAAGGTCGGTGCCGAACACCGTGGGGATGTCGCCGTGGATCAGTCCGGCGCCGAGCAGCTCGCGGAACAGCAGGCTCATGCCGCCGGCGGCCTGGAAATGGTTGATGTCGGCCTGGCCGTTTGGATAGACCTGCATCAGGCTCGGCGTCACCGCGGAGAGGTCGGTGAAGTCATCCCAGGTGATGGTCAGGCCGGCGGCGGCGGCCATGGCCACCAGGTGCAGGGTGTGGTTGGTGGAGCCGCCGGAGGCCAGCAGGCCGACAATAGCGTTGACGATGGCGCGCTCGTCGATCTGCCGGTAGAAGGGGCGATAGCCACCGCCCGGCTCGGTGTTGCGGACCGTCTGTTCGGTCGCGAATCGGGTCAGCGCCTCGCGCATCTCGGTGCCGGGGTTGACGAACGAGGTGCCGGGCAGGTGCAGGCCCATCATCTCCATCATCAACTGGTTGGAGTTGGCGGTGCCGTAGAAGGTGCAGGTGCCGGGGCTGTGGTAGGAGGCGGACTCGGCCTCCAGCAGGTCCTCGCGGCTGGCCTTGCCCTCGGCGAAGAGCTGGCGGATGCGCGCCTTCTCCTTGTTCGGCAGGCCGCTGGGCATGGGGCCCGCCGGCACGAACATGGCCGGCAGGTGGCCGAAGCGTGCCGCGGCGATGAACAGCCCCGGGACGATCTTGTCGCAGACCCCGAGGTAGAGGGCGGCATCGAACATGTTGTGGGAGAGCCCCACGGCGGTGGCCATGGCGATCACGTCGCGTGAGAACAGCGACAGCTCCATGCCCGGCTGGCCCTGGGTGACGCCGTCGCACATGGCGGGCACGCCGCCGGCGAACTGGGCGGTGGAGCCCATGTTGCGCGCCGCGGCCTTGATGGTCTCGGGGAAGGTCTCCAGCGGCTGGTGGGCCGAGAGCATATCGTTGTAGGCCGAGATGATCCCCAGGTTGGCCGAGTTCATCAGCTTCAGCGAGTCCTTGTCCGTCGCGCCGCAGGCCGCGAAGCCGTGGGCCAGGTTGCCGCAGGAGAGCTCGCCGCGATGCACGCCGCGTCGATGCTGGTCGGCCATGCGGTTCTCGTAGAGGGCGCGGCGCTCGGCGGAACGTTCGCGGATGCGGCGGGTGACGTCGGCGACGGTGTCGTTGAGGGCGGGGATCTTGATGGCCATGGAGCACCTCGGCTGTAATCAGTTTGGTAAGTTTACCAATATCATTTGCAGAATTCCGCCCATACTAGCCGCATTGTCGCTTAATTTGTAGTTTTATTACCTTAAAGTCCAAGCAGCTTGAGCAGCCATTTCCGGTAGGGCGGGTTCAGCAGCCCGACGGCGCTGCGTCGAGACTGGACGAAGACGCTGCGCTGGTGGCTGAAGCGCAGGAAGCCGGCCTCGCCATGGTAGGCGCCCATGCCGCTCTCGCCCACGCCGCCGAAGGGCAGGCCGGGCACGGCGCTATGCCACAGGGTGTCGTTGAAGACCACGCCGCCGGAGCGGGTCTCCTCCATCAGCCTTCGGCGCCGTGCCGGGTCGTCGGTGAAGGCGTAGAGCCCCAGCGGCCGCGGGCCTTCGGCGACCCGGGCCAGGGCGGCATCGAAGTCGCGCAGGCCGATTACCGGCAGCCAGGGGCCGAAGATCTCCTCGCGCATGATCGAAAGGCTCGCGGTGGGGTCGATCACCAGGGTTGGCGGCAGCTTCATCCCCCGGCTGAGCTCCAGGCGCTCGCCGAACTCGATCACCCGGCAGCCGTGGTCGCGGGCCTCGGCCAGCATCTCCTCGAGCCGGGCCCGCGCCGCATCGCCGGGCACCGCCGAATAGTCGTCGCTCGCCGTGCCGTGGGGATAGAACGCCGTGATCGCCTCGCGCAGCGCCTCGACGAAGGCCGGCAGTCGCGCGGCATCGATCAGCACATGATCCGGGGCGATGCAGGTCTGGCCGGCGTTGAGCCACTTGCCGAAGGCGATGCGCCGGGCGGCGTGGATCAGGTCGGCGTCATCGGCGACGATGGCCGGCGTCTTGCCGCCGAGCTCCAGGGTGACCGGCGTCAGGTGGTCGGCGGCGACGCGCGCTACCTGACGCCCGATCGCGGCGGGGCCGGTGAAGAGCAGGTGGTCGAAGGACAGGGCGGCGAAGGCGCGACCGACCTCGGCGTCGCCCTCGACCACGGTCAGCTCTGCAGGGTCGAAGTAGCGCGCCACCAGTCGTGCCAGCAGCGCGGCGGTGGTGGGGGCGTGCTCGCTGGGCTTGATCATCACCCGATTGCCGGCGGCCAGCGCGTCCACCGCGGGCAGTAGCGCCAGCTGCCAGGGATAGTTGGCCGGGGCGATGATGCCCACCACGCCCAGCGGCTGGCGATGCACACGCGCTCGGGCTGGCGCCAGGCGCCAGGGCACGGCCGTCCTGCCGGGCTTCATCCAGCGCCTGAGGCGGCGGCGGGCATGGCGCACGGCCTGCAGCAGCGTGGCGATCTCCGCCAGGCGCGTCTCGGCCTCGGCGCGATGACCGAAGTCCTGGCGGATCGCGCGAACGATCTCGTCACGATGGTGGCGGGTCATGGTTGCCAGCCGCTTCAGGCGGTCACGTCGAACCGCCGCCGAGGGGTAGGGCTCGGCGGTGAAGGCGTGGCGCTGCTGTTCCAGGCGCGCCTGCAGTGCGCGGGCGTCGGCCATGCGCGTCTCCCTGTCAGTGATGGCGGTGAGTGGTGGCATCGGGGGGTGGGTCTGCGCACAATGTAGGCGCAATGCCGGTGGCTTGTCAGCCGCCGGCCCCTCTTTCCCGGGAGGCCTCATGCCGGAACTGGTTCTTAGCGAAGCGTCTGCCATCGAGGCGGTGCCGGCGGCGCGCTGGAACGCCCTGGTCGACGACGATCACCCCTTCCTGCGCCACGAGTTCCTGCATGCCCTGGAGGCCAGCGGCGCGGCGAGCCCTGCTACCGGCTGGGTGCCGCGTCACCTGACCCTCTGGCAGGGTGAGGCGCTGGTCGGGATCATGCCCCATTATCACAAGCTTCACTCCTACGGGGAGTACGTCTTCGACTGGAGCTGGGCCGAGGCCTGGGAGCGCGCCGGCGGCGACTACTATCCCAAGGGGCTCGCGGCGATTCCCTTCACCCCGGCGCCGGGGCCGCGTCTCGCCCTGGCCCCCCATGTCGACCCCCTGGCCGCGCGTCGGCTGCTGGCCCGGGCCTGGGAGGGGGGAGATCTCTCGAGCTGGCACCTGCTGTTCGCCGAGGAGGCCGAGGTGACGGCCTGGCGGGAGGCACGCCCCGAGCTGCTGGCGCGCCGGGGAGTGCAGTTCCAGTGGCAGGATCGCGGCTATGGTGACTTCGAGGGCTTTCTCGCCGCGCTGACCGCCAAGCGGCGCAAGGCGATCCGGCGCGAGCGGCGCCTGGTGGCCGAGCAGGGCCTCACCCTGCACCGCCTGGAGGGGGAGGCCATCGACGCGGCGGCCATGGCGCACTTCTTTCGCTGCTACGAGATCACCTACCTGGAGCGCGGCCGCCACGGCTATCTCGGTCTCGACTTCTTCGAGCGCCTGCGCCGCACCCTGCCCGAGTCGCTGCTGCTGATCCAGGCGCGTCTCAAGGGCCAGCCGGTGGCCGCCGCGCTCTGCCTGCAAGGCACGCGCACCCTCTACGGGCGCTACTGGGGCAGCGAGGTGGCCGCCGACTGCCTGCACTTCGAGGCCTGCTACTACCAGGGCATCGAGCACTGCCTGGCGCGGGGGCTGACCCTCTTCGATCCTGGCACCCAGGGCGAGCACAAGCTCGCCCTGGGCTTCGCGCCGCGTCGGCTCACCTCGCTGCACCATATCGCCGACCCGCGGCTGCGCGACGGCGTCGCGCGCTTCTGTGCCGAGGAGCGCCGCCACGTCGAGGCCTACGTCGCCGCGGCCGAGGCGGCGCTGCCGTTTCGTAGCTAGTCCGTTAAGACTGCTATACTCAACTCGGATTGTAATCATTGTGTATCTTAATGTTACATCATGATTCTTTGATATGGGTGACATGCCGGGGTCTCGCGTCGTTTTGCGTGCACCAGAGAACGATGCAGAGCCCGGCAAGAACCTCCATCAGGCGCACAGGCTCTGCCACCAACAACGTCCTTTACGACGGCTTGCCGCCGATTAAGGAGGGATGAAGCGTAATGGAAGTCAAGCAATGCTGTTGGGTGATCGCCGAGGAGCCAGACAAGGCGGAGCGGCTGGAAGCGAAGATACAATCTCTCGGTTGGGACGTGAAACGGCTTTTGCCGCCATTGTCTGGCTGCTGTCTTGAGGATGATCGCGAGTGCCGGGTTGGAGTGGTGCACGTCGATGGCATGACGGCCGCTCAGCTATGCCAGCTCGAAACACTCATCCTGCGCAGCCAGTGCCTTTGGCTGGCCGTGGCATCCGATGACGCCTTAAAAGCGACGGATAGCCGCAAGCTGATTGCCATGCTGTGTCATGTGGTGGTCGCGCCGACCGTCGAGAATGACGAGCTTGGCTCCCTGATGGAACACGCCTTTACGATGTCGGAGCTTCAGCATCACGATACGGAACAGCGCAATATTGCAGACACGGTGGCGGCCGATGCCTCGGAATACGAGATGGTTGGCACTACCCCGGCCATGTGGAAACTATTTCAGACGATTCGCAAGGTGGCCGCCGTGGAGGCGCCGGTGTTTATCAGCGGCGAATCGGGGACGGGTAAGGAGCTGACCGCCCAGGCGATCCACGAGCGCTCCTCTCGCTCTAAGGCCTGCTTTCACGCCATCAACTGTGGCGCCCTGCCGGACCACTTGATTCAGTCGGAACTCTTCGGCCATGAAAAAGGTGCTTTCACGGGGGCGGTTCAGAAAAAGATTGGCCGGATCGAGGCCACCGACGGCGGTACTCTTTTCCTGGATGAGATCGGGGATCTGCCGTTTGAGTTGCAGGTCAACCTGTTGCGGTTTCTCGAAACCCGCTGCATACAGCGAGTGGGCGGACTGGAAGACATTGCGGTCGACTTGCGTATCATCGCCGCGACCCACGTCGATCTCGAGTTGGCCGTCGAGGAAGGAAGATTCCGTGAAGATCTCTATCATCGTTTGAATGTCCTGCAGATCAATGTTCCGCCACTGCGCGAACATCAGGAGGACATCGAGATACTGGCCCGCTACTTCTTCGAACGCTTCGCCAGTGAAAAACCCCGTCACCTGAGAGGAATCTCTCGTGAGGCATTGCTGGTCATGCGCCAGTATTCATGGCCGGGCAACGTTCGGGAGCTCATCAACCGCATGCGTCGTGCCATGATCATGTGTGAAAACAGACTTATCCAGCCAGAAGATCTGGGTATCGAGCGGCGTAAGATCTCCCGTCAGATCCTCACCCTGGAGCAGGCCAAGGAGAGGGCCGAGCGCGAGGCGCTGGTTGCCGCTTTGGGGCGTAACAAGCACAAGATCCATCCGGTAGCCAAGGAATTGGGCGTATCTCGCGTCACCATCTACCGGCTGATGGAAAAGCATGCGCTAGTCCGCGAGGCGAATGAGGCTCCTGCGGCGGACTAGCCGCTCCCGACGTAATTATCTCTGCCCACCCCCTCCCTGATAGCTCTCGCGCTGCCTGACTGGCCTCCAGTCAGGCATTTTTCTGTCTTCAGCGATCGGGCTCGGTACCAGCAGTTCAACACTGTGACACTTTTCCAACAGCAGATAACTCACTGAATAGTAATTCCTTTTAGCGAACGCGAGCACCGGGGAATCTGTTTTAGATTCGCCCTGTTAACTCCCAGTTACACTTTCTCGCAGAGCTAAAAATAAATAAACAATAAAAACAATAGCTTAAATACTTGGCACGGCGATTGCTCTAGTTTTAGTAACCAAGAGTCACGAGATGTTACGGAGACGCCGCCATGCAACCGACCGCCATCGCACCGCGCCATCAGGCAGGCCATCGCGCCGGCGGTCACCGTCTCCTTGGCGACGCTTCACTGAAGCGGGTGGCGGTGATGGGCCTGCTGGCAGCGGGCTTGGCCGTCACCCAGTTCGCCCACGCAAGCGATGCGGCAACTCAAGCCGATGGATCAGCAGCAGGGATATTTGGCGTTACCGGCATGCACTTGGGCGAGAGCCTGGATGACAGCTCTCTCGCGTCGATCCGCGGTCGCTACGTCGATGCCCGAGCGCTGGAGGAGGGGGGCGCAGATTTCGTCATTCTCTGGGATGAACGTCCTGGCCAGGGAGCCGGCAGCGATGGCAAGGGGGCCGGCAGGTCCATTTCGACCGGGCTTGGCAATCAGCAGAGCACCACGGTGACAACCGGGCGGGGAGAATAGCCATGACGATTCAGCGACTCAAGGTCATCAGGTTTGCTCGGCTTACGCTCCTGACAAGCCTTCTCGTCGGCGCCTCGGCCAGTATCGGTGCAGCCGACACAGGGTCTAGCCACCAGCTGAACCCCGGTGTTCGTCCAGGTGACGTCGTGATTCTGCGCCGCGTCGAGCCAGTGCCCATCGGGAGAAGTGATCGCCACGATGGCCCCATCGAGGCAAGGGTCAATGCTCGTGACAGCGCGATGGCCCTGCAGCAGCGCCTGACCGGCATCCAGGCCATATCACTCTCGGATGAGCGCGCGGCCGGTATTCGGGGCAGCGTCGGGGGAGCGATGAAACCGCTGCATCGGGCCCTGGGAACGGGCACCCAGGCATCCAGGGGAACCGCTGGAAGCGCAGGTGGAAGCCATCGAGCCCCGGCAAGCCTCGGAGGAGGCTCGGCGACAGGCAGCATCGGCTCGGTTACCTCCGGGCTCTCCGGGACCGTCGGCAAGGCACTTTCACCCCTCACAGGACGGAATTGATCATGGCGATCCATCACATGGCGAAACACCGCACAAATCGGGAGGGACGCGACATGAGCATGGGTCGCCACGATCGTAAGCAAGTTGTCATTGCCATGATGGGGGTCTGGCTGCTGACGGGTGGCCTGCAGCTGACCGCAACGGCTCAGGAGTTTCCGAGCATGCGCAACAGCACCGTCCTGAGCGGCAGCGCCCTGAGCAGCGTCAGCGGGGTCAGCACTACCAATATGGCGGCCGGCGACGGCAACCTGCAGAGCAATAGCGGAACCATGGCCGTTGGTAAGGTGGCCAATGCGACCAACACCCTCCTGCAGCGGTCGCGAATAGAGGAGCAACTCGCCAACACCCAGGAGAGCGTCAGGATTCAGGACCGCGCCTTTCGACAGTCCGAAGGATGGCTGTCGATCAACCAGGCGGCGGGCCAAGGGAATGTGCAGAGCAACGACTTCGGCGTGGCTCTGGGCATATCGGCCAGCAATCTCAGCGACACTACGTTGCAGCAGGTAATGGCCGACAAGCAGGGGCTGAATGGAACCGGCGATGGCTCGGGCCAACCCTCCCGAAAGGTCGAAATCGACAAGACGACCTTCGAAGGGGCCCGGGGTGTCATCCAGGTCAACCAGTCAGCCGGCACGGGGAACGCTACGCGCAACAGCTTTCGCATGAACATGGCGTTGGGGCAGTAGCGAAATCGTAAAGAAGCAATCAGAACGATTCGGCTCATTCAGGAGAAAGACAATGAAAACTTTCCAGAAAGCACCGCTGGCACTGGCAATCACCGCGCTGATGGCCGCACCCTATGCGCTGGCTGAAAACGGTGGCCATAGCCATAACAAGTTTGATACCGACAGCACTATCGACTCGGATTTCGACAACAAGATCGATGTCGAGCTCCGTCACGATTCCGATACTTACAAGAACTTCTATGTGAATGTGTATGTTAGGGATCCGGCTCGGCACTACTCCGGCGCCACTGTCGACAGCAAGCAGCTGAACAACAATAACGGTGTCGACAACATCGCCTCCGACAACAACGCCACCCTGGGTGGTGACGCCCTGCGTGGCTCCTCCGGCAATATGGGGGTGAACGTCGCCGCCGGCGACAACAATAGCCAGGCCAACGATGCTGCGCTTTCCGCCTCGGATGCGGCGCATGTGTTCGGTCAGGCGGCGGCCTTCTCGGCGCAGTCGTCCTCCAACAACAGCGTGCTCAACTCCGGCAGCCCCAACAACGCGCGCCTGGGCGGCAATGCACTTCAGGGAGCCACCGGCAACATCGGCGTCAACGTCGCCGCGGGCGTCGCCAACGCCCAGCAGAACTCGCTGGCGGCTTCGTCAAACACCAACAGCGGCTCCGCCGATGCCACGGCCGGTGGCGTTCAGACCGCCTACAACAACTCCACCACTAACCAAGGGCTGACAGAAACCTTTACCGATACGGTCGACGTCAGCGTCTCCGGCATCATGGTGGGCGGCTACGCCGGTCATGGTAGTGGCACTTATGGCGGAACCTGGCAGCAGACCAACCAGGTCTATCCCGAAGTCTGGGTTGGTGGTGAGCAAGGAGAAGGGCATCCCTCATCCACTGCTAGCTACTGGGGACACATGGACTTCGATGGCGAAAGTGAAAATACCGACCAATTCGCCGGTAGCGAAAGCGGTGACCTGAACTTCCAGGAAGCTGGCTTAATGGCCATGGGGGGCACCCTGTCCGGTGGCGTCACTACGACCAACACCGTCTATATTGCCAACGAGAACAACGCCTCCCTGGGCGGTAATGCCCTGCGCGGCGCCAGCGGCAATATCGGGGTGAACGTGGCCGCCGGTACCAACAACCTGCAGCGTAACTCCATGGCCATTGCCTCGTCCTCCATGGGGGCAGGCACCGGTGGTGGCGGTGGTGAGACGCAGTAATCTCGATGTGACGAGATGCCACTGTTACAAACAGTGAAATTCCCGGCCTGCTTCGGCAGGTCGGGTATTGGCGGAAAACCAAGGTATGTGACTAGAGATGGCCAAGGAGTCAGTCATGAAACCGAGCTATAAGCGCTGGATGCCATTACTGGTCCTGGGGCTATCTCTTCCCTTTTTCGATGCCCAGGCGGCCAGCGTGCGCCTGGGTAATGTCATGTCCGGCACCGTGATCCAGAAGGACGTTCAGTCCATCCGCGAGCGGCGCTTCGAGAACCTGGTCGAGCAACATACGGATTTCTCCTGCGGGGCGGCCTCGTTGGCCACCATCCTCAAGCATGGCTATGGGCAACCCTCGGTCACCGAGGAGAGTGTGCTGGCCGGTATGCTGGAGGTCTCGGACCCCGAGGTGGTGCGTGAGCGGGGCTTCTCGCTGCTGGACCTGAAGAGCTACGTGGAAACCCTCGGCTATCGTGGCCGGGGCTACGAGGTGGCACCCGATACCCTGGAGGAGGTCTCGATTCCGGTCATCGTGTTGCTGGACCTCGAGGGTTACAAGCACTTCGTGGTCATGAAGAAGGCCAGTGGAGATCGGGTCTACGTGGGAGACCCGGCTCTGGGCAATCGCGTCATGTCACGCGATGAGTTCATGGCCGCCTGGAACAGCATTATCTTCGCCATCGTGGGCGAAGGGTTCGATCGCAATACCGCGCTGCTTGATCCCAGGCAGCCGTTGACAGCGCACCGCATGCAGGATGTCTTTGCCCCGGTGCCCAGGCAGAAACTGCTCGATTTCGGCTTTCGACATGCGGACCTCTTCTGACATCAGGGGGATGAGATCACTGTCGATCTGAGGGTGACGAATATGTTAAAGCACGGTTGGAAAAAGAGCGTGAGGAGGGGCGGCATCACCGCCCTGCTGGCGATCTCCACGGTTGGCTTTTTGGCGCCGCCGGCAGAGGCCGCCGTCTCGGACTTCACCGATTTCGCCTCGGGCAGGCAGTTGAGCGATGCGGAACTCGGACAGATGCGAGGCCGTTTCGTCGACAAGGGCAGCCTGATGTTCTTCGGCGTACAGATGACCAGCGAGTGGCGAACCTCCCAGGGCGAGCATCTCATGGTGCAGGGCAACCTGCTCGGCGATCTCCGCGGTCGGGTCCCCAAGGTAACCTTCGAACCTCGTCTCACCATGATCTCGACGAAGGACCAGGGAGTCACCGGCCCCGGTGGTAACGGTTCGGTCGTTCGGGATGCCGGGACCGGCAACGCCCGTGGGGTGGTACAGACCATCCAGGCGGGGGGCAACTTCAACGCCGCCGCCAACGACCTGCAGATCGATGTACTCGATGCCTCGGCCCGCAGCGGCGTGCAGCAGGGCGGCCCAGCTGGCGCAATCGATCAGCGGCTGCCATCCGGCACGCGGGTAATGGTGCGGCAGGATGAGCGTGGAATGGGCGTCGAGATGCAGATGCCCGGCATGGGGCGGGTCAGCCAGGCCATCGTGCCCGGCCGGGGCCTTCGTCAGTCGATCCAGCTGACCAGTGATCTGCAGCAGGTGCGCAACCTGACGCGGCTGCAGCTTTACATGGATCGTCGCAGTGCCAATGCCGGCGCTCCCGGTGTTCGCAGTGCCGTTGAGTCGGCGCGTCAGCTCAGGCGCTGAGGCTGTCCAGCGTCAACGTTTTGATGGTCTAGACTTCAGCTACCTAGGGCGGTTGCCATCGTGCCCGTGATGCGTCGACGAGGGGCCTAAGGGGTCGCCGACAGGTTGGTAGCTCAAGCACAAGGAGATACGTGTGGTTATGTCGAGATCATTCATGCGGAACAAGGTGTTAGTTCTATCATTTTCCACCTTGGCGGCATTACCCGGCGCCGCCACGGTGGCCCAGGCGCAGATGAGCGCTGACGACGGGGAGGTGGTACGACAGGCGAGGCCTAGCCAGAGCGTCGAGAACGTCCTGCGTGAGGAGCATGCGCTCTTCTCGGATCGGCTGACTATCGAGCCGGGCATCAACTATTCCTATTCGGATCGCTCCCAGCTGGCCCTCCGAGGCTTTCTCGCGCTCGACGCCATCTTCCTGGGAGAGATCAATGTCGATTCTGTTGAGAGTCATATCACGACCTTCGATCTCAGCACCCGCTATGGTCTGACCAACCGTCTCGAAGTGGGGCTGAATATTCCTTTTGTCTATAGAAGCAGCACGTATCAGTCTACTGGTGTCGACGGAGGCCCTGGGGTAAGTGAAATTTCAGTCGATGAGGCCGATTTAGGTGACATCAGCGCATCACTTTCCTATCGACTGTTGCCGGAGACTGGCGATCGTCCTGACGTGGTTGTTAATGTCGGCGTAAGAGCCCCTACTGGCACTGACCCCTACGGTATAGGAACAAAAACCGATTCCGTTAATACTAATTTAACAGTGCCTACTGAGCTTCCCACCGGTAATGGTGTATGGGGCATCAATACGGGCGTGTCGGTTCTCAAGACTCTCGACCCGGCCATCGTCTTCGCCAACCTCGGATATACCTACAATCTCGAAGAGAGTTTTGACGATATTTCCGCGTCGCAGGGAAAAAGTCCGGGGGATGTAAAGCTGGGGGATACCATCCGTGCCGGCTTCGGGACGGCCTTTGCGCTCAATGAGAGCTTCAGCCTCTCGCTTTCCTATTCCCACGAGTATATTCAGAAGTCCGAGACGACCCAGGATGGGGTGACCAACAAGGTCATCGGCAGCGACGCCAATGTCGGGGTGCTGAATCTCGGGGGGACCTATGCCCTGAACGACAGCACCTCCATCGTTACCAGTCTCGGTGTGGGCCTGACCGACGATGCGTCGGACATCAGCTTGACGTTCCGTATGCCCTTTCAGATGTAGCCTTTCCTCAAGGCGCTACGTCAGCCCCCATGCCGCCGTCTTCGGCGGCATGCTCGTTTGTGCGGCCATTCATTCGACTCCCGATCGGCTAGGCTTTTCGGCGGGAGTATCGCCCCTGCCGTGCCTTACCGGAGTGCCTCGCCGCTGCGCGTCACAAGATGGCATAATGCTGCTTTCAAACGCCTCGTGACGGAATCCCCTGCATGTTGAAGTGGCTGGCCATCGTGCTCACCCTGCTCATCGCCCTGCTGCAGTTCCGTCTGTGGCTCGGCGAGGGCGGCCTCCGCGAGCTTCGCGAGGTGCGCCAGCGCGTCGACGTCCTGGAGGCCGAGAACAAGCCGCTGCGCGATCGCAATGCTCGCCTCGCCGCCGAGGTCGTGGACCTCAAGACCGGGCTGGACGCTATCGAGGAGCGGGCGCGCAGCGATATCGGCATGGTGCGCACCGACGAACAGTTCTTCTGGGTGCCCGGCGTGGCGGTGGGGGCCAGGGACCTTGAGATCAACGCCGAGCTGGTCGGCCTGCCGGCCCCGGGCGCGGAGGAGCGCCCATGAGCGCTGGGCTGTGGCTGGTGGTGCCCGCGGCGGGGCAGGGGCGCCGGATGGGCGCCGACCGCCCCAAGCAGTATCTGCCGCTGGGCGGCCGCCCGGTGCTGGCACGCACCCTGGAGAGGCTCCACGCGGCGCTGCCCGCGGCGCGGCTCTGCCTCTGCCTGGATCCGGAAGACTCGTATTTCGACCCCGCCTGGGTGCCCTTCGCCGATTGGCGGCGAGCCCCCGGCGGCGCCGAACGGGTCGACTCGGTCATCGCCGCCCTGGCGGCCATCGCTCCGGACGCCGCAGATGACGACCTGGTGCTGGTCCACGACGTGGCCCGGCCTTGCGTCACCGTCGACGACCTGGCGCAGCTGGTCGCCGCCCTCGCCGATGACCCCGTGGGTGGGCTGCTGGCCGCGCCGGTCGCCGATACCATGAAGCGCGACGACGGCGCCGGGCGGGTGGGCGCCACCGAATCCCGCGAGGGACTCTGGCACGCCCTCACTCCCCAGGGCTTCCGCTTCGGCCTGCTGCGTCGCGCCCTTCATGAGGCCCTTTCGCGGGGCGTCAGTGTGACGGACGAGGCCTCGGCGGTGGAGGCCGTCGGGCAGTCGCCGCGGCTGGTGGCCGGGCGTCGCGACAATCTCAAGATCACTCATCCCGAGGACCTGGCCCTGGCCGAGCTGGTGCTGTCCGCCCAGCAGCAGGCCGTCCAGGCTGCCTCATCGACACCCGAGGCGTCCCCGACGGGGGCGAACAGCGCATGATGCGAATCGGCCATGGCTTCGACGTCCACCGCTTCGGCGAGGGCGATCACCTGATGATCGGCGGTGTCGCCATCCCCTTCGGCCGCGGTTTCGTGGCCCATTCTGACGGCGACGTGCTGCTGCACGCGATCTGCGACGCCCTGCTGGGCGCCTGTGCGCTCGGCGACATCGGCCGTCACTTCCCCGATACCGACCCGGCCTGGGCCGGGGCCGACAGCCGCGCGCTGCTGCGCCATGTCACCGGGCTGGTCGCCGAGGCTGGCTACCGGGTCGGCAACCTGGACGCCACGGTGCTCGCCCAGGCGCCGAAACTCGCCCCGCATGTCGCCAGCATGGCCGAGCGCATCGCCGAGGACCTCGGCGTCGCGGTCGCCGCGGTCAACGTCAAGGCCACCACCACCGAGCGGCTCGGCTTCACCGGCCGCGGCGAGGGCATCGCCGCCGAGGCGGTGGTGTTGCTGATGCGTCGCGACGGGGAGGCGGTCGATGAGTGAGCCCGCCTCAACGCGCCTCGAGGATGCCATCGACTGGCCGCCGGCCTGGCCGCGGGTGCTGGACGACGCCTTCGGCCCGCCGCCGGCCGGCGATTACCGCGCCGCGCCCGAGGACTTCCGGGTCGAGGAGGTCCTCGACTTCGCCCCCGAGGGCGAGGGCGAGCATCTGTGGCTCTATATCGAGAAGCGCGACCTGACCACCGCCATGGTCGCCCGCGACCTGGCGAGGCTCTGCGAGGTCTCCCCCAGGGTGGTCGGCTATGCCGGCATGAAGGATCGCGTGGCCGTGACCCGCCAGTGGCTCTCGGTGCAGCTGCCGGGCCGCGAGGCTCCCGAGGGGCTCAGCGAGCGGCTCGCCGAGCGCGGCATCCGGGTGCTCGAGCAGGCCCGCCATCCCCGCAAGCTCAAGCGCGGCGTGCACCGCGCCAATCGCTTTGCGCTGCGCATTACCGGCGCGGCGGTGAACGATCCCGGCCTCGCCGCACGCTGGCAGCACCTGTGTCGCGAGGGGGTCGCCAACTACTTCGGGCCCCAGCGCTTCGGCCCTCACGGGCGCAACCTGCAGCGCGCCCGGGCCGTGCTGGCGCGCGGCTGGCGCAAGCGCGACGACCGCGACGGCATGCTGCTCTCGGCGGCGCGCAGCTTCCTGTTCAACGAGCTGCTCGCCGCGCGCATCCGCGACGCCAGCTGGGCGACGCCGCTGCCCGGCGAGGTGGTGATGCTCGACGGCAGCGCCAGCCAGTTTAGCGTCGCACCGGATGACCCCGAGGCGCTCGCCGAGCTGCGTGAGCGCGCCGCGCGGCTCGACCTGCATCCTGCCGGTGCGCTGTGGGGCGTCGGCGACTCCCGCGCCGCCGGCGAGGCGGGCGCCCGCGAGGCCGCCGTGGTCGCGCGCTACCCGGGCCTGTGCGGTGGGCTCGAGCAGGCCGGCGTGCGCCTGGCCCGCCGGGCGCTGCGGCTGCGCCTCGGCGAGGCGGAACTGACCCGCGGCGACGACGCCCTGTGGCTCTCGTTCAGCCTGCCCCGCGGCGCCTTCGCCACGGCCGTGCTGCGCGAACTGATCGCCCATCCCACCCTCGAGACCCCGCCACCCGACAGGAGCTTTTGATGCGCCGACTGCTGCTTTCCAATGACGACGGCGTTCACGCCCCGGGGCTTCGCGCCCTTTACGACGCCCTGCTGGCCCACGCCAAGCTGCGGGTGGTGGCGCCCGATCGCGACAAGAGCGGGGCGAGCAACTCGCTCACCCTGAGCCGGCCGCTTTCGCTGTCGTCGCTCGACAACGGCTTCTACAGCGTCGATGGCACCCCGGCGGACTGCGTCTACCTGGGCGTCAACGGCGTCTGGGACGAGCGTCCCGACCTCGTGATCTCGGGCATCAACCACGGTGGCAACCTGGGTGACGACGTGCTCTACTCCGGCACCGTGGCGGCCGCCATGGAGGGGCGCAACCTGGGCACGGCGGCCATCGCCATGTCGCTGGTCGGCAGGCACCATTTCGAGACCGCCGGGCGGGTGGCGGCGAGCCTGGTGGGCGCAGCGGATCGGCTCTCGCTGCCGCCGCGCAGCCTGCTCAACGTCAACGTGCCGGACCTGCCCTGGGACGAGCTGCGTGGCTTTCGGGTCACCCGCATGGGCTATCGCGGCCCGGCGGCCCGCCCCCTGGAGGTGCGCGATCCGCGTGGCCGGCTGCGCTACTGGATCGCCGCCGCCGGCGAGAACGCCGACGACGGCCCGGACACCGACTTCGCCGCCGTCGAGGCAGGCTATGTTTCCATCACGCCGCTGCAGACCGATCTGACCCGGCATGCAGCGCGCGACGACGTGCAGGACTGGCTGGATGCCCTCATCTGAACTGCTGCGCGGTGTCGGCATGACATCGCAGCGAACCCGGGACCGCATGGTGCGCCGCCTGGCCGACCAGGGCGTGCGCGACCATCGGGTGCTGGAGGTCATGGCGCGCGAGCCGCGCCATCTGTTCCTCGACGAGGCCCTGTCGCATCGCGCCTACGAGGACACCTCGCTGCCCATCGGCCACGGCCAGACCCTCTCCCAGCCCTGGATGGTGGCGCGGATGACGGAGCTGGTGATCCAGGAGGCGCCGTCCCGGGTGCTGGAGATCGGCACCGGCTCCGGCTACCAGACTCTGGTGCTGTCGCGGCTGGTCGAGGAACTCTGGTCGGTGGAACGGATCAATGCCCTGCACCGGCGCGCCGCCGAGCGGCTGCGCGGGCTCGATGCGTATAACGCCCGGCTACGCCTGGCCGATGGCGGGCACGGCTGGTCGGAGGAGGCGCCCTTCGACGTCATCCTGCTGACCGCCTGCGCCAGCGAGCTGCCCGGGCCGCTGCTCGCCCAGCTCGGCGAGGAGGGGGTGTTGATCACGCCGCTGGCCCAGCCGGACGGCCAGCAGTGGCTGACCCGCGTGCGCCGGCGCGGCGACGGCTTCGCCAGCGAACGGCTGGAGCCGGTGCGCTTCGTACCCCTGCTGGAAGGCGTCATCCGGTGAACAGGGCGTCATTCGTTGAAAGGAGTCGGCTGTGAAGCGTCATCTCGGTATCTTTTTCAGGGGCGCCGGCATGGGGGCCGCCGATGCCGTCCCCGGCGTCTCCGGCGGCACCATCGCCTTCGTCACCGGCATCTACGAAGAGCTGATCCATACCATCAAGCAGTACGGGCCCGGCGCCTTCGTGGCGTGGCGGCAGGGGGGGCTCGCGCGCCTGGCGGTGCACCTCAACCTGGCCTTCATGCTGCCGCTGCTGGCCGGCATCTTCCTGAGCCTGTTCAGCGTGGCGCACCTGGTCGTCTGGCTGATCGACGACTACCCCCTGCTGCTCAACGGCTTCTTCTTCGGCCTGGTGGCTGCCTCCGCCCTGGTGGTCAGTCGCCATCCGGAGGACTGGCGCTGGTGGCACCTGCTGCCGCTGGCCGTCGGCCTGCTGCTGGCCCATGGCCTGCCGTCGCTGATGCCGCTGGTCGCCCAGCTCGGTCACCCCGACCTGGTGCTGGTGGTGGGCGGCGCCATCGCCATCAGCGCGCTGCTGCTGCCCGGCGTGTCGGGCAGCTTCCTGCTGCTGACCATGGGGCTCTACGGCACGGTGATGGAGGGCATCCGCGGCTTCGATCTGGGGCTGATGACGATGTTCGGCGTGGGCTGCCTGGTCGGCCTGTTCGGCTTCTCGCGGCTGCTCTCCTGGCTGCTGCGCCACCACCATACCGCGACCTTGCAACTGCTGGTCGGCTTCATCATCGGCTCGTTGCCGGTGCTCTGGCCGTGGCGCGAACTGGTACGCTACCAGCTGGGCGCCGAGGGCCAGATGATTCCCCTCGACTATCGCTATTTGACCCCGGCCGACTTCGCCGAGCTGACCGGCGACCCCGCCCGATTGCTGGCGGTGGTCGCGCTGATGCTGGCCGGTGCCGCCCTGGTGCTGCTGCTCGGCTGGGCCAACCGCTCCACCGGCGCCGAGGCCGCGCGCCCGGCAGACCGCCGCGCGGCGGCCGCCGGACCCCGACAAGGTGCTGACAAGGAGGAAGGCTCCGATGCATAAGATATTTCTGATTTCCGGGCTGACGCTGGCGCTGGCCGGCTGTGCGGCCCAGCAGGGCGAGAACGGGCCGGTCCAGGTCCGTGACCTCTCGGCCGCCCGGGCCGACTCGCGCCCCGCGCAGTACACCGTCGAGGCGGGGGACACGCTCTACGGTATCGCCTGGCGCCATAACATGGACTACCGCGATCTGGCGCGCCTCAACCGCATCGGCCCGCCCTACCGCATCGAGCCCGGCCAGACGCTGGCGCTCGGCGGCGACGGGGCGGGCGCCGCGGCGTCTGGCCAGGGCGCCGCCACCGGCGGTGGCGTGGTGGCCACCGGCCTCGGCGGCGAGGCCTCGGGCAGCGGCGAGGACCTCGGCTGGCTGATGCCAGACGAGAGCGCCATCGAGCGCAACCGCCGCCTGTCGGCCGAGCGCTCCCAGGAGGACGACACCACCGACGGGCCGGCCGACGAGCGCGCCGATGACGCCTCGGGCGCCGATCAGGGGCCGGGGCCGGTCTACAGCTACGACAGCCCCGGCGCGGATGGCGAGCTGAGCGAGCGCGACCTGGCCGAACGGCGCGAGCGAGCTGCCGCGGCGCAGGATGAGGCCGCCGAGGCCGATGCCTCCGAGACAGCGGCCGCCGAGAGTGCTCAGCCGGTCGCCGAGAAGCGCGCCGAACAGACCGCTCAGGCGTCGTCCAAGGACGGCGGCGAGGCCACGGCGGCCGCCGATCAGGGAGCCTCGGTCGCCGGCGAGCCCGCCTCCCAGGCGAGCACCGAGCGTCGCTACACTCCGGTCGAAGAAGTCCCCTGGCAGTGGCCCGCGCCCGGCGAGGTGGTCGGTCGTTTCGGCGAGGGCAGCAGCATCACCGCCGGCATTGATATCGCCGGTCAAAAGGGGCAGTCTGTCAAGGCAGCCGGGCCGGGGATCGTGGTCTACGCGGGCAGCGGCGTCAGGGGCTATGGCAACCTGATCCTGCTCAAGCACAACGACCAGTACCTCAGCGCCTACGCCCATAATCAATCCCTCAACGTCGAGGAGAACGATGTGGTCGAGGCCGGCGACGTCATCGCCACCATGGGTGACAGCGATGCCGAGGATGTCAGGCTGCACTTCGAGGTGCGCAAGGACGGCCAGCCTCAGGATCCTCTGGAGTTTCTGCCGACGCGCTGACCCCGATGGTTGGCGGCGGCCCACCCGAAGCAGAAGCTCCGGGGCATTCAACAATAATAATCTCGTGCGTCGATCGTCCGGCCATGGACCTACGACGCCCGGTCGCAACCATGGGGTAGGAATTGATGAGCATGCTTGAACGGGATCTTCAGGATGTGAATCTGTCGTCCGCCAACCAGGCGGATGACGATACTGTCGAGGCAGAGGACGAACGAGAGGAGGTCGACGAGGAAGAGACGCTGAGTGGTGACGAGGACGCCTTCGAGAAGGCCTTGAACCGTGAGGATCGCCATCCGCGTCACAGCCTCGATGCCACCCAGATCTATCTCAACGAGATCGGCTTCTCGCCGCTGCTGACGCCCGAGGAAGAGGTCTTCTTCGGGCGACTGGCTCGCAAGGGCGATCCGCTGGGCCGCTCGCGGATGATCGAATCCAACCTGCGCCTGGTGGTGAAGATCGCCCGTCGCTACCTCAATCGCGGCCTCACCCTGCTCGACCTCATCGAGGAGGGCAACCTCGGCCTGATTCGCGCCGTCGAGAAGTTCGATCCCGAGCGCGGCTTTCGTTTCTCGACCTACGCGACCTGGTGGATCCGTCAGACCATCGAGCGGGCGCTGATGAATCAGACCCGCACGATCCGGCTGCCGATCCACGTGGTCAAGGAGCTCAACATCTACCTGCGGGCGGCCCGCGAGCTGACCCAGAAGCTCGATCACGAGGCCACCGCCGAGGAGGTCGCCGAGCACCTCGACAAGCCGGTGGAGACCGTCAAGAAGATGATGGGCCTCAATGAGCGCGTCTCCTCCGTCGACTACCCGATGGGCAGCGAGAGCGACAAGCCGCTGATCGAGACCCTGGCCGACGACAACGATCAGGGGCCCGAGTCGACCCTGGTCGACGGCGACGTTCGCCAGCATGTTGACGAATGGCTGGCCGAGCTCACCGAGAAGCAGATGGAGGTGGTGGTACGCCGCTTCGGCCTGCGCGGCCACGAGGCCGCGACCCTCGAGCAGGTCGGCGAGGAGATCGGCCTGACCCGCGAGCGGGTGCGCCAGATTCAGGTAGAGGCCTTGAAGAAGCTGCGTCGCATGCTCGACAAGCAGGGCCTCTCGCTGGATGCCATCTTCGAGTGATCCCCCGGGCGGCCCGCGCAACGCGGGGCGCCTTTCGCCTGCGGGTATCCTGCATGCCTGGCCTCGATTCGAGGCTAGTTGATTCAACTGACCATGAGTTTATTGGCCAGATGAACGCCTGGTTCATTGCCTGGATGCAGCGTCTTTTGCCATGAACTCCCGAGGCGGTTGAGGGATAATTACCATTTCCCCCTCGACGCGACAGGATTCCGATCATGGCCCGGCCGCTGATTGCCGATATCGACCTCGACGCCCTGCGTCATAACTACCGCCTCGCCCGTGATCGCGCCCCCCACAGCCGCGCCGTGGCCGTGATCAAGGCCGATGCCTACGGTCACGGCGCGCTTCGCTGTGCCCGGGCCCTAGAGGACCTGGCGCCGGCCTTCGCCGTGGCCTGCCTCGAGGAGGCCGAGAGGCTGCGTGAGGGCGGTATCACCTCGCCCATCGTGCTGCTCGAGGGCATCTTCGAGGCCGCCGAGCTCGAGCGGGTCGAGGCGCTGGAGCTGTGGATGGCGGTGCACAGCGACTGGCAGCTGGAGGCGCTGCTCGCCTACCGGCCCGCGCGACCCATTCCGGTCTGGGTCAAGGTGGACTCGGGCATGCACCGCCTGGGCTTTCCGCCGGAGCGGGCCGAGGCGGTCTGGGCGCGTCTCGCCGCGGCTCCAGAGCACGCCTGCGACCTGCACCTGATGAGCCACTTCGCCACCGCCGATGCTCGGGCGCCCGCCTACTTCGAGCAGCAGCTCGGGCTGCTCGAGGCCCTGGCCCAGCGGCTAGGCGCTCCTACCTGCCTGGCCAACTCGCCCGCCACCCTGGCCTGGCCCGCCTCCCACGGCGCCTGGAATCGCCCCGGCGTGATGCTCTACGGCAGCGACCCGCTGGAGGCCGCCAATGCCGCGAGCCGGCGACTCGCCCCGGTGATGACCCTGCGCTCCGAGCTCATCGCCGTGCGCGAGCTCGCCAAGGGAGAGCCGGTGGGCTACGGCGGGCGTTGGCGGGCGCCGCGCCCCTCGCGGATCGGCGTGGTGGCCTGTGGCTACGGCGACGGCTACGACCGCCACGCGGCCGACGGCACCCCGGTGCTGGTGGCAGGGCAGCGCACCGTGATCGCCGGCAAGGTCTCCATGGACATGCTGACGGTGGATCTCACCGATATTCCCGAGGCTGATATCGGCAGCGAGGTGGTGCTCTGGGGCCGGGCAGCGAGCGGCGAGGTGCTGTCGGTGGACGAGGTGGCCCGCCACTGCGACACCATCAGCTATACCCTGCTCACCGGGGTGCTGCCGAGGGTGCCCAGGCGCTATCATGGGGCGGACTGATCGCCGCACTACGGGAAGCCGCATGTCCACGGACGACACCACCAAGACCTCCTTCGCCCATCCGCGCTACTGGCCCGCCTGGCTCGGCATCGGGGCCATGTACGCGGTGGCCTGGCTGCCCTGGCGGCTGAAGCTCTGGGTAGGCAAGGCCATCGGCCTGGCCGCCTGGCGCCTGGCCAGGCGCCGCCGGCACATCACCGAGACCAATATCCGGCTCTGCTTCCCGGAGCGCGATGCCGACCAGCAGGCCGCGCTCGTCCGGGAGAGCTTCATCGCCAACGGCATCGGCCTGGTCGAGACGGCTACCGGCTGGTGCCGGGACCACGAGCACCTGCGCCATCGGGTGGTCTTCCGCGGGCAGGAGCACAGGGCGCGGCTGCAGGCGCAGGGCCGGGGCGCCTTGATCCTGGGGGTGCACTTCTCGACCCTCGACCTGGGTGCCGCCCTGCATGCGCTCTACTTTCGCGCCGACGCCGTGCAGCGCCCCCACGACAACCCGCTCTTCGATCGCTTCATGGCGCGCGCCCGGGCCCCGTATTTCGATACGATCCTCGATCGCTACGACCTGCGCGGCGTGGTGCGTCGGATCAAGGCCGGCCATGCGGTCTGGTACTCGCCGGACCAGGACTTCGGCCGCGATGCCAGCGTCTTCGCGCCCTTCTTCGGCGTCGAGGCGGCCACGGTGCGCATGACCGCGCGCATCGCGCGCATGACCGGGGCGCCGGTGATACCGCTGATCTTCCACCGTAATCCCGATGATCGCACCTACACCCTGGAGTACCTGCCGCCGCTCGAGGACTTTCCCAGCGGCGACGAGGCGGCCGATGCCGCCCGGGTCAACGCGGTGATCGAGGCGGCCATCCGCCGCCACCCGGAGCAGTACCTGTGGCTGCACCGGCGCTTCAAGACCCGCCCGCGCGGGGAGGCGAAGCTTTACTGAGGCTGGGCTTTATTGAGGCTGGGCTCTACCGGGAGGCAGGGCTCTAGCGAGAGGAAGGGCTCTGCTGAGGCCGCGGTCGGGGCTCAGCCGCCCTGCCGGCCCGGCAGGGCGGCCGGGAGCCTGAGCCGATGCTGGCCGTCGTCCAGGCGCGCCGCGACGAAGCGGCGATCCAGCGGATGGCGCGCCGCCTGTGAGAGCGTCTCCACCACCCGATCGGCATGGGCCTGGAGGATCGCCAGATCCTCGGGCTCGGCGAACAGCGACAGGGTCTTCAGGGCCTTGAGCACGCCCAGGCCGATGCTCAGCTCCTGCCTGCCGTGCCGCAGGATGGGCTGGAAGAGTCGATAGAGCAGGCTCTCGAAGTCCTCCACCCGCCAGGTCACCCGGCAGTGGCCGTCGCGGTCGAAGAGCGCATCGCAGGGTTGCCACGCCAGGCGCCGGCGCAGCAGATCGGTCAGGCGATGCAGGCACAGCCGGGCGGTGCCGGGGTCGTTGATGCCCGGCGAGAGCGCCTTCAGGGCGACTTCCATCAGCTGTGTCATGCCGAACACGTGGTGTTCGGTGATCGCCTCGCCCTCCATGTAGACCAAAGTCGCCCGCACCTCGTCGCACCAGGCGGCCGGCGGGGCCGTCGCGGCCTCCAGCGAGAGGATCGGCAGCCCTTCGACCACGTAGTCCCCGAAGCGGAAGTGCAGGTGCACCACGCCGTCGGCGCGGCGTGCCAGCTCGGCCAGCGCGGGGAGATCGGCATTCTGCAGGTAGCCGGCGCGGCGGGCGGCCACGGGATGGCGATCATGGCCCGACGCCGGAGCGACGGCGAGGATGTGCCACTCCTGGCCATGCTGGCGTCGCTGCAGGGCATGCATGGAGGCGAGGGTGGTGAGGTGCAGGTCGGTGGCCACGGCGTCGATCTGGATCGACTGCGAGGCGTTGTGGATGAAGTAGACGAACAGCCCCAGGCAGTGAATGACCATGGCGCAGGCCAGGTAGATCGCCAGCGAGCGCCAGGTCGCCTCGCCCTCGGCGACGTCCGGGACCATCAGCAGCATCAGGATGAAGAGGATGGTGCCCAGGTAGTGGCCCAGCACCCACTGGTGGGGGCGCTCCGAGATGAGCCCGAACACCAGCTTGTGGGAGAACTGCCCGCCGGCCTGGGAGAGCACCGACATCACCATGGAGAAGCTGAAGACCGTCAGCGAGATCATGCCGCCGAGCAGGGCGGCGAGCAGCGGCTGGGTGTTCTCCGGCGCCTCGAGGCCGAACAGCGTGAGCAGGGGCGGCAGTCGGTCGTCGGTGATCGGCAGCAGCAGGGCGACCAGGCTCAGAAGGGCGTAGGTCACGGCCAGCAGGGTGGGCAGGTAGGCGATGCTCTGCCGGAAGGCCTTGAGCAGGCGGATGGGCCAGGACAACGAGCGCTTCATGGGCGGCTCCTCGCGGGACGAGTCCCCTTATGGCCCGCCAGGGCGCCTGCGGCAACCCCTACATCGCTCCCCACAATGCAAACCGCCCCCTGCCGGTGGGCGAGGGGGCGGTGAGTTCGCTTCGCGCGTCGATCAGGCGTCGATGCGCTTGTACTTCATGCGGTGCGGCGTGTCGTTGCCGACGCGCTTCTTGTGGTCCGCCTCGTACTCGGTGTAGTTGCCCTCGAAGAACTCCACGTGGGACTCGCCCTCGAAGGCGAGGATGTGCGTGGCGATGCGGTCGAGGAACCAGCGGTCGTGGGAGATCACCAGGGCGCAGCCGGGGAAGGCCAGCAGCGCCTCCTCGAGGGCGCGCAGGGTCTCGATGTCCAGGTCGTTGGAGGGCTCATCGAGCAGCAGCACGTTGGCGCCCTGCTTCAGGGTCTGGGCCAGCTGCAGGCGCCCGCGCTCGCCGCCGGAGAGCTCGTTCAGGCGCTTCTGCTGGTCGTTGCCCTTGAAGTTGAAGCGGCCCACGTAGGCCCGCGAGGAGACCTCGTAGCCGTTGATGTTGAGGATGTCCTGGCCGTCGGAGACCGACTCCCACACCGTCTGCTTGTCGTCGAGGGCGTCGCGCAGCTGCTCGACGTAGGCGATGTCGACGGTCTCGCCGATCACCACCTCGCCGCTATCGGGCTGTTCCTGGCCGGTGATCAGCTTGAACAGCGTCGACTTGCCGGCGCCGTTGCCGCCGACGATGCCGACGATGCCCCCCTTGGGGATGCTGAACGACAGGTTCTCGTAGAGCAGCTGGCCGTCGAAGGCCTTGGCCACGTCGTGGAACTCGATGACCTTGTCACCCAGGCGCGGTCCGGGCGGAATGTAGATCTCGTTGGTCTCGTTGCGCTTCTGGAAGTCGCCGGACTGCATCTCCTCGAAGCGGTTGAGGCGCGCCTTGCTCTTGGCCTGGCGGCCCTTGGCGTTGCTGCGCACCCACTCCAGCTCATGCTTGATGGCCTTGTTCTTGGAGGCCTCCTGCTTGGCCTCCTGCTCGAGGCGCTTCTCCTTGGCCTCCAGCCAGCCCGAGTAGTTGCCCTCGAAGGGGATGCCCTGGCCGCGGTCGAGCTCGAGGATCCAGCCCGCCACGTTGTCGAGGAAGTAGCGGTCGTGGGTGATGGCCACCACGGTGCCGCTGTAGTCGTGCAGGAAGCGCTCCAGCCAGGCGACCGATTCGGCGTCCAGGTGGTTGGTCGGCTCGTCGAGCAGCAGCATGTCGGGACCGGAGAGCAGCAGGCGGCACAGCGCCACGCGGCGACGCTCGCCCCCGGAGAGGTGACCCACGCGAGCCTCCCAGGCGGGCAGGCGCAGGGCCTCGGCCGCGACCTCGAGCTTGCGGTCGAGGTTGTGGGCGTCGGAGGCCTCGATGATGTTCTCCAGGCGCGCCTGCTCGGCGGCCAGGGCGTCGAAGTCGGCGTCCGGCTCGGCATAGGCGGCGTAGACGGCGTCGAGCTGCTCCTGGGCGGCCTTGATCTCGCCCAGGGCCTCTTCCACGGTCTCGCGGACGTTCTTGTCGTCGTCGAGCTGGGGTTCCTGGGGCAGGTAGCCGACGTTGATGCCCGGCATGGGGCGCGCCTCACCCTCGAACTCGGTGTCGACGCCGGCCATGATGCGCAGCAGGGTCGACTTGCCGGCGCCGTTGAGGCCCAGCACGCCGATCTTGGCGCCCGGGAAGAACGACAGCGAGATATCCTTGAGGATCTGCTTCTTGGGGGGCACGACCTTGCCCACCCGGTTCATGGTGTAGACGTATTGCGCCATGTAGAGCCACTTGGTTGGGGGATTTCGGTGGCCACGATGATAGAGCCCGAGGGCGGCAAAGGCCAGTCTCCCCGGGCCGCGGCGAGGGCTTACTCTTCCTCTTCCTCGAGCCGCCAGTCGTTCTCGATGGCGCGACGCAGGCGGCGCTCCTCGATCAGCGCCTCCACGCGGCGGCGGGCCTGCAGGGTCTCGGCGCGACTCGCGGGGCGCGCGTGAACGGCGTCATCGTTGACCGCGCTCAGGTAGTCCTGGTCGTCGTCGAAGGGGGTATCGAGAAGGGGTTCATGGCTCATGCGATGTCCTCCCATGGCCCGGGCCGAGGGTCAGAGCCGTCGGCACAGCGATCATTCGCTTCGCGTCCCCGAGGTGGAACCTGAAGCGCCAGCGGCAATGCGTGTTGCCTGCTGGCTATATATCGTCACGGCGGGAGTAGGGCAAGCCCCGGGCGGGATTTTTTCGCCGGCGCCTTGTGGCCCGTGGGGCAGACCGCTGGGCGGCTCAGGAGAGGCCGTGTTCGGCCTTGATCCGCTCGAGCTCCAGCTGCGCCTCGACGCGCTCGGTCACGTCCTTCTGCACGCCGATGTAATAGTTGAGGTTGTCGTCCTCGTCGTGCACCGGCGTGATGGAGAGCTCGTTGTAGAACAGGGTGCCGTCCTTCCTGTAGTTGCGCAGCACCTCGCGGCAGGGGCGTCCCTCCTTGATGGCCCGACGAATGGCGTCGAGCCCGGGCTGGTCGCGATCCTCGTTCTGCAGGAAGCGGCAATCCTGATAGAGGATCTCGTCGGCGCTGTAGCCGGTGAGGCGCTCGAAGCCCTGGTTGACGTAGATCAGGATGTTCTCGTCGCCCTCCTGCTCGGCGACCACGATGCCGTCCTCAGAGGCATCGACGATGCGTTCCAGCAGTTCCGGGCTGATCAGCGGGGATCGTTTCATGCAGGGGCTTCCTGTTGCGGTGCCCCGGCGCGCATCCAGGCGTCGGCAGGGGCGGGGATATTAGCAGTATCATGGCCAGCCGGCGGCCGGATTTCAACGCGCCTCTCGGCGCGACGATCACTCCACCTCGGGCAGGCGCTGCGCGCTGGCGGCGGCGGCCAGGCCCATCAGGGCCAGCACGGCCAGCAGGCCGGCGCTGCCGAGCCACTGGGCCAGCAGGCCCACGATGCCACCCACGGCCAGCATCAGCACGCCGGTGAGCGTATTGGAGAGTGCCACATAGAGGGCCCGGTTGTCGGCCCCGGCCATGTCGACGACATAGGTCTTGCGCCCCAGCCGCACGCCAGAGTGGACGATCACCAGCAGCGCATAGACCAGCGCATAGGGCCAGACGGTCTCGCTCCAGGCCCCGGGCAGCCAGGCGAAGAGCGCCCCGAGCAGGCAGCCGGCGGCGGTGCCCAGGCCCCCGTCGCGCATCACGCGTCGGCTCGAGGCGTCGGCGCGCTTGCCCCACAGCGGGCTCGCCAGCATGCCGGCCAGCCCCGAGACCACGATCAGGATGCCCAGCCCGCCGAGCTCGGCGCCGCTCTGCTGCTGGCCCAGCAGCGCCACGTAGGGCAGCGCCAGGGCGCTGGCCAGCAGCAGGGCGCGGGCGACATTGAAGTGCAGGAAGTCACGATCGTCGCGCAGCAGATGCAGGCCCGTCTTGATGCTGTCCCAGGCGTTCTCGCCGCCCTCCACGGCGCCGGGCACCTCCTCGATGCGCGCCGCGCAGAACGCATTGACGGCCCAGCCCAGCGCCGCGACGCCGAGCAGGGCGGCCAGCGCCAGCTCGCCGGGGCGGTCGCCGAGCAGCACCAGCACGCCGCCGGCGGCCAGGGTGACGCCCCCCGCCACGCTGCCGCTCCAGCCCATCAGGGTGCCGCGACGCTGCTTGGCGATGGTCTTGCCCAGTACGTCCTTGGTGGCGATCGACGAGATCCCCCGGGCCAGCGACAGCACCACCAGCGCCGCCAGCACCAGCGCCCCGCCGACGCCGCCCTGGCCGAACAGGGCCAGCAGGGCGAGCAGGCCGGCGGCGATCGCCTGGAGCACCCCGCCGAGCACCCAGGCCCACTTGCGTTCGGGCTTCAGGCGAATGCAACCGGCGATGAATACCTGCGGCAGCAGCGCCCCGGCCTCGCGGATCGGCACCAGCAGGCCGACCATCCACAGCGGCGCGCCGATCATCCCCAAGAGCCAGGGCAGCACCAGCCGGGCGCTGGCGAGCTCATCGGCCAGCTTGTTGCCCAGCGAGGCGACGAGATGCAGGAAGAAGTTGCGCGGCTGCTCCCGGCAGGCCTCGTCGGGGATGTCCCGGCACATCCGGCTGTCCTCGTCGCCGGTGAGCCACTCGTAGAGGCGGGTCTGGCTGATCTCGGGGCCGGCCATGCTCGCTCCTTTCGCTGTCGTTAATATACGTCATTGTTGCGGCAGAGCCGGCGCTTGTCACCCCGGCTAGCCGCGCCCGCCGGCCGGGCTTGCGGCCAGCCGTGCCTCGCGATGCCCGCCGCGCGCCTGGGTGATCGGCGCCAGCAGCAGGGCGCCGACCAGGAACAGTCCCAGGTAGCCGATCAGCGGATAGAAAAACGCCACCAGCTCGGTGAAGCCGGCGAAGCTGGCCACGAAGCCCACCGCCAGCGTCGCCAGGCCGAAGCGCCGGGCGGCGGGGGTGCGCAGCGTGACGAAGCGGGCGATGAAGGCGTAGAACATGCTGGTGGCGGTGCTGAAGATCATGCCGAAGAGGATGAAGGACATGACCGTCGACAGCCATGGCGAGATGCTGTCGATGATCGATAGCATCGGCATGGCGTAGCCCGCGACTGCCTCGACCTGCGAGAACAGCGCCAGGTGGCTGATCAGGATCAGTACTCCGATGCCCGCGCCGCCGAGCAGCCCGCCCCAGCTGGCGATGCGCTCATCCTCTTCGGCGCCGCCCATTACCAGCGCCATGGCGGCGCCCACGGCGACATTGAACGACACGTAGTTGACCGCCGAGACCAGCCAGTGGGGCAGCGAGGAGGGCAGCGCCTCGGCCACCGGCGCCAGCTCGTCGAAGCCGCGCTCCATGGTGAACAGGCTATAGCCGCAGGCCGCCACCAGCGCCAGCACCAGCAAGGGGGTGATGCTGCCGATCATCGCCACCACCCGCTCGACGTCGAGCATGACCGTGAGGGCCACCAGCACCGTCATCAGCAGGCCGCCCACGGCGGGCGGAAGGCCGAACTGCTGGTCGAGGATCGAACCGGCGCCGGCGAGCATCACCACGCCCACGCCGAACAGCGTGAAGATGATCACGTAGTCGACGATGCGCCCGATGTGGCGACCGCTGATCCGGTAGATCACGTCCCGATGGGAGCCGGTGTGGTGCCGGCTGCCCAGCCGGGTCAGCATCATGCCCAGGTAGGCGAACAGCGCCGTGGCGACCGCCGCGGCGGCCGTTCCCCAGTGGCCGAAGCTGGTGAAGTACTGCAGCACTTCCTGGCCCGAGGCGAAGCCCGCACCCACGATGACGCCGATGAATGCGCTGGCCATTTTGAGTATTTTCCACATGATTCGCCGGATCCCTTGCTGATATTGGTCGATTGGTCGTGTTTTCTTATAGGAAACAGGATTCATTTTAAGGTACGAGGTTTCGCCGAGTATCTTCGCCAAAGGTGGAAGACGCTCAAGGGATAGGCGAGGGAAGAGCTGGCCCCCCCCAAGGGAAGGCGGCGCAGACAGTGCAATACGGTTGCCTTAGGATGGAGTGTCCACACACAGCGTTGCGACAGGGAGGGATCGTGTCACGTATCAGAATTCACTACTGTACTCAGTGCCAGTGGCTGCTGCGCAGCGCCTGGTATGCCCAGGAGCTGCTGTCGACCTTCGGTGAGGAGTTGGCCGGCGTCGAGCTGGTACCCGCCCACGGGGGCTATTTCGAGATATTCCTCGACGGGGCCTCCCTCTGGGAGCGCAAGCGCGACGGCGGCTTCCCCGACATCAAGGCGCTCAAGCGGGCGGTGCGCGACCGCCTGGACCCCGAGCGTGATCTCGGGCACATCGACCGATGAGTCTGTCGATCATGGCTCAAGACCGTCAGGCGATGCTCTTCGGCCTGGGTGCGGTGGCGCTCTGGTCCACCGTGGCAACCGCCTTCAAGGTCGCACTTGCCTACATGTCGCCGCTGGAGCTGATGTGGCTCGCCTCGCTGGTCTCCTGGGCGCTGATGGGCGTGCTGGTGGCGCGCCAGGGCCTGATGCGTCAGGCGCTCAGGCGCGGCTGGCGCACCGCGGCCTGGGCGGGGCTGATGAACCCGGTGGCCTACTACCTGGTGCTGTTTGCCGCCTACGACCGCCTGCCGGGCCAGGAGGCGATGGCGCTCAACTACACTTGGGCGCTTGCGATGGCCTTCCTGGCCGTGCCGATTCTCGGTCAGCGGCTGACCCGCATGGACGTGATCGCCGGGCTGATTGCCTACGCGGGCGTATGGGTCATTGCCACCCGCGGGGCGGTGTTCGACGTGGCCTTCGCCGATCCGCTGGGGGTCGGTCTGGCGCTCGCCTCGACGCTGTTCTGGGCGCTCTACTGGCTGCTCAACGCCCGCGATCGCCGCCCGGCGCTGGTCGGCCAGTGGCAGAACTTCAGCGTCGGGGTGCCGGTGCTGACGCTGCTGCTGCTGTTAGGTCCCGGCTTCGAGTGGCACGGCTGGGCGGGGCTCGGCGCCGGGGTCTACGTGGGGCTGTTCGAGATGGGCATCGCCTTCGTGCTCTGGCAGCTGGCGGTGCACAGGGTATCGCGGACGGCGAAGGTCTCGAACCTGATCTTCCTGTCGCCGCCGGTCTCTCTGCTGCTGCTCTACCTGGTGGTCGGCGAGCCGATCCTGCCCTCCACCCTGGCGGGTCTGGTGCTGATCCTGGGCGGCCTGGGGCTGCAGCAGTGGCAGAAGAGCCCTGCGCCCGCGGCTCAGTCCTGAGCGAGTGCGGCCAGCGCCACGCCGCTCTCCTCGAGCAGCGGCGCGAGCTCGGGCCAGACGTTCTCGAGGATCCGCGGCTGGGCGGCGGCGGTGGGGTGGATGCCGTCGTCCTGCATCAGCTCGTCCTCCAGCGCGATGCCCTCGAGCAGGAAGGGCACCAGCGGCAGGTCATGCTCGTCGGCGAGCCGCGTGAAGACCCCGGTGAAGGCGTCGCGGTAGGCTCGGCCGTAGTTGGGCGGGATGTCGATGCCGAGCAGCAACACCTCGGCGTCCGCCGCCTGGCTGGCCTCGATCATCCGCGCCAGGTTGGCGCGCATCTGGCCCGGCGGCAGGCCGCGCAGGCCGTCGTTGCCGCCGAGCTCGAGGACAACGATCTCGGGGCGATGCTGTCCGAGAAGGTCGGGAAGCCGGGCGGCGGCGCCGCTGGAGGTCTCGCCGCTGATGCTGGCGTTGACGACCCGCGCCTTCCCGTCCAGGCGGGTCTGCAGCAGACTGACCCAGCCGGCCCGCTGCTCGATGCCGTAGGCCGCGCTCAGGCTGTCGCCCATCACCAGCACCACCGGTTGCGACGCCGCCAGCGCCGACCCGCCGGCCAGCATCAGCAACAGCGCCAGCCATAGTGCGGAGAACGTCAGCGCCGCCTGCCGGCCTAATGCATTCACAGGGAAGCCCTTCGCCATGTCCATCTCCTCTCGCCCGGATATCGACCCGATTCTACACGCCGACGCGCTCTCCAAGCAGGTCGAGAGCGGCGAGCGGCGGCTGACCATTCTGAGTGGTCTCTGCCTCTCGGTGTTCCCCGGCGAAAGCGTGGCGATCCTCGGCCAGAGCGGGGCCGGCAAGTCGACCCTGCTGGGACTGCTGGCGGGGCTGGATACGCCGAGCGGCGGGGAGCTTGCGCTGTTCGGCCAATCGCTGCGTGCCCTCGACGAGGATGGCCGAGCCTCGCTGCGCGCCGGGCGGGTGGGCTTCGTGTTCCAGAACTTCCAGCTGCTGCCCACCCTGACGGCGCTGGAGAACGTGCTGCTGCCGCTGGAGCTCTCGCCGAGCCCCGGCGCCGAGGCGCGGGCCCGGGACTGGCTCGAGCGCGTCGGCCTCGGCGAGCGCCTGGATCACCTCCCCAAGCAGCTCTCCGGCGGCGAGCAGCAGCGCGTGGCCCTGGCTCGGGCCTTCGTCACCGGGGCCGAGCTGGTGTTCGCCGACGAGCCCACCGGCAACCTGGACCCCGTCACCGGCGAGCGCATCATCGAGGCGCTCTTCTCCCTCAACCGCGAAGCCGGCACCACCCTGGTGCTGGTGACCCATGACCACGCCCTGGCGCGACGCTGCGATCGCTGCCTGCGCCTGGAGGGCGGCCGGCTGGTCGAGATGGCCCCCGAGGAGGTGATGGCATGAGACGCACCGCCTGGCCGACCCTGCTGCGCCTCTCGGCGCGCGGCCTGATCCGTGACCTGCGCGCCTCCGACGTACGCGCCCTGGCGCTGGCGCTGGCGCTGGCCGTGGCGGCCTCCACCATGATCGGCTTCTTCCTCGATCGCCTCGACCGCGGCCTGACCCGTCAGGCCGGCCAGCTCTCCGGCGGCGACGTGGTATTGGAGCAGGGGCGCCCCTTCGCCGCCGAGATTCGCGAGGCCCTCGAGGAAGCGGGCCTGACGCTCTCCGACCAGGTGGACATGGTCTCCATGGTCAGCCGCGGCGACGCCTTCCAGCCGGCCAGCCTCAAGGTCGTCGATAGCGTCTATCCCCACTACGGCACGGCCCGGGTGGATCGCGGCGACGGCATCGAGGCGCTGCCCCGCGGCCCGGCGCCGGGCGAGGCCTGGGTGGCGCCGCGCCTGGCCCTGTTGATGGAGCTCGAGGTGGGCGATCGCATCCGCCTGGGCCAGACCGAGCTCACGGTCGGCGGGATCATCGAGCGCGAGCCCGACCAGTCGGCCGGCTTCGGCAGCTTCAATCCGCGGCTGATGATGCACGTCGACGACCTGGACGCCACCGGCCTCGTGCAGGAGGGCTCGCGGGTGGAGTTCGAGCTGCTGGCCGCCGGCAGCGCCGAGTCGGTGGCGCGGGTCGAGCCGCTGCTCGAGCGGCTGCGCCGCGAGGGTGTGGAGGTGCGCGACGTGCGCCGCGACCGCCCCTCGCTCGGCAATGCCCTGGCGCGGGCCGAGAAGTACCTGGGCCTGGCGGGGCTCGCGGCGGTGCTGCTGGCCGGGGTGGCCGTGGCCATGTCGACCCGCCGCTACGTCGACCGTCACCTGGATACCGCGGCGCTGCTGCGCTGCTTCGGCGCCACCCAGCGGGAGCTGCTGCGGCTGTTCGTGCTGCAGCTGGCGTGGCTGGCGCTGGCCGCCTCGGCGCTGGGCGCCCTGCTGGGCCTGGCGGGGCAGGCGCTGCTGGTGTGGCTGCTCGCGGCCTTCCTGCCGTTCAGCCTGCCTGCCCCGGGGATGCTGCCGCTGTGGCTCGGGGTGTTCACCGCCCTGGCGGTGCTGGTCGGTTTCGCCGGACCCACCCTGCTGCGCCTCAAGCGCGTCAGCGCCCTCAAGGTGCTGCGCCGCGAGCTCGACCCGCTGCCGCCCTCGGCCTGGCTGGTGGTGGGCGTGGCGGCGCTGGTCTTCGGCGGCCTGCTGTGGCTCTACTCCGGCGATCCGGGGCTCGCGGCCGGACTGCTGCTCGGCGGCCTGGTGATGCTGGCGGTGCTCTGGGGGCTCGGCGGGATGCTGCTGGCCCTGGTACTGCGCGCCACCGCGCGCCTGCCCCGAGAGGGTGGCAAGGCGGAGGGGCTGATCACGGCCGTGCGCCTCGGTGGCCAGCAGCTGGCGCGGCGACGCCGGGCGAGCCTCGGCCAGCTGCTGGCCTTCTCGGTGACCTTCTTCGCCGTGGCGATGATCGCCCTGGTGCGCGGCGACCTGCTCAGCACCTGGCAGGCCCAGCTGCCGGAGGATACGCCCAACCACTTCGCCATCAACATCCAGCCCCAGGAGCGGGACGCCTTCGAGACCGCCCTGTCCGGCGCCGCGGACGCGCGCAGCGCGCTCTACCCCATGGTCCGGGGGCGCATCAGTGCCATCAACGGCGAGGTTCCCCAGGAGGTCGTGCCGGCCGAGTCGCGCGGCGACAACGCCCTGCGCCGCGAGCTCAACCTGACCTGGCGCGAGACCCTGCCCGAGGGCAACCGGGTGGTGGCCGGGCAGTGGTTCGAGGCCGGCGAGCCGGCGGGCTGGCTCGACGAGGTCGACGCCGAGCCGCGTCCGGCGTCCGACGACTCGGCGGTGCCGATCTCCGTGGAGGACGGCCTGGCCGCGCGTCTCGGCCTCGCCCTCGGCGATCATGTGACCTTCACCATCGGCAGCGACGAGGTGGTCGGCGAGGTGACGAGCCTGCGCAGCCTCGACTGGGAGAGCTTCCGGCCCAACTTCTACGTGATCTTCCCGCCCGGGGTGCTGGAGCGTTTCGGTCACAGCTTCATCACCGCCTTCCACCTCGGCGACGACGATCGCGATCTGCTGCGCGAGCTGGTGCGCGAGTTCCCGGGGGTCACCCTGCTCGACGTGGAGGCGATCCTCGGCCAGGTTCGCGAGGTGCTGACCCAGGTCACCCGGGCGGTGGAGCTGGTGCTCGGCTTCGTGCTGCTGGCGGGTATCAGCGTGCTCTACGCGTCGCTGACGGCGAGCCTGCCGGTGCGGGCCCACGAAAGCGGCCTGCTGCGGGTGTTCGGCGCCGGTAATCGACTGCTCTCGCGGATGCAGGCGGCCGAGTTCGCCGTGCTCGGCTTCGCCAGCGGCCTGATGGGCGCCCTGCTGGCGGAGCTTGCCGCCGCCGGGATCTATCTCGCCTGGTTCGACCTGGCACCGCGCTTCCACTGGGGGCTGTGGCTGACCCTGCCGCTGGCGGGGGCCGTGCTGATCGGCGTCATCGGCCACTTGCTCTCCCGGGGCCTGCGTCGCCAGGCCCCGGCGGCGAGCCTCGGACTGCTCGGCGAGGCCTGAGGTGACGATGACGACCCACACCCTGCGCGCCCGCCTGCTCGAGGCCCAGCTCGACCTCGCCGACCGCCGCGAGCGGGCGGTGGTCGTGCTGCTGACCGGCCACGCCGTCACCCACAAGGGCCGGCTGGTCAATGAGCTCGATCACTGGCTGGATAATCGCCACACCGAGGTGCACGCCCTGGCGCCCAGCAGCGAGGAGCAGGAGCGCCCCTACTGGTGGCGCTTCTGGCGCCGCCTGCCCGACCGCGGGCGCATCGGCATCTTTATCCACGGCTGGTACGGCGATGCGCTCTTCGCCCGGGCCGAGCGGCGCCTCTCGCCGGGCGCCTTTCGGGATCGGCTGGCGGAGATCCGCGCGTTCGAGGCGGAGCTTGCCGCCGAGGGCGTGGTCCTGCTCAAGCTGTGGATGGACATCGAGCGGCCCGTCCAGCGCCGCGAGATGCAGGCGCTGCAGGCCGATCCGGCGCGCGCCTGGCAGCTCGGTGCCAGCGACTGGCAGCGCCATCAGCAGCACGGCGTCATCGACGCCCTGGGGCGCGAGATGCGTGAGGCCACCGCCGCCGAGCACGCGCCCTGGCGCCGGCTCGCCTTCCGCGACCCGGCGTCGCAGCTCGAGCAGCTGGCGGGCCTGCTGCACGAGACCCTGACCGCGGCGCCGACCCCGCCCCGCGCCGTTGCACAGGCGCCGGTCGACGAGGCCCTTGAGGCGCCCTCGATCCGCCGCGCCGAGCCCCGGGTGTCGGCGCCGCTGAAGAAGGCGAGCTACGCCGCGGCGCTTGCCGAGGCGCAGGGCCGGCTGGCCCGCAACGCGCGGGAGCTGGCCCGCCGGCGCATCCCGGTGGTGCTCGCCTTCGAGGGCCTCGACGCGGCGGGGAAGGGCGGCGGCATTCATCGCCTCACCGCGGCGCTGGACGCCCGCCAGTACCGGGTCAATCGCATCGCCGCCCCCAGCGATGAGGAACTGGCGCTGCCCTGGGCCTGGCGCTTCTGGCGTCGCCTGCCGGCCGATGGGCGCATCGCCCTGTTCGATCGCAGCTGGTACGGCCGGGTGCTGGTGGAGCGGGTCGAGGGGCTGGCCCCGGAGGCGGCGTGGCGGCGCGCCTATGCGGAGGTCCGCGAGTTCGAGCGTCAGCTGCTGGCCCACGGCGCCGTGCTCGGCAAGCTGTTCCTCTCGATCAGCCAGGAGGAGCAGCTGCGCCGCTTCGAGGCCCGGGCCGCCGCGCCCCACAAGCGCCATAAGCTCACCGACGAGGACTGGCGCAACCGCCGACGCTGGGAGGACTACCGGGAGGCCATCGACGAGATGTTCGCCCGCACCCAGGCGCCGGGCGCCGAGTGGGCGCTGATCGCCTGTGACGACAAGCGCCGAGCGCGCCTCGCCCTGTTCGAGCAGATCAACCGCCGGCTGGAAGCGCGGCTGGCCGCGCCGTGCTGAGCCTGGCCCGGGCCGGCGCGAGGCGGCTAGACTGCCGGATTACTGCATTCCCCACCCACCGTTCCCCACTCCCTATTTCCCCAACGTCCATTTCCCCAGGTTCGAGAGGTGTACCCATGCGTTCGATGTCCCGTCAGGCCCTGCTGGCCGCGCTGTCGCTGTCGATCTCCCTGCCGGCGCTGGCCGATGAACAGGGCCCGACCGAACGCGGCCCGACCGAACGCGGCCCGACCGAACGGCTGGAGGCCGATCTTCGGGCCCTGTTCGCCGATGAGGGCACGCTTACGATCGGCGAGGTCGAGGAGGCGCTGATTCGCGACCGAGTCACCGCCCACGATCTGCATTTCGCCGGCCCCGATGGCCAGCAGCTGTGGCTCGATCGCTACGTGGTCAGTGGCGACTACGACCGCCCCGACGAGGTGCGCATCGAGGGCATTCGCCTGGAGACACCCGGTCGCGAGCAGTCGCGGCTCGCCGCCGAGACGCTGCTGCTCGACGCGCCGTCCCGGGCGGTCCTGCCCCTGCATGAGGAGACCTGGCCGGCGGACGTCACGGTCGAGGGGCTCACCGTCGAGGCGCTTGCCGCCGAGTTCGCCGGGCAGGAGCTGGGCAATGAGTTCGGCGAGGGTCGCGGGCGGATCGCCATCGAGCGCCTGCAGGCCGCGGGGGTGAGCCGCGATGCCCTCGACGCCCTGGAGGTCAGCGGGGTGAAGGGCAAGGCCGCGGGCGACGACGAGTTCGGCAGCGGCACCTTCTCCCTGACCTTCGCCCGGGTGGAGGGGCTGCGCGGCCTCGCGGGCGCGGAAGAAGATCGTGAGCTCGATCGCCTCGAGGTGCGCGACCTGGCCATCGATTTCGATCGGCTCGTGGCGTCCCTGTCGTCGCTCGAGGCCGATGGCGACATGACCGACGGCGAGGGCGGCTTCCGGCTCGAGGCGCTGGATCTCGACCTGGCACGGATGATCGCCCTGGCCCCGCAGGCGGAGCGCACGCGGCTGCGCATGCTCAGCAACGTGCTGACCGACGGCAGCGGGCGGCTGCGCATCGATGCCGATTCCTCCGGGCGCTGGGAGTCGGGCGAGGCCGCCAGCCGCCTGCTGGGCGAACTGACGCTCACCGCCGACGAGGCCTTCGGCTGGGCGCTGGATGCCGACCTGCCGGTGCGCCTGCCCGAAGGCGTGACGCCCGCCGACTTCCTGGCCCGCATGGAGAGCCTGGAGGAGCTGACCCTGCTCGGCGGTCGGATAGATGCCACGCTCACCGATCTGGGGCTCTTCGAGCGGCTGCCGACGATCATGGCGGCCAGCCAGGGCGTGAGCGAGGCGGAGTTCCTCGCGCAGGCGCGCACCCAGGCCCAGGGGTTCGGCATGATGCTCGGCCCGGAGATCGAGGCGCTCTTTACCGGCCTGGTGGCGATGATGGCGGGCGAGGCCAGCGAGCTTGCCATCGCGCTGACCCTGCCCGCCGAGAGCGAGCTCGAGGCGCTCTCCGCCGATCCCCTGGCGCTGCCGGAGCGCCTGGAGATGCGCGTGGAGAGCCGCTGAGCCGAGGGCCGGCGCCCGGGGTCGGGCGCTTGAACGATCCGGCGGTGGCTCATGATCGCCTTTCATGTGAAAGCCGCCGGGGCCTGGGGTATCATGTGGTCCCCAGATTCTCCCGTGATGCGAGGTTTCCCGCCGATGTTCAGCCGTGACATGCAGATTGCCGGTTTCGATGACGTCCTGTTCGATGCGATGCAGAAGGAAGTCGCTCGTCAGGAGGCGCACATCGAACTGATTGCCTCCGAGAACTACGCGAGCCCGCGGGTCATGGAGGCCCAGGGCAGCCAGCTGACCAACAAGTACGCGGAAGGCTATCCGGGCAAGCGCTACTACGGCGGCTGCGAGTACGTGGACATCGTCGAGCAGCTGGCCATCGACTACGCCAAGGAGCTGTTCGGGGCGAGCTACGCCAACGTCCAGCCGCACTCCGGCTCCCAGGCCAACGGCGCCGTCTTCCAGGCGCTGGTCAAGCCGGGCGACACCATCCTCGGCATGAGCCTCGACGCCGGCGGTCACCTGACCCATGGCGCGCGGCCGAACTTCTCCGGCAAGCACTACGAGGCGATCCAGTACGGCCTTAACGACAGCGGCCTGATCGATTACGAGGAGGTGGCCCGCCTGGCGCGCGAGCACCGGCCGAAGATGATCATCGCCGGCTTCTCCGCCTACTCCCAGATCATCGACTGGGCGCGCTTCCGCGAGATCGCCGACGAGGTGGGCGCCTACCTGCTGGTCGACATGGCGCACATCGCCGGCCTGGTGGCCGCCGGGGTCTACCCGACGCCGCTGCCCCACGCCCACGTGGTCACCACCACCACCCACAAGACCCTGCGCGGCCCGCGCGGCGGCCTGATCCTCTCCGCCGAGGGCGACGAGGCGATCGAGAAGAAGCTGCAGTCCGCGGTCTTCCCGGGCGGCCAGGGCGGCCCGCTGGAGCACGTCATCGCTGCCAAGGCGATCTGCTTCAAGGAGGCCATGGAGTCCGGCTTCAAGGCCTACCAGCAGCAGGTGGTCAAGAATGCTCAGGTCATGGCCGGGGTGTTCATCGAGCGCGGCTTCGATATCGTCTCCGGCGGCACCGAAGACCACCTCTTCCTGCTCTCGCTGATCAAGCAGGGCCTGACCGGCAAGGACGCGGACGCCGCCCTGGGCCGCGCCCACATCACCGTCAACAAGAACGCCGTGCCTGGTGATCCGCAGAGCCCCTTCGTGACCTCCGGCCTGCGCCTCGGCACCCCGGCGGTGACCACCCGTGGCTTCGGCGAGACCGAGTGTCAGGAGCTCGCCGGCTGGATCTGCGACATCCTCGACGTCATGGCCGAGGGTTCCGACACCGCCGCCATCGAGGCCGAGGTGAAGGCCAAGGTCGAGGCGGTCTGCGCCCGCCTGCCCGTCTATCGCTGAAGACTGCCGGCGCTGACCGGCTGAGGTAACTTAGACGCCCCTACCCCCGGTAGGGGCGTTCCTGCTATTCTCTCGCAGCTTTTTTTTCCTTCTATAGTCATACTCCCCTCAACGGTGGATCGTCCCATGGCCAAGCAACAGGACGCTACGGACCTGCAGCTCGCGTTGCGAGCCTGCAAGGGATCGTTTTTCTCGGTGGGTTTTTTCAGCATGTTCGTTAATCTGCTGATGCTGGTCCCCCCCATGTATATGCTGCAGGTCTACGACCGCGTGCTGACCACGCAGAGCGAGGCCACCCTGCTGATGCTGACGATGGTGGTGGTGTTCCTGTTCATGGTGATGGGGGGGCTTGAGCTGGTTCGTTCGCGGATCCTGGTGCGAGTCGGCAACAAGCTCGATACCGGCATCAATGCGCGCCTTTATAGCGCCATGTTCCGTCGTAGCGTGGCCTCTCAGGGGCAGCAGTCCGCTCAGCCGCTCAACGATCTGACCAGCCTGCGCCAGTTTCTGACGGGCAATGGCCTCTTCGCCTTCTTCGATGCGCCCTGGGTGCCGGTGTATCTCGGGGTCCTGTTCCTGTTCAACGTATGGCTGGGCGTATTTGCCACCTGTGCCGGCATCGTGCTGCTGATTCTCGCCATCGCTAACGAGAAGGCCACCAAGGGGCTGCTGGCCGAGGCCAACAGCGAGCACATCAAGGCGCAGGACCTGGCCAACGCTAACCTGCGCAACGCCGAGGTGCTGCATGCCATGGGCATGCTGCCCGGCATCATGGGGCGCTGGGCCGAGAAGCATCACCAGTTCCTGGCCAAGCAGTCAAAGGCCAGCGATCGCGCCGGCGCGCTCACTAACGCCTCCAAGGTGCTGCGGATGCTCTTCCAGTCCATGATCCTGGGGCTGGGGGCCTTGCTGGTAATCGACGGGCAGATGACCGCCGGCATGATGATCGCGGGCTCTATCATCATGGGGCGGGCGCTGGCCCCCATCGATCAGATGATCGGCAGCTGGAAGGGGTTCGTGAATGCGCGTGGCGCTTACGACCGCCTCAACGAGCTGCTGACCCAGATTCCCGGTGATCAGCGTCGCATGTCGCTGCCGACGCCCGAAGGGCATCTCTCCATCGAGACCGTCGCGGCGGCTCCGCCCGGCGTGCGCATGGCCACCATCCGGGGGATCAACTTCGAGGTCGCCAAGGGCGAGCATATCGGCATCATCGGGCCGAGTGCCGCCGGCAAGTCCACGCTGGCCCGGGTCATTCTCGGCATCTGGCCCGCCCAGGTCGGTAGCGTTCGCCTCGACGGTGCCGAAATACAGCACTTCAATCGTGACGAGCTCGGTCCCCACATCGGCTACCTGCCGCAGGATATCGAGCTGTTCGACGGCACCGTGAGCGAGAACATCGCCCGCTTCGGCGACGTGGAAGCCGACAAGGTGGTGGCCGCGGCCCGAAAGGCCGGAGTGCACGAGATGATTCTCCAGCTGCCCAATGGCTACGATACCTATATCTCAGCGAGTAGCGGCGCGCTTTCCGGCGGTCAACGTCAGCGGGTCGGCCTGGCCAGGGCGCTCTACGGCTCACCCGTGCTGGTGGTGCTCGACGAGCCCAACTCCAACCTCGACGATGCTGGCGAGCTGGCCTTGTCTCACGCCATCGCCCAGCTGAAGCAGGAGGGAACCTCGCTGTTCGTGATCAGCCACCGTACCAGCGTGTTGAAGCACATGGACAAGCTGCTGGTCTTGAAGGAGGGGCAGGTCAGCATGTTCGGGCCCCGTGATCAGGTGCTCGCCCAGTTCGCCAAGAAGAGCCCACAGAAGCGGGTCGCCCAAGAGACCGGCAGTCGACTGTCGGCCGTAGGTGGCGGCAAGCCGGGACAGGCGAGCAGCAACACCGAGGAGCAGAAGTGATGGACGAAAAACAGGACGCCCAGCGGGCACCGGCCCGTCCGAGCATTGATGTCACGCCCAATCCCCAGGTGCTCGATGGGGAGTACAGCGAGCAGCTGCCGACCAGCGACAAGGGCTTCCGGCGCCTGGGGCTGGCCATTCTGCTGGTGGCCTTCGGTGGCTTCGGGACCTGGGCGCTCACGGCCAAGCTGGCAGTGGCCGTGGTGGCACCGGGTAGCGTGTCCATCGAGTCCTTCAAGCGAACCATCCAGCACCTGGAGGGCGGTATCGTCCGCGAGATCCTGGTCGAGGATGGGGACCGCGTCGAGACCGGCGACCCCCTGATCGTGCTCAGCGATACCCAGGCCCGGGCGCAGCTCGACATCGCCCGCTCGCAATACCTGATCAATCGGGCCATGGAAATCCGCCTGCTGGCGGAGCAGAAAGGCGCCGAAAGCCTGTCTTTCCCCGACGAACTCACCGAGAGCGACCGGGATCGCGTACAGGAAGTGCTGGCCGTCCAGCGCAGCCTGTTCGCGTCGCGCCGCCAGTCGCTCAACGGAACGCTGGAATCGCTGGACGAGCAGGCCAACCAAATGCGTGAGCAGATCGCCGGACTCGAGGCGCAGGTCGACGTCAATCGGCGCCGCATCCGCTCGCTGCGCGGAGAGGCCGAGGACTTTCGCTCGCTGTTTCGTGAGGGGCTGGGGGATAATCAGCGCCTGCGCGAACTCGAGCGCCAGATCCTGCAATACGAAGGGCAGGTGGCGCAGAACCGTTCCGAGATCGCCAGCCTGAAGTCACGCATCAGCGAGAACCAGTTGAAGAAAGAGCTTCAGCGCCAGGAGTTCCAGTCAGAGGTGGGCGAGCAGCTGCGCAATGCCCAGTCGCAGATCGCCGAGGCCGAAGAGCGGATCACCTCGTTGACCGACCAAGTGCAGCGTACCACTATCTCTGCTCCGACCTCGGGAACCGTGGTGGGGCTGAAGGTCCACACTCAGGGGGCCGTGATCCGCCCCGGCGATCCCGTCATGGATATCGTGCCCAGCGGCGACGGCTTCGTGGTCGAGGCGCGCGTGCCCAATCGCGATATCGATCATATCTATATGGGTCAGCCGGCCAACATTCGCTTCTCGGCCTTCAACCAGCGGCTGACCAACGAGATCGATGGCGAAGTGATCCACGTCAGCGCCGACAGCTTCGAGGATGAAGCCACCGGCCAGATGTACTATAAGGCGCGGGTGCGCGTGACCGAGGAAGGCCAGAAGGACATGAACGAGCGGATGCAGCTGCTCTCCGGGATGCCGGCGGAGGTGATGATCCGCACCGGCGAGCGCACCTTTGCCAGCTATATCGCCAAGCCCATCAGCGACATGCTGGCTCGAGCGATGCAGGAGGAGTGATGACGACCGCGCGCATGCATGGAAGCCGCCAAGGCCATCGCCCCGCACGCTGGCTGACTCTGACTGGCTTGGTGCTGCTGGTCCCCTTGTCGCCGATCTCGGCAGTGGCTGCCGACCAGCAAGGTACATCCGTACCTGAGGTCTCGTTGACAAGTGAGTCTCTGGCTCAAGAAGAAGTTTCAGGCAGCGAACCGTCGCCCGGTGAATCCTCGCGTTCCGGTCAGCTGCCCTCACTCCCGGGGCTCTATCAACAGGCACTGTCCAACGACAGCGAGTTGTCGCGCCAGCGCTACCAGCTGAAGTCCACTCGCCAGGAGGTGCCCCTGGCGCGTTCGCAACTGTTGCCGCAGGTGACGGCAAGCGGCGGCTACCTCTATCAGGACTCCAGCAATATCCAGACCGAGCCCGACGAGTTCGGGCTCGATCAACCCGGGCAGCGCCCCGGCGAGATTACCGACGACTACTGGCAGTTGCAGATCCAGCAGTCGCTGTTCAGCCTGGAGCGCTGGCGTGGAATGGCGCGTGCCGATGCCGAGATCGGCGCGGCGGAACTCGATCTGGCAATTGTCGAGCGCGACCTTGCGCTGACATTGAGCGAAGCTTACGTGAATGCCTTCACGGCCTCACAGAAACAGGCGCTGCTCGAGGCGCAGCAATCGTCGCTGGAGCTCCAGGTGCGGCAGGCCGAGCGCGCCTATGAGCTCGGTGTTGGCGACCGTATCAACGTGCTGGAAGCGCATTCACGCCTCGATCAGGCCATTGCCGATGCCGTGCAGGCCGAGAACGAACTCAACGATGCCTTAAGCCAGCTGGAACGCCTTACCGGCCAGATACCTGAGTTCGGCGAGCCGTCGCTGGGTGATCTTCCGTCGCTCGACCTGGAGAACGACTGGGCCGAAGAAGAAGCGCTGCTGGCCAGGGTGGATGCCAACCTCGACGTGCGCCGGGCCAAGGCCGAGCAGCGCTTGAACCATCGCGAGACGGCGGTGCGTCGAAGCGGCTACTACCCGGAGTTGAGCCTCAATCTAAGCTATTCCGACCGACAGAGTGAAGACGAGCTGCGAACCAGCGAGGACTATCGTGCCGGCGTCGAGGTCAGCATGCCGCTCTATCGGGGCGGGCGCACGCTAGCGGCAGTGCGCCAGGGGGAGCTAAGGGTCAAGGCCAGTCGTGAGGCCGTGGCGCACCAGCGCAACCTGGCGACCCAGGAGGTCCGCCAGCGTCTGCGCTCGCTTCAGGGCAATCAGCGTAGGCTTGGCGCCCTTGGCCGGGCCATCGAGTCCAGTCAGCTGTTCCTCGAGGCGGCCGAGAAGGGCGAGACTCTGGGACTTCGCGACCTGGTGGACGTGCTGGATGCCAAGGCTAGCCTCTTCGATCAGCGCATCAAGTTCGTCGACACCCTGGGCCAGCAGGTGCTGGATCGTCTGGCACTGGCCAAGGCAGTAGGCGAGCTGGGCACCGAGCAGCTCGATAGGGCGATGCGACGACTCGCGAGGCTCACCGGCACTTGATGAGAGCGACTTCTAGCGATTGGCTGCGGCGTCTGATGCGCTGTTTCGATGCCGGCATCGCCCTGCTGACATCGCTGGGCGTGCTGACCCTGATGCCGTTCCTGGACCATACTCAGGGCACCGACTACCCGCTGTTGATACTGGTCGGCAGCCTGCTGCTGCCGGCCTGCGGCGAACTGCTCGGCCTCTATGAACCCTGGCGGGGACGCAGCCTTTTTACCATGATGGGCATCTACGCCCTGAGTTGGCTGCTTACCATCGTGCTGCTCAGCCTCTTCCTGGTCGTAACTCAGAGCGCCATCCTATATTCCCGGGCCTGGATGCTGGTCTCGTCGCTGGCCGTGCTGGGGTTGGGTTGCGGGCTGCGCGCGACGCTGTATAGCTACCTGCGTCGCCTTCGCGCCCGAGGTCATAACATCAAACGGGTGCTGGTGATCGGGCGAGAACTCAACATCTCTCGGGTCGAGCGTCACCTGGAGCGCCTGCCCTATATTGGCTATCGCATCAGCCATCGCCTGGTCGATTCGTCGACGGACGATCTCCTGCCGCGTATCGAGGCTTTGGTCACCGACAGTGTCTTTCGCCGCGACTACGATGAGGTCTGGCTGAGCTACCCCCTCAGCGAGGGGGATACCGTCAAGCGCATTGCCGGCGAACTGCTTTCCGTGCCGGTGAACCTGCGCTATTTTCCCGACCTCTCCGATGTGCGTCTGCTCAACCACCGAGTCGCCAAGGTGGCGGACATGTACTCGCTGGATCTCAACGTCAGTCCGCTCAATGGCCCGATGCGTTTCATCAAGGCCCTGGAAGACCGCCTGCTGGGTCTGATGCTGTTTGTGTGTTTCCTGCCTGTCATGCTGGTGATCGCCGCGTTGGTGCGCTGGAAGATGGGCTCGCCGGTGTTGTTCAAACAGCATCGTCACGGCCTGGATGGCAAACGCTTTCGCATCTACAAATTCCGCACGATGCAGCCCCATGAAGAAAACGGTGAGACTCGCCAGGCCACGGGAGGCGATCCGCGCATCACCCGGCTGGGTAGCTTTCTACGCCGCACCAGCCTCGACGAATTGCCACAGCTGTACAACGTGCTCCAGGGGCGGATGTCGCTAGTCGGCCCCAGGCCCCATGCCATGGATCATAATGATCACTACAAGGACGTCATCGAGGCTTACATGCAGCGTCACCGGGTCAAGCCTGGCATGACTGGTTGGGCCCAGGTCAACGGCTTGCGGGGGAGCACGCAGACGCTTGGCGAGATGCGCAATCGTGTCGAGCATGACCTCTACTATATCGACAACTGGACCCTGGGGCTGGATCTCAAGATCCTCGTCATGACCTTCACTCGAGGCTTTGTCAACCGCCAGCCTTAGACACCGATAGATGCGCTGATGCATCCTCTCCACGATCTCAGCGGGAGGGGGCTTCCCAGAACCGGCGGTGCATGGAGAGGTAGCGATTCCAGGCCAGCGGCAGATGTCGTTCATGTCTGCCGAGACGGTATCCCGCATATTTGAGCAGTGTTCGCAATGAGGCCTCTGGCAGGCGTGCGGGTGCGTGCTCCCACAGGTAGGCAGCCTCTGAGCGAAGGAAGCGCATTCCTTCCCCCTCGGCGCGGCCGAGCATCTCGAGAAGCCAGCACTCTCTTCCGTGCAGTACACCGATATCGAAGTAGCGGCGGAACTCCTCGATGAGTGAATAATTATGTGAATGCTGCACGCAGGCGTCGGCCCGATAGGCCAGCTTCCAGCCAGCCTGAAGCAGCCGTGCACCGGCTATCATGTCTTCGGACAGAATCACGCCTGAGGGAAAGCCCCCTACCTCGAGCAGTGCTTCACGACGATAGGCGGCGAAGGAGTTCGACAGGAAGGCCGCTTTTATACCCAGGCGGGGAATATCTTCCTGGCTAGCCGTGTACGATTTCGCCGGGTAGTTGAACCGTCGGGCATGGCTGGCGATCGCCGTAGCATCGTCATGAGGCAGTTGACGACCGAAGGCCGCGCCAACGGCGGGGTTCTCGAAGGCCGAGATCAGATGTTCGATGGACTGCGTGTCTGTGACCAAGGCATCCTGGGTAAGAAAAATCACCACCTCGGAGTCACAGAGAGTGCTGAGGGCTCGGTTGCGCGTGCCACCGTGGTTGAATTCGGCTCGCGAGATCCCGCTCACTTCGGTACCCGCCTCTCGTGCCAATTGTAACGTGGCATCGTCAGAGCTGGAGTCGATGACCAGCAGGCGCCCGGCCTCAGGCAGCGCCGCCTTCGTCCTCGTAAGCCACTCGGCGAACCCTGCCCCTGCGTTCAGCGTCGGCACGCAGACACCCACTCTCATGACGTTCCCCCCTTGGGCTTCCCTCTCCGGCACCTAGTGTTATCCTCTAAGCTCAGCTGCACGAGACACACGATTTCCATGTTGGAACACTGTCCACCTTCGGATTCAGCCCACACGCCTGCTGCTCACATTGCCATTCTGCTCTGCACTTACCAGGGCGAAGTCTACCTGTCGGAGCAGTTGGACTCCATCGCGGCGCAATCCCACCCGCACTGGACCCTATGGGTGTCGGATGACGGCTCTCGCGATGGCACCCGAGATATTCTCGAGGCCTACCAGCGCCGCTGGGGGCAACATCGCATCCGATGGCGACAAGGACCTCTTCGAGGCTTTGCCGCCAACTTCAATAGCCTGCTTGCCGACGCCAACATCCAGGCCGATGCTTTCGCGCTGGCCGATCAGGACGATATCTGGCACCCCGACAAATTGGAGCGCGCCGTCGCCTGGCTGGGTGCAGAGGCCTCTGAAGAGCCTCGCCTTTATACGGCCAGGACTCGCCTGGTCGATGCCCGGGGGGGCTTCATCGGTATCTCGCCGGCCTGCCGGGCACCAGGGTTTGCTAATGCCCTGGTGCAGAATATTGCCAGTGGCAATACCATGGTGCTCAATGCCGCGGCGCGCCAGAGTCTCATCGAGGCCGGCCCGCCAAGAGCCGAACTGCACGACTGGTGGTGCTATCAGTGGATCAGCGGAATCGGTGGTGAGGTGCTCTTTGATTCTCAACCCTGCCTGGACTATCGCCAGCATGGTGGCAACCAGATCGGCATGCAGACTGGCCTGATCAGCCTGCTGCCGCGAGTGAAACGGCTCTGGCAGGGACAGCATTGCCTTTGTCTCGACTCCCAGTTGGCGGCACTGGAAGAGCGCCAGTCTTGGCTTACGCCCATTCATCGGCAACTGCTCCAGTCGCTTCAGGCGGCTCGCCGGCGGCGCGGACTGGCCCGCCTGTATGGCGTTTGGCAGACCGGCGTGTATCGACAATCGCGGCTGGGCCAGTGGGCCATGTATATGGCGGCAATTCTCAACAAATTCTGACTGCTGTAGAATGATGTGCCGCGCTAGCGTCACGGCTACGTGCCTGGCTGCGTCGTTTTCGCCCCGATACGCCCTGCGATTCCCCCCGGCTGCTGTGATGCCGGCAGTGCGCGCAGTGGGCATCTAACCTCAAGGAACTCATGAATCCACACATCCCACACAGCATTGCACCGCCTGCCATGCTCGGCCACCTGTGGAGCCACCGTGACCTGATGTCACGCATGGTCAAGCGTGATGTGGCCGGGCGCTACAGGGGTTCGATGCTCGGTATGGCCTGGTCCTTTTTCAATCCCTTGATCATGCTGGCCGTTTATACATTTGTCTTTACCGTTGTATTCAATGCCCGCTGGGGAATGGAAGCGGAGGGTGGCCGCGCTGCCTTCGCCTTGCAGCTATTCGCCGGGATGATCGTGCATGGCATCTTTGCCGAGGTGCTCACTCGCAGCCCCTCACTGATTGTCGGTAACGTTAACTACGTCAAGAAGGTGGTCTTTCCCTTATCCATCCTGCCGTTGGTGACACTCGGTTCGGCGCTGTTTCATGCCGCCGTCAGCCTGGTGGTGCTGCTGCTTGCCCAGTTGTTCCTCTCGGCGGCCTTGCCGGCGACCTTCTGGCTGGCGCCACTGGTCATCTTCCCGTTGGTTGTCCTGGCGGCCGGCATCAGCTGGCTGTTGGCTTCGCTGGGTGTCTATCTGCGTGATATCGCCCAGACGATGGGGCTGCTAGCCACCATCCTGCTGTTCCTTTCACCCATCTTTTACCCGCTCGAGGCGTTGCCCGAACGATTCCACCCCTTCATTCTGCTCAATCCGCTGACGTTCATCATCGAGCAGCTCCGCCTGGTCGTGATCACCGGCCAACAGCCTGACTGGCCTGGTCTGTTACAGTACCTGGCACTGGCGGCCCTGGTGGCTTGGCTGGGCTACGGGTGGTTCCAGAAAACGCGCAAGGGGTTTGCCGATGTCCTCTGAACAGGCGTCCCGGATCGCTGCCGCTCAACAGGCCGAGTCGGTAATTCGTCTCAGCCATGTGGCCAAGTACTACCGCATCTATGCTGAACCGCGAGATCGCCTCAAGCAGTTCATTGTGCCTCGCCTGCAATCCCTGTTGGGGCGCGAGCCTAAGCGATACGGCCGCGAATTTCGTGCGCTCGACGGGATTTCCTTTGATGTCGCCCGCGGAGAAACCCTTGGCATCATTGGGCGTAATGGCTCGGGAAAGTCGACCCTCCTGCAGATGATCTGCGGGACCCTCACCCCCACCCATGGTGAGATTCATTCCCAGGGGCGTATCGCGGCGTTGCTGGAGTTGGGAGCCGGCTTCGATCCCGAATTCACCGGACGTGAAAACGTCTACATGAATGCCGCCGTGCTCGGGCTCAAGAAGGCCGAAGTGGATGCGCGCATCGACGATATCCTCGCCTTTGCCGACATTGGCGACTTTATCGACCAGCCAGTAAAGACCTACTCCAGCGGCATGTATGTGCGGCTAGCGTTTGCCGTGATCGCACATGTCGATGCCGACATCCTGGTCATCGATGAAGCCCTGGCCGTAGGCGACGCCTTCTTCGTCCAGAAGTGCATGCGTTTTCTGCGACGCTTCATGCAGCACGGTACCGTGTTGTTCGTCAGCCATGATACCTCCGCCGTGCTCAATCTCTGTCAGCGCGCCATCTGGCTGGAGGAGGGCAAGATCGCCGCCGAAGGCTCGCCGAAGAAGGTGGCTAGCGCTTACCTCAAGGCCTTTTTTGAAGGAATGCAGGGGACCAGTGCCGAGGCCGTCACTAGTGATGTTCAGACAGAGCAGTCGCAGGACACCACTCCGGCCAGAGAAGAGCCGGTGATCCAGCATGTGGCTCGGGATATGCGCCAGGATGTGCTCAACGCCAGCCCCTACCGCAATGACCTCGAGATATTCCAGTTCGACCCCTCTGCCGAAGGGTTTGGCAAGGGCGGGGCACTCATCGAAGAGGTCAGTCTCCGCGACGGCGATGACCATCCCCTTACATGGGTGGTGGGCGGTGAAGAGGTAACATTCTCCGCAGTTGCCAGGGTCCAGAGTGAGCAGCCGCTGATGCAACCCATCATCGGCTTCTATATCAAGGACCGCCTGGGACAGACACTGTTCGGCGACAACACTTTCCTTAGCTATCAGGACGATCCAGTAGTCTCACCCTCAGGCGGAGTACTGGAGGCCCGCTTCACGTTTCGGATGCCCGTCTTGCCGCGTGGGGACTATACCATCAGCGCGGCGATCGCCGATGGTGTCCAGCATGATCATATTCAGCACCACTGGCTGCATGATGCGCTGTTTTTCAAGTCCCACGCCAGCAGTCAGAGCCACGGCCTCGTCGGCATTCCCATGCACCACATCAGCCTTCAGGTAAAGCCTTCATAATGAACGAACACAATAGAATCGAGCTCCCGGAGACGGGCGAGCGCTTCCTTCCTCAGTTCGAAGGCGACATCGTTGCTGAGCATTATCACCGCTACCTGTTCGCACGGCAGTATGTGGGGGAAAAGCGCGTATTGGACATTGCCTGTGGCGAAGGGTATGGCAGTCATTTGCTGGCCAGCGTGGCCCAGCATGTCATCGGCGTCGACATCTCCGGCGATGCGGTAACCCACGCTACGGAGCAGTATTGTCGCGATAACCTGGAATATCGACGTGGCGACTGTGTCGCTATTCCCCTGCCCGATGCCAGCGTCGACGTGATAGTAAGTTTCGAGACCATCGAGCATCACGACCAGCACGAAGCCATGCTGATCGAGATCAAGCGAGTGCTGGTGCCTGGCGGCCTGCTGGTGATCTCCAGTCCGGACAAGCATGAATACAGCGATCGTCCCGGCTATGCCAACCCCTATCATGTCAAGGAACTCTACCGCGACGAGTTCGAGGCACTGCTGACTCGTCACTTCGCCCATCATGAACTGCTGGGGCAGCGGGTGCTGTACGCCTCGGCGATCATGGAGGGAAACGTGCGCGACCTGACCACCTACGGATCAGGCGATGGGGAGGGCGAGTCCGGGCTGCCAAATCCCGTTTACCATCTGGCACTCGCCAGCGACAGCCCCTTGCCGTCAGGCAGTAGTAGCCTATTCCTGCACGATGTGGAAAAGAGCAATGCAGCCCTGGACCGCGACGTCATCATCCAGGCCAGGGAGATGGAGCTTGACCAGCGTGGCGCCGCCGTGTCCGAGCATGAGGCCACCATTTCCGGTCATCAGGCCACCATCACCATGCTCGAGCGGCAACTGAAGGAACGCATGCACGACTATGCCGTTTCGACCAGCTACGCCCACACCCCCACCTGGCTGCTCAAGCAGTTGCTGCGCCGGCTGAAGCGCTGGCCCGCGGAACGGCGCGTCGCCTCTCATGAGCGTTATCGGATCGCCGCCAGTGGGCTGTTCGATCCGGCCTGGTATCTCAACCAGAATCCTGATGTCCAGAGCCGGCGGCTCGATCCGCTCGACCACTTTCTGCAGCGTGGTGGTTTCGAGGGGCGAGATCCCTCCCCGCATTTCGATACCCTGGAGTGGTTGACCCGACACCCCTGGCTGACCGAGCAGCACCAGCATCCGCTGCTTCACTATCTTGACCACCAGCTCGACCACCAAGGAGGCAGCGAGGCCAGCACGGGTGCGGACCAGCATCGTCAGCCCGCAGCCGAGGGAGCGCTGTTCGAGCAGCTGTTCCAGGATGCCTCCCAGGCGGGCTCCTCCTATGTGCCGCTGGACGAAGATAGTCTCGCTGAGGCGCCGCAGGTCCGTGCTATCGCTCTCTACCTGCCGCAGTTCCACCCCATTGCCGAAAATGACCGCTGGTGGGGCAAGGGCTTTACCGAGTGGACGAACGTCAGCAAGGCCGTGCCGCAGTTCGTCGGGCACTACCAGCCCCGGCAGCCCGGCGAGCTCGGTTTCTACGACCTGCGCCTGCCCCAGGTGCAGGAGCGCCAGGCGGAGCTCGCCCGCCAGCATGGGCTTGCCGCCTTCTGCTTTCACTACTTTTGGTTCAGCGGGCGCCGGCGCCTGCTCGAAACGCCCATTGACCAGTACGTGGCCAATCCCAACATCGACTTCCCGTTCTGCCTGTGCTGGGCCAATGAGAACTGGACCCGGCGCTGGGATGGCAAGGAAAGCGACATTCTCATGGAGCAGCGCCACGAGCCCCATGACGACCTGGAGTTCATTGAGGACGTGGCCCCCCTGCTGGAAGATCCGCGTTACCTGCGCGTGGACGGCAAGCCCCTGCTGATCGTCTATCGGGTAGATATCCTGCCGGATGCCCGCAAGACCGCCGACACCTGGCGCCGTTACTGCCGGGAGCGGGGAATCGGCGAACTTCACCTGGTGGTGGCACAAAGCTTCGGTATCGGCGACCCGCGCCCCTACGGCTTCGACGCCGCCATGGAGTTTCCGCCCCACGATACCCACGCGCGCCGCATCGAAGGGCATCTCGAGTTCATCAACCCCGCGCACCAGGGGCAGGTGTACGACTACCAGCACCTGGTCGATACCCAGCTGGCCAAGCCGCTGGTCGACTATGTGCGCTATCGCACCGTCTCGCCCTCCTGGGACAACGAGGCACGCAAGCCAGGTCGCGGCCATATCTTCGCGGGCGCCACGCCGGGACGCTACCAGCAGTGGCTGGCCGGTGCCTGTCGCGAGGCCGAGACTCTGCCGGAAAACCAGCAACTGGTATTCGTCAATGCATGGAACGAGTGGGCAGAAGGCGCCTATCTGGAGCCGGACCGGCGCTATGGCTATGCGTACCTGGCTGCGACCCGCGAGGTGATGCGCCGCCACGGCGCAAGCGCCGGCTCGGCCCTGCCGGCGCCAGCCCTTCCCGTGCCCAAGGAGCTCGAGAACCTTCAGGCCGCCCACGCCACCGCGGTCGTGCTTCATCTCTACTACACCGAACTGTGGGACGAGATCGTCGGCTACCTGTCGCATCTGGATGGCGAATTCGACCTGTACGTCACCCTGCCGCCGGACGTGGAAGACGCAGACTGCGAGGCCATTCGCGCCTGGAAGCCGGATGCGCACCTGGTGCCCATGCCCAACCACGGACGCGACATCCTGCCTTTCCTGCGGGTGATGAATGCCATTGCGCCGTTGGGCTACCAGCAGGTCTGCAAGATCCATGCGAAGCGTTCGGTGCACCGGGGCGATGGCGATCGCTGGCGTCAGGAGTTCTTTGGCCAGCTGCTGGGCTCGCGCCAGCAGGTCACCGATGTACTCGATGCCTTCCGCCAGCAGCCCGAGCTGGGCATGGTGGGGCCCCATGGGCATTGGATCGAGTATCGCCGCTACTGGGGCGACCCGAGCGGTCCCGAGCGTATCCGCGAACTGCTGCGCACGCTGGGCGTGTGCCTGTCGCTCGAGGAGGTGCGCTTCTTTGCGGGCAGCATGTTCTGGTGCCGCCCGCAGGCCATTGCGCCGCTGCTGGAGCAGCTCTCCCTTGACGACTTTGAGCACGAGGCAGGGCAGACCGACGGCACCCTGGCGCATGCGCTGGAACGTGTGCTGGCGGCCGCCTGTCAGGGCGCCGGCTTGCGCGTTACCGATACCAAGGCGCCGGGCGCGAGCGAAGAGCCGCAGCCCGTTCATCCCTATCCCTTTGCTCAGCCCAGCCCACTGCTGGGTGATCCCCGGGCCGTGATAGAACCGCCCGTCAGGCCGGCGTTCTCACGGTGGGAGGGGGCTCTGCGTCGCTGGGGCAGGCAGATACCCCTGGCGCGGCGGCTCTATCGCGCCTGGCGAGACCGGGCCGCCTAGCCCGATGGCGCAGGCCTGGAGTGGGATGCCGAACTGAGCTTGCCTCTAAGCGACTGACGCCTGCCCCGTGGTGGGCCGTCGGATTCGGCAAGACGGGCTCCTCCTCTTCGCATGGCGAAGAGGAGGAGCCCGTCTTTTTTGTGCGTATCCGCTCATCAGGTTAATATGCTAATGTGCGAATGCTAAGGGTGGAAAAATGCGCCTATACCATAATAGTACAAAAGTCGAATAGTCGAATACCCTTGGTTTTACGCCCCTAATGAAGCTTGCAATGCATTAGGCGAGTCTCTAGCATCCGTGTGAGGCAGGGGTTCAGGCTCTTCCTAGGCCATCTCATCGAAAGGTATGGCAGGGAAAGCAGCCGGATCTTCTCCCCGTCGCGGCAATGCTGTCGTTCGCGACAGGCGGTCGCACGGTGCGATCAGCGCTGATCGCCGGCACCCTTCTCGGAGAAGTGTCGAAAAACCTGGATCCATTGGCGGCTCGATGAGTCGTCGTACTGCAACAGTTGCACAAGCAAGGAGACTGCCAACATGGCAATTAGCTTCAACCAGAATTTCTATCTGAACCAGAAACTCGAACAGCTTAAGGAAGCCGGCGAAATGTTCTGGTCAAGTCAGAGCGGACACATTTTCAAGCTGCAGCTGCCAATTCAATCTCCCTCGGCGTCTGGTAGCCGAGCGTCGAGTGGAGCCGGCAGCTGTTGTACTCCATCTCGATGTATTCGATC
>Ga0208138_100088_pt1 | contig 66857 bp, 61 predicted proteins | sample AntRauMetaRauer3_FD_184786 | JGI IMG/M metagenome (GOLD analysis project Ga0208138, IMG submission 184786) | Saline lake microbial communities from Rauer Lake, Antarctica, in enrichment culture - Antartic Rauer Lake 3 Metagenome Rauer3 (SPAdes)... ... | reverse complement strand
CAACGGATAACAAGCAGATTTGCTGTTTTATCTTTTTCAAAGGAGTCAGGTGAATGCTGACAATTCTGGCAAAGTTGTTAAAGGCTTTGAATTCTGAAACTAGTGCGTGGGCCCTGGCCTTAGCTGTCGTATTAGGGATGTTCATCGGAATAACGCCACTGTGGCGGATCCATAACTTAATTATAATTCTGGCGGCGTTGATCTTCCGCGTTAACCTCAGTTTATTTATCGTATCTTTTGGCGTGTTCTCGGGTATCGCCTACCTGCTTGACCCCTGGCTTCACAGCTTAGGACTGAGCTTGCTGGAAGCTTCAAGTTGGCAGGGAATTTACGAAGCCATGTACGCTACTGCGTTAGGTCGCCTCTCCATGTTTAACCACACCATTACCATGGGTAGCTTTGTTATCGCTCTTATCGCTGCGCCAATAGTGGCAGCCATAAGCTACTGGGTTATTGCCAATTATCGTAAACGCATTCAGGCGAAAATAATGAAACTTCGTGTCGTACAGGTCATTCGTGGCAGCCGTTTCTGGCAAATTTATACCGACTTAAGGGGGTGAGCATGAAACGTAGCATCATTCGCTGGCCGGGACTGGCCGTATTTGCCGGATTTGTGCTGTTATTAGTCGCTATTTCCTGGCTCTTTCTGGACACCATTATAAAAGTGACCCTGGAACATACTATGGGTCGGTTAAATGGTGCTGAAGTGAATATCGAGCGAGTAGAGCATCGTTGGGTACCGTTGTCTTTAACGGTAGCCGGAGTTCAGGTGACTGACCCTAACGCCCCTCAGAATAACCGGGTACAAATTGGTGAAGCGTCTGCCGATATCAGCCCAACGGAGCTGGTACTTGGCAGAACCTTAATTGAACAGCTCACTATGACTGGCGTGCGTGTAAACCAGCCCAGAGAGAGTGAAGGCGAGGTTTACGTATTACCGGACAAAGAAGATATGCAGGGGTGGGCGAACCAGTCATGGGATAAGCTGACCATGTCTCTGCCTTCTGTGGATGAGATTGTCAGTCAGGTTGATTTGCGTACTGAAAAAGTGATTGAGGAAGCCAAAACGGCTTATGAGCAACAAGAGCAGGAAGTAAAAGCTGCGCAGGAAGCACTGCCCAGCGAGGAAAAAATAAAGGAATATGAGCAAAAAATTAAGCAAATAACCGAAGGTAAAGTAGAAGGTCTGGGTGATATTGCCGCCAGAAAAAAGGCTTTAGACGAATTGAAAGAGTCGATAAGAGCCGATAAAGAGGCGGTAAGCAACTTTCGTGATGAAGTCAAACAAGCGAAAGACGTGGTGCAACAGCAAATTAGTGAGTTAAAAAATGCGCCCGGTAATGATATTGACCGCATTAAGTCCTTTTTCAGTATGGACGGCAGTGGCTTACAGAACGTAACCGGTTTGCTTTTGGGAGATAAGGCCCGAGAGTGGAGTAAGTATGTACTTCTGGCGTATGAGCAGCTGGGCCCAATGCTGGCGCGCTCCGATAACTCAGCGACAGTAGAACCGGTTCGCGGTGAAGGCCAGAGAATTTCATTCGCTGATGACAACGCGCCGCCTGAGTTTTTAATTAAAAAAGCTCGTACGGAATTTATGGTGGGCGGTACCGTTATTGATGTCGACTGGCAGAATATAACGCATCAGCACAATTTACTGGGACAACCGACAACTTACCAGGCCAGAGCAGACAACAGCGATTTGTGGAGCGCGTTTAACCTTAATGGTGAGATGTCGTTGACCAACTTGGGCATAGATGCAAGACAGCAGTGGCAGTTAAAAGGCGCTCAATTACAAAACCTGGGCCTTAGCGACAGCAGTGAGTTGAGTGCTCGTATCTTGTCTTCTTTGCTGGATAGCGACGGAACGGTTCTTGTTCGTGAGAATAAGCTTGATGGCAAAGCCATGGTCCGCATGCTGAACCTTGACCTGGAAGCCGAGGGCAGTAGCAAACTGACATCAGCTATTGCCGGTGCTTTGAAACAGTTACAACGGCTGGATATTACCACCAATATCGGTGGTGACATTCAAAGCCCCTCGCTGAATTTTGAGTCGGATTTGGATAACCAGTTAGGTGACTTACTGACACAAAGTGCAATGGGTGAGGCCGATGAGAAACTGGCGAAAATTAAGGCCGATTTGACCGCAAAAGTCTCTGATCAATTGGGAGGTCAGCAAGGTTTGCTGGAAAACCTGACTCAGTGGGATAACGAATCAGGTGATAAGAGTGAGCAGCTCGAAGCGTTACTTAAGGCAAAAATTGAAGACAGTCTTAAAGATAAGCTTAAGGGCCGCATTTTCGGCGGCTCTTAAGCTTAAAAAAGAGTTACTCAGTGGTTAAAAACTCTCTGAGTAACTCTGCTTTTTGTTGAATAGAAAACAGTCCGTTTAAGTGTCCCCAGGGACCATTAATTTCTTCGTACTGAACCTCTTTACCCATTTCTCTAAGTTGCTCAGCCGTGTTTTCTGCCATATACGGCATTAACAGCAAGTCGTTATTGGATGGTAGAAACAAGGTTTTTGCAGAAATGTTTTTTAAGCCGTCTTCCAGCGTTTTTTGATGACCGGCAACAAACAACTGGTTTGCACGCACCAGGTAAAGAATATGGTTCGCATCCGCCAGTGGCGCACGCGCACGGCTGGCACCATATAACCATTCTACGGCAGGCAGCTCATTAGTCACGGACTGCATTCCTTTTTCAGGCAAGGTTTCCTGTTTAGGTACGGCCTGATTAATGTATTGCGGATGCATAGCACCATGGGTGATCATTGCCTGTGCCATAGTGACACCCTCTAAAGGCGCGTCGCCGTCATAGTAGTCACCACCGTTCCAGTTAGGGTCCAGCTTAATCGCTTTTGCCCATTGCTCCAGACCCATTATAGTCCAGGCGTCTAACGAGCCGGCACCAATAACAGAGACCATACGTTCAACCCAGTCCGGGTAAGCCGCCGCCCATTCGATAGCCTGCAATGAACCCATAGAAGCGCCAACCACCGCGTGCAGCTTTTTAACGCCTAAGTCTTCCAGTAGCGCTTTTTGCACATTCACGAAGTCGCGTATGGTGACTACCGGAAAGTCCAAACCGTATGGCTTTCCGGTATCCGGGTTTATGCTGGCAGGACCGGTAGTAATGACATTAGGAAGGTTAGGGTAAGCGTTGACTAACGAATCAACGCTAATAACATAGTACTTGTCGGTATCAATGGCCTTGCCGGGCCCAATAATGGCGTCCCAGTAACCTGCCTGCTGATCATCTTCACTGTACTTACCAGCGGCGTGACTGTTGCCGGAGAAAAAGTGGGTAATAAGCACGACATTATCTTTTGCTGCATTAAGTGTTCCGTAGGACTCCCAGCCAACTTTAACGCCCTTTATGGTCTCACCGCCGTGGGTGGTATAACTGTCAATGTTAAAGGTCTTTTTCTCGACCCATTGTTCGGCTGCTATCGGTAAGCTAATCAGCAATACCGCAACGCTAATAACCGTTGTCCATAATCGTGTCATGACACATTCTCCTGTAAGTAATTTTGGTACTGCTCGCGCAATTTATTTTTAACCAGCTTACCGGTGCCGGTATGAGGCAACTCATCGACAAAGACGACGTCGTCAGGCATCCACCACCTTGCAATTTTGCCGGTTAAAAAGTCTTTAATGTCTTGTTTTGACAGCTGGTGACCTTTATTCAGCACGACCAGCAATAGTGGTCGCTCGTCCCATTTCGGATGTTTAACACCAATGACACAGGACTCGTTAACCGCTTCGTGCTGGCTGACAATGTTTTCAATATCCAGAGAGCTTATCCATTCGCCACCGCTTTTAATCACATCTTTTTTGCGGTCAACCACTTTCATAAAGCCTTCGGGGTCAATAACCGCAATGTCACCCGTAGCTAGCCACCCATCAGGGAAGCTACTCAAGTCGTCGTTGCGAAAATACTGTGAAGCAATCCAATGCCCCCGAACCTGCAGTTCGCCACGTGTTTCCCCGTCATTCGGTAATGGGGTGTCTTCAGCGTCAACAATGCGGTGTTCAATACCAAAAACCGGGCGGCCTGCCGTTGTTTGTAGCTGATATTGCTCGTCTTTAGGGCGTTTTATGATGTCTGCTTGTGGCGGAACCGAATGAACTAAGGGACCGGTTTCGGTCATGCCCCAAATGGGTTGCCAGTAAACGTTATACTCCTGGTCGTAAGTTTTAACCAGCCCCATAGGTGAAGCGGCACCACCAACGCAAACACGTTGTAGCGATGGAATATCCAGTGAGTTATCACTGAGATAATTGTGCAAAGTGAGCCAAATAGTCGGCACACCTAAACCCACAGTGACATTTTCTGTGCGTATCATCTCAGCCATTGCCTCACCCGAGGTACCGTCGCCAGTGAACACTAACTTACAACCGGATAAAGGACCGGCGTAGGGTGCGCCCCAGGCGGCTACATGGTACATAGTCACCATAGGCATTAAGACGGTGTCGCTGCGTAAGTCGAGCATGTCAGCACCGACGGTTGCCTGGGCGTGTAACACCATGGCGCGATGTGAAGCCAGTACGCCTTTTGGGTTGCCTGTAGTGCCCGAGGTGTAACAAAGCAGGGCGGCACTGTCTTCATCAACATCCGGCCAGTCAAAGTCTTGAGATTCTGATTCCAGAAGTTCTTCATAACAAAGGACATTAGTGAGCTTGGTGTCCGGCATGTGATTCTTGTCGGTCATCACAACGAAGCCTTTGACCCCGGGTAGTTCGTCTTGAATGGACTCCAGTAGCTCGACAAAACTAAGGTCGACAAAGACCCAACCGCTTTCAGCATGGTTGAGGATCCAGGTTATCTGTTCGCCAAACAGACGTGGGTTTACGGTATGCATAACAGCGCCGGAGCCACTGACCGCATAGTAAAGCTCCATGTGCCGATACGTATTCCAGGCCAGACTGGCTACGCGCTCGCCAGGTTGTATCCCCAGCTTTTTTAATGCGTGGGCTAATTGTCCGCTTCGTTGCCAGCAGTCGGCATAAGAATAGCGGTGAATATCACCTTCCAGCCTTCGGGTGACAATTTCTTGTCTGGGGTGACGGCTTGCTGCAAATTTCAGTAAGTCGATAATTTGCAGTGGCCGCTTCATCATATTTCCTAACATGGTTACTTTCCCTTACTGCTGGGTTACAACATGAACAAGCCAATGGCCACGGCCAGGCCCATTAACGGCACAACAACGGTCACGGCAGCAACAGCCCAGTAAGCGGCACTGTGCTTCTCGTTACAAATAGCGCGAATAGTGGTAACCACATAACCATTGTGCGGTAGTGAATCCAGCGCACCGGAAGAAATTGAGACAATACGATGCAACTGATCCGGGTTTACACCGGCAGCCATATAGTGCGGTCCTACTTCAGGTAAGGCGATTGCCTGACCACCAGAAGCCGAACCGGTTAAACCGGCGATAACACTGACCGCAACGGCAGCGCCGACTAATTCGTTACCCGGCAAACTGGTCATAGCATTTACCGCTGTATCAAAGGCTGGAGTAATCTTGGCGATACTGCCAAATCCAACCACTGCTGCGGTGTTGCCTATAGCAACCAAAGCGCCGGTTGTTGCTTCGTGAATGGCGGTTTGAGGTTTATGAAAATGTTTAAAGTTAATGACCGCAATGGCAATAACACCGCCCAGCAAAGCAACAATTAAAGCGTTTTGCTGCAAGGTGTCATGGAAGGTAAAGGACAGCCCAAGCACAACCAGTAGTGGAATTAACCCGCTTATAGGAGACGGTAGTTCTCGTTCTAAAAGTATTGGGTCGCCTTCACGTGCTTCAAACTGCTCGCCGTTTGCTACGGCTCGGTTAATGATTTTTTTGAGCCACCAGTAACCGAAGGATGCCATTAACACTGCAACTACCAGGCTCACTTCCCAGGCAGCATAAGGGGAGGTACCCAAATATTTAACCGGTATCCAGTTTTGAATTTCCGGTGAGCCTGCCGAGGTCATGGTAAAAGTGACAGAGCCAAAGGCCAGTGCCGCCGGAATAAAGCGACGAGGTAAGTTCGCGTCTTTAAACAAACTGAGAGCCATTGGGTAAACCGAGAACGCCACAACGAAGACGCTGACGCCGCCATAGGTTAGAATTGCGCAGGCCAGGACAACAGCGAGAACTGCCTGTTTTCGGCCTAGCTTGTTGATTATCCAGCGCGCAACACTGTCGGCCGCACCGGTGTCTTCCATAAACTTACCGAACATAGAGCCCAGTAAGAACATAAAAAACCAGGCCGCCACAAAGCTGGCAAAGCCGTCCATATAGGCACTGACAAAGTTCACGTCACCCGTGAGTAATGGCACGCCGCTGCATAAAGCCACGACCACGGCGCAAAGAGGAGCACTGATAAACAGGTTCATCCCTCTTAAAGTGAGTATGATGAGCAACACAAGGCCGCCGATCAGACCAATCATACTTAACATGAGTTACCTCGCAACGAAAAAGAAAACGGACCATGCTCTGAATCGCTGCATGGATGTATTGTGCGTGATAAAGGGATTTGCCCCTATAGTACTATGGTACAGATCACAATCTTAACAATTTGCGCTAGTTTAGTAAGCAACCATGACTCTGAACCGTTAAATAGCTGTAAACGGAAATAACAATTACAAACGACATTATCTGTCAGGGGAACAACAATGAAACAACCCAAATTTCAGAAATCACTGATTGCAGCAGCGGTAACCACTCTGCTTAGCAGTCCTATGGTTTTGGCTCAGCAAAATGAAAATGCCGAGGCTGAAGACGGCAAGCTTGAACGAATTGAAGTGACCGCGCGTCGGACAAACGAGAGTTTACAAGAAGTACCCGTTGCGGTTTCGGCTTTCGGAGAAGGTGAACTGGAACGAGACGGTATCGAGGACATCACCGAGTTGCAGTACAAAATGCCGAATACAACCTTTCAGGTCAGCCGCGGTACTAATTCAACATTAACGGCCTATATTCGGGGTGTTGGTCAGCAGGATCCGTTATGGGGTTTTGAGCCAGGCGTCGGTATCTATATTGACGACGTTTACGTTGCAAGGCCTCAAGGCGCGGTTTTAGAAGTATTAGATGTTCAGCGTGTCGAAGTCCTTCGTGGTCCTCAGGGAACGCTATATGGTAAGAACACCATTGGCGGTGCGATGAAGTATGTGACCCGCGAACTGACAGGTTATGACGAATTTGAAGTCAAAGGTACCGTTGGAACTTATAACCAGCGAGACTTAAAAGTATCCGGGCAGACTGCTTTAGCCGACAATTTCTATGTCGGGGGAGCTTTTGCCACCTTAAACCGGGATGGTTTCGGTGAGTTCGTTAACACGGGCGATGAAAACTATAACAAAGAATTAATGACCGGCCGTTTTAATGCGAAGTGGCTCGTCAATAAAGACATTAACGTTAAATTTGCGGCTGACTGGACAAAAGACGATTCAAACGCGCGTGGTGGTCACCGGGAACAAGAGTCTCTGTTGAGTGATGAACCTCGTTTAACCGATGTTTATGACGCTTATACAGCCATGCCGACCTGGAACGAAGTTGAGAACGAAGGTTACTCAATGACCGTTGACTGGGCAATTAATAACGACTGGATGTTTAAGTCAATTACCGCGTACCGGGAAGGTTCCACAAACACGAATATCGACTTTGATTCGACAGTAAACCCTGTATTACTGGTGCCTGCGGTGTATGAAGATGAACAGACGACACAAGAGTTTCAGTTCATGTATCGTGATGACCGTTTAGATTTCGTGGGTGGTTTGTACTTTTATGAAGGTGAAGCCTGTGGTGAGTTCGGGACAGTCTTAGGTTTACTGGGGCTTTCTATCGATACTGGCGGTTGCGTTGATACGTCAAGCGAGGCGCTGTTTGGTCAGGCAACTTACCAGTTGGATGATCAATGGTCAGTTACTTTAGGCGGACGTTATACGCGTGATGATAAAAATGCTGACGTCTTTAGGTACACTTATGCTGGCGTCAAATTCCTGGACCGCGGCGATTACTCGGCGGACCCTATTGTAATTAACTCAGACTTCACGACTCAGGCTGACTGGAGCAAGTTTAGCCCACACGCCAGTGTCAGTTACCAAGTTGACCCTGCGGTTATGCTTTATGCAAGCTACAGCAACGGCTTCAAGTCGGGCGGTGTCGATATGCGAGCCGACGTGTCGTTGAACCCTGACGCTGCAAACCCTTATGACCCAGAAACTGTTGATACCGTTGAATTTGGTGTGAAGAGCGAAATGCTTGACGGACGTATGCGTTTAAATGCTGCCGCTTTCTTCTCTGATTACCAGGATATGCAGGTCACTGTGCAACGGGCTATCGAAGGTGGAGGCGTTGCCTCTCAAGTTCTGAACGCAGCCGATTCAACCGTTCAAGGGTTTGAGATTGAGTCCACTTTTGCGGCCACTCCAACATTAAACTTCAACGGCTCACTCGGGTATATCGATGCGGAATTCGATTCAGTAGCGTTCTTTAATCCGGAAACGCAACAAGTTGAAGACGTGTCTGATTTGTGGTCTTTCCAGAATACACCGAAAGTGACTGCCAACCTTGGTTTCACAAAAGAGTTTGCACTTGAAAGTGGCTCTTTGGTTTGGTCAACGAATGTCTCTTATCGCGATGACACACAGATTTTTGAAGTCCCATCACCATTAGATGAAGAGGCTTATAGTCTGACTAATACCAGCGTTGTTTGGTACTCAAACTCAAGTCAGTGGACGGTCGGTTTGCATGCCAAGAACGTGTTTGATGAGGAGTATCGTGTATCGGGTTACAACTTTGGCTCAACCTTTGGCGAAAGTATTGTAACTGGCTACTACGGTGATCCGCGGACCGTATCTTTGTCTGTCGGCTATCGTTTTTAACCCCCCGGCCGGCGTTGTCGCATAGAGCGGTAACGCTGGCTTTTTTCTTTTAAGTCGCTAGCATGGTCATTAACTCACAGTTAAATTCAGCAGGAACTATGGCCAGAGCAATTATTGCCGATGATCATCCGCTTTTTCGGGCGGCAATGAAGCAGGCATTAAGTGATAGTTTAGATAGCGACATTATTGAAGCTTCCAGTTTTTCTCAGTTAGAACAGCAGCTAAAGCAGTTTCCTCAAATTGAACTGGTTTTTCTTGATCTCTCAATGCCGGGTAATCGGGGCTTAACCGGACTGTCTGTTTTACGCAGCCAATTCCCGGATATTTTGGTCGTTATTGTTTCTGCAAATGAAGACACTCGTGTGATACGTCAGGCAATGGCGCTGGGTGCCAGTGGCTATATTCCGAAGTCTGTTCCTTTACCCGAATGGCAGACGGCTGTAGCAACAGTGTTGTCGGGTGATAACTGGCTACCGGAGTCTATGTTAAGCATGAATTTAGCAGAGCCTGACGAGGAGATGAGTGAATTTGCGAATAAGCTTGAGCAGCTAACACCGCAGCAGTTTAAGGTTTTACAGTGCATTTCCGACGGTTTACTGAACAAGCAAATAGCCTATGAACTAGGCGTGCAGGAAACCACAATTAAACAACACGCTTCCGCAATTTTGCGCAAATTAAACTGTGTAAACCGCACACAGGCCGGCATTATGTTTCGAGAAATGCTAGACACGTCGGATACGCTTGAGTAAGCGCTTTAAAGCCCCACTTTTTAGAGGTTTAGGAATAAAGTAAGCGTTGGCTTCTAACGCTTGCTCTCTGAGTTGCTCATCCGGGTCCGCTGAATTGATAATAGCCGGGATATCAGCACTCCAGGCCTTTCGCATAGCCCAGACAAGTTCAATTCCGGTATGACCGTCGTCGAGATGATAATCGGCCAGAATCAGTTCACAGGGTGGTTGCATTTTAGCTTGTTTGATATCGGCTGCCGTGAAGGTTTGTGCGCCCCAGTCAGTCAAAAGACCGGCGGTAGCAACCAGGACCTGTGGGTCATTATCAATAACCAGTACCTTCATACCCTGTAATAACTTCTCATCAACGGAATAGTTTTGAATAACCATAGGTTGAGCTTCTTTTTCCCATCCGACAACGGGCAGGGTTAGGCTGAAAGCGGTGCCTTGTCCGGGCGTTGAAGACAGGCTTAACTCAATTTTTAACAGTCGGCACATACGTTCAACGATAGAAAGCCCAAGTCCAAGTCCCGGGTTGTCTCCACTGGATTGCAGCTGATGAAACTCGCGGAATATGTCTTGTTGTTTATGCTCAGGAATGCCCGCGCCTGTATCAATAATACAAATGGTAAGTTTATCTTTACGACGGCGAAAGCCCAACACAATGCGCCCTTGTTCGGTATAACGTAACGCGTTAGACAGCAGGTTCTGCACAATTCGGGTCAGTAGTTTCCTGTCAGTTTTTACCAAACCAGAGCTTTTGTGATAGTTCAGTTGCAGTTGCTTTTCTTTCGCCATCATTTGATAACGCTCAACGAGGGGCTGCAGTGCCTGATCAATAGAAAAGCATTGGTAGTCGGGTTGCAGGTTTCCTGCATCCAGTTTTGTCATATCGAGCAGCATGGTAAGCAGCTCTTCGGCGTGCTCTAAAGACCGTTGAATATTTGAGGCTAATGGCAGGTAGTCCTGTGGTAGTCGCGACTGCAGCATTTCACAAAACAAGCTGGCGGCATTAAAGGGCTGCATTAAGTCGTGGCTTACGGCTGCGAAAAATCGGGACTTACTTTCATGAGCTCTTTCTTCTGCCTGTTTGGCGGATAATAACTGTTGTGTTCGCTCGTCAACGCGTTGCTCTAACTCCTGATTAACTTTTTGCAGCTGTTTTTGGGCTTCGATACGTTCAGTAATATCACTGTAGGTTGTAACAAAGCCTCCGCCCGGCATTGGGTTTCCCTGAAGCTCTATTGTTAATGAGCCCTGCTGGCGCTGGTAACGATAGGCACTACCAGCACGTAAGTAACTCAGGCGTTTTTGAATTTCACTTTCGACGTCACCGTTTTCGGAGGTACTTAACAAGCCGCGACTGGCGTTGTAACGCAGCAGTTCTTCAACGGGCATTCCTGAGCGGACTAATCCGTCCGGGTAGGCAAATATCTCTAAATAACGCCGGTTCCAGGCTACCAGTCTCAGTTTTTGGTCAACCACACTAATGCCTTGCGGGATATTCTCGACAGAAGCCTGTAAAAGCTCTCGGTTAAACTGATAAAGGCGTGATGCTTCGGTCGCCCAGTCAACCACCCGGGAAACCGGGAATTCCTGCTGTTCCGAAACGGTATCCAGCAGGAGCCGACTGGCTGATGTGCCTATTACCGCTGACAATTCGCGCTCGATACGAACCAGCATGGGGGCCGGAACCATCGCCTGGCCTTCCGGGGTTAACAGGTCCATTCTCAGCCGCTGTTGAATAGCCGCTAATTGCTGGTCATCGTAAAATCGGGATAAAAGTGAGCGTAACCGGGCCCAGGTGAGACTTGGCTGTTGCGTATAACTGTCACTGTTATCAATATGGGGCAGTTCCGTCTGAACGTTTCTGCTAATTACCGAGAATAACCAAAAGCAGGCCAGGTTTGCTCCCAGGCTAATGAGTACGCCATTGGCGATATCAATATCGGTAACCAGCGGTTGACGGCCGATGGATGGAATGAGTAAAAGCACCAGCCAGAGAATAGTACCGACAGCGAGTCCGGCCAGCACACCGGTTTGAGTCGCATTTCGCCATACAACAGTCGCCAAAATAGCAGGAGCCAGCTGAGCTAATAAGGCCAGTGATAGTAACCCGGAGTTTACCAGTGGCATCGACTCAATGGTGGCCTGATAGTACAGGTAGGCCATAAACATGACCACGACCATTGTCATGCGCCGAATGGACAAAATTCGTTTGGGTGTAAAGCTAAACTGCCTGAGCTTTTGCCGGGTCATGCGCAACCAGACGGGCATAACCACGTCGTTTGAAACCATAATGCTCAATGCCAGTAACGCAATAATGACCATGCTGGTCGCTGCTGATAAACCGCCAATAAAGGCAATAAGGGTGATATCCGGCCTGTCCATCATAAGCGGAATGGCAAGCAAAAAGGTATCCTGACCGGCTTGTTCAGGCGCAAGGTGTAATGCGCTTAATGCCAGCGGCAGTATGAAAAAGTTAATAGCGAACAGGTATAGCGGAAAAGCCCAGCGCGCTGTTTTTAATTCATCGGGATGGGTGTTTTCCACATAGCCCACATGAAACTGGCGAGGCAGACAAAACATGGACAGCCCGCCTAACAACATATGTACTGCAAACACATAGCCGCCATGCTCACGCCCCGCAAGAACCTCCTGACTGTGCGCTGACTGAAAACTTGTCTGGAAAAGATCGGCTAAACCGTCGAACACGGTATAACTGGCAAATAACCCCACAATGATAAAAGCACCAAGCTTTACTAAAGACTCGAAAGCAATTGCATCCATTAAACCGGAGTGCTGCTCGGCCAAACTAAGGCGGCGTGTACCAAAAAGGAACCCGAAACCAATCATGGTTAAAGCCACCAGGAAGGAAAGGTCGAATAACCACGACGGGTTATTATCAAAACCGGTGACCGCCGCAAAACTTGAGGTGACCGCGCGCAATTGCAGTGAAATATAAGGCACAACGGCTATAAAAGCGGTAATGGCGACAATTCCGGCTAATAAAGGCGACTTGCCGTAGCGTGTGCCGATGAGATCGGCAATGGACGTAATATTCTGATGTTTACAATAATTGAGTAGCTTAAGTTGCAAGCCATGAAGGACGATAAAAACAACAATTGCCCCGGCGTAAGTTGGCGCAAAGGCCCAGCCATAGTAGGCAGACTGAGTAATGGTGCCGAAAAATGCCCATGACGTGCAGTGCACACCCTGGGCCAGGGAGTAGCGATAAGGCTTTACTCGGTTTGACGCCGCCCGGTCACCGCGATAAGCAATGCTGAATAGTATGGTTAAGTAAGCAATTGCTGCAAAAACGGTGACTTCGATGCTTAGCATGGCTAATGGTGATCCTGATGATCGCGGAAAACAGTCAGCGACCAGTTAAACTTAATTGCCCCTAAGCGCATAAGTAACGTTGATGACATTCCCGCAGCTAGCGCAACTAAAGGCTGATAGGGAACAAGCAAAACGTAAACAGTAGCTCCAACGATACAGGTGGTTGCGTACAGCTCGCTTTTTAAAACCATGGGAATATCGCGGGCAAGAACGTCACGCAGCATGCCCCCAAAACAGGCCGATATGGTCCCCATAATAATAGCGATAAAAGGTGAAAAGCCGGCAGATAAGGTTTTTTCGGCGCCCATTGTTGCAAAAAAGGCAAGTCCAATGGCATCGGCGACCATTAATGTTGTCATGGGAATATAGGCTTTAAAGCGCAGCCAGACTATAGTGAGTAACGCCGCAATAATAATGGTGTAAAGGTAATTGGGGTCGTAAGTCCAGAAAACAGGTAGACCCAGTATAAGATCGCGAGTCGTTCCGCCGCCAATAGCGGTTGCTGAGGCTAAAACCAGTACGCCAAAACCATCCATTTTCTTACGAAACGCTAATAACGTACCAGCTATCGCAAAAACCGCGACACCAGCATGATCTGTCCAGTAAAATATCAATTCCATGAGTAATCAGAAAGTAGCAATGGTATAACTTAGTTTGTCATTAACCTTTATTGATTCCCAGCACAAATTGAGTGGCTATTTGCTATTCATAATTTTATCATGGCACCAACGTCAGAAAGGCTGTTGGGCTAAGGATTAGCGAGAATGAGTGCAACTCAGTACACGACAAAACACGCGGTTGACGAACTCGTTGACAGTTATCAACGAGTTCCCATGTTAGTTATTGCTACGCACCCGGATAGATCACGGATAGGCGAACGTGCCGCATTAATTGATTTGCACAATGAGGGCAATGATTATTTAAGCCGGGTAAAACCCGAATTCGCTAAAAATGGCAATGCCGGCAGAGCCTTGCTTGATGAATTTATTAGTCGTTCACCCATTATTTTTCAAAGTGAACCCGATGGGCGCATAAAGCTTCGGGCGCATAGCACTAAAACGACGGTAACCGTTGTTGGTCGGGGCGTTCAGGACGAGTATGTGCTGCACGAAAGAGAGCTGGATAATGGCGTGGTTATTGGTTTAAACCATAGAATTGTCTTATTGTTGAAGCTTCTGCCGCTGCATGACTCTGCGGTTGATGATAACGATGTACTTTTTGGTATCAGTTCAGATATTCGGGCTATCAGACAACGTGTAGAGCAACTGGCCAGTATGAATCTTCCGGTTATGATTAGAGGTGCTGCCGGAGTAGGAAAACAGCAGGCAGCTTATGCGATTCATCAGGCCAGTGAAAGACGCGACAAGCCGTTCATCAGCGTGAACCTGGCTGCAATTCATGACGCAGTCGCCGAAGCTGAACTGTTTGGGAGCGAACGCGACGGAAACCGTCAGCTTGGTTATTTTGAGCAAGCAAACGGTGGAACTATTGTACTTGAAGATATTGAAGACGCCTCGGTGAGCGTACATCGCTTATTGCACACTGTTCTGCAAAGTGGCTCAGTTGTCCCTGTCGGCACCGAGGATACGCAGCCTATCAACTGTCGTATTATGCTTACCAGCCATAAAGACCCCGGCGACATTGAAGAAAACTCGACTCTATCGATGCTCATTGAAAAGCTATCCGCTTATCAGTTGTTTATTCCGCCTTTAACCGAAAGGCGTGAAGACATTGGTTTGTTGTTCGACTATTTTGTTCGGGAACAATGGCAAAAGCTATATGGTAACCGCGCGTACGATGCGAAAATTTCCGGTGAACTAATGAGCCAGCTGATGACATTTCATTGGCCTGGCAATGTGCGGCAGTTGCGAAATGTTGCTCGGCAGGTGGTTATTGATAGCCGTGATCAGGAGCAGCTGCACTTGGATCCGCAGTTACTATCTATGCTTAGACCCACCTCGGTGAATGGCCATTGGGAAGAAGAAACAAATGTTCAGCGGCGACCAAACAGCGTGAGCCGCAACGAGTTATTAGAAACGCTGGAAAGTTGTCGCTTTGAGCTGCAGGCGACAGCGAAAAAACTCGGTATTTCCCGAGCGTCTGTTTATCAGTTAATTCAACGGTTTGAAGGTGTGCGAACCGCACAGGACTTATCCGAAGAAGAGATTAAGCAAAGCTACGAGAAAAACCGTTCTGACACCGAAAAAATGATGTGGGATTTACAGGTCTCACAAATTGGTTTGAGACGCAGGCTGAAAAGTTTGGGATATGATATTTGATAATACTGAGCGGCGTTAAACTTTCTGATAGTATAACGGGTTTAGATAAATTGAATTGTATTTTGTAATAGCTGTCCCCATATCGTGAGATGGTTGTTCAAAAATTAATAATAAATTTAAATTAACTGAGGGAATTTTATGGACTTTTTTATTAGCTCAGCTTACGCGCAAGATGCAGGTGGCCAAAGTGGCGGTGGCATGGAATTAATTTTCATGCTGGTAATGTTTGCTTTGATTTTTTATTTCATGATTTACCGCCCGCAAGCTAAGCGTGTCAAGCAGCATAAAGAATTGATGGGTGCATTGAGCAAGGGCGATGAAGTGCTTACTCAAGGTGGTTTAGTCGGTAAAATTACCAAAGTAAGCGACGATAAAGACTTTCTTGTGATTGCTTTGACTGACGAGCTAGAAGTAACCATCCAGAAAGGTTCTGTGACTTCCGTTCTTCCTAAAGGAACAATGAAGTCTCTCTAATCTCTGACATTAGAAACAGGGGCACGACGTGTTAAATAAATACCCGTTGTGGAAAAACCTGCTGATTATTTTTATCGTTTTAGTGGCAGCGCTGTATGCGCTGCCAAATATTTACGGTGAAGACCCGGCAGTTCAAGTTTCCGCAAACCGAAATGCGACCATTGATACCAGCACTATGGATCGCGTAAAAAGCAGTCTGGAAAACGTTGGCATACAAGCAAAAAGTATCGCACTGGAAGAAGAGCAGCTACTGGTTCGCTTAAACTCGGACGATGAGCAGCTAAAAGCCCGGGAAACTATCCTGGACAGCTTAGGTGATAATTACATTGTTGCTTTGAACTTAGCGCCCGCAACACCAGAATGGCTGAAAAGTGTTGGTGCTCAGCCGATGAAGCTTGGGCTTGATTTGCGCGGCGGTGTGCACTTCTTAATGGAAATCGACATGGACGAAGCTGTCCGCAAAATTGTCGATGGTATGAAAGACACAATCCGCACAGAGTTGCGTGAAGAGCGTATTCGTTATAGTGCCGTTAGAGTTGACGACACTACGGTAGAAGTTGAGCTGCGTACTGACGAAGCCTATGCTGAGGCCGCAAGCTACTTAGACGGCAGATATCAGGGTTATAACCTGGTCGAAGACGAAGAAAACCGGCTGCTGCAGTTGCAGATGAGTGATCAGAAGCTTGCGGAAACTCGCGATTACGCGGTGTCGCAAAACATCACTATTATGCGCAACCGGGTGAATGAGCTGGGTGTTGCAGAGCCAGTTATTCAACGTCAGGGCTCTAACCGCATTGTTGTTGAGCTTCCAGGGGTGCAGGACACGGCCCGGGCGAAAGAAATTTTAGGGGCTACAGCAACGCTGGAGTTCCGTATGGTTGACTCCGAAAACGACATACGCGACGCTCAAAATGGCCGAGTGCCTTTTGGTAGTGAGTTAATGCCAATGCGTGATGGTCCACAACAGCTGCTGAAAGAAGACGTTATTCTGACTGGTGACCATATTGTTAACGCAGGCGTTGGTTACGATGAATACAACCGTCCTCAGGTTAACATTACGTTGGATGGTGCTGGCGGTAATAAGATGTCTATGGCAACCAAAGACAATGTTGGTCAGCCTATGGCGACGGTCTTTATCGAATATAAAGCCACCGATGAACGCGATGAAAAAGGTAACCTGCAGTTCACCAAAAACGCAGAGGTTATTAACGTAGCAACCATTCAGTCTCGTTTGGGTAGCAGCTTCCGTATTACCGGTGTTGGCGCTAACGAAGCGCAGAACCTTGCATTGCTGTTACGCGCAGGTGCGCTGATAGCTCCCATACAGATTGTTGAAGAACGCACTGTAGGACCAAGCCTGGGACAACAAAACATTGACTCAGGTACACAGGCTATTTTCTGGGGCTTTGTTTTAGTTCTGGCCTTTATGGTCGTGTACTACAAAAAGTTTGGTTTAGTCGCAAACTGCGCTTTGGCAGCTAACCTGATTCTTATTATCGGTGTTATGTCGATGATACCCGGGGCAACACTTACCTTGCCAGGTATGGCGGGTATTGTATTGACCGTCGGTATGGCAGTTGACGCCAATGTGCTTATTTTTGAGCGTATACGCGAAGAAATTAAAGCCAAGCGGAGTCCGCAACAGGCCATTCATCATGGTTACGACAGCGCTTTGTCGACCATTGCCGATGCTAACGTCACAACCTTAATTGCGGCGCTAATATTGTTCGCCATTGGTAACGGTCCTATTAAAGGCTTTGCCATCACTCTTGCTATCGGGATTATCACATCCATGTTTACTGCGATAGTCGGAACCCGAGCCATTGTTAACTCAGTTTGGGGCGGCAAAAAGCTGTCTAAACTGCCTATCTAGGGGGAGCCATGCAAGAGATTATAAAGACAAATGAACGACTTCCCTTCATGCGGTTCCGCGGAATTATGGGCATTATCAGTATTATACTGGTGGTGGCTTCCATAGCTTCGTTATCGGTTAATAAGCTCAATTTTGGGCTTGATTTTACTGGCGGAACACTGCTTGAGGTGGGTTTTGAAAAACCAGCGGAGCTTAACCGTGTCCGCACAGCTCTTGACGATAAGGGGTTCGGTGATGCTGTGGTGCAGAACTACGGCACACAGGAAGATATCCTTATTCGCCTGGAACCGCGTGAAGGCGTGAAAGCCGAGCAGCTCGGCACCGATATTCTTGACTCTTTGCGCGCTGAATTTGAACAAACCGTTGAGATGCGCCGTATAGAGTTTGTGGGCCCCAATGTTGGTGATGAGTTCATCGAACAAGGTGGGCTGGCCATGTTAACCGCTCTTATTTGTATTTTGCTCTATATTGCGATGCGGTTTGAATGGCGTCTGGCAGTAGGTGCTGTCGCAGCATTGGCGCATGACGTTATTCTGACGCTGGGCTTGTTTTCAATACTGGGGCTTGAGTTCGACCTGACGGTATTGGCGGCATTACTTGCGGTTATCGGTTACTCCATTAACGATACCGTTGTTGTCTGTGACCGAATTCGGGAGACTTTCCGTAAATACGCTAAACTGACTCCTATACAGACGGTCAACCGCGCGCTAACGGATACACTGAGCCGGACATTGGTTACCTCGTTAACAACCATATTGGTGTTATTAACCTTGTTCTTCCTTGGTGGACCGTTAATTCACGGGTTTGCTACGGCTTTATTATTTGGTGTGGTTATTGGTACTTACTCATCCATTTATATCGCCAGTACAGTGGCTCTGGCCTTTGGCGTAAGCCGTGACGACTTAATGCCGACGGAAGTGGAAAAAGAAGGCGCGGATCAGGATCCTTTGCCTTAATATAGGTATAACTGTTTAACTTGAACGGAGTGCATTTGACATGTTGGCTGTAGTTTCACCTGCAAAAAACCTGGATTATGAAAGCAACTTGCCGAGCCTCGATGTAACTCAGCCACGATTGCTGGATAACGCCGAAGAGTTGGTGAAGGTTTGCCGGCAGTTGAGCCCTCAGCAGTTGGGCTCGTTAATGAAAATTAGCGACAAACTGGCCGGGCTTAATGCCGCGCGGTTTGAGCAATGGCAACGGCCTTTTAATGAAGAAAATGCACGTCCGGCAATGTTCGCGTTTAACGGTGATGTCTATACTGGATTAGATGCTGCCAGTTTGAATTCGGAAGCCATTAATACGGCACAGCAACAGCTGCGAATTCTTTCTGGCCTTTATGGTGTCTTGCGTCCGTTGGACCTTATGCAGCCGTATCGGCTGGAGATGGGAACTAAACTGGACAATCCAAAGGGTAAAAACCTATATGAATACTGGGGCGATACCATTACTGAGCTGCTGAATGAAGACTTAGCCAAGCTGGGGAGCTCAACGTTGGTGAATCTGGCGTCAAATGAGTACTTTTCTGCAGTTAAGCCAAAAGCTCTTAATGCGGATATTATCACGCCGGTATTTAAAGACGAGAAAAACGGCCAGTATAAAGTTATCAGCTTTTATGCGAAGAAGGCGCGGGGGCTTATGGCGCGATTCATCGTGAACCAAAAGCCAAAATCTGTGTCTGATCTTAAAGAGTTTGATGCAAGTGGTTATCGCTTTAATGAAGCAATGTCGAGTGATAAGCAATTGGTTTTTTGTCGTGCTGAGCAAAAATAAAGGAGCGCACAATGAGTGACGATCAGGTTGAAACATCACAGGCAACTGAAGAAGCCAGTCGTAAAACGACTTGGGTTGTCGTTAGCTTAATTGTGTTGGCAGTTATCGCCGCTATTGTATGGTGGTGGTTACCTGCTTCTGAAGACAAAAAGCCACAAACTGAGACGGTCGAGGTGGATCAGCAGCAATCTAATGAAGTCGCAGTTGAAAGCTATGACGAAGAAACTGCAGAGCCGGAACCAGAGCCGCAATTAGAGCCAATTCCAACAGAGCCGGAAGCCGCTCCGGAGCCTCAGGAACCCGAGCCTGAACCCATAGCTTTGCCTGAACTTGATGACAGCACACCAACCGTGTTGCAAAACCTTGATTCAGCGGAAATCAATATTCGTCCGTTAAAAAGTTCGCAGCTTATCCGCGATGCTGTTGTGTTGATGGATAACATTAGTAACGGCAGTATTGTGCGCGAACGTACTATTGTACAACGTCCAGATGGGCGCTTTAAGGTACTGGAAGTTGATGGCGAGCTTTATATCGATGAAAGCAGTTATCACCGCTACGATGCCTTAGTTGACTGGTTTGTAAGCCTGGAAGCGGAAGCTCTAGTTGAAAACTACGAGCTATTCAAACCGTTAGTGCAGGAAGCTTACGCAGAAGTTGGGTATCCGGAATCTGATTTTAACAACACTCTATTGGAAGCTATAGAAGTTGCTCTTGATACACCAGTGCCGGATGGACTGGTTCAAGTAGAAGACGATAGCGTAATGTATACCTTTGCGGACGATAGCTATGAGTCATTACCTGGGGCGCAAAAGCAGCTGTTACGTATGGGGCCGGATAACATTCAGCGTGTAAAAGATAAATTACGCGAAATAAGAAGAGCGTTACAGTAAATTTATGACTGATAAAAATACCATTCCGGAATTCGTTAAAGGCGAATTCCCTGTTACCCATAATCGATTTCTGCGCTGGGTTGGCCGACTTGGTCTGCGAGTTCTGGGCGGATGGAAAATTAATGGTGAAATGCCAAGCGTGAAAAAGGCCATTCTTCCTGTGGCACCACACACCTCAAACTGGGACTTTCCAGTCGGTGCATGCGTTATGTTAGCTATGGGCTTGAAACTGAACTACCTTGCCAAGAGCAGCTTGTTCCGTTTCCCGCTCAAAGGACTGCTGACAAAACTGGGTGGCATTCCTATAGACAGAAGTAGCGCCAATGGCGTGGTCGGCAACATGGTAAAGCAGTTCAGAGAAAAAGATGAACTGATTCTGGTGATAACACCGGAAGGCACCCGGAAACGCGTGCATGAATGGAAAAAAGGGTTTTTACACATGGCACAGCAAGCAAAAGTGCCTGTTGTCCCCATAGCGTTTGACTATGCACGTAAAGCGATTGATATTGGCCCGGCACTAATGGTTAGTGACGAAATTGAGAAAGAACTACAGCGAGTGAAGTCCTATTTCGAGCATGCTCAAGGTAAGCGGGGAGAGGCGTGTTGAAGCTTTTTTTGCGCCTTTGTCTACTGCTGTTAATATTGCCGGTTTTTCATTCGGCGGTAGCGGCAGACTTCTGGCGCAGTGAATGGATGGTACCTGAATCTGCGGAAGGCAAAAAACTAATAATTCGGCCATTAGAAGCATCGGATGCTGACCGCTTCTTCCACAGTTACATGACATCGCAAAAGTGGCTGTATAACCGTCTTGGGTGGGCCTGGCCTTCGGAAAAAAGCAGTCTGGAACAAAATGAAACTATGGTGAGCTACCACCTGGAGCAAGCCAAAGAAAGAACAAGTTTTACCTACTTAGTACTTGATAAAGAAGACAAGTCCATAATTGGCGCCGTTTACATGGTACCCGTTGCCGCCAGCAGAGAAGAGAAAAGCGGTATTCCCCGCAATGCTTATAACGCTGAAATTAGCTGGTGGTTATTAGAGTCAGCGGTGAATGACAATTTGCACAATGACTTTTTTGTTTTGTTAACAAATTGGCTGGAGGCAAGCTGGCCCTGGCGGCAAGTGTTGTTCCCGGTATCGCAAAGCAACGATACAGCCTTACAGCTATTAGAAAGTAGTAACGCGCGTTCGCTCGGGCGTGACTTAGATGCAGAAGAAAAGTATTTCTCCTACGCAATATCACGCAAATAATCCCGCATTGTGCTATCATCGCGCGCAATTAACGAACGGTTAATAAGGAAAACTCATGCAGGTAATTGAAGGCGGAATTAACGCAGCTGGTAAAAAGTTTGCCATTATTGTCTCCCGGTTTAACCATTTTATGGTGGAAAGCCTATTAGACGGTGCTGTGCAGACGCTGAAACACTACGGTGAAGTAGCCGATGAAGACATCACGGTTGTGCGTGTTCCCGGTGCTTATGAAATGCCGGTAACGGCTAAGCGCCTGGCCAGCTCAGGTAAATACGATGCAATTATTGCCGTTGGTGCTGTTATTCGTGGCGGAACACCTCATTTTGAGTTTGTTGCAGGTGAATGTAATAGCGGGTTAGGCCGGGTTGCAACGGAATTTGATCTGCCAGTGGCGTTTGGTGTTATTACCACCGATACGCTGGAGCAAGCCATTGAACGCAGTGGTTCTAAAGCCGGCAATAAAGGCTCGGAAGCCGCATTAAGCGCGCTTGAAATGGTTAATGTACTGAAACAACTCTGAGACACATTAAATGAAACCCGCAGCAAGAAGAAAGGCCCGTAAGCTGGCCGTGCAAGCAATTTACTCATGGCAGTTATCGCAAAATAGCTTTAGCGATATTGAGGCGCAATTTTTAACAGAAAACGATACCAGCAAAGTCGATGTCGACTACTTTTTAGAGTTGGTTCGTGGTGTTGGCGGGCATTACCGGACACTGGACGATGCGCTGGAACCGTTTTTAGACAGACCCATTAAAGAACTCGACCCAATTGAAATGGCTGTTCTGAGACTGGCTGCCTACGAGTTGCGCGAGCGCGTCGATGTACCTTATAAAGTCGCTATTAACGAAGCAATAGAGTTGGCTAAATCTTTCGGTGCCGACGAAAGCCATCGTTTTGTTAACGGCGTTCTTGATAAAGCAGTAGATACTCTCCGCCCAACCAGGCAGTAACTTATGCCCCGCGATGAATTTTCGCTAATCAATGAATACTTTACTCATCGCTCCGCAAAACGGGGCGATGTTGCTATGGGGATTGGAGATGACGGTGCCGTTGTCCGTCCACTGCCCGAGCATGACTTGGTCATTGTTACCGATACACTGGTAGAAGGCGTGCATTTTGATAAAACCACACCGCCAAGAGCAATTGGTCATAAAAGTGTGGCTGTTAACCTAAGTGACTTAGCAGCAATGGGTGCCCAACCTTGTTGGGTGAGCCTGGCTTTAACCCTGCCAAACGTTGATGAATACTGGCTGCAGGAGTTTAGTGGCGGGTTGGATGAAATTTGCAGTTACTACGATTGTCAGTTGATTGGTGGCGATACCACCAAAGGGCCACTCACTATTACCGTAACCGCGCATGGTCAGCTGCCTTCAGGAAGCGCAATACCGCGCTTCGGGGCCAAAGCAGGAGACTGGATTTACGTTAGCGGGTCTCTGGGCGATGCAGGCTTAGGCCTAAAGGTTACTCAGGACAAAGTCAGCACAACAGGACGGCACTTACAGCAAGTGATTGAGCGGTTGCATTTTCCTACGCCCAGAGTTGCTTTGGGGCAAACGTTACGTGGCATAGCCAGCTCCTGTATTGATGTTTCTGATGGCTTACTTGCAGATTTGGGGCATTTAATGACAGAAGCAGGAACTGTCGGTCAACTCGAATTAGATAAATTACCGTTGTCTTTAGCCCTAACCGAGACATTAAAAGTGGATGAAGCATTAGCTTTGGCACTAACAGCCGGCGACGATTACGAGCTTTGCTTTACCTTGCCAGAAGAACATCGCGGACGTATGGAAACCCTGACAGCCCACCTTAAAACACGGCCGGTTTGTATTGGCCGGGTTGCTAATGGCGGACACGGCGGCATTCAGTTGCGTTATCAGGGCGAAGAATGGTCTCTGGCCGATGGTTACCACAGTTTTAATCATTTTGCGGAAAATGAGCTTTCCGGGGAAAAAGGCTAGGGACACATACTCATGTCAAAGTCATCGCTTTCATGGTTCAATCCGGTACATTGGCTGGCTCTTGGGTTTGGCTCGGGTTTAGCGCCTAAAGCTCCCGGCACCTTTGGTACTCTCGTTGGTATCCCTGTTGTTTTCTTACTGGCTCAGCTTAACTGGTGGGAGTATCTGCTCGCACTAGTGATTATGACGCTTGCGGGTATCTGGATCTGCCAGTATACGGCTAAAGCGATGGGAGAGCATGATCACCCTGCTATTGTCTGGGATGAAATAGTTGGCTACGCCATAGCCATGTTCGCGCTGCCGGTGGAACCTTTCTGGCTGATTGCCGCTTTTGTCCTATTTCGTATTTTTGATATCTGGAAACCCGGTCCAATAGGTTGGGCTGACAGAAAGCTGCACGGCGGTAACGGCATCATGATGGATGATGTCCTTGCTGGTATTTTCTCTGCTGCGCTACTGCACTTAGGCTGGTGGGCATCGGGTTTACTAAGCTAGCCAAACCCGACACTCTAACTTGGTTGTTCTAACCTTCTTTCAGAAAGCTATTCACCTGGCTTTGGATGCCTTTAGCGTCAAGTCCAATTTCCTCACGAACCTCGCTTTGAGAACCATGTTTAATGAACTCATCGGGTAAACCAATATTGAGAACCTGAGGGCGTGCTTTGTGCTTAGCCACGTATTCACTGACTGCGCTGCCTGCGCCGCCCGCTACAACGTTTTCTTCCACCGTAACGAATACTAAGTGGTCTTTCATTAATTCGTCCAGACAGCTGGTGTCCAGAGGTTTTACGAAACGCATGTCAATGACAGTGGCATTAAATGCTGACGCGGCTTCTTCGACTTCGGGCAACAGGGTGCCAAAGTTTAAGAATGCAACATCCTGTCCTTTTTTCACCGTTACCGCTTTACCAATTTCTATAGCCTTACCCTGACGTAATTCCAGCCCAACGCCTGCACCACGAGGATATCGTACGGCGGCGGGCCCTTTATGTTGGTAGCCTGTGGTTAGCATATCCAGACATTCTTGCTCATTGCTGGGCGCCATAACCAACATGTTGGGAATACAGCGCAGGTAGCTTAAATCAAAAGCGCCCTGGTGGGTTGGTCCATCGGCACCCACAATACCTGCGCGGTCTATGGCAAACAGTACATCAAGGTTTTGTATAGCCACATCATGAATAAGCTGATCGTAGCCGCGTTGCAAGAAGGTAGAGTAAATGGCAACAACAGGCTTCATTCCCGCAATGGCTAAACCTGCGGCGTAGGTCACGCTGTGTTGCTCAGCAATAGCTACGTCAAAATACTGTTTTGGGAAGCGCTGCGAAAACTCAACCATACCGGAGCCTTCACGCATTGCCGGAGTTACTGCCATTAGCGACGGGTCGCCACTTGCGGTATCACACAGCCATTGCCCAAAAATTTCAGAGTAGCTGGGAACGCCTGCCGCTTTTTTCGGCAAGCTGGATTCTGCCGGGTCAAATTTAGGAACGCCGTGATAACCAATAGGGTCTTTCTCGGCTGGTTTATAACCTTTTCCTTTTTGCGTCACTATGTGCAGTAATTGCGGACCTTTTAAATCGCGCATGTTGGATAAGGTTTCAACCAGTGCGTCGACATCGTGGCCATCGATGGGGCCTATGTAATTGAAGCCCAGCTCTTCAAAAATAGTACCTGGTGCCATCATGCCTTTCATGTGCTCTTCAGCGCGGCTGGCAAAATGACGAATATGTGGCAGAGGGCTGAGCAACTTTTTACTGCCTTCGCGTAAGGAGGTATAAAAACGACCGGATAACAGACGGGCGAAATGATGATTCAAAGCTCCGACATTTTCAGAAATGGACATATCGTTGTCGTTTAACACCACCAGCATGTCGGGTTTTATGTCACCAGCATGGTTCATTGCCTCGAACGCCATGCCTGCGGTCATGGCTCCGTCACCTATAATCGACACCACTTTTTGACGTAAATTTTGGCGTTGCGCTGCCACGGCCAGACCTAAAGCAGCAGATATCGACGTGCTTGAATGGCCCACCGATAAGACATCGTATTCGCTTTCTTCCCGCCATGGAAAAGGATGTAAACCGTCTTTCTGGCGAATGCTGTGCAATTGCTGTTTACGCCCGGTCAGTATTTTATGCGGATAAGCCTGATGGCCAACATCCCACACCAGCTTGTCTTCAGGGGTGTGGTAGATGTAGTGCAGGGCGACTGTTAACTCAACCGTACCTAAACCGGAGGCAAGGTGGCCACTGCTCTGACTGACCGATGTCAGTAAAAACTGACGAATTTCAGCGCACAAGTCAGGTAATTGCGAGCGTGACAGGCGACGCAAGTCAGCGGGTAAATTAATTTTATCGAGTAACGGATATTGTTGAGTCATTCAGTTAGTGGTCCCGCTTTAACAGCAAGTCGGAAAATTGTTCGAGTTTGTCGGTATTGTAAGGGATATCGCTTAATGACTGTAGCGCTTTATTATGTAAGTTTTGTAAGCGTCGTTGAGCGCCTTCAATACCTAACAAACGCACGTATGTGGATTTCTCAGACGCGGCATCTGAACCCTGAGGTTTCCCCAGAGCTTCAGTGTTACCTACAACATCGAGAATATCATCCTGTACTTGAAATGCCAGCCCCAAATAACGCGCAAATTGTTCGAATTTTTCTTGCCACTTTTGGGCGGCGCTGCTACCACATAAAACGCCCAAGCTGGCTGCTGCTGTTATTAGTGCGCCGGTTTTACTTAAATGCATTTGCTCCAGTGCACTTTCGGTAAGTTTTTTTGCCGTTGCCTGTAAATCAATTGCCTGACCGGCACACATGCCCCGGGCACCGCTGGCTTTTGCCAATACATGGATGAGCTGCAGTTGGCGCTCTGCCGGTATGTCCTGCATGCTGCTTTCGGTCAGTATTTCAAAGGCCAGAGTTTGCAGTGCGTCACCTGCGAGAATAGCCGTCGCTTCATCGTATGCAATATGGCAGGTAGGTTGCCCGCGACGTAAATCGTCGTCGTCCATGGCGGGTAAGTCGTCATGAATTAATGAATAAGCGTGAATTAATTCAATAGCAGCTGCTGCACGTAAGGCATCGTCTTGGTTAGCGCCGCAGATATCGGCAACAGTCATTACCAGATAGGGGCGAATACGCTTCCCACCTAATAAAACACCATGCTGCATTGCCTGACTCAAACGTTTATTTAACGTCAGGGGGTCGAGCTTCTGCTGTAAAAATGTGTCGACTTGCTTTCTTGTATCTGCTGTTAACGAATTAATCGTCACATCAGTTCTCCATCACTTTCATCATTGCCTGATTGCTGCTGCTCGGCTAACAGGGTTGTGACTTTTTGTTCAGCCTGTTGCAATTGTTGCTGGCTGGAGCGTGACAGCGCAATGGCCTGCTCAAACTTTTTCAGCGACTGTTCTAAGGGTAAATCGCCTTGCTCCAGTTCATTAACCAGTTGCTCTAACTGTTCAAGAGCCTGTTCAAAGGATTGCTGCTTCTGTTCGTCTGCCATAGCTGAGTCTGCCTTAAAGTCTGTTTTGAGCCACATTGCTACAAGAATGAAAGTTAATTATCCGATAAAGAATCCCGAATGTCAGCCGATGATCTCATTATTCCTGTGTGAGATGATCAGATGTCGCTTGTCAGAGCGGCGCTATTGTTTAAGAATGAGCACAGCAGCATAAGCGAAAACGCAAATCGGGGAGGAAAGCTGAGTGGATATAGCAACGCTCATAGGAATTATCGGCGCCATCGGCTTTGTTGTGGTCGCCATGATTCTGGGTGGGGATATAAGTCTTTTTATTGATGCGCGTTCGTTTTTTATCGTATTCGGTGGCTCATTATTTATAACCTTAGCTAATTTCTCGTTAAGCCAGTTTTTGGGAACGGGGAAAGTCGTCGTTAAGGCCTTTTTCTTTAAAATTGAACACCCACAAGAGCTTATCGACACTGCCGTTGAAATGGGCGACTCTGCTCGGAAAGGTGGTTTTCTGGCATTGGAAGAAGCGGAAATTCCAAATAAGTTTTTCCGTAAAGGTGTCGACATGCTCGTTGATGGTCATGACGCCGAAGTGGTTCGCCAAACCTTGTCAAAAGACATAAAAATGAGTTTTGCTCGTCACGAGGAAGGTGCCCGCGTATTTAAAATACTCAGTGATGTCGCCCCGGCAATGGGTATGATAGGCACCTTGATTGGTTTGGTCGCTATGCTTTCCAATATGGACGACCCTAAAGCTATAGGTCCGGCTATGGCTGTTGCCTTGTTAACCACGCTTTATGGTGCGTTTCTGGCTAACGTTATTGCTATTCCTATTGCCAATAAACTGCTGCTGCGCGCAGAACAGGAAAAACTGAACCAACAATTAATACTGGATGCAATTTTAGGTATTCAGGATGGTCAAAACCCTCGTGTCATTGAAGGTATTTTGCGTAACTACCTGGCGGAATCTAAGCGCATTGGTAGTGAGGATGAGGACGAGTAGTCATGGCCTCAGAGAAAGTCAGAGACGAAGAAGAAGAAGAGTGCAACTGCCCGCCTGCGGGCTTGCCGATGTGGATGGCAACCTTTGCCGATCTCATGACTTTGCTCATGTGTTTCTTCGTGCTCTTGCTGGCTTTCTCCGAAATGGATGTATTAAAGTTTAAACAAATTGCCGGCTCTATGAAGTATGCCTTAGGTGTACAGAACAAAATTGAAGTGAAAGACATTCCTAAAGGTACCAGTGTCATTGCACAGGAATTCCGACCCGGCCGTCCGGAGCCGACGCCTATTGAAACCATTCAGCAGCAAACCGTTGAAATGACCCAGCAAATGCTGGAGTTCCAGGAAGGCGAGTCTGATTTTGCCGGGGGGCAACAAACCGAACGTGGTGGTCAGGAAGCTGACAGCGCAGAAGATCAAAAAGAAGCGGAATCTGAAAACACCGAAGCCATGACCCAGGTGTCTAAAGAGCTTATGCGCCGTATTGAACAGCAGCTAGAGAATGAAATTAAAGCTGGCACAATTGAGCTTGAGCAGCACGGTCAGCAAATTATTATTCGCATACGTGAACAAGGCTCATTCCCAGAGGGCTCTGCATTTTTGCAGCCGCAGTTCAGGCCTATAATTCAGCAGGTAGCAGGGGCGCTGAAAGATATTCCTGGTGAGGTGACCATTTCCGGGCACAGTGATAATGAACGCCTGGTTTCAGAAATCTATTCGTCGCGCTGGGATCTTTCCAGTAAACGCGCGGTTGCTGTTGCTGAAGAAATGTTAAAAGTTGAAGACTTCAGCGAAGATCGTTTGGTTGTCATGGGCTTCTCAGATACTAAACCATTAGTACCAAACAATTCCGAAGAAAACCGTAAGCGCAATCGCCGGGTTGAAATCTCTGTCATGCAAGGTAAAGCGGCAGAATCTGATCCAGTTGACGTTATTGACTGAGTGCTGGTTTCTGCCGGGCAGGACACGTATAATTGCCCACTTTCCTAAAGACTTGACGATTTTGCTATGAAGTTTGTTGTTCGCCTGCACGCTGAAATTACCATTAAAAGCCGCTCTGTACGTAAGCGTTACGGTAAAATACTCACCAATAACTTGCGTAAAATTCTGGCTCCAATAGATGATTCGGTTTACGCAAAGTGGCTGTGGGACCGAATTGAGGTTTCAGCAGATGGCGATGATTCTGATGTACGTAATCAAATCAAAGAAGTCTTAAAGAATACGCCGGGTATTTCCTGGTTTGCAGAGGTTATCGAGCAGCCATTAACAGACTTTGATGCCATTGCGGAATTAGTTGGCGAACACTGGCTACAGCGCCTGCCGGGTAAAACCTTTGCTATGCGTGTTAAGCGTAAGGGGCATCACGAATTTAACTCGCAGCAACTGGAGCGATACATTGGCGGCTATTTGCTGCAGCGCGTTCCTGATGCGTCCGTTAACCTTTCTAAACCCGACCTTGAAATTGCACTGCAAATTACGAATAAGGTTGTGCACTTGGTTGGAGAGCGTATTAGCGGTTTAGGTGGCTTTCCAATTCCTACTCAGGAAACTGTATTGTCTTTGCTTAGCGGCGGTTTTGACTCAGGCGTTGCAACCTATGAGTTTATCCGGCGTGGTGCACGAACGCACTTTTGCTTTTTTAATTTAGGCGGGGATGCCCATGAAGTGGCCGTACGTCAAATAGCCTATTATCTCTGGAAGCGTTACAGCTCTTCGCATCCCATTAAGTTTATCAGTGTCGATTTTGCGCCCATTGTTGATGACATTCTGACCAATGTGGAAAACGGGCAAATGGGCGTGGTATTGAAGCGTCAAATGCTTCGCGCTGCCGATAAAGTTGCACGTTATGTTAAAGCACAGGCATTGGTCACCGGCGAAGCTATGGGGCAAGTTTCCAGTCAAACTCTGGCTAATTTGCGGGTTATTGACCAGGCAACGGATGCTTTAGTTTTACGGCCTCTGATTACTAAAGACAAACAAGAAATTGTTGATGAAGCGAAGCGTATTGGCACCGAACCTTTGGCAAAATCGATTCCGGAATACTGTGGGGTTATTTCAAATAAGCCAACGGTTAAAGCTATTCCTGCGGTTATCGAAGCCGAAGAAGCAAAGCTTAATAAAGATTTACTCGATCAAGTGGTGCAGGCCGCAAACGTACTCAGCATGCAGGATATAGCAACTGAAACTGATAAAGAACTGGAGCTGCCAGATACAACCACGGAACTCAAAAGTCATACCACCATCATAGATATTCGAAATGATGAAGAAATTGAAGCGGCGCCTTTGTCGGTAGATGCAGAGATTATTGAGATACCATTTTTTAAATTAGCCACTCAATTTGCTGAATTGGACCAAAGTCGTGAATACCTGTTGTATTGTGATCAGGGCATTATGAGTCGGATGCAAGCTTTGTTATTGCACGAAAATGGCTATAGCAACGTATCGGTTTATAAGCCTTAATTTAATAGAGAAGTAAATTATGCTGGCAAGAGTTCTGTTTTTTGTTCTGCTGTCGATAACCACCTTTTTATTTTTGTGGCAGTTTCCGAGTACCGGAGCTCAGAGTATTCCTTATATGGATAAGCTGGTCCATTTTGTGATCTTCTTCGTTCTGGCTTTGACGTTCCACCGGGCCTTTGCGTTGTCTGCTAAATTATCGCTCTTGTTTTTAGCTTGCTATGGTTTAATGATTGAAGTAGCTCAGGCTTATGCGCCGGGGCGTGGTGCAGATGTTTATGACTGGTTAGCGGATGCCAGCGGTGTTATCGCTTACTTTGTCTGGCATCACTTGAGAGAAAAGTACCTAAGAAAAAAGTCGCGTTAACGCGACTTTTTCTTTTTATCCTTTTTCTTCTTATCTTTCTTCTTAGAGCGGGCCTTTTCTGTCGACGGGAACTTATACTGAGGCTTCAAGCCTTGAATGGTTCTTCTGTCGAGCTTAGCGTCTAAGTAACGTTCAATACGCCCCAGTAATAAAGCATCGTGCGCTTCCACTAAAGAAATCGCTATGCCTTTTTGCCCACCGCGAGCGGTGCGGCCAATTCTGTGCAGATAAACGTCCGCTTGTTTTGGTAAGTCGTAGTTAACCACCACGGTAATATCATCAACGTCCAGGCCCCTTGCGGCTATATCGGTAGCTACTAGCGTGATATCTGTGGTCTGTTTTAACTCGTTCATGATGCGCTGGCGATCACTTTGCGGCATGTCGCCCCGCAAGGTGACAATTTTGCGCCCGGTACCAAACTGACTGCGTAAAAAGTTGGCTATGAGCTCTACCCGCTCACGTGTTCTGACGAAGACAAACTGCCGCCCCGGGTGTTCTTTCAGCGTGCTCATTAAAAGCTGACGCTTATGCTCATCGGTATCCGCTAAGTGCACCCACTGAACAATTTTACCGCGTTCACGCTTTGGTGGCTGAACGTCAATGTATTCAGGTTCAGTCAGCAGCTCACGCGAGAACTTAATAACACCAGAGCTATTCAGTGTTGCAGACAGCAGTAATGACTGCTGGCGGTGGCGTGCCTGCAGTGCCATTTCTTTTACTGTGGCAGCAAAGCCCATGTCCAGCATGCGGTCGGCTTCATCGATAATTAGCCATTCTATGCCTTCCAGGTTGTACTGCTCAGCTTCGAGCAAATCCATCAGGCGACCGGGTGTGGCGACCAGAATGTCGTGCGTTTTTTCCAGCAGAGACAGTTGTGAGCCGTAATTAATACCGCCGGTTACCACAACGGACGACAGCCCCGTCTTGCTTTCAAACTGTTGGGCTTGCTGATGAATCTGCTCGGCAAGCTCGCGAGTTGGAGCAAGAACCAGAATGCGGGCAGGACCTGGCTGTTGACGTGGGAAGTCCAGCAAATGTTGCAGGGCCGGTAACAGGAAGGCTAAGGTTTTGCCGGTTCCTGTCGGGGCACTAACAAGCAAGTCCCTGCCATCGAGGGCTGCAGGAATGCTCTGTTGCTGTACTTTTGCCGGTTTGTTCAGTTGTGCGTCCCGAAGGACCGCAATTAAGCGGTCATCAAGATCAAACTCTTCCCAGTCTGGGGTCATATTATTTTCCTTGAGATCATTTTGTCCGCGATTAACGCAGCAGCAATAAAGCAGAGTTAGTTGTTTGTAACAAACTGGTTGTGGTACTGCCAACTAAAAACTGACGAATACGCGAATGACCGTATGCACCCATCACCAGTAGATCAATATTATGCTCTTTTTGATAAGCATGCAGAGCAGGCTCAACTTCTCCGGAGCGTATTTCAAACTGCACGTTATGACTCAGCTCACTCAGATGGTTTGCTGCCGCTTCAATAGAGGCGTAGCTGTCATTCGTGTCAGCACCCACCATAACCAGGTGCAGTGGTAATCCGCGGAAAATAGGGCTTTCGGCTAACAAACGAATGCCTTTTCGAGAGGAGTCGCTGCCATCAAATGCCAACATGACACTTTTCGGCTCAGTGAACTCTTCCGGAGCAACCAGTATTGGTCGGTGCATGGTTCGCACAACAGTTTCAAGCTGACTACCCACGCGGTTGGTGCGAGAGGTGTCTTCGCCATGAAGGCCCATAACCAGTAGCCGCATAGAGTCTTCAATTTCTAAAAGAGACTCGGCTAAGTCACCATGACGTTGTCGCAGATTGACCTGTTCGACACCGTCCTGAAGCGCTCGCTCTTTTGCGCTCTCCAGCATGTGGTGACCCTGCTCGAGAGCGAGTTTACTGCGCTGTTGGTCCAGTTCTGCAAGTTGCTCCAGCAGAGCTTCACGGCTGCCTAAACCTATGTTGCCGGTCATATCCGGTTCGGTAGGGTAACGGGCTTCGTCCAGAACATGAAAGAGGGTCAGAGGCGTATCCAGACGCAAAGCTGCCCAGCTGGCATAATCGCAAACAGATTGCGTTGACGCAGAACCATCAATACAAGCAACAACGTGTTTCATCATTAAATCCTTTTCCATTAGTGACCGCCCATCAGCTTGTCAACGGCATCAGGCTTGTCGTGTACGCCAAAACGGTCAACGATAGTCGCACTGGCTTCGTTCAGCCCTATCACTTCAACTTCGGCACCTTCACGGCGAAATTTGACCACAGCCCGATCAAGCGCATCAACGGCGGTAATATCCCAGAAGTGAGCATGACTCAGGTCAATGACAATCTGCTCAACCCCTTCCTTAAAGTCAAATGCCGCAAGAAACTTTTCAGATGAACTGAAAAATACCTGTCCAATGACACGGTAGGTACGCTTATTGCCGTCCGCATCGATATCTGACTTAACGTAAAGATAATGACCAATTTTGTTCGCAAAGAACATAGCCGCCAGAAGCACACCAACCAGAACGCCATAAGCCAGGTTGTGTGTTGCGACAACGACGGCAACCGTGGTTACCATGACAATATTGGTGGACAGTGGATGTTTCTTTAAGTTCTTAATGGAGCTCCAGCTAAAGGTACCAATAGAGACCATTATCATTACGGCAACTAGTGCGGCCATTGGAATTTGCACAAGCAGTTTGTCGAGAACTAACACCATCACTAATAAAAACAGACCGGCGACGAGTGTCGATAAGCGCGTACGACCACCAGACTTCACGTTAATAATCGACTGACCAATCATGGCACAACCCGCCATACCGCCGAGTAAACCAGAGCCAATGTTCGCAATACCCTGACCTTTACATTCGCGGTTTTTATCGCTGGATGTATCGGTTAAGTCGTCAACAATGGTTGCTGTCATTAGTGACTCAAGAATACCAACAACCGCAAGTGCCGCAGAGTAAGGGAAAATTATCGCTAAGGTTTCAAAGGTTAACGGAACATCAGGCCATAGGAAAATAGGCAGAGTGTCCGGCAGTTCGCCCATATCGCCAACGGTGCGAATATCCAAGCCTAAGAATACGGCGACAATAGTTAATGAAACGATGCAAACCAATGGAGAAGGTAGAATTTTTCCTATTACCGGAACGTAAGGGAAACCGTAAATAATGGCGAGACCTGCCGCGGTCATTGCATAGACGTGCCAGGTGACATTGGTCAGCTCTGGCAATTGTGCCATAAAAATCAGAATGGCCAGCGCGTTAACGAAACCTGTGACTACCGAGCGCGACACAAAGCGCATCAGCTCCCCAAGTTTGAGGTAGCCTGCAATTATTTGCAGTACGCCGGTCAATAGGGTGGCGGCCAGCAGGTACTGAAGCCCGTGGTCTTTGACCAAGGTGACCATTAGCAGGGCCATAGCGCCGGTTGCGGCAGATATCATGCCCGGGCGACCACCCGTAAAAGCGATAACAACGGCAATACAGAAAGAGGCGTACAAGCCTATTTTCGGATCAACACCGGCGATAATAGAGAATGCGATAGCTTCAGGAATTAGCGCTAGAGCAACGACAATACCTGAGAGCAAATCACCACGTATATTAGAAAACCAGTTCTGCTGGATAGACTTCAACATAGTTAAATGACACCAAATTTTAATAGCAAACATAAAGCGGCCGGAATGGCCAGAAAAGCAGTGAACAGCCTACTGCGCACCTGTGACAGGAAAGTGACGGCTAGGGTGGCGTAATACGCGTCAGCACGTAGGTGGCTCCTTCTGGTTTGAGGCTGGTCAAAAAAAGAGCGCGAATTTTAGCATAAAATGTGCCAACTACAAGTGATTTCCACATCGGTGTAGCCTGATGTTTACGTCAGCTCAGACATAGCACCTGACATAAATGTCAGGCTAAGAACTGTCAGGCGCGATGCTTTGTCGCTCGGGTAAAAAGCTTATCGCTATGGTAGAGCTTAGTAAAAACAGCGTTGATATTATTAGACAAGCAATAAGCCCCCATTGTTGATACACCCAGCCGGACAAGACGGTGCCCAGTAAACGGCCTGCGGCATTAGCCATGTAGTAAAAACCAACGTCCAAAGACACACCGTCGGCCCGTGAATAAGAAACAATTAGATAGCTGTGCAGCGATGAGTTAATGGCGAAGAGTATGCCGAACAGTCCTAAACCAATCATAATACTCAGAGCCACCGGCAAGCTTTGCCATAACGCCATGGTCAGCGCTAGCGGACTGAGCATCAGTAAAGCATTCCAGGCAATGGCCTGGGTTTTCAGAACGTCACTGCGACTTCGGGTAAATTTAGGCGCAATACTCTGCACAAAGCCGTAGCCAATAACCCATAACGCCAAAAAGCTGCCGACCTGCCAGTGATTCCAGTTAAGCTGACTGGCAAGGAATACCGGCAATGCGACCACAAACCAGACATCGCGCGCACCGAATAGCAGAAATCGTGCGGCCGATAAAATATTAATAGGCCGGCTTTTGGACAAAATATCTTTAAACTTCGGTTTGAATTTGGCCTTGCCGGACTCTTTTTTCAGGAACATCAGGCTGCCTGTCCAGACGACAGCAAGCATGACCGCCATAGCCAGCACCGCTCCCTGAAAGCCAATTAAGGTTAAAAGGAAGCCACCGAGGAAAAAGCCAACGCCTTTTAAGGTATTTTTTGAGCCAGTGAGTATGGCGACCCACTTATACAGTTGGCCCTGCTTATCATCCGGCACTAACAGCTTAATGGTGCTTTTGGCGCTCATTTTATTGAGATCTTTCGCAATACCCGAGAGCGCCTGAGCCACCATCACCCAAACAACGGTTAGCATGGAGGCGGGTACTAACAGCATGGCAAGTGCCACAATTTGTATACCCAGCCCAATGTTCATAGTGCGATTGAGCCCCCAACGAGCCCCCAGCCAACCACCAAACAGGTTAGTGACTATGCCGAAAAACTCGTAGAACAGGAACAACATGGCGACTTCCAGCGCACTGTAACCCAACTGGTGGAAATGCAGCACTACCAGCATGCGCAGCGCGCCGTCAGTCAGGGTAAAAGCCCAGTAGTTACCCGTAACAATTAAGTACTGGCGTATTGCCGGCGATAGCTGACTCAGCATTAGCCGACCTTTTCGACCAACTCAACCGCGCGGTTGGCATAACCCCATTCGTTGTCGTACCAGGCGTAAATTTTTACGTGCGTGCCGTTAATGACTTTAGTCGACAGGGCATCCACAATGCTTGAGCGCGGGTCAGTTTTGTAATCTATTGACACTAACGGGCGTTCTTCGTAACCCAGAATGCCTTTGAGCTGGCCTTCTGCGGCTTCTTTCATCCAGCCATTAATTTCTTCAACAGAAGTGGGTTTTTCCACTTCGAATACACAGTCGGTTAGGGACGCATTGGCAAGGGGTACGCGTACCGCGTGTCCGTCAATTTTGTCTTTTAGTTCCGGGAAAATCTCCACAATAGCCGTTGCTGAGCCGGTGGATGTCGGAATTAAGCTCATGCCACAGGCACGGGCGCGACGTAAGTCTTTGTGCGGCGCGTCAAGAATGGTCTGCGTGTTGGTTAAATCGTGAATGGTGGTAATAGACGCATGCTTAATACCTATTTTGTCCTGCAGTACTTTAACCACAGGTGCCAGGCAGTTGGTGGTACAGGAAGCAGCTGTGACTATTTGATGCTTTTTCGGGTCATAAAGATGATCATTAACGCCCATGACAATATTCAAAGCGCCGGGCTCTTTAACCGGAGCTGATACCACAACTCGTTTAACGCCCTGTGACAGGTAGTCGTTCAGAACCTTCACGGTTTTCATCTTGCCTGAGGCTTCCAGAACCACATCACAACCACTCCAGTCGTTGTCAGCAATGGTTTTGTGTTGCGTGAAAGCAATGCGTTCCCCGCCAATTTGAATAGCATTGTCCAGACCTTCGGCTTCATAACCCCAGCGACCATGGACCGAGTCGAAATTCAGCAAATGCGCAAAAGTTGCGGCATCAGCCCCCGGGTCATTCACCTGAACAACCTCCAGCTCAGGGTTTTCCCTCGCCACACGTAAAGCCAGGCGACCAATACGGCCCAAACCGTTAATTCCAACTTTAATTGTCATAATTCACTCCTAAACCAATGCTTCGTTTTGTTCGCAAACCACACCAGTGACAACATAACCGGTACTTCAACTAACACACCCACAACGGTGGCCAATGCCGCGCCGGACTGCAGGCCAAATAGACTGATAGCCACGGCTACTGCTAATTCGAAAAAGTTAGATGTGCCAATTAAGCAAGCCGGAGCCGCAATTCTATAAGGCAGCTTAATCAGTAGCGCGATAATAAACGTAATAGCAAAAATGCCGTAGGTCTGAATCAGCAACGGGGTTGCTATCATGGCAATGTCCAGTGGACGCGTCAGTAGCACCTCGGCCTGAAAGCCGAATAGCAGCACCACGGTGAGCAGTAAGCCGACAATAGACCAGGGCTTCAGGCGTGCATCAAAGGCTTGCAGTGCTGACTCGACATTTTGCTGCCGGGATGCTGCTTTGCTCTTTAGCCGCTGGCGCGTTAATAGCCCGGCAATAAGCGGCGCTACTACGTATAGGCCAACACTTAACAGCAAGGTTTGCCAGGGCACAATAATATCGGTAATACCCAGTAGTAGGGCGGCAATGGGGGCGAACGCGAAGATCATAATGACGTCGTTAACCGACACTTGTACCAGCGTATAGCTGGCATCGCCTTTGGTCAACTGGCTCCAGATAAACACCATAGCTGTGCACGGAGCAACACCGAGCAAAATGACCCCAGCCAGGTATTCATTGGCTGTCTCGGGCTGAATAAAGTCAGCAAATATACCTTTGAAAAACAGCCAGCCAACCAGCGCCATAGTAAAGGGTTTTACCAGCCAGTTAATAACCACGGTAAGAATAAGCCCTTTGGGCTCTTTTGCGATTTGTGTAATGGACTCGAAGTTTACCTGAACCATAACCGGGTAAATCATCAGCCATATCAACACCGCGATAATCAGGTTCACCTGCGCAAATTCAATGCCTGACAATACTTCGAAAATTGACGGGAATACATTGCCCAGTAAGGTTCCTGCAATAATCGCCAACGCTACCCAAACTGATAAAAATCGTTCAAACACACCCATTATCGACATCCTGGACCTGTTGAGGAATAAGCGACGCGTGATAAGCCGCCGTGGTTTTAATCATAGCCGCCATCCAGTCCTGTAGGGCGGGATTAATTCGATAGTACACCCAGCGCTGATCTTTGCGGTCAGCCAGCAAGCCGTATTCGCGTAACTGTGCTAAATGGCGCGACACTTTTGGCTGCGACATACCAGTCGCGTCCACGAATTGGCAAACACATAGCTCAGCGAAGCAAGTGACAACCTGCCCTATAGCCCCAGCACGTCTTTGCCTTGTTTGAAGGTTACGTCAACCGGGATGCCGGCGTCGGCTAGCTTGTCGAGGTCGGCTTTTAGCTGTGGGCTGACAACGCCTAAAGTTGCTACCAGCTCAGCGACGCCGTTGTAGTCACCGTCGCCTTGCAGCGTTAGAATTTTTTCTGAAAGGCTGTTCATAGCGGCACGCATTTTGTCCATATCAATGGCGTACTGGCCTTTTTCATTGCGCTTAAAGGCACCTTCATCGGCAAAGTAGTTGAAACGAATCATATTGGCTTTGCCGTGAGCACTGGACGCCCCAAAGCGCACCGAACGGAAAATGCTCGCCATAAAGGTAGTGTAATAATCTTCCAGCTCGCCTTCGGCTAAAACGCCTTGTTCAAACAACTGGGTGACCATGTAAAGCCCCAGAATATCGGCTTTACCTTCTTCCAGCGCAGAAGCATGCTCTTTCAGGGCTGAGCGAACCGTACCCTTACCGTTCAGAGTGTTTTTAATACCCAGACCGTGTGCTACTTCGTGGAACATGGTATTGGCAAAGAAGGCATTAAACGTAATGTTCTCGCGCTGCTCCGGAACAATTAACAGCTCGGCAATAGGCACCAGAATTTTATCGAACTTAGCCTGCATGGCGTTTTTCAGCTGTAAGCGGCGAGTGCCTTTTTCCAGCTGAACTTCTTCGTCGTTAGGGAGGTTTATGGCAATGGTCTTACTGCCAGCATTCGAATGACCAGCGTAATACACCGCATCGTAAGCGTTTAACTGCGCATTGGCGCCGGGCATTTCTGCTTTATAGGCTGGCTCAACGGGTAAGCCTTCCTGTAGCTGCGGTAAGTATTCGGCGTATTTGGCTAAGCGCTGACTCCAGGCTTTGTCTTTAATCAATACATAAGACTCAAACGCGGTTTTGTAACCGTACAGGTGGTCTTCGTAGTTTTCGATAGGGCCAATAACCACATCAACATCGTTATCGGTCATTTCCATCCAGGCCATATCTGACGGCTGGTATTCATTACTTAAAAAAGCCTCGGCGCGCAGGCGCAAATATTTGGCGAACGCCTTACTTTCTGCCAGGTCTGCGGCTTCAAGGAGTAAGTCCGAGGCTCTGGTCAGTGAGTTCTTAAAGGCTTCTGAATAGGGAACGGTAATTAATTCACCTTGCTCATCACGGCGCAACAACGTGTACAAACTGTCTTTGTCAGCAAGGTCTGCATTTTCAAATTCAGTTTTGCTCATATCAGCCGGGTAAAAATTCGCACCTTCAGGTTTTTCTTCAAAACCGGTCAAGAAAGGTTTGTTGTTATTGAGACGATCCCAGGGACCGTAGTTAATGGCGGTAAATTCACGCACGTCACCGTCAACGCGGCTTAAAAGGCTCTCTTTATTTCCCGGAAAAGCTTGCTGCCAGAATAGGTTATCCATAATTTCCGACGCATCTATGAGTAAACCGACCATCTTTTTCTGGTCGTCTGACAAGTGCGATAAGTCGGTCTTCAGTTGATAAGGTGTATAAATATAAAGCCGTTGTTCAGCTTCAGCAACTAATTCGTAATTCTCAATTGATTTTTTATTGGTTGGCTCAGGCTCGCTGCAGCCCATTAAAATCAGCGCCAGTGGGGCTAAACTAAACAGTGTTTTTTTCATAATATGACTTTTGTATAAATTGTGTTGTTGGCAAGTTCTGTTAATCTACTTCCAAGCTTTTTCAGAAGCAAGAAAACCATAATAATAAGGACTTAAAATGTCATCGCAAAATGCGTTATATCTGCTAATTGACGAGCGACTTAAGCGCGATGAGCTCAAGCTTCCGGGCTTACCTGAAACAGCAGAGCAAGTGCGTAACGCAACCATGGATCCTGATTGTAACCTGCATGATCTGAGTCATATTATCCAGCAAGATACCGTCTTGAGTGCCCGTCTGATTCGTCTGGCAAACAGTGCTTATCTGGGCGGAAGAAATAAGGCTGAGAGCTTAATGCAGGCGTTGACTCGTATTGGTATGCGGCGTATTCGTACTCTGGCACTGGCAATGGCGATGGAGCAGGTGTTCAAACCCGATAATGACATCGTAAAAATGTTTTCTGAGCAGTTTATTAACGAAAGTCGCGAGATTGCTGCGGCCTCGGTCGTTATCACTCAGGATCTTCAACGGCGGGGAATCGGTCACCGGTTACATCAGGATGTGTCTTTGTTAGCCGGCATGATTTCACGCATTGGTGTTGCCCCAATTTTGCGTATGGCCAACGAGTTTGAAGACAGTTTCGCGAATCCGTCGTTTATTAACGAATGTATTACTCAGTTCAGTTCTGCATTAGGCAGTAATATTCTGCGTTATTGGCAGTTCACACCTAACTTGGTGCAGGTGCCGTTGCATTTTTACAAAGGCCGGATGGAATTAGACGATGCGATAACGGTGAACTACTGCGATATTGTGCATTTGGCCAGTTTATTGACCGGTAATGCCAAACCCAATAAAAACAGTGTGACTGTTGTTGAGTATCAAATGCGAGGGGTTATTAAAACGGATGATTTCTGGCAGCAGGAATCTGTTCAGGAATCCTACCGCCAAATGCTGGAGTTACTGTCTTAACCAAAGGCTCGTTTTAAATCATCAAATAGAAGTCCGACTTCTGCGCTCACTAAGGCGAAGTCGGCATCAATTTTCTCTTCCGGGCTTGGGTCCACTAAATCATCTTTGGCGTCAAGCAGACGGTCAGTGGGCTTAACTCGTTTAAGGGCCATGTCAGACTCGATAATAAACTCTAAGTTTTCCTGCCAAACCAAACCTAAGCGAGTCACCTGTTTACCGCCGGCTAAGTGCGCCTGAATGTCTTCGCGGGTTAAGTCTTCCTGTTTACAACGAATGATGCCGCCATCGGCCTGAGGTGAACGTAGCTCGGCTTCGTCACCAAACTCAAATGGTTGTGGTAAGTCTGTACTTTGCAGCCAGTGAGTCAGGTAGGTTTCAACGGCATCGCCAGGGCTTACCGGGCGCACAGGTAAAGAGCCTACAGAAGAGCGCAGTAACCCTAAAAAGTCTTCGGCTTTGTTGGCTGCAGATTCGTCAATCGCAATAATTTGGCGGTCGAGGTCAATGTAACCCCAGCTTTGACGAAAACGGCTAAACGCTTGTGGCAAAAGTTGGTGAATTAAATCTTCTTTTAAATTTTGTTTTTCTTTACGTGGTACCGAACGGCCTTCCACTTCGCTAATCTGGCGAACTTTTTCATCCAGCTGAGCGTTGACTACTGTGCTTGGCAGCACTTTTTCTTCACGTTTTGCACAAAGCAGCCAGCAATTACCCAGGCTGTGGGTCAGTACTTCGTTGTCCGCTCCAAAAGGAGAAGTCCAGCCGAATGAGCTCTGATCGGAGCGCGAACAGGGATGAAAGCTGTGTTCCGCTAGCTGTTCAGAGAAGTCATCGGGTAATGAAAAGGTTTCGCTGAATTGGTAAAACCGAAGATTTTTAAACCACATAGATAAGCTGTTCCTGTCGCAACATAGTAAAGAGAGATAACAGCGGATTGTATCCCGTTAAGGGAAGTCTGTCAGTTTAAAACCTGTACAGGAAACGAAAAGAAATAGCTTAAACCGTCACCAGGTTCGCTCTCGGCTCTGATTTCGCCGGACAGAGTCTGGGTGACCAGGTTTCTGACAATATGCGTACCCAGTCCGCTGCCACCCTGGTCCCGTTTGGTGGTGAAGAAAGGGTCAAACAGACGGCTGAGCTGTTCCTGCGATAAGCCGTTGCCGGTATCTGAATAGCGCACCTGGAGTGTTTCACCATCGAGCTTAATAGAAATGGTCATAACGCCGTTATTGATACCGTCGAAGGCGTGGCGTAATGAGTTGAGGATCAGGTTAGTAAATATCTGCGATAAGGCACCGGCCGGACAACGTATAAAAATATCACCGGCGCACTCAAGCTGTACCTGATGGTTAGTTTTTTTCAAATGAGGCTGCAGTGACTGAACCAGGTCTTCGATATAACTTTTTAGATTAATATCGCGGATGGCGTCAGAGGCCTGATCAACGGCCACCTGTTTGAAGCTACTGATAAGGTCAGATGCGCGTTGTAGATTATTGTCCAGTAAATTAAGGCTTTCACGGCCTTCTTCAATAAATTTTTTCAATTGTGCCTGAGTCAGCTCTTTATTGAGCAACGACTGGTCCAGGGTATCCAGTTTTTCTCGCAAGTAAGAGGATGCTGTAACACTAATACCAATGGGCGTGTTCACGTCGTGTGTGATACCCGCAACCAGACCGCCCAGAGACGCCATTTTTTCTGACTCAATTAATTGCTGCTGTGTTTCCCGTAAATGATTCAGGGACGATTCTAAGCGTTGGTTTGATTGGCGCAAAGTATTCTCAATGGCACGGCGCTGACCAACTTCCCGTTCCAGTTTTTCCTGACGCATTTCCAGTTCGTTTTTCCGTTGCTCCAGGTCCAGCATAACCTGACTTAAACGCGATGTTTTGCGTGCCACTTCCTGCTCGAGTATGGCGTTTTGTTCATCCAGCTGGCGGTTGGCTGCTTTGAGCTTCTTTTGGGTCCGGTCCAGGTCTGCCTGGTACTCTTCGATATTGTCGAGTAACTGGTTGTAGGCCTGCTCAACTAATACCAGCTCATTGTTGTGCTGGTCGTTCAGGCGAATTCTTGAACGTTCCAGATTATCCAGCCGGAACCCTTTAATTTGTTGAGTTAAGTCACTTAGCGGGCGGCTTAACATACGGTTAAAGGCAATGGTAAAAAGTACAATAAGGAAGGTACTTTTAATAATGGCATTACCGATAATAAAGCCAAGGCTGACTTTTATGCGGTCAATGGCAATATCGCGTGTTGAAAACAGACTGACGTCGCCGACTTTTGTGGAGTGACCAGAAAACTCGAAGATTAATGAATCGTAGTAACCGAAAATGCCTTCGCGTTCCGGAAGTAACATACCCTCGCTATTATCGTCCGGCAAATCACTCATTTCTGTGGTTTCACCCAGCTGTACCAGGATATTTCCGGCGTCGTCGCGGATAAGTACCCCGGCTATGGCGGGAATGCTGATAAGTCCGTCGGCGATGGTATCAATTTGGTTGCTATTGAACTCCCACAACGAGCGCGTGAGTGAGCCGTTGAAGGTACTTTGTTGGTTCTGAAGTTCAGCAATTAATACACGCTTGGTATCGAAGTACTCGGCCCCTATCTGCACCGCAGTTACTATCAGTGTCAGCACGAAGTAAACGGATAATACCCGGGTAAGCAGCGAGGAAGAAATGCTTTTGATTGCCATAGACAGATGTCAACGAATTGAACAGATAGGGATAAACTAATTCATTGGCCAGAATAACGCAATAAAGCAATCCGCTCATCCTAAATAAAGGCACTGACATAAAAATGACATTTTTCGGTCATTAAGCTGTCACGAAAAGTCACTAAAGTCGCCACAAATTAATTCACAAAGGTCATAATTTATGAAGTTAATTACTTCTGCTGGCGTTTTAGTTGCCGTTGCCTTAGCTGTTGCTCCTGCTTATTCACAGCAAGATAAACTCGAGCCTGTGGTTGAGGGAGCCTCATCCATCAACGAGTCAGCCCGTAAGTCTCAGCTTACCATCGACCAAATCTCCGATGATATGCAGGAACGGCTGCAACAGTATAAACGCATCATGAAAGAAATTGATGGCTTAAAAGTTTATACCACCCAAGTTGAGCAGCAAATCAGCAGCCAGGAAAGTGAAAAGCAGGACATCAATAATTCTATTGATCAGGTCAGCTATGTCGAGCGTCAAATTACTCCTCTGATGTTGCGAATGATTGACTCCCTTGAGTCTTTTGTCGAATTAGATGTGCCATTTTTGCAAACCGAGCGCAGTGAGCGTTTACAACATCTGAACGACCTAATGGAACGCGCGAATGTTGATGTTTCGGAGAAGTTCCGCCGAGTCATGGAGGCTTACCAGATAGAAGCCGATTATGGCCGCAATATTGAAGCCTATACCGCGGAACATGAAATTAACGGTCAGCAGCAAGATGTTACCTACCTCCGAATTGGTCGCGTGGCATTGATTTATAAAACGCGTGACGGCCAGCATTTAGGTATTTGGGACCAGGAGCAGCGCAGTTGGCAAGAACTGGACAGTAAACACCTACCTGCCGTAGATGAGGCGATTCGCATAGCCAGAAAGCAGTTAGCACCTGACTTACTGATGATGCCGCTGTTTGCCAATAAATCAAACAGTTCTAACCAAAACAGCGCCGGTCAATAAGGAGTAATAGCCATGAATTTAATACAGCGTATCGCAAAATGGTTTTTAGTAACGGTATTGGCATGTGCTTCTGTTACCGCGTTGGCAGTTCCTGTTCCTCAGGAGCCGATTAACTTAGATGAATTATTGCAGCAGTTACAGCAGGGTAAGTTTTCTCAGTCGGAAAGTAATAAAGAGCGCGAACAGCGTTTCCGCGAAAAAGAGCAAGAGCAAAAAGCCATGCTGGCTGATGCTATTGCCGAGCGTAACCGTTTAGAGCAGAGAGCTGAAAATCTGGAAACTCAGTTCGAGCAGAACGAAGTCGACTTGGGTAACTTGAGCGATACCTTAACGCAGCGCATGGGTTCACTAAAAGAGTTGTTTGGTGTGTTGCAGCAGGTTGCCAATGATGCTTCCAGTAACTTTAATAATTCGGTTATTTCTGCGCAGTACCCGGGCCGGGCTGAGCAGTTAGACGAGCTTGCTGAACGTATGGGGTCGTCTTCTAAGCTGGCTTCAATTGAGGACATTGAGAGTGTCTGGTTTGCTCTGCAACAGGAAATGACAGAGTCGGGCAAGGTGGCAGAATTTACCACCGAAGTAACGGCGGCTAATGGCGACAAAGCTGAACAGGACGTGGTTCGTGTTGGCGCTTTTAACCTGGTTTCAAACGGTAAGTATCTGGAGCGCATGAGCTCAACCGGTTCGGTTGCTGAGCTGGTGCGTCAACCTTCGGGTCGTTATCTAAACACTGCAGAAGATATTCAGCAAACCGACAGCGGCGTTGTGACCTTTGGGCTAGACCCTACAGGCGGCTCTATTCTTGGTTTGCTGGTTCAGGCACCCAGTTTAGGTGAGCGTATTGATCAGGGCGGTACTGTTGGTTACATCATTCTGGCGTTGGGCGCTATTGGTCTGCTGTTTGCCTTAGAACGCTTTGTATCACTGATGTTGCTGGGTAACAGAGTTAAACGCCAGCTGAAAAAAGACAAGCCAGCCAATGATAACCCGCTCGGTCGCGTCATGCTGATTAAGGACAAGTACCCGCAGGCGGATACAGAAACGCTTGAACTGAAGCTCAGCGAAGGTATTTTGCGGGAAGTGCCGAAAATTACTCGCAACCTGACGTTTATAAAGATCATCTCTGTGGTGGCGCCTCTTATGGGTTTGTTAGGAACGGTAACCGGCATGATCAACACCTTCCAGGCGATAACACTATTTGGCACCGGTGATCCGAAATTGATGGCGGGCGGCATATCGCAGGCCTTGGTAACAACGGTGCTGGGTCTGGTGGTTGCGATTCCTATGACCTTATTGTTCGCCACCTTACATACCCGTAGTAAGAACCTGATTCATATATTGCAGGAACAAGCATCCGGCATTATTGCGGAGCGGTCTGAGCGAGGAGAGTAACCGTGTTATTCCTCATTGAATTCAGTAATGCGATTAGAGACTTCATCGAGGCCGGCGGACAAGTGCTGCTGGTCATCGGTATTCTCATCTTCACCATGTGGCTGATGATTCTTGAACGCATTTTTTACTATCTGAAAGGCCACCGAGCCCGCGTAAAAGACACGCTAAAACGCTGGCAGCAGCGTGAAGACAAGTCGTCCTGGAATGCCGAACAAATTCGCCAGGCAATGATCTCGCGAGCCAGTCTAGCGCTTGGTGGCAACTTACCGGTTATTAAAGCGTTGGTTGCTCTTTGCCCCTTGCTGGGGCTGATGGGAACGGTAACCGGCATGATAGAAGTGTTCGATGTTATGGCTGTTACCGGAACCGGTAGCGCACGTTCAATGGCGTCAGGTGTTTCTAAGGCCACAATTCCGACCATGGCTGGCATGGTGGGGGCTTTGTCCGGCGTTTTCGCAGCAACCTGGTTGCAACGAACCACACGTCGCGAGCGCATGAAGCTGGAAGATAAAATTTTATTGGAACGTCACTAAGGTGGCGCTGAGGACAAGATTATGAAGCAGCATTTTGCCAATTTAATTGAAGAAGAAGAAAGCGCTATCGATATGACGCCGATGCTGGACGTGGTGTTCATTATGTTGATTTTCTTCATTGTCACCGCCTCTTTTGTGAAGGAAGCGGGCATTGATGTTAACCGCCCGGATGCCGCAACAGCGGTGCAGAAAGATCGCGCCAATATTCTCATTGCAATAAGTGAGAACAATGAAATTTGGATAGACAAACGACAGGTGGATGTAAGGGCAGTGCAAGCCAACATTGAACGTTTGTATGCGGAAAACCCTCAAGGTTCTGTTGTTATCCAGGCCGATGAAGAGTCAAACACCCGAGTGTTGATTAAGGTGATGGATGCGGCCCGCTCAGCAGGTGTTTACGATGTTTCTGTAGCAACGGATGAAGACTAAATGATGAGATTCCTGGCAGCATTATTGGTTGCGGCATTTGTCACTATAGGCTTGTTTTATCTGATGCAATCGCTAATCAGTGGTGGTGAAGGCGCCATGAGCGAACCTCCGCGCGGCAGCGTACTGGACTTTGTGCGCACGCCAGAACCCGAAGAGGTGCAGGAAAAAGAGCGCAAGCCAGAGCGTCCACCAGAGCCTGAACAGCCGCCTGAAGACTTACCGCAGCCTCAAATGGATAACGACATTGTCGATTCTGACAGCGGTTCAGGGTATGACTTTTCCGCTAACATGGACGCTGGCGGAGATATTGGAAATGGTATGTCGTTGCAGGCAAGTGACGGTGAGTATTTACCTATCGTGAAAGTGCAGGCTGCTTATCCCCGCAGAGCGTTGCAGCGCGGTATAGAGGGTTATGTGGTGGTTGAGTTTACAGTGACAAAGCAGGGTTCAGTGCGAGACCCGGTTGTTGTAGAGGCGGAACCGGAAGGTATTTTCGATCAGGCTGCCATGGATGCGGTGCTGAAGTTCAAATACAAACCCCGGGTTATTGATGGCGAAGCCGTTGAAGTGGACGGCGTTCGTAACCGCATGACCTTTGAAATGAACTGAATGGGTGACTTATGAAATTACAATTTCTGGCATTAGCGGTTTGCAGTGTTTGGTTGTTGTTTGTGCATCCGGCGCAGGCTCAACAGACAGAGCGTGTTCCGGCGTTGCGCGAAAAAGTTTACGGACAGTTAGCCCGGGCTCAGGAGCAGGCTGACAAGGGTAACCTGGAGCAGGGGCTATCAATACTGGGCGAGGTAGCGGAAAAAGCGGACAGCATGAACAGCTATGAACGCGCCATGATGTGGAACTTTTACGGCTTCATGCATTACGAGCAGGGCAATACCAAACAAGCCATTAACTACTTTGAAAAGGTGGTGAATGAGTCACCCATTCCCGAGTCTTTGCAGAAAAGCACACTCTACAGCCTTGCTCAGCTGGCTTTAAGTGACGGTCAGTTTCAACGCGCAATTGGCTTTTTGGGGCAGTGGGAAGATTTAGCTGAAGAGAATGAAATGAGCAAAGCCTGGGTGTTAAAAGCACAGGCTTATTACCAGGCCGATAAACATCAGGAAGCTTTGCCACTCATTGATAAAGCCATTGCAGCCGCTGACTCGAAAAACAAAACACCGGATGAGAACTGGCTGATTTTAAAACGGGCGCTGCATTACGAGCTAGAACAGCCCAAACAGGTTGCTAAAGTTATGGAACGTTTGGTTGCGGACTATAGCAAGCCGGAATATTGGCTACAGCTTGCCGGTGTTTATGCCCAGTTAGAGCACGAAGACAAGCAGTTAGCCGTTTTAGAAGCGGCGCGGCAACAAGGCTTTATTGAAAAAGGCAGTGAGTGGAAGCAACTGGCGCAGGCTTACTATTTTAACGAGCTGCCGTATAAAGCCGCTGAAACTATGCACCAGGCAATGTCTGCCGGTCAGGTTGAAAAGTCAGTAGATAATCTGAAATTCATGGCTCAGGCTTATACTCAGGCGAAAGAATATGAACTTGCAATTGAGGCCTACAACGAGCTTTCCGGTAAGGTTGAGCACGGGAACTTTGCGCTGCAGGTTGCTCAGTTACACTTAACTCTGAACAATAACGAGAAAGCTCTGGAAAGTGCGGAAAGCGCTCTCAGTAAAGGAAACCTGGACAACGAAGGCAACCTTTACTTGATAAAAGGTATGGCGTCTCTGAATTTAAAGCGTTACGAACAGGCAACGTCGCATTTTGAACAGGCTGCCGGTTATCAAGCAACTGAACAGTCGGCACAGCAATGGCTTAAGTACGCCAAAAGTCAGCACAAGCAACAACAGCAATTAGCAAAACTGAAATAAATCTTAAACAAAACCTTCATTTGTCATATTAATGCCATAAAAAGGACATAGAATTGACTCACGACAGAAAAATAACTGCAATAAATTTTGTGGGCACTATAATGTGCGTGAAATTTAGACAGTTCCAGTTAAGACCTCGTGAGGATGACTATGAAAAGGTACTCGGTTCCGCTATTAATTGCTGCCACAGCAGCCAGCTTTTCGACTTTTGCTAATGATGACGACAGCTTAACGGTTTACGGCCGTGCGAATGTGTCTTTGCAAAGCAATGACTATGGTAATGGGGCGGATACTGAAGTTGTCAGTAACTCGTCGCGCTTTGGCTTTAAAGGCGCCGCTGAGCTGGAATCCGACTTAGAGGTTTTTTACCAAATTGAATTTGGGGTTGATCTGGCTGATTCAGATGATGATAAAGACGCTGTTACGAACCGTAATCAGGTTGTTGGCTTGCGCGGTAACTTTGGTGAAGTAATGATAGGTCGTTACGATACTTTCCTGAAAGACTCCCAAGGTTCGGTTGATGAATTTAAAGACTATGAAGCTGACCTGAAAAGCTTGTTCCGTGGCGAAAACCGCGCAGATAACACGCTGACCTATTACTCGCCTTCATTCAGCAATTTCAAGCTGGGTGTAACCTACATTGCGTCAGAAAATGACAACGAAGATGACGGCTTTTCATTTGGCTTACTCTATGGTGACAGCAAGCTGAAGAAAACCAATTATTATGCAGCGTTAGCGTTTGACCGTGACGTTAATGGCTATGATATTACTCAGTTAACTGGCGCGACAAAGTTTGGTAAAACACGCGTTGGCCTTGCAGTACAACAGTTTGAAACCATTAACGGTGCGAACGACTCCGATGGCTACCTGGTAAGTGCTGCACACCCGTATCAAAACTGGGTGTTTAAAGCGCAGTATCAAGCTATTGATGACGGCAATGATAACGACGCCTCTTTATCAGTGGGAGCCGACTACTTCTTTAGCGGTGATACCCGTGTTTATGCCTGGTACACCGGTCGTGAATGTGACATCGCGTCTTATTCAACCCGTGGTTGTGGTGCAACCCCCGGCGTAGAGCAGGACTTTATTGCGGTCGGCATTCGCCACGACTTTTCCTGGTAAGCGCTTTCTCCTAAAGTAAACACAAAAGTAGCCTGACAGTGGTTGTCGGGCTACACTATAGCGGTCACTCTCAACCTTTCTGTACGCTATGATCAACCTCGCAGTACTGGGGCTCTACCTACTTATTGGTTTTATCCTTAAGCGTACCGGCAAGTGTCCGGATAACACCGCACAAGTTCTGAACCTTTATGTTATTTATGCCGCACTCCCCGGTGTTATTTTCAGCAAAGTTCCGGCTCTGGAGTTTTCCTCTGAGCTACTGATTCCGGTTGTTATTCCCTGGGTTTTACTGATAGCCAGCGCGGTTTTTATATGGCTGCTGGGCCGCGCTTTTAAGTGGCCAAGAGAGGTCGTCGGTGCATTACTCATTTGTGTGCCGCTGGGTAATACGTCCTTTTTTGGCTTCCCTATGATAGAAGCCTTTTACGGCAGTGACGCTATTGTTTACGGGTTATTGTACGATCAGTTCGGCTCCTTTTTCGGTTTAGCAATTTACTCGACAATTATTATTGCCCTGTATCGTGAGCAGGACGAAAAACCGACAGTTGGCAGTGTTTCCCGGCAAATTCTGACCTTCCCGCCATTTATTGCTCTGGTTATTGCGTTGTTAACTAAGTCTTTCGCTTACCCTGAAGTTTTTCAGCGGTTGATTGACTCACTAGCCGTAACTTTAGTGCCTGTTATTATGATTGCCGTTGGTTTTCAGCTTAAATTTCGTTTACCCAAGGGCAGTAAAACACCCTTAACCATTGGCTTATTAACTAAATTAGTCTTAATGCCGGCATTAACAATCGCTTTATTGTTTGGCTTTGGTTTTGAAAGCACGCTGGTTCAGGTAACCGTATTCGAAAGTGCTATGCCACCTATGATAACCGCAGGTGCAGTGGCCATTATGGCAGGGCTGGCGCCAAGGTTATCCGCCGCTATGGTGGGTTACGGTATTCTGTTTGCTTTTGTTTCTCTCCCTATTGTTTACGAGTTATTGCAGTGGCTCTCTGCTCAATGACATAAGAAATTTTACAGAGATGTGTCCAGGTTCATAAAAGTGTCATATTCTTTAGTAATAATTGCAGCATCAGTTCATATTAGGGAACCAATGCATGTCACGTAGAATTCTAATTGTTGAAGACGAAGCGCCTATCCGTGAGATGTTGAGCTTTGTTATGGAACAACACGGTTATCAGGCTGTAGAGGCCAATGACTTCGATGCTGCTGTAAGTAAAATTGCTGAACCATACCCCGACATGGTGCTGCTGGACTGGATGCTTCCCGGCGGTTCAGGTCTGCAGTTGGCGAAAAAGATAAAAAGCGATGATTTCACCCGTAATATTCCCATCATTATGCTGACAGCACGAGGTGAGGAAGAGGATAAAATCAAAGGGCTGGAAGTTGGCGCTGACGACTATATTACCAAGCCGTTTTCGCCTAAGGAATTGATGGCTCGTATGCGCGCTGTTTTCCGCCGCGTTGCCCCAACGGTTCTGGACGAGCCTCTGGAAGTTGAAGGTCTGAAACTTGACCCGGTATCACATCGTATTTCAGTCGATGATAAAGGTATTGATATGGGGCCAACGGAGTTCAAATTACTGCACTTTTTTATGACGCACCCGGAGCGGGTTTACAGTCGAGAGCAGTTACTTGATCACGTATGGGGTACAAACGTTTATGTTGAAGACAGAACTGTCGACGTGCATATTCGCCGCCTGCGTAAAGCGCTGACTGAGCATGGTTATGACCGTTTGATTCAAACGGTGCGGGGAGTCGGTTATCGTTTCTCAAGTCGTTAAGCTTAGGCTGATTTAGCATGGACAGGAACTACTCTAACTGGCAGTCTTTTGGCAATCTGTTCTTATTTCTGCTGCCCTTTTTATTCGTTGGCTGGCTATTTGACCTGTTCTGGCCAATAACGACTTTAGCCTTATTGGGGCTGGTTTGCTGGCATTATTATTATCAGCAAAAGCTCATTAAATGGCTTTGGCAAAGTCGTACTCTAATGCCTCCCTCTGCACCGGGAAGCTGGTCGTATATTTACGATGGAATATACCGCTCCCAGCGCCGCAGCCAAAAACGACGTAAAGCTTTGGCTCGTTTACTACGCCGTTTTCGCGAGGCGGCTGAAGCCCTGCCCGACGCCGCTATTGTATTCCGAGCTGACGGTGCTTTGCTTTGGAGCAATAAGTTAGCCCAGTTTTATTTCGGCCTGCGCTGGCCTGACGATGCCGGTCAACGTTTATCGAACCTTATTCGTCACCCGGAATTCTATGCCTACCTGAACGAAGGTAATTTCGAAGAGGAGCTGACAATACCGTCGCCAATACGCGAAAGCCTGGATATTGAAATTCGCATAATGCCTTACAGCGAAGATCAGTTCTTGTTGGTTGCGCGCGATGTGACTCAGGTAAAACGGCTGGAAAATTTGCGTCGGGAGTTCGTGGCCAATGTATCGCATGAGTTAAAGACGCCATTGACGGTACTGCAGGGCTACCTGGAAATGATGGACGACCCACAACAGACGCCTCCTGCCATGTTGAAAAAAGCTGTTGAAAACATGAATGCACAAAGTACTCGCATGTCGAATCTGGTTGATCAGTTGCTGACGTTGTCACGCATGGAAACCACCAGTGACGATGTATTCGACCATGAAGTGGATATGCCGGCTATGCTTGAACAATTGCAGGCTGAAGCTAAACGTTTAAATGAAGCGAAGCAGCATACTATTGAGTTCCAGGTGGCTCCCGTCCGAATTTACGGTAAAGAAAACCTTCTGCGCAGCGCCATGCAGAACCTGATAACCAATGCTATTTATTATACGCCAGAGGGCGGGAACATTACGGTTTCGTGGAAACGAGTGGCCGGCGGTGCAGAGTTTAGTGTCACGGACAATGGTAAAGGTATACCCGCTGAACATCTTCCTCGCCTGACCGAACGTTTTTACCGGGTTGAGGACGATCGTAACAGTGCCAGTGGCGGAACCGGGCTGGGTCTCTCTATTGTTAAGCATGCAATAGAGCATCATAACTCACAGCTGGATATTAATAGTTCACTAGAAAAAGGCAGTCGCTTTTCATTTCGCATTCCGAGCGGACTTTTAGTGAATTAGTCATAAATTTTTCACATTGTCATAAAGCTGTCACATAAGCGTCTTAAACTGGCCATAATTCGAAAACAGTTCAATAACCCTTAGAGGTGAATACACTATGTTTCAATCTACTTTGAACAAGACATTAACAGGCTTAGTTGTTGCAGGATCACTGGCATTCAGCACATTGGCAGCGGCAACTGACGATTTACCTGAATACGAAAAAGTCAGTGGTTTGTCCGGCAACTTATCTTCAGTGGGCTCTGACACTCTGGCCAATATGGTGACCTTCTGGAGTGAAGAGTTTAAGCGTAACTACCCAAGCGTAAACATTCAGGTGCAGGCGGCAGGTTCTTCAACGGCTCCACCGGCTTTAACTGAAGGCACGTCAAACTTTGGTCCTATGAGCCGCGCAATGAAATCAAAAGAAATCGAGTCTTTTGAAAAGCGCCATGGTTACAAACCTACGCCAGTCCGTGTTGCTATCGATGCTTTGGCCGTTTTTGTGCATAAAGACAACCCAATTGAAGGTCTGACAATTCCGGAAGTTGATGCAATATTTTCCTCAACGCGCAAATGCGGCCTGAACGAGCAGGTTAATCGCTGGGGTGACCTGGGTATGGAAGGTGAGTGGACCAACCGTGATTTGCAGCTTTACGGTCGTAACTCAGTATCAGGTACTTATGGTTACTTTAAAGAAATTGGCCTGTGTGACGGCGACTTCCGCTCGAACGTGAATGAACAGCCCGGTTCAGCGTCGGTTGTGCAGTCAGTTTCAACCTCAATTAATGCTATTGGTTATTCCGGCATCGGCTATGTGACCTCAGGCGTTAAAGCAGTGCCTATCGCGAAAGCCGAAGGTCAGGAGTTTATCGGCGCAACCGCTGAGAATGCGTTGGCAGGTCAGTACCCATTAGCTCGCTTCCTTTACATTTACGTGAACAAGCATCCGACGAAACCTTTAGGTAAGGCGGAAGGTGAGTTTCTGCGCATGATCCTGTCAAAAACAGGTCAGGATATTGTCAATAAAGACGGCTACATTGGACTACCAAAAGCGGTTGTTGAAGCTGAATTGAAAAAGCTTGGCTTAGATTAATTTGTCCCTGAGACTGCTTTGCCGGTAGCTTGCTACCGGCTTTTTTATAACTATTACTGCATTATTAAGAAAATATGACAGTGGTGTAACAATGCTGTCATATTTTTCAACTAAACTATTTGCAGAATTTTAGTAACGCGTATTCAAACCTGAGGTTTCTGATGGCATCACTGTCAGCTCAACAATTAGCCGCTAACCGGGGACGACTATTTAAAGATCGTGCCGCTCGCTATGGTGTCACTTTAGGTGGCATTATGGTGTTGGTAGCGCTGTTGCTTATCTTTTTCTATCTGCTTTATGTTGTTCAGCCTATTTTCGAGTCGGTTTCCTTAAAAGAGGAACAGAGCTTTTCATTGCCAAACAGTGATGATGTAGAAGCACTTGGCATGGAGGAGCAGGCCGAAATTGGTTACCGTCTCATGAAATCGGGGAAATTTGAGTTCTTCGCGCTGGCCGATAAATCTATCGTTAAGCGTAAGGCCGGCGATATCATCGACTCAAAAGAAGTGGTCTCTGATGACAAAATAACGAGCTTTGCCAGCACTCTGCCGGTCAACAAGCAGTACGCATATGGCCTGAACGACGGTACGGCTATGGTGGTTCAGCCTAAATTTAGAGTGTCTTTTGCTGAAGACCCTCAGACAGGCGCACTTGAGCGTACGATAACGCCGCGTGTGGAGGTATTGAATAACGGCGAACCATTAGTTGTCGATGAAAGTGGTCAGGCTCTGGAAAAGCTGGCTTACGAGAGCGATGGTGACACTATGATGTTTGCTGCTGTGCAGGGCGGTAATAATCTGCTTATTACCAAGTACGCAGCAGAAGAAAACTTTATGACTGGCGAAACGACATTAAAGCCGGTTTTTCATAAGGTGACGCTAAACGGTACTATCGATGACTTAATTGTCACGCCGGACTTACGTCAGGTTATGGCGCGTCGTGGTAACCGCATTCACGTCTTCGATGTTGGAGTGTCGGGTCAGGTCACTGAGCGTGAATTAATGCTGGTCAATGCGCGCGAACAGGGTAATGCCACGGGCCTTTATTTATTGGCCGGAGCAAGTTCGATATTGGTGACTCACGATACCGGGCTGGTCACACAGTGGTTCCAGGTATCGACAGATGAAGGTCGTCAATATCAATATATTCGCTCTTTTGATGCGGGTTCGCCGGTGGAAAATATTGAAGTTGAATATTATCGACGAACTTTTTATACCGTTTCAGAAAACGGACAGCTGGGTATATTTTATACAACATCAGAGGCTGACCTGTATCGGGGCAATCCTCTTGATTCCAGCTTAGAACACGTCATGGTCGACCCGCGTGCCAACTACCTCATCATGCAAAGTGGTGATCGCTTCAGTGTGTTTGATATTAAGAACGAACATCCTGAGGTAACCTGGAGTGCCATGTGGCAGGAAGTCTGGTATGAGGGGTACCCTGAGCCCGACTACACCTGGCAGTCGACCTCTGGTTCCGATGACTTTGAGTCTAAATACAGCTTGGTTCCCATTGCTTTTGGTACCATCAAGGCAGCAGCGTATGCCATGCTGTTTGCTGTGCCTATTGGTTTGGCCGCTGCTGTTTATACGGCGTACTTTATGTCTCCGTCGGTGCGTAAATACGTCAAGCCGACCGTTGAAATTATGGAAGCCTTACCGACGGTTATTCTCGGCTTTTTGGCCGGACTTTGGCTGGCGCCAATAATTGAGAGGTATCTTCCGGGTCTGATAGCCGTGCTTCTGCTGGTGCCGGCAGCAATAATATTGACGGCATTCTTATGGTCGAGGTTACCTTCCCATATTCGTAACACCGTTACCGATGGACGAGCCGCTTTGCTGCTCATACCTATTGTCATTCTGGTCGGTTGGTTATCGTTTGGCCTTAGCCCCTGGGTTGAGCAAGTGTTGTTCGATGGCAATGTGCGTGGTTATTTAACCAATGAACTGGGTATTACCTTCGACCAGCGTAACTCACTGGTAGTCGGTATTGCGATGGGCTTTGCGGTTATCCCGACCATTTTCTCAATTGCAGAGGATGCGGTGTTCAGTGTGCCCAAGCATTTGTCCAATGGCTCGCTGGCTCTGGGTGCTACACCATGGCAGACATTAACAAAAGTGGTGCTGCTAACCGCCAGTCCGGGCATATTCTCAGCGGTTATGATGGGGCTGGGACGCGCCGTAGGCGAGACAATGATTGTACTGATGGCAACCGGTAACACACCCATCATGGACTGGAACATTTTTGAAGGTATGCGCACCTTGTCTGCAAACATTGCGGTCGAGATGCCGGAGTCGGAGGTTGGCAGTTCACACTACCGAATCTTGTTCCTGGCAGCCTTTGTGCTGTTCATATTTACCTTTTTCTTTAACACCATTGCTGAATTTGTTCGCCAACGTCTGCGCGACAAATACAGCTCGATGTAATTCCGGAACAGAGGTTTAATTCAATGAATACATGGTTTAAGTCCGGAAAGCCCTGGATCTGGTTAACCGCCGGCTCAGTTAGCATCAGCTTAATAGCGGTTATCGGGCTGGTATTAATGATTGGCTGGCGTGGATTGTCGTTTTTCTGGCCCGCTGGCATTCATGAAATGTCTATTGAACAGGCTGACGGTTCAACACGCACGCTCATTGGTGAAATCTATGAGAGCGAGTCAGTTCCAACGTCACGAATCAGTAACTCGGGCACCATCATGGATGGTTACGAAGAAGAGGAAGTGACTCGTTACCTGATGAAAATTGGTAACCGTGAGTACGTACCTCTGGATTTTGCCTGGGTGCTTGGTCCTGCCATTCGCTCCGATGAAACACCGGCTGGTCTGGCGGTTATTGAACGTACCAAAGATGGTAATTTCTACGGTTATCCAGTTGCTGTCGAGCAGGCAGGGGAACGTGTTGCAACGCATGGCGATTTGCGAGATGAATTGTTTAAGCGGGTTGAGCGCGCAGTCGAGCTGAATGAACAGGCTATGGCGCTACAAGAAGGTGAAATTGGTGCTATTAACTATGAGTTAACGCAATTGAACCTGCAACGCCGTGGCCTTGAGCTTAGCGGCAACTTGACTGAAGAAGCAATAAATGACATTGAGCGGCGTCGCGAAGAGCTTCAGGCCGAGTACCTGGAATACGAGAAAGAACTTTTTGCACTGCGTGACGAAGCCGGTCGCGACTCTTTAATTATGCGGGATATGCGCGGCGAAGAAGTCAAAGTACCTATGTACCGCGTACTGGATGTGAACTTCCCTAACGATATGGGCTTTTTCTCAAAGCTTGGGCATTTTTTCCAGCAAATTGGTAAATTTGTTTCTGAACCGCCCAGGGAAGCTAATACCGAAGGTGGGGTGTTCCCGGCCATTTTCGGCACGGTATTTATGGTGCTGTTAATGTCCGTTATTGTCGCTCCGTTTGGTGTTATTGCGGCAGTCTATTTACATGAATACGCAGGCAAAAATGCGGTCACTAAATTAATCCGTATTGCTGTCATTAACCTTGCCGGGGTACCGTCGATTGTTTATGGCGTATTTGGTTTAGGTTTCTTTGTTTATATGGTGGGTGGGAGTCTCGATCAGATTTTCTACCCGGAAGCCTTACCGAATCCGACGTTTGGTACGCCGGGTGTTTTATGGTCTGCCGTTACTCTGGCTATATTGACATTGCCCGTGGTGATTGTCGCGACCGAGGAAGGGCTTTCGCGCATTCCACCGGCGTTACGTGAAGGCAGCTTGTCGTTGGGCGCAACGAAGTGGGAAACCATTTGGCGCATTGTTCTGCCTATGGCATCACCGGCTATTATGACGGGTCTGATTCTAGCGGTTGCAAGGGCGGCGGGTGAAGTTGCGCCACTGATGCTGGTTGGTGTGGTTAAATCTGCACCTATGCTGCCGGTGGACGGGAACTTCCCTTACTTCCATCTGGATAGAAAATTCATGCACCTGGGCTTCCATATTTACGATGTTGGCTTTCAGAGCCCCAACGTTGAAGCGGCGAGGCCGCTGGTTTACGCCACATCATTCTTGCTGATCACCATTATTGTTGGTTTGAATTTAACGGCGATTGGTGTGCGTAACCATTTACGTGAAAAATACCGCTCACTTGAGCACTAAAGTTGAGCACGAAAGTTTTGATGAATTAGCGAAAAGGTCTGAACTTATGATTTCGGTAAACCCGAGTACAAGCAACTTAGAAAAGCTGGACTTACACAACTTGCCAGCAGAACAGACTGCTTTAGATATTAAAAACTTGAATCTTTACTACGGTCAAGATCAGGCGTTACACGATATTTCTATGCGCATTCCCAATAACCGCGTAACCGCGTTTATCGGGCCATCGGGCTGCGGTAAATCAACACTGTTACGTTGTATTAATCGCATGAACGACTTAGTGGAGATCTGCCATATTGACGGCCAGATTGATATGCACGGTCACAATATTTACGACAAGAACGTCGATGTTGCGGCTTTGCGTCGCCGTGTGGGCATGGTGTTTCAGCGTCCGAACCCCTTTCCTAAATCAATTTATGAAAACGTGGTTTATGGTTTGCGTTTGCAGGGCGTGAAAGATAAGCGGGTATTGGACGAAGCGGTAGAAACCTCGCTTCGTGGTGCGGCGTTATGGGATGAGGTTAAAGACCGTTTAAACGCCAGTGCGTTCAGTTTGTCCGGCGGTCAGCAACAACGTGTGGTTATCGCGCGTTCTATTGCCATTGAACCTGAAATTTTGTTGCTGGATGAGCCAACCTCTGCGTTGGATCCTATTTCCACCCTGACCATTGAAGAGCTGATTACTGAGCTGAAGGAAAAGTATACCGTTGTTATTGTTACGCATAACATGCAACAGGCGGCGCGCGTATCAGACCAGACCGCGTTTTTGTATATGGGTAAATTGATTGAGTATGCCGATACGGATACTTTATTTACTACCCCGTCTGAAAAACAGACAGAAGATTATATTACTGGTCGTTACGGTTAAGGAGCGAGTCATGGATAAGATGAATATGGGTAAGCACATTTCCGGTAAGTTTAATGACGAACTGGAAGCTGTGCGTAACCGTGTGTTAAGCATGGGCGGATTGGTTGAAAAACAATTGCAGGATTCACTTCTGGCAATTCAGAAGGGTGACATCGAGTTGGCAGAGAAAGTCCTGACCAGTGACCACAAAGTGAACAAGCTCGAAGTGCAGATTGATGAAGAATGCGTGCACATTATTGCGAAACGCCAACCAACCGCCAGTGATCTGCGTTTAGTCATTGCGATTATCAAAACCATTGCTGACTTAGAGCGTATTGGTGACGAAGCAGAGCGTATTGCAAAAGTTGCTAAGGAAAGTTTCAGTAACGACCAACAGCAACTGTTAGTCAGTCTCGAAAACCTGGGGCAACACGTATTAAGTATGCTGCGTAATGTGCTGGATGCTTTTGCTCGTATGGACCTGGAGTCCGCTTATAATGTGCACCAGCAGGACGAGCAGGCTGACCGTCAGTACGAAGCGCTGACACGCCAGTTAATGACATACATGATGGAAGACTCTCGCTCTATTCCAAAAATTATGAATGTCCTTTGGTCCGCACGTTCTTTAGAGCGTATTGGCGACCGTTGTCAGAATATTGCCGAATACATTATCTTCTTTGTCAAAGGCAAAGACGTGCGCCATGTCTCACCAGAGAGCATGGAACGCACGGTTATGGGCAAAAAAGACTAGAATAAGCGCCGGGCACGAATAGTGCCCGGAATGTCTTTCAGTTGTTGCAGTATATTGGCGCCGTTGTCGCTGTCGATATCCATTACTACGTAGCCCACACTTTCATCGGTCTGTAAGTACTGACCCGCCACGTTAATTTCATTGTCGCTAATAATGCGGTTAATGGCGTTTAGCATACCCGGCTGGTTTTTATGAATATGCAGCAGGCGCTGTGCCGTCGCGTGTGTTGGTAAGCTCACCTCAGGGAAGTTCACTGCAGACAGGGTAGAGCCGTTATCCGAATAGCGCACCAGTTTTCCGGCCACTTCAACGCCAATATTTTCCTGAGCTTCTAAGGTGGAACCGCCAATGTGTGGTGTTAGCAGGCAATTTTTTAAGCCACGCAGAGGCGACATAAATTCGTCGTTATTACCTTTAGGTTCAACCGGAAATACATCAATTGCCGCACCAGCCAGGTGCCTTGATGACAGGGCCACAGCCAGGGCTTCGATATCCACTACCGTGCCGCGCGACGCGTTAATGAGCAGGCTGCCCGGCTTCATACGTTCAATTTGACGACGGCCCATCATCCACTGAGTTTGTTCGGTTTCCGGTACGTGCAGGGTGACAATGTCGGCTTGCGTGAGTAAGTCATCCAAAGTGGGAACCGACTGAGCGTTACCCATAGGCAGTTTGTCTTCAACATCGTAGTAGCGGATGTGCATGCCCAATTGCTCGGCTAAAACACTTAGCTGGCTGCCAATATGACCGTAGCCGACAATGCCCAGTATTTTTCCGCGCGCCTCAAAAGACTGCTTAGCTGACTTTAGCCAGCCGCCTTCGTGGGCTACGGCATTTTTTTCAGGAATGCCCCGTAGCAGCATAATAATTTCAGCTAAAACCAGCTCGGCAACACTGCGGGTGTTGGAAAAGGGAGCGTTGAATACAACGACACCGTGTCGCTTGGCCGCGTCTAAATCGATTTGATTGGTGCCTATGCAAAAGCAGCCAACCGCAATGAGTTTGTCGGCAGCGTCAAACACGCGCTCATTCAACTGACTGCGTGAGCGAATACCAAGAATGTGAGCGTCTTTAACTTTTTCGCAGAGCTCATCTTCGTTCAGCGAGGTTTGCAGTATTTCCAGGTTATGGTAGCCGTGATGACGAAATAGCTGGATGGCACTGTCATGAACGCCTTCGAGCAATAAAACTTTGATTTTGTCTTTTGCTAATGAGGTTTGCATCAGCCACTCACCTTCAGAGTCTGAACCCCGTCTTCACGGGCAATAAGCGCCACATCCGCACCACGCTGAGCAAAGAGTCCGTTGGTGACTACGCCGACAATATTGTTCAGTTGAGCTTCAAGCTTCATGGGCTCCATGATGTCAAAGTTGTGCACGTCGAGGATCCAGTTGCCGTTGTCGGTGGTAAAACCCTGGCGCCAGACCGGGTCGCCGCCAAGTTTTACAATTTCGCGGGCAACGTATGAACGCGCCATAGGAATCACTTCAACCGGCAGCGGGAATTGACCTAAACGGCCAACCATTTTGGTTTCATCAGCGACACAGACGAACTTTTTGGCGACTGCGGCTATAATTTTTTCACGGGTCAGCGCGCCGCCTCCGCCTTTAATCATCTGCCCATGTTCATTAATTTCATCAGCACCGTCTACATAAACGGGAACATCGGCAACGGAGTTCAGTTCAAATACCTCAATACCATGAGCCTTCAGGCGCTCGGTAGAAGCCTCAGAGCTTGAAACAGCCCCTTCAATGTCATGCTTTCGCTCGGCTAACGCATCGATAAAAAAGTTTACGGTTGAACCGGTACCGACTCCGACGACAGTGCCGTCTTCAATGTATTGCATAGCAGCTTCTGCTGCCGCTTTTTTTAGTGCATCAGCGTTGCCTGACATGAGCGTTTCTCCGTGTTTGTTCTTTGGGCTCAGTATAGGGAATTTGTTGTTTTTTATCGATCTTTCTTTTACTTCAAAAGCGCCAGTGTTGCGCTGGTGTAATGATTTCCGGCAACGGAATATCCCAACTCTCAACCGGTATTTTTTCAACCTGTTGTTCGTTATAGCTTAACCCAATGGGTGATAAGTGGGGTCTATTCCCATTATGCCATTGAGCTAATGTCCGGTCGTAATAACCGCCACCCATACCTAATCGGTTACCCTGACTGTCGAAGCCGACCAGGGGCATCAGCAGTATCTGAATATTGGACAATGGCACCACGTTTTGAGCGTTCAGTTCGGGTTCGGCAATACCGTACTTGTTGGTTGTCATTGGTGTATCCGGGGCATAGTGTAAAAACAGCAAATGACCTTTAGCAAAAGGGTGGAGCACGGGTAAAGCGGTATTAAAACCTAACTGCCACAGTTTTTGAATAATGGCTGAGGTGGGTAGTTCACCGGAAAAGCTTTTATACACAGCAACGGTGGTCTGCCGGGGCACAAGGTTGCTCAGACGTTGTTCCAGTTTGTCAGCAACCAGGCGTTCCGCTTCACTCTGCTGTTCGGCGGTTAAATTGCGGCGAATTTGCTGTAACTTGCGTCGGAGGTCCTGTCGAGTCATGCTAGAGTCTGCTTAATGTAAACCGCTGAGTAATTGCCAGAGGATAACCGATGAAAACAATAAAAACGATAGCTTTAGCCATGGTAGCGATGGCTTTTACGGTTGCAGCCCATGCTGTACAGGCTCCCCCGAAAGCGCCGGAGCGTGATCGTGGTGAAGGTCCGTACGAGCGCCTGATATTACGGGGCGGGACATTAATTAATGGCGAAGGCGCACCACCAATTGGTCCGGTAGACATCGTAATTGAAGACGATCGTATCGTGAATATTGTCAGTGTTGGTAATCCGGGTGTGCCCGTTAAGCCCGAGGGGCGTCCTGAAGCGGGCGCAGGCGATAAAGAGCTGGATGTCAGCGGGCAGTACATCTTACCCGGGTTTGTTGATATGCATGCGCATATTGGTGGCTCCGCAAAAGGTATTCCGGCCGAGTATGTCTTGAAGTTATGGCTGGCGCACGGCATTACAACCATTCGCGAACCCGGCAGTTTTAACGGCCTGGACTGGGTTCAGTGGCACGAAGAACGCGCTGTCGATAATCGCATTACTTCGCCGCGAATTATTCCTTATGTCGGTTTTGGGCAAGGTTGGGATAAACCTATTTATAACGGCGAACAGGCGCGTGAGTGGGTTCGCTATATTAAAGACGAGGGAGCAAAAGGCATTAAGTTCTTCGGTGCTTCACGCAAGGTTATGGAAGCCGCACTGGACGAGGCCAACAAGCAAGGCTTAGGCACTATGATGCATCACGCGCAGCTGAATGTAATGTCGATGAATGCATTGGACTCTGCGCGCTTAGGCTTAACCTCAATGGAGCACTGGTACGGTTTGCCGGAAGCTCTGTTTGAAGAGCGCCGCGTGCAGGACTACCCGGCTAATTACAATTACAACAACGAGCAAAACCGCTTTGAAGAGGCTGGCCGCTTATGGAAGCAGGCCGCGGAGCCCGGTTCAGAGAAATGGAACTCAGTGCGCAATGAACTGATTGAACTGGATTTCACCATTAACCCTACTTTAACCATTTACGAAGCGTCGCGTGACTTAATGCGTGAACGTCAGGCCATTTGGCACGACGAATACACCTTGCCGCGGTTGTGGGAGTTTTTCGAGCCAAGCCGCTACGCCCACGGTTCTTACTGGTTCGACTGGACCACGGACAATGAAATTGCCTGGAAAAAGAATTACCAGAAATGGATGGCGTTCTTAAAGGACTTCCACTCCAACGGCGGCAGAATTACCGTTGGTTCTGATGCTGGCTACATTTATAAAATTTATGGCTTTGGTTACATTCGCGAGCTGGAGTTACTGCGTGAAGCGGGCTTGAACGCGTTGGAAGTGATTCATGCTGCCAGCCTGGCCGGTGCCGAGGCATTGAATATGGAAGACGACATTGGCTCTGTGGCTATCGGTAAAAAAGCCGACATGGTTATTGTGAGCGAAAACCCCATGGATAACTTTAAAGTGCTATACGGTACGGGGCACTTCAAGCTGGACGATAACAACCAGCCGATGCGTACCGAAGGCATTCAGTACACCATTAAAGACGGTGTCATTTTCGACGCACAACAATTGCTTGAGGACGTTAAAGCCATTGTTGCTGATGAAAAGGCGGAGCGCCAATAGTAAGGGTGGTTTCCCAAGGTGCCGCTGCTGGCTGTAGCCCTTGAACCCATTGGTTCAAGGCGGGGAGCAAATGGTATCTGCCGTAGGCTTCCCGGTTCATGCCGGGCTTGCACATGGCAGGCCAGTGATCCCCTTTTAATACAAGCATCGGCTCAGGGACATAAGCCTGCTGGCAAACACCCCAGGAAACCGCAAAAGGGTTACAGTGTTGCTTTAGGTTAACCGTTAACGATTACGTTGTGAGCGTTGCTCACTCATAGCCTGTTCAATGGTTGCCTGAAGCAACTGAATTTTCTCTTCAAGCTTAGCTGTTTTTGCAGATTGTTCATTTTGATCCTGAATCCATTCATGACATAAATTCAGGGCTGTCATAACAGCAATTTGTTCGACGTTCGTCAGTTGCGTTCGCTCTTTGGTCTCTATCAACCGTTCGTTAAGCGTTTCTGCCGCTTGCTGTAACGCGCTTTCCTGCCCGACAGGGCAAGCGACCTTATAATTACGCTCCAGCAATTTTATATCCATGGTTTTCGCGGCCATTCAAAAGACTCCTTGCAACTGACTCAACAGCTTTGATAACTGCATTATGGCATGAGCCACCGGTGTTTGTCAGCTAGCGATTATGTAAAGCCAGTGTTAGGATTAAGGCATGATAAATCAAGGGCAGAATGTAATGTCGACACGTTTTAATTATGATCGCTTAGTGGAACTTTATGCACAATACGATATGACACCCAGTGCGTCAGAAGTGCAGGGGATGCTAACGGGATTATTAGCCACCGGCAGTGACGCTAAAAGTAACGATTTAATGACCTTAATGTCAGACCTGGCTTACGACGGGCAGGGCTTGCCCGTTGAGCTGGAGAACTTGCTGCAACAGCAGGCCGAAGAAATTGAGCACTCGCTGGGCGACGAAGACTTAGGCTACCGTTTGTTATTACCTGAAGACACTGCGCCGTTGTCTGACCGCTTGAGTGCACTGGCTGGCTGGGTCAATGCCTTTTTAGTGGGCTACGGTGTTAACCAGGAAAATATGACCAACTTAAGTGGTGACTTAAAAGAAGCTATTGAAGACATGGTCGAGCTGGCGAAAATTGAATTTACCGATGACGGTGATGAGGAAGAAGAACGAGCCTACACCGAAATTGTCGAGTATCTGCGTGTTTCAGCCATGATGTGCTATGCCGAACTCGGCCGTAATGAGCTACCGGCAAACCAGCCACCCAAAATTCTGCATTAATTACTGACGGAGTAGAGGTCGTTGATGAGAAACGTTATTCCTCAGGATGAATTTAAACAGCGCCGACGCAAGCTGCTGGAGTCTTTGCCTCCGCACTCGGTGGCACTGGTGGCTGCTAACAGTGAAGTTACGCGCAGTAATGATACCGAGTACCCTTTTCGCCAGAACAGCGACTTTTTCTATTTAACCGGCTTTAATGAGCCTGACGCCGTGTTGCTGCTTATCAACGACGGTAACTTGCGTAGCGTTTTATTCTGCCAGGACAAAGACCCTAAGCACGAGGTTTGGCATGGGCTGCGTTTAGGCTATACCAATGCTGTTGAAGCGCTAGCCGTTGACAGCGCGGAAGATCTCGACACTTTGCCGGAACGTTTACCTGAATTGCTGGAGGGTATTGAATCGGTTTTCTACCCCATGGGTGAAGACTCGGTGCTGGCGGAACTGGTGAGCGAAGCGCGCGATGACGTCAGTGTAAAAGCAAGGCGAAGCGGTAAATTAGCGCCTCAAAGCTTGTCTGACTTGAGGCCTCAACTTGATGCCATGCGCCTTATTAAGTCAGCTAATGAAGTGGCAGTGATGAAAGAAGCCGCTCGAATTAGCTCGGGGGCATTCCGCCGCATTATGCGTTTTGTTGAAGCGGGCAGGCACGAGTATCAGGTAGCGGCAGAGCTGCACCATGAATTTGCCATGAATGGCGCACTGCACCCGGCTTACGGTATTATTAGTGGCGGTGGCGCCAATGCCTGCGTTCTGCATTACACGGACAATAAGGACGAGCTGCAAAATGGTGACTTGCTGCTGGTGGACGCCGGCGCGGAGTATCAAGGTTACGCAGCCGACATTACCCGTACTTTCCCTGTAAATGGCAAGTTTAGTGAACCGCAGAGCATACTTTATAACTTAGTGCTGGAAGCCCAGCAGGCGGCCTTTGCCGAAATCAAACCCGGCAGTAACCTGGTTCAGGCGAGCGAAGCAGCGGCCAGAGTCATTAGTGATGGCCTCACCGAACTCGGTATTTTAACCGGCGATGCCGAAGAAAACTTCAAAGAGCAATGTTGGAAAACGTACTTTATCCATGGCCTGGGCCATTGGCTGGGTCTGGATGTTCACGATGTCGGACGTTATCGCGACAGTGAGGGCGAGCCCGTACCTTTCAAACCCGGCATGGTGCTGACAGTAGAGCCTGGTATTTATATTCCGGAAGATGCTGACGTTGAAGATAAATGGCGCGGCATAGGCATTCGCATTGAAGATGATCTGGTGGTAACAGCGGACGGTTTTGACAACATGACCGCCGATGTACCCAAAACCATTGAAGAGATTGAAACATGGATGAAAAGCCAGTAACGCATGCCGATGTGGTAATAGCCGGAGGCGGCCTTGTAGGCGCTTTAACGGGCTTAATGCTGGCGCAACAACGACCGGACTGGCACATTGTTGTCTGTGAACCCCGTGCCGAAGGTCCGCCCGCCGACAAGCGCATTATTGCTCTGGCTGCTGCCTCAGCGCAGCGGCTGCAAAGCCTCGGTGTATTGAGTGGCATAGACAGTACTCCAATAAAACATATTCACATTTCCGACCGGGGCTTTGCCGGTGCTACTGAACTGCACGCCGAGAACGAGCGGGTAGAGGCCCTAGGCCGAGTTGTTGCGGCCTCCGAACTGGTTAATAACTTGTACCTTAGCTGTCAGAAGCAGACCAACCTTGAGTGGTTATCGGGTGTCCGTTTAAATTCATTGCAACAGCAGCAAAAGCAGGTTGAACTGAACCTGGATAACGGACAGCAGCTGTTGGCTAAGTTACTCATTGGTGCCGATGG
>Ga0208138_100086_pt1 | contig 69209 bp, 65 predicted proteins | sample AntRauMetaRauer3_FD_184786 | JGI IMG/M metagenome (GOLD analysis project Ga0208138, IMG submission 184786) | Saline lake microbial communities from Rauer Lake, Antarctica, in enrichment culture - Antartic Rauer Lake 3 Metagenome Rauer3 (SPAdes)... ... | reverse complement strand
CCCTCAAGCTAGTGCCGTCGTGCAAGCACTGCTGCGCCACCTGCAGCTTGAACCACTGGTCGTATCGTTTGCTCATAAAAACACCCCGAAGGTTGGATTGGGTGTCCAACTTTCGGGGTGCAGTTCAAACCGGCGGGGCCTCTTTCATGCCCGGTGCACGCTCAGAAGGAGCGGCGGCGGTAGCGACGGTACTCAGGCGTCCAGCTGTTGCGCTCGATGGCCTGGCGAAGCTTGATGCCGTTGGTCTTCAGCGCCACGCCCTCGCCCTGCGCCTGGGCGGCGACGTCGAAGGCGATGGCCTTGGAGAGCTCACGGATCTGGGAGAGTGCCGGCAGCAGCGCGCCCCGCCCTTCCTTGACCAGCGGCGCCTCGCGGGCCAGGGCCCGCGACGAGGCCATCAGCATGGCATCGGTGACCCGCTTCGCCCCGGCCGCCACCACGCCCAGGCCAATGCCCGGGAAGATGTAGGCGTTGTTGCACTGGGCGATGGGGATGCTGCGACCGTTGTGCTCGACCGGCGGGAAGGGACTGCCGGTGGCGACCAGGGCCTGGCCATCGGTCCAGCGGATCACGTCCTCCGGCACCGCCTCGGCCCGCGAGGTGGGGTTGGAGAGCGGCATGATCAGCGGCATCTCGCAGTTGGCGTGCATGGCGCGCACCACCTCCTCGGTGAAGATGCCCGGCATGCCACAGACCCCGATCAGCACTGTGGGTTCGATCCGGCGCACCACCTCGAGCAGCGACTGGCCTTCCCACTCGGCCACCAGGGCCGGGTCGTGGGCGAGGCGCCCCTGGAAGTCGCGCAGCCAGGCCTGCTCATTGGTGACCAGGCCCTCGCGATCGACCATGTAGATGCGCGAGCGCGCCTCCTTCTCGGTCAGCCCCTCGGCCTGCATGGCCACCACCACCTGCTCGGCGATGCCGCAGCCGGCGGAGCCGGCGCCCACGAACACCACCCGCTGCTGGCCGATGCCCTCGTCGCGCGCCTGGCAGGCCGCCATCAGGGTGCCCACCACCACCGAGGCCGTGCCCTGGACGTCGTCGTTGAAGCAGCACAGCTGGTCGCGGTAGCGATCCAGCAGCGGCAGGGCGTTGGCCTGGGCGAAGTCCTCGAACTGCAGCAGTGCGTTCGGCCAGCGGCGCTTCACCGCGGTGATGAACTCCGCCATGAAGGCGTCGTACTCTTCCTGGGAGACCCGCCGGTGGCGCCAGCCCATGTACATGGGGTCGTCGAGCAGCGCCTGGTTGTTGGTGCCTACGTCGAGCATGATCGGCTGGGTATAGGCCGGGCTGATGCCGCCACAGGCGGTGTAGAGCGCCAGCTTGCCGATGGGGATGCCCATGCCGCCGATGCCCTGGTCGCCCAGCCCCAGGATACGCTCGCCGTCGGTGACCACGATCACCTTGACGTTGTCCTTGGTGGAGCTCCTGAGGATGTCGTCCATGCGATCGCGGTCGGGGTAGGCGATGAAGAGACCGCGGTGGTTGCGGTAGATGTTGGAGAACTCCTCGCACGCCTTGCCGACCGTGGGGGTGTAGATGATCGGCAGCATCTCCTCGAGATGCTCGGAGACCAGCCGGTAGTAGAGGGTCTCGTTGTCGTCCTGGATCGCCCGCAGGTAGATGTGCTTGTCGAGGTCGTTCTGGCACTGGCTGTACTGCCGATAGGCCCGTTCCGCCTGTTCCTCGATGGTCTCCACATTCTGTGGCAGCAGCCCGATCAGGTTGAACTCCAGGCGCTCCTCACGGGTGAAGGCACTGCCCTTGTTGAGCAGCGGCATCTCGAGCAGCGGTGGACCGGCATAGGGAATGTAGAGGGCGCGCTTGTGTTCGATGGTCATCTCTCGCCTCGATAGGGTGACTGGAACGGGCCGTTGGCGCTCTGCCGGCGCCTTTGGCGACACTCTACCACGCCGAAAACGACGACGCCCCGACCGGGGGCCGGGGCGTCGGAGATGTCGATGACCGCGGAGCTCAGCAGCCCTTCGCCGTCGCCACCCGGGCGGCACGCCCGTCGAAGAAGAAGGGCCGCAGCTTGACCCCGAGCATATTGCCCGCAAAGGCCGCCACCAGCCACACCCAGCCATGCAGGCTGCCGGAGGCGATGCCGCCGAAGTAGGCGCCGATGTTGCAGCCGAATGCCAGGCGAGCCCCGTAGCCCAGCAGGATGCCACCGATCACCGCGGCCAGCACGGAGCGCGCCGGGATGCGCAGGTTGGGGGCGAACTTGCCGGCAAGCGACGCCGCCACCAGGGCGCCGACCATGATGCCGACGTTCATCACCGTGGTGATGTCCCCCCACACGCTGGCCTCGAGCGCCCTCGCGTTCCATGGGGCCTGCCAGTAGCCCCACTGGCCGACATCGCCGCCCAACAGCTCGAAGCCCTTGGCGCCCCAGAGCGCGAAGGCCGAGGTCACCCCCCAGGGGCGGCCGGCGAGCGACAGGGTGGCGAAGTTGAGCAGCGCCAGCGCCACGGCGCCGAACAGCAGCGGCCAGGGGCCGGTGAGCCAGCGCCGATTGCCGACATCGACCCGAGGCGCCTGCTCCAGCTGGCCGTGGCGGCGACGCTCCATCACCACGGTCAGCCCCGCGATGGCGGCGAACAGCGCAACACTGATCGCGATGCCGCCGCCGGCACCCATGGTCTTCACCAGCGACACCGGCTGGAAGGCCGGCAGGCTCTGCCACCAGGTGAAGTGGGCCGTACCGATCACCGAGCCGACCACGAAGAACAGCAGGGTAATCAGCATGCGGGCGTTGCCGCCCCCGGCCGTAAACAGGGTACCGGAGGCGCAGCCGCCGCCCAGCTGCATGCCGAGCCCGAACAGGAAGGCACCGACGACCACCGACACGCCGATGGGCGCCACGAAACCGGTGACGGACTGGCCGAACAGGCTGCCGGCCGAGAGCGCCGGGAAGAACAACGCCACGGCGATGGCCAGCATCAGCATCTGCGCGCGCAGGCCGCGACCGCGACGCTCGGTGATGAAGACCCGCCAGGCGGAGGTGAAGCCGAAGGCGGCGTGGTAGAGCACCATGCCGAGCAGTCCGCCCACCACCATCAGCAGCCCCATACGTGCGCCAAAGGCGCTGCCCACGGTCAGCGCTCCCAGCAGCAGGCCGGCGGCGGCGAGAGTCGGCAGGGTCAGACGGGAGCGTCGGGACAGGGCAAGTTCACTCATGACGTAGCCTCTCGAGGCGTCTGGGTCAGCGGTCGGGTTAGAGCGCAGACTAACGAATCCGGAGCAGAACGTGAAATCATCGTATGGATGGTTTTCATTCGATCCGGCAATAAAAGGGCCGGGCCCCAAGGGACCCGGCCCGAGGCCGTGGGCGACACTCAGTCGACGCTTAGACGAAGCGGCCGAGGCCCGCCGCCTGGCGCAGGCGATCCATGAAGGGTGCCGCCTCGGCGCGGGCCCGCTCGGCGCCCTGGAGCAGCACCCGCTCGATATGGCCGGGATCCTCCATCAGCCCCTGATAGCGCTCGCGGGGCTCGCGCAGCTGCTCGTTGAGCAGCTCGAAGACACGGTTCTTGGCCTCGCCCCAGCCGATGCCGTTGGCGTACTCGCCGCGCATGGCCTCGGTCTCGTCGGCCGTCGCGAAGGCCGAGAAGATCTGGAACAGGGTGCAGCTCGCCGGGTCCTTGGGCTCACCGGGCTCCAGGGAGTTGGTCTTGATCTTGCGCACCAGCTTCTGGAGCTTCTTCTCGGAGACGAACAGCGGAATGGTGTTGTCGTAACTCTTGGACATCTTGCGTCCATCGAGGCCACCCAGCACCTCGACCTGCTCGTCAACCACCGCCTCGGGCTGGGTGAAGTACTGCCCCTTGAAGAGGTGGTTGAAGCGCCCACCGATGTCGCGCGCCATCTCGATGTGCTGGATCTGGTCGCGACCGACCGGCACCTTGTGGGCGTTGAACATCAGGATGTCGGCCGCCATCAGCACCGGGTAGCCGAACAGACCCATGGTGATACCCTTGTCCGGATCCTGATTGCCGGCGGCCTCGTTCTCGGCCACCGCCGCCTTGTAGGCGTGGGCGCGGTTCATCAGGCCCTTGGCGCAGACGCAGGAGAGCATCCAGGTCAGCTCCGGGATCTCCGGTACGTCCGACTGGCGGTAGAAGATGGCGTTATCGGTATCCAGCCCCAGCGCCAGCCAGGTGGCGGCAATCTCCAGGCGCGACTCCTGCACCCGCCGCGGATCCTGGCACTTGATCAGCGCATGCAGGTCGGCGAGGAAGTAGTAGGACTGGACGTTCGGATCCTGGCTCGCGGCGATGGCGGGCTTGATCGCCCCCACGTAGTTACCAAGGTGCGGCGTGCCGGTGGTGGTGATGCCGGTGAGGACACGGGTCTTGTCGGACGGTGCGGTCATGAAAGCGGGACTCTGCTGACTCTCGAATGGCCGCTATGGTAACGCGAGGCCCCGGTCAAGGCGACCGGGGCCCGCTGTGTCGACCAGCTGAGGGGGCAGGTCAGCGCGGAGGTCCTTTTCCAGGGAGGGAAAAGGTAGCGCCCGGGGAAGGGTTCACAGCGCCTCCGCGATGGCCCTGCCCCCCGGAAGCGGTCACCCTACTAAGCGTCGCCTCGCCACCGGCGCCGCTCATGCTCAGCATCGAACGACCTGGGCCGTCTTATTTCACCAGGCTGGCGGGATCGACGCTCTCGAGGCCGAAGGCATCCGCCACGGCCTGATAGGTGACGCGGCCGTCATGGACGTTGAGGCCGGCGGCGAAGTGCGGGTCGTCGGCCAGGGCCTGCTTCCAGCCCTTGTCGGCCAGCGCCCGCACGAACGGCAGGGTGGCGTTGGTCAGCGCCTGGGTGGAGGTGCGCGCCACGGCGCCGGGCATGTTGGCCACGCAGTAGTGCACGACGCCATCGACGATATAGGTCGGGTCGGCATGGGTGGTGGGCCGGCTGGTCTCGAAGCAGCCGCCCTGGTCGATGGCCACGTCCACCAGCACGCTGCCCGGCTTCATCTCGGCAAGCATCGCGCGGGTGATCAGCTTGGGTGCGGCGGCGCCGGGAATCAGCACGGCGCCGACGATCAGGTCGCACTCGCGTACCGCCTCATCGATGGCGTCGGCGGTGGAGAAGACGGTCTTCATGCGCCCCTGATAGCGGTCGTCCAGGGTCTCGAGACGCGGGATGGAGGTGTCGAGCACCGTGACCTCGGCGCCCAGGCCCAGCGCCATGCGGGCGGCGTTCTCACCCACCACGCCGCCGCCGATCACGGCCACCTTGGCCGGGGCTACGCCGGGCACGCCGGGCAGCAGCACGCCGGCCCCGCCCTGAGCCTTCTCCAGGCTGTGGGCGCCCGCCTGCACGGCCATGCGGCCGGCCACGGTACTCATCGGCGCCAGCAGCGGCAGCCCGCCCTGGCGATCGGTGACGGTCTCGTAGGCGATGCAGGTGGCGCCGCTCTCCATCAGGCCGCGAGTCAGCGTCTCTTCGGCGGCCAGATGCAGGTAGGTGAAGAGCGTCTGACCCTTGGCGAGGCGAGCGACCTCCTCGGCCTGGGGCTCCTTGACCTTGAGGATCAGCTCGGCCTCGCCCCAGACCTTCGCCACATCGGCCTCGAGGCGAGCCCCGGCGGCCTCATAGGCGGCGTCATGGAAGCCGGCGCCCTCGCCGGCCCCGGCCTGCACGGTGACCGTGTGGCCACGGCCGACCAGCTCCCGGGCCCCCGAAGGGGTCAGGGCGACGCGGTACTCGTGGTTCTTAATTTCCTTGGGCACGGCGATCTGCATGGCACTCTCCTGCTATGGGTGACGAAATCAGTGTTCCCCCATTACAGCACATGCAGTCGATACACGAAGAGTCCACGCAGAAGAACAAAAAGGATGAGTAAACGCCGGCTTTTTCACCGAAAAATCTTCTACAAGAGAAGGCGTCTACAGAAAACCCTGCGGCAGGCCCGAGCGGCCATGCCGTTCACGCGAGTTCACGCGGGAGAGGCGGGCGCCTCCCCTGCCCACTCACCGTGCTACTCCACCCCCTCTCGGGTGGCGCCGCAGCGCCAGCAGGTGTCGAAGGCGCCCTCGAGGCGCTCGCCGCAGCCGGAACAGGTCCAGGCCGGGCGCTCGCTTCCCCCATGGAGGGCCTGGCGAATCAGCGCCTCGGCCCGCTCGCGGTTATGGGGCGCCACCCAGACCTCCGGCTCGCACTCGCCCAGCGGCAGCTCGCCGGCGCCGCCGCCCAGGGTCAGGTTGCGCAGCTCCACCGGGATGCCGGCCGCGGTCAGCACGTTATGCACGTGACTGACCAGCAGCGCATTGGAATGGGCGAAGGCGCGAACGTAGCCGGGCACCATCGCGATCTAGTCCCGGAAGACGCGCACGCCCAGGGCCTTCAGGTAGGCGGTCTCGGGGATCGCCGGATGCACCGGATGATCCGGCCCCTGATGGCCCTGGAAGAGAATCTGGCCCTGGCGGTCCTGATGGCGCACCGCGCCGCGCACCACGTCCACCAGGCGCTCAGGGGCCAGGTGCATGGAGCACGAGGCCGAGAGCAGCAGGCCGTCGCGGCCGAGCAGGCGCATCGCCTCGCGGTTGAGCTTGCCGTAGGCGCGCTCGCCGTTGGGGATGTCCTTGCGCTTGCGGATGAAGGCCGGCGGGTCGAGGATCACCACGTCGAACTCCTCCCCCTCGGCCTTGAGGGCGGCGAGCACCTCGAAGGCATCGCCCTCGCCCACCGACACCTGCTCGTGCAGGCCGTTGAGGGTAGCGTTCTCGGCGACCCGCTCGAGGGCCGCGCCGGAGGAGTCCACACAGAGCACTTCGCTGGCGCCGTTGGCCGCGGCCTGCACGCCCCAGCCGCCGACGTAGCTGAACAGGTCCAGCACTCGCTTGCCGCCGACCAGGCCATTGAGCCAGGTGCGGTTGACCCGGTGATCGTAGAACCAGCCGGTCTTCTGGCCGTCGAGCACCGGCACGACGAAGCGTACGCCACTCTCCTCCAGCAGCACCTGGTCGGGCAGCTCGCCCTTCACCACCTCGACGCTCGCCTCGAGGCCCTCCTGGCGACGCCCGCTGGTGTCGTTGCGGAACACCACGGCCGCCGGCGAGAGCACCTTGTCCAGGGCATCCAGCAGCTCGTCGGCCACGGCCTGCATGCCGGCGGTGTTGAGCTGTACCACGACGACGTCGCCGAAGCGGTCGATGATCAGTCCCGGCAACAGGTCGCCCTCGCCGTGCACCAGGCGGTAGAAAGGCTTGTCGAAGAGGCGCTGACGCAGGGCCAGCGCCTGGTTCAGGCGATGCACCAGCAGCGAGCGGTCGAGCCCCTGCTTGGGATCGCGGGAGACCATCCGCGCGCAGATCAGCGAGTGCGGGTTGACGTAGGCCACGCCCATGCCCTTGCCGTTGGCCGCCTCGACCACCACCTGCGTGCCGGGGACGATGTCCTTGAGCGGCGTGGCCTGGATGTCGATCTCGTTGGAGTAGAGCCACAGATGGCCGGCCTTGAGGCGACGGTCGGCATTCTTCTTCAGGCGCAGGGTGTGCTGGGTCATGAGGGGTCTCGCAAGGGAAAGAGGGGATCGATCAGGTCTGGCACTGGCCGCAGAACACGCTGGCCCGCTGCCCCAGGGTCACCAGGCGCAGCTCGGCGCCGCAGCGCCGGCAGGGCTCGCCGTCGCGGCCATAGACGTTGAGGCGCTGCTTGAAGTAGCCGGGCTCGCCGGTGCCGCCGACGAAGTCGCGCAGGGTGGTACCGCCCTGGGTGATGGCGGCCGCCAGCACCTCGCGTACCGCCGCCGCGAGCCGGTCGAAGCGCTCCCGGGAGATACGCCCGGCGGCCCGACGCGGGTCGATGCCGGCCAGGAACAGCGCCTCGGCGGCGTAGATGTTGCCCACCCCCACCACCACGGCGTTGTCCATCAGGAAGGGCTTCACCGCAAGGCGCCGACGGCGGGACATGTCGAAGAGCCGGGCACCGTCGAAGGCGTCAGACAGCGGCTCCGGCCCAAGCCGCGCGAGGCGCGGGTCCGGCGCCGGACCTTCGGTGAGCCAGTCGACGAAACCGAAGCGGCGCGGGTCGTGGTAGCGCAGGATGCCGCCGTCGTCGAGCACCAGGTCGACATGGTCGTGCTTCTTCGGCATCTCGCCAAGGCGAGCGAGCCGCAGGCTGCCGGACATGCCCAGGTGCCAGAGCAGGGTGCCGGCCGAGCCGCCATCGCACGGGGCCGCCAGCGGCACCAGCAGATACTTGGCGCGACGCGAGACGACGCCGATCCGCGCCCCGACCAGGCGCTCGACCAGATCCGCCGGCACCGGCACGCGCAGGCGGGCCTGGCGGACGATCACCTCGGTGATCTCGCGACCCTCCACGTGGGGCGCGATGCCGCGGCGGGTGGTCTCGACTTCGGGCAGTTCGGGCATGGTCTCGTCCGGAGAAGCGAGGATACGCAAGAACCCGGCCATCGGGCCGGGTTCAGGCTGACAGGCTCGTACCTGCGGCGGAAGCGACCAAGCCTTACTTGATCTTGCCTTCCTTGTACATCACGTGCTTGCGGATCGTCGGATCAAACATCTTCTTCTCGAGCTTGTCCGGGGTGTTCCGCTTGTTCTTATCGGTGGTGTAGAAGTGGCCGGTACCGGCACTGGAAATCATTCGAATCTTGTCACGCATGACGGATATCTCCCTGTGGAACGCTTAGACGGCTTCGCCGCGCTTGCGAATGTCGCCGAGCACCACTTCGATGCCCTTCTTGTCGATGATGCGCATTCCCTTGGAGGAAACGCGCAGCTTGACGAAGCGCTTCTCGGACTCCACCCAGAAACGGTGGGAATGCAGATTCGGCTCGAAACGACGGCGAGTCTTGCGCTGGGAGTGTGAAACGTTGTTACCAGTCACCGGGCGCTTGCCGGTAACCTGACATACTTTGGACATGAGAGCCTCCAACCGCTTGGCCAGGTGTATAGACCTGAGTGTTCAAAACCTGTCGGGCAAACCGGGACGACCCCGTTGTCATTTGACCCAAGGGAATTCAAAGGCTGCACTTTATACCAGAGACCGCCACGGTCGGCAAGCGACGCGGCGATGATCCGATGGGGCGTGGCATGGCCTGGCGACATCCGAGGGTGGCGCGGCATACGGCGATGACAGGCGGGACCCGTACCAAAGGGCCCAGCGCAACCGGTGCGGCATTATAGCGGCCCGCGCGCATTTTTCCTATCACGATCCTCGCCGGCCAGGCTATTCACGACCCTCGCCGGCCAGGCTATCGACATGACACGTCAGCGAGAGACGCCGGGGCACGCCAACGCGGAGGTCCTACGCCAGGGGTGAGGAGGATTCCTCCGAACGGGCTGGCCATGGATGGCCAGCACCGGTCCTGCTAGCGGAGCAGGATGCGAGAGCGCCGCAGGGCGTCGGTAGCGCCCATGGATGGGTTCACAGCGCCTCCGCAAGGCGTGCCGCCGAATCGCCGCGAGCGATGACTTTCCTGGCGACAGCCATGCTTACCGCCATACCTGCGACGAACACCCGCGCTAAAGCCATCCCCGCTCGGCGAAGGAGACCACCTCCCCATCCCCGACCACAAAATGGTCCAGCACGCGAATCTCGAACAGCGAGAGCGCCTCGCGCAGCCGCTCGGTGATGCGCCGGTCGGCATCGGAGGGCTCGGCCACGCCGGAGGGATGGTTGTGCGCGAAGATCACCGCCCCGGCGCCCAGCGCCAGGGCGCGCCGAGCCACCTCGCGGGGATAGACCGAGGCGCTGTCCAGGGTGCCGCGAAACAGCGACTCGTAGCGGATCACCCGATGCTGGCTATCGAGGAAGAGCGCGGCGAACTCCTCGTGACCGAGGTGACGAAGCTTCGCGGCGAGGTAGGCGCGTACCAGCGTGGGCGACGTCAGGGCGTGACCGCGCTCGAGCTGACTGGCGAGGTGTCGCCGCGACAGCTCCAGGGTGGCCTGGAGCTGCACGAAGGTGGCCGTGCCGATGCCTCGCTCGGCGCAGAAGCGCGCCTGGTCGGCCTCGAGCAGCGGCCGCAGGCCGCCGAAGGCCGACAGCAGGTCGCGCGCCAGATCCACCGCCGAGCGTCCCGCCACCCCCACACGCAAAAATATCGCCAGAAGCTCAGCGTCGGAGAGCGCCTCCACGCCGAGTGCCAGTAGCTTCTCTCTGGGACGCTCCCCTTCCGGCCAGTCGCGAATCGACATCTCGGCCTCCCTGCCCGACGTTCGTGAGTATCAGTGTAGTCGGGCCAGCGGCTACGCAAGGTCGGGCGCCGATGGTAAGGTATGAGGCCCGATTCCCGCTCGGATATCACCATGTCTTCACTGCCCGGCCCACGGCGCAGCGGCCGCCCGAATGCGAGCCACCCGTACGCGGGCCGCCGCATCCTGCTCGGCATCAGTGCCGGCATCGCCGCCTACAAGAGCGCCCAGCTCGCCCGCCTGCTCAAGCAGGCGGGCTGCGAGGTACGCGTGGTCATGACCGAGGGCGCCCAGGCCTTCATCACGCCGCTGACGCTGCAGGCGCTGACCGGCGAGCCGGTGCGTACCTCGCTGCTCGACCCCGAGGCCGAGGCCGGCATGGGCCACATCGAGCTGGCTCGCTGGGCCGACACCATCCTGATCGCCCCGGCGACCGCCGACCTGATGGCGCGCCTCGCCCAGGGCCTGGCGAACGATCTGCTGACCACCCTGTGCCTGGCGAGCGACGCCGAGATGGTGATGGCCCCGGCCATGAACCAGGCCATGTGGCGCCATCCCGCCACCCTGCGCAACGCCGACCGGCTCGCCCAGGACGGCTGGCGGCTGCTGGGGCCGGACAGCGGCGACCAGGCCTGCGGCGACGTGGGGCCGGGGCGCATGCTGGAGCCCGAGGCCATCGTCGAGGCGCTGCTTTCTCCGGCGCCCGATGAAGCGCCCTCCTCCGGGGCGCCCGATGAAGCGCCCTCCTCCGGGGCGCCCGATGAAGCGCCCGCCGAGGCGCGCGAGGCCGACGGCCTGACCGTGACCATCACCGCCGGCCCCACGCGGGAGGCGCTGGACCCGGTGCGCTACCTCTCCAACCACAGCTCCGGCAAGATGGGTTACGCTCTGGCCGCCGCCGCGGCTTCGCTCGGGGCCCGGGTGCGGCTGATCAGCGGTCCGGTGGCCCTGCCCACCCCCGAGGGCGTGGAGCGCATCGACGTGGAGAGCGCCCGGGAGATGCACGAGGCCGCCCGGCGGCTGGCGCCCGACAGCGATCTCTTCATCGGCTGCGCCGCCGTGGCCGACTACCGCGCCGCGACGGCCGCCGAGCACAAGATCAAGAAGGTCGACGGCGAGGACGGCCTCACCCTGCGCCTGGTCAAGAACCCCGATATCATCGCCGCAGTGGCGGCCCTGGCGGATCGACCCTTCGTCGTCGGCTTCGCCGCCGAGACCCGTGACCTCGAGGCCTATGCCCGGGACAAGCTGACCCGCAAGGGGCTGGACATGATCGTCGCCAACGACGTCTCCGACCCCAAGATCGGCTTCGGCACAGACCACAACGCCGCCCTGCTGCTGTGGCGCGACGGCGATGCCGAGGGCCGCGAGGCACTCTCGCCCCAGCCCAAGGCCCGCCTCGCCATGGCGGTGATGCGCCGCGCCCTGGCCTGCCTATCGGCCCGACACACCCCCTGACACCGCACCCCGAGGAGCCCCGATGTCTCTCGCCCCAGAACGCCCGCGTCTCGCCGTCAAGCTGCTCGACGAGCGCCTGCGCGACGTGATGCCCCGCTATGCCACCGATGGCTCCGCCGGCATGGACCTGCACGCCCTGCTCGACGCCCCGCTGACCCTGGCGCCCGGCCAGTGCGAGCTGATCCGCACCGGGCTCGCCATCCACATCGCCGATCCTAGCCTCGCCGGGATGATCCTGCCCCGCTCGGGCCTGGGCCATAAGCACGGCATCGTGCTCGGCAACCTGGTCGGCCTGATCGATTCCGACTACCAGGGCGAGCTGATGATCTCCACCTGGAACCGCGGCCAGGCGTCCTTCACCATCGAACCCTTCGAGCGGCTGGCACAGTACGTGCTCATGCCGGTGGTGCAGGCCGAACTCGAGATCGTCGACGACTTCGACGAAAGCCGTCGCGGCGACGGCGGCTTCGGCAGCTCGGGCCGGCACTGAGCCCTCGACCCTCACAACGGATGGACCCCATGACCACAGAGACCGTACCCGCTTCGATCTTCCGCGCCTACGACATCCGCGGCATCGTCGATGACACCCTGACCGAGACCGGCGTCGAGCAGATCGGCCGCGCCATCGGCAGCGAGGCCCTCGCCCGCGGCGAATCCACCGTGGTCGTCGCCCGCGACGGGCGCCTCTCGGGGCCGCGGCTGCTCGAGGCCCTGACCCGCGGCCTGACGTCGACCGGGTGCGACGTCGTCGACGTCGGCATGGTCCCCACCCCGGTGCTCTACTTCGCCACCCACGTCCTCGAGGGCACCGCCTCCGGCGTCATGGTCACCGGCAGCCACAACCCGCCGGACTACAACGGCTTCAAGATCGTGCTCGGCGGCGAGACGCTCTCCGGCGAGGCCATCACCGCCCTGCACACTCGCCTCACCACGGGTGATCTCGCCGAGGGCCGGGGCCAGACGCGCCAGGAAGACGTGCGCGACGCCTACCTCGAGCGCATCCTCGGCGACGTGACGCTTTCCCGGCCGCTCAAGGCCGTGGTCGACTGCGGCAACGGCGTGGCCGGCGAGCTCGGCCCGCGGCTGGTCGAGCGCCTGGGCGCCGAGACGATCCCGCTGTTCGCCGAGATCGACGGCACCTTCCCCAACCATCACCCGGACCCGGGCAAGCCCGAGAACCTGACGGACCTGATCCGCACCGTGCAGGAGACCGGCGCCGACATCGGCCTGGCCTTCGACGGCGACGGCGACCGCCTGGGCGTGATCACTCCGAGCGGAGCGCTGATCTACCCTGATCACCTGCTGATGGCCTTCGCCGAGGACATGCTGTCGCGCAACCCGGGCGCCCGCGTGATCTTCGACGTCAAGTGCACCGGCAACCTGACCCGGGTGATCGAGGAAGCGGGCGGCACGCCCGAGATGTGGCGCACCGGTCACTCGCTGATCAAGGCGCGCATGAAGGAGACCGGCGCTCAGCTTGCCGGCGAGATGAGCGGCCATATCTTCTTCCAGGAGCGCTGGTACGGCTTCGACGACGGTCTCTACGCCGCGGCCCGGCTGCTGGAGATCCTCGCGAAGGAGCTCTCCACCGAGGGCATGGATGCCGATGCGTTCTTCGCCCGCTACCCCCAGGATCTGGGCACCCCGGAGATCAACATCACCGTGACCGACGAGACCAAGTTCGCCCTGGTGGATAGGCTCGCGCGGGAGGGCGACTTCGGCGACGACGGCATCAAGACCACCCTGGACGGCATCCGCGTCGACTACCCGGACGGCTGGGGCCTGTGTCGCGCCTCCAACACCACGCCGGTGCTGGTGCTGCGCTTCGAGGGCAAGGACGAGGCGGCGCTCACGCGCATTCGCGCCCGCTTCGCCGACGCCCTCACCCAGGTGTCGCCCGAGCTCGAGCTGCCCCGCTGAGGGGCTCTCAAAAATGAACGCTCGCCACACGAATTCTCGTCACACGAAACAGGACAGGGAAACCGACCGATGACCGAACAGACCCGCGACCCGCGCCAGGTGGTGGAGGTGCTCTCCGAGGCGCTGCCCTACATCCAGCGCTTCTCCGGCAAGACCGTGGTGGTGAAGTACGGCGGCAACGCCATGACCGAGGATGCCCTGATCGACTCCTTCGCCCGCGACATGGTGCTGATGAAGGAGGTCGGCATCAATCCGGTGGTGGTGCACGGCGGCGGCCCGCAGATCGGCGACCTGCTGGCCAAGCTCAACATCGAGTCGCGCTTCGTCAACGGCATGCGGGTCACCGACGCCGAGACCATGGACGTGGTGGAGATGGTACTGGGCGGGCTGGTCAACAAGGGCATCGTCAACCTGATCAACCAGTGCGGCGGCAAGGCGATCGGCCTGACCGGCAAGGACGGCGCCCAGATCCGCGCCCGCCAGCTCCAGGTCGAGCACCAGAGCCCGGAGATGACCGCGCCGGAGATCATCGACATCGGCCACGTCGGCGAGGTGGAGCACATCTCCACCGACCTGATCGAGATGCTCGCCGCCCGCGACTTCATCCCGGTGATTGCGCCTATCGGGGTGGATGAGAAAGGCAAGAGCTACAACATCAACGCCGACCTCGTCGCCGGCAAGGTGGCCGAGGCCCTGGACGCCGAGAAGCTGATGCTGCTGACCAACGTGGCCGGCCTGATGAACGCCGAGGGCGAGGTGCTCACCGGCCTGACCACCGGCCAGGTGGATGAGCTGATCGCCGACGGCACCATCCACGGCGGCATGCTGCCGAAGATCCGCTGCGCGCTGGAGGCCGTGAAGGGCGGCGCCAAGAGCGCCCACATCATCGACGGCCGAGTGCCTCACGCCACCCTGCTGGAGATCTTCACCAACGCAGGTGTCGGCACCCTGATCACCGACGAACCGCAGGAACCGAGCGACGGCTGAACGTCGGCGACCCGATCCCTGTGAGCCGGCCCCAGAAGCCGGCCCTACGAGCTGAGCCACGCAGAGGGCCAGCCCGACCCACCCGACCGATAAGAATATAACGACATGACGCAGGCAACCCACACCCCCAGCCGCCGCGAGCAGATCCTGCAGGGCCTGGCGCTGATGCTGGAGGAAGACAGCGGCAAGCGCATCACCGTGGCCGCGCTGGCCCGCCAGGTCGGCGTCTCGGAGGCGGCGCTCTATCGCCACTTCCCGAGCAAGGCGCGGATGTTCGAGGGCCTGATCGAGTTCATCGAAGAGAGCCTCTTCGAACGTATCGGCCGAATCCTCGACGAGGTACCCGAGGCGGTGCCGCGCTGCGGCCAGATCCTCACCCTGGTGCTGGCCTTCGCCGAGAAGAACCCGGGCCTCTCGCGCCTGCTCGGCGGCGACGCCCTGACCGGCGAGACGGCCCGGCTCCGGCTGCGCATCCATCAGCTCTTCGAGCGCCTGGAGACCCAGCTCAAGCAGGTGCTGCGCGAGGCCGAACTGCGCGAGGGCCGCCGCCCCGCCCTGCCGGTCTCCGCCGCCGCCAACCTGATGCTGGCCCAGCTCGAGGGGCAGATCTCGCGCTACGTGCGCAGCGACTTCCGTCACCGCCCCACCGAACACTGGGACGACCAGTGGCCGCTGCTCTCGTCACAGCTGCTGCACCCCGCCCCGCAGACGGCCTAAGCGGCCAAGCGGCCAAGCGGCCAAGCGGCCAAGCGGCCAAGCGGCCAAGCGGAGGCTGGATCCAAGAAGCACATAGCAAGAAACCCCACCAGGCGCGTTGTCCGGTGGGGCTTCATGTTTTGTCTCGTGAACCGCCGCCCGTCGCTGAACCGCTCGGCGCTCGGCGCTTTCAGCTTGAAGCTGTCACGCCGCCAGGGCGTCGCCGATCTGCAGGCGGATCTTCTTCATGGCGTTCTTCTCGAGCTGGCGGATGCGCTCGGCGGAGACGCCGTAGACGTCGGCCAACTCGTGCAGGGTGGCCTTACCGTCGCCGAGCCAGCGCTGCTGCAGGATATCCCGCGAGCGCTCGTCGAGGGCCGCGAGGGCCGTCTGCAGGCGCTGGGTGGCGTCCTGTTCCCAGTCGCTATCCTCGAGCTGGGTGGCCGGATCGGCACTGGCGTCGTCGAGGAAGTGCACCGGCGCCTGGTAGGCGGACTCGTCGTCCTCGCCGGGCGAGGCGTCGAAGCCGGCGTCGTGGGCCGACAGGCGCCCTTCCATCTCGCGCACCACCTCGGGCTTGACGTCGAGGTCCTTGGCGATCGCCTCGACCTCGTCGGTGTTCAGCCAGGCCAGGCGCTTCTTGGCGCCGCGCAGGTTGAAGAACAGCTTGCGCTGGGCCTTGGTGGTGGCGATCTTGACGATCCGCCAGTTGCGCAGCACGAACTCGTGAATCTCGGCCTTGATCCAGTGCACGGCGAAGGAGACCAGCCGCACGCCCTGGTGGGGGTCGAAGCGCTTGACGGCCTTCATCAGGCCGACGTTGCCCTCCTGGATCAGGTCCGCCTGAGGCAGGCCATAGCCGGAATAGCTGCGGGCGATATAGACGACGAAGCGCAGATGCGACAGCACCAGGCGGCGAGCCGCCTCCAGGTCACCCTCGTCGTGAAGCCGGAAGGCGAGGTCGCGCTCCTCTTCGACGGTCAGCATGGGAATGCCGTTGACCGCCTGGATGTAGCCGTTGAGGTCATGCCCCGGTGAGAGCTGCCCCACCGGCAGAAGACTGGTGCTCATGTGCAGGTTGTCTCCTTCGAAGCCCATAGTGCTATTCGTGATCGCTGACTACGACGATAAAGGCCGTTGAAAGTTCCGAATTTGCTCGCATATAGCGAGGTATCATCCGACTGCTTGCCTTAACGAGGCCGAATCTCCGCCAGGTGCCGATTCACGGCCAACCAAGCGCCCAGCCAGCCGAGTAGTGTACTACAGCCCAGCAGTATTGTGGACCCTTCGCCCCCCAGCCGCGGCAGGGTGAAACTGGCGCCATAGCTGGCCGCCAGCGCGGAAACCGGGGCCGCGAGCCAGTCGCTGCCGAGGCTCAACAGCCCCCAGGCCAACAGGCCACCGCCGAGGCCGAACCAGGCGCCGCTGTAGAGGAAGGGGCGTCGCACGAAGGCGTGGGTGGCGCCGATCAGGGTCACCACCTCGATCTCCTGGCGGCGGCTCTCCACGGCCAGCCGGATGGTATTGCCGACCACCAGCAGCACCCCCAGCGCGAACAGCACGCCCAGCGCCAGGGTGACGCGCTGGCCAAGCGCGGCGAGGTGACGCAGGCGCTCCAGCCAGGCGAGATCCAGGCGCACCTCGTCGACGCCGGGCACCGCCGCGAGGCCATCGGCGAGCCGACGCACGGCCGCGGGGGCGGCATCGACGGGGCTCACCACCACGCTTGCCGGCAGCGGATTCGTCTCGAGCCGCGCCAGGGCATCCTCCAGCCCCAGCGCCTGCTGGAACTCGGCCATGCCCTCGGCGGCGGTGATCAGCCGGGTGGCCGCCACGCCTTCCTGGGCGGCCAGGGCCTGCTCGATGCGCCCGGCCTCGGCCTCGCCGACCTCCTCGTCCAGGTAGGTGGTGAGGGTGGCGCTCTGCTCCAGCTGAGCATCGAGCAGGCGGGCGCTGTCCAGGGTCAGCCACAGGCCGGCCGGCAGCACCAGGGCGATGGCGATGGCCAGCATGGTCAGCAGGCTGCCCAGGGGCCGGCGCAGCAGCCGACGCGCGCTGTCGGCGGCCATGGCGCGATGGTGGCGTGCCCAGGCACGCCAGCGCAGGCCGCTGCTCGGCCGCTGGGTGCGGGCGCCGCGGGGCGAGGGCTCGGGTCGACTCATACGATCTCCTCGTCGGCCACCAGGCGGCCCCCGCTCAGCCGCAGGGTGCGGTGGCGCAGCCGAGCGATCAACGCCAGGTCGTGGCTGGCGACCATCACCGTGGTGCCGATGCGATTGAAGTCCTCGAACAGCCCCATGATGTCGGCGGAGAGCTGCGGGTCGAGGTTGCCGGTGGGCTCGTCGGCCAGCAGCAGCGCCGGCTTGTTGACCACCGCCCGGGCGATGCCCACCCGCTGCTGCTCGCCGCCGGAGAGCTCGATGGGCAGGGCCGCCTCGCGATGCAGCAGGCCCACCTTGTCGAGCGCCGCCCGCACCCGGCGCGCGGCCTCGCGGCGCTCGATGCCCTGAATCTCCAGGGGCAGCGCCACGTTGTGGTAGATCGAGCGGTCGAAGAGCAGCTGGTGGTCCTGAAAGACCACGCCGATCTGGCGGCGATAGAAGGGAATCTGGCTGTGGTGCAGGCGATCGATGTCGTGGCCCGCTACCCGCACACGGCCGCGGCTGGGCCGCTCCAGGCGCATGATCAGCCGCAGCAGCGAGCTCTTGCCCGCCCCGGAGTGGCCGGTCAAAAAGACCATCTCGCCGCGGCGCACGCGGAAGTCGATATTGGCGAGCGCATCATAGCGCCCTCCGTAGCGCTTGCCGACGTGCTCGAAGGCGATCATGACGCGGGCGTGTCCTGGTCCTGGTCCCGGTCGAACAGGGCATCGACGAACTCGCGCGCCACGAAGGGCCGCAGGTCATCCAGCCCCTCGCCGACGCCGATGAAGCGAATCGGGGTGCCGAGCTGTCGCGCCAGGGCGAAGATGATGCCCCCCTTGGCCGTGCCGTCGAGCTTGGTCAGGGTCACGCCGGTGATCGGCACCGCCTCGTGGAAGGTCGAGGCCTGGGCCAGGGCGTTCTGTCCGGTGCCGGCGTCGAGCACCAGCATCACCTCGTGGGGCGCGCTGCCATCGATCTTGCCCATCACGCGATGGACTTTCTTGAGTTCCTCCATCAGGTGCGCCTTGTTGTGCAGGCGCCCGGCGGTGTCGGCGATCAGCACGTCGACTCCGCGCGCCTTGGCCGCCGATAGCGCATCGAAGATCACCGAGGCGCTGTCGGCGCCGGTGTGCTGGGCGATCACCGGCACGTCGTTGCGCTCGCCCCACACCTTGAGCTGCTCCACGGCGGCGGCACGGAAGGTATCGCCGGCGGCCAGCATCACGCTGCGCCCCTCGCGCTGGAAGCGCTGGGTCAGCTTGCCGATGGTGGTGGTCTTGCCCACGCCGTTGACGCCGATCACCAGGATCACGAAGGGGCCCTCACCCTTGGGCGGCAGGGCCAGGGGCTCGGTGACAGGCTCGAGGCTCGCCGCCAGCTCCTCCTGCAGGGCGCGATAGAGCGCCTGGGGGTCCTTGAGCTCCTTGCGCGAGACCCGATCGGCGAGCCGGTCGATGATCTCGGTGGTGGCCTCGATACCCACGTCCGCCATCAGCAGCTGGGTCTCGAGCTCCTCCATCAGATCGTCATCGATCTGCTTGCGCCCCATGAAGAGGTCGGCCAGGCCATCGGTGAGGTTGGCGCGGGTCTTGCCGAGCCCGGCGCGGATGCGGGAAAACCAGCCCTTCTTCTCGCTGACCGGCTTCTCCTGCAGGGCGGCAGGCGTCGGGGTCGGCTCGGGCTCGGGCTCGGGCTCGACGACAGGCTCGGGGATGGCCTGCTCCGGCGCGGCCTGCTGTGTCGCCTCTTCGGCGGGCTTCTCAGACGCGGGGTCGGGTGCGGGCTCGGCCGCCACCTCCTCATCGACCGCGACCTCCTCCTCGGCGGCGACGGGCGCTTCCTCGGCGGCGGGCACGGTCTCGGCAGTCCCCGCCTCGTCGGATTCCTCTGCTACGGGCGCGTCCGTGGCCGCGGAGGGCTCGTCCTCCTCAAGCCGCGCCCCGTCCGCTATCGCGTCCTGCTCCTCTTCCGACCGGCGCTCGGCCTCCTGTTCCGGTGTCGTCTGCTGCTGTTCCTGCTTCTTCTTGCGCTTGAGAAAACCGAACATGGGGGGATCACGCCTCACGGATGAACGAATCGCCTCATCCTACCATTGCGCACCATGACTGTGGACAAGCCGGCGGTTACAATCCGCCCCATGACACGTCGCCCCTCCTCTTCCCGCAAGTCCCGCCGCCCAGGCCCGGGCGCCTCGCCCAAGGGCGCCCCAGCCAATACCGGACGGCTGCGCCTGATCGGCGGCGACTACCGCCGCCGCCAGCTTCCCGTGCTCGATCATCCCGGGCTGCGCCCCACCCCCGACCGGGTGCGCGAGACGCTCTTCAACTGGCTGACCGCCGCCGTTCCCGGAGCCCGGGTGCTCGACCTCTTCGCCGGCACCGGGGCGCTCGGCCTCGAGGCCCTGTCGCGAGGCGCCCGGGAGGCGACGTTCGTCGAGGCCGACGCCAGGGTGGCGCGCCAGCTGGCCGACAACCTCGAGACCCTCAAGGCGAGCGAGCGCGCCACGCTGCTGACCACCCAGGCCCAGGCCTTCCTGGCCGGCACCGCCGCCCCCTTCTCGCTGGTCTTTCTCGACCCGCCCTTCCATCAGGGCCTCGCGGCCGGCTGCTGCAAGGCCCTGGAGGCCGGCGGCTGGCTCGCCGAGGAGGCCTGGATCTACCTCGAGACCGAGACCTCGCTGGCGCCGGCCGTGCCAATCACCTGGCAGCTGCATCGCGAGGTGCGGGCCGGTGACAGCACCGGGCGGCTCTACAGGCGCCGTCAGGCCGATGATCAGTCGCCCGACGGCGACGGTTGCTGAGCCCCGGCCGCGGCGTTACGCTGCCATCAGAAGAATCCCCACCGGGCGCGGCCCGATCAGCAGGATGTTGTCAGGAGAACAGGATGAGCATCGAACTCTTCAACCAGCTCGAACAGAAGGTCACCAGCGCCGTCGAGGCCCTGGAGTTAATGAGGATGGAAGCCGAGGAGCTGCGCGAGGAAAACGCTCGCCTGAAGCAGGAGCGCGAGGAGTGGGAGCGTCGCCTCTCCAGCCTGCTGGGAAAGTTCGAGGAGGTCGAGACGACCGCGACCAGCTGAGACGGGATCAGGCCAGCGGGAGCGACATCAGCAGCGCGTCCTCCCGGTCACGGCCGGCGAGCGGTGGATAGTAGCCGCGGCGCCGGCCGTCCTCATTGAAGCCGGCGCGTCGGTAGAGGCCGATGGCCGCGGCATTGCTTGCCCGCACTTCCAGCAGCAGGCGCTCGACGCCCCAAGCCTTCGCCGCCTCGATCACCGCATCGAGCAGCCGACCCGCCAGCCCCCGACGGCGACAGTCGCCGGCCATCAGGATGGCCTGCAGCTCCGCATCGAAGGGCAGGCGCACCACCACCGCATGCCCCACCAGCCGCGCGTCCTCCTCGACGCCGACGACCCTCGCCTCGGCATCGCCCAGCACGGCCTCGAGCTGAGCCGGCGTCCAGGAATCGTGCTGGCCGGCCTGTTCCAGGGCCGTCAACGCCGCCAGATCCTCCATCCCCAGCGGACGCAGCGTCGTCTCAGTCGGGCGCATGCCCCGCCTCCCAGGCCTGCCGCCAGCCGGCCATCCGCGGCCAGAGCGCGCGCTTGGCCTCGGCGCTACCGGCCAGCTCACCCAGGGCGGGCCCCTGCCAGGCCGGCATCGCCAGCAGCGGGCAGTGTGCATCACCCAGGGCCAGCAGCTCATCGAGGACGGCGTCGTTGCCGAACACCAGCAGCCGTTCCGGCACCCAGCCGCGCCGTCGGCGGCCGGCCAGGAAGGCCTGGAGCCCCTCCCGAGCCTCCTCGACCGGCGCCTCCACCGGCAGCCCTTCTACCTGCGGCCAGCGGAAGGCCTCGAAGGCCGGCATCTGCTCGGGCACCACGCCGGCGGCCTGCAGCAGGTGGCGCAGCAGGCGCACCTCGATGGCGCCCGGCGCCGCTTCCTGGGGCAGCAGGATCAGCCAGCGGCCATCCAGGCAGGCCACCTGCAGGGTGAAGCGCAGCGCCTCGCCGGCGCGCTGCACGGGACGCGCCGCCACCGCTTCGGGAGCAGACTCCGCCTCGGCGGCGGGCACCATGTCGCCGAGCAGGGCGCGCGCCTTACCGGGGCCGGCCGGCGGGCGCTGGGGCGGCTCCGGCTCGGCGGGCGCCTCCCGTGGCGGGGCGACCTGGGCCTGGGCGGCCTCGTCGAGCAGGGCGTGCAGGCGCTCGCCCGGCGGCGTCGGCGGCGCGGCCTCGCGCTCGGGCGGCGCCCACTCGCACTCCGGCGTGGGCAGGGCATTGGGCAGGCGGTAGCGGGAGACCCAGGCCGTCAGGCCCATGGCCTCCAGATACTGCAGGCGCTGCGGCTCCGGGGTCACGAGGTGCTGCCGCCCCGGCAGTCGGGAGAATCGGGGCGCGACCGACCGCTGGCCTCCCACTCCTCGGGCGTGAAGAGGTGCAGGGCCAGGGCGTGCACCGGGCCTGCCAGTTCGTCGGCGAGCAGCGCGTAGAGCTGCTGGTGGCGCTTGACCGGCATCAGCCCCTCGAAGCGGCGAGCGACCAGGGTGACCTTGAAGTGCGTCTCCGAATTCGCCGGCACGTTGTGCCGGTGGCTCTCGTTCTCCACCGCCAGGAAGTCGGGCTCGAGGGCCTTGAGCTTAGCTTCGATAGTGTCCTGGGTGCTCATGTCGACGTCTCGATGATGGGTGAGTGAGGGTGCCATTGTACGCCTTCCGGGAGGGTCCGACGACGCCCGCCGCGATCAGGCCCGGCGCGCCTCGCGCTGCGCCCGCCCGGCCAGGCCGACCCGCGAGAGGCTCGCCATGAGCGACAGCACGCAGGCCCCGGCCCCGGCCCAGAGCGTCGCCTGCACCGGGGCGCCGGCGGCCAGGAAGGCGCCGACCAGGGCGACCCCGAGGGACTGGCCGACCGTGCGGGTGGTGCTCATCACGCCGGACGCCCGGGCGCTGCGCTCGCGGGGAACGCTGGCCATCATCTCGCGATTATTGGGAGGCTGGAAGAGGCCGAAACCCATCCCACAGAGCGCCGTGCGCCACAGGCTGTCGGCCAGGCCCGCCTCGGCATCCAGCCCGGCCAGCGCGGCCAGGCCCAGCAGCAGCAGCAGCAGGCCGACACTGGAGAGCAGGCTGGGATTGACCCGGTCCGCCAGCCGACCGGCCAGCGGCCCCACCACCATGATCGCCAGCGGCCAAGGGGTGAACATCCAGGCGGTCTGCAGCGGCGTGAAGCCCATCTCCTGCTGATAGAGGAAGGAGAGCGCCACGAAGGCCAGCCCCTGCCCCACGAAAGCCAGCCCCGAGGCACAGACCGCCAGCGAGAAGCGCCGCTCGGCGAACAGCGACAGCGGCAGCAGGGGATGGCGCGCGCGCCGCTGGCGCCGCAGGAAGAGCCCGGCACTCAGCGCACTGCCGCTCAGCCAGGCGAGCACCTGCCAGCCGGGCACCCCGTGACCGGCGCCATCGAGGCCCACGAAGAGCCCGGCCATCATGGCCACCGCGAATAACGCGCCGCGCCAGTCGAAGTCCTCCCGACGCCCCGGCTCGCGCGGCAGCGCCCACCAGGCCAGGCTGGCGGCACACAGTCCCAGCGGCACGTGCAGCGCGAAGAGCCACGGCCAATGGGCCACCGACAGCACCAGGCCACCGATGGTCGGCCCCGCCGCATAGCCGCCGGCGACCACCAGGGCGGAGAGCCCCAGCGCGCTGCCGAGCAGCCGCGAGGGGAAGATCGAGCGATAGAGCGACGGGCCGATGGAGAGCGTTGCCGCCGCGCCGAGCCCCTGCAGGGCACGGAACAGCAGCAGGGTCTCCAGGTCGCGGGAGAGGGCGCTGCCCAGCGCGGCCAGGGTGAAGAGCCCCACCCCGGCGGTATAGAGACGATAGCGCCCGACCCGCTCGCTGAGCGCGGCGAAGACCAGCAGGAAGGCGGCGCAGACCACCTGGAAGAGATTGGTGACCCACACCACCCTAGAAGGCGAGGCATCGAGGTCGGCGGCGATGGTGGGCAGGGCGATGTTGACCATGGTGGTGTCCACCACCGCCATCAGGGTCCCGAGGATCAGTGCCAGCACCGCCAGGCGCCGTTCCGGGCCCGGCAGGCCATCGTCGCCGGGACGGGTCGCGAAGAGTCGACTCATCCTGTTTCCGTTGCTAGGAGATCAAAAGACAGAAACCGGCCGAAGCCGGTTTCTCGCGGTCGCCGTCGTCGAGATGACGGCCGAGCTGACGCCTCAGTCCTGGTCGGTCTCCAGCAGCAGGGCGTCGTCCACCTCGGAGATCTCCAGCGCCGCCTCGTTCTCCAGGTCGATGGCCAGATAGCTGTGCTCGACCTGCAGGAAGCGCTGGAAGAGCGCCCAGTCCAGGGCCTCCGGCCACTGACGCTCGTCTTCTTCCCAGGCGCGCAGTTCGGTCTCGAGGATCTCGAGGTAGCGCTCGCGCACGAAGCCCTCCAGGGCCTCCGGGGTGTCCATCTCCGGGATCAGATAGACGGTGCTTTCACGTTCGACGTCGGCCAGGGTCAGGTCATCGCCTTCCATGGTGGGTTCGAGCGCATTGATCCAGTCCACGAAATGCCGGGTCGGCCTGACGCTCAGGGCGGAGCGGTTGAGCAGTTTCATCACGGTCTCCTCGACGTCGAAACGACGATCATTATGGGCGCTCGGGACGCCCCTTACCAACACTTCCGGTCATCGGGACGCGAGAGCGGGGCCGATCCGACGGCCCCTCGACTCATCCCCCGTCAATCGACTTCCGGACGCATGGCGGGGAACAGCAGGACGTCGCGGATGGAGGCGCTGTCGGTGAACAGCATCACCAGCCGGTCGATGCCGATGCCTTCGCCGGCGGTCGGCGGCAGGCCGATCTCCAGGGCGCGCACGTAGTCGGCATCGAAGTACATCGCCTCCAGGTCGCCGGCCTCCTTCTCCGCGGCCTGGGCGGCGAAGCGCTCGGCCTGGTCCTCGGCGTCGTTGAGCTCCGAGAAGCCGTTGGCGATCTCGCGGCCGCCGACGAAGAACTCGAAGCGCTCGGTGACGAAGGGATCGCTGTCCTTGCGGCGCGCCAGCGGGCTCACCTCGGTGGGATACTCGGTGATGAAGGTCGGCTGCTGGAGGCGGTGCTCGACGGTCTTCTCGAAGATCTCGATCTGGACCTTACCCAGGCCCCAGCCATCCTTGACGTCGATATCCAGGCGCTCGGCGATCTGGCGGGCCGCCGACTCGTCGGCCAGGGCCTCGGCGTGGATGTCCGGATTGAACTCGAGGATGGCATCGAACACGCTGATGCGGCGCAGCGGCTGGCCGAAGTCGTACTCGAAGGTCTCCAGCACCTCGCCCTCGGCGTTGCGCACGGTGTTGACCACCGTGGTGGTGCCCAGCACCTTCTGGGCGACGCTGCGCAGCATCTCCTCGGTGAGGTCCATCAGGTCATGATGATTGGCATGGGCCTGGTAGAACTCGATCATCGTGAACTCGGGGTTGTGCCGCGTGGAGAGCCCCTCGTTACGGAAGTTGCGGTTGATCTCGAAGACCCGCTCGAAGCCGCCCACCACCAGGCGCTTGAGGTAGAGCTCCGGCGCGATGCGCAGGTACATGTCGATGTCCAGCGCGTTGTGGTGGGTGACGAAGGGCCGAGCCGTGGCGCCGCCGGGAATCGGCTGCAGCATCGGCGTCTCGACCTCCATGAAGCCGCGATCCTCGAAGAAGCGGCGCATGGCGCTGATCACCCCGGCGCGGGCCTCGAAGACCCGGCGCGAATCGGGGTTCACGATCAGATCGACGTAGCGCTGGCGATAACGCGCCTCCAGGTCGGTCAGGCCGTGGAACTTGTCGGGCAGCGGACGCAGGCTCTTGGTGAGCAGCTTGGCCTCGACCATCATCACGTAGAGATCACCCTTGCCCGACTTATGCACCGGACCGCGGGCGGCCACGATGTCGCCGATGTCCCAGCCCTTGATGTCCTCGAGAACCTCGGCGGGTAGTCCCTTCTTGTCGACGTAGAGCTGGATCGTGCCGGAGGGGTCCTGGATGACCAGGAAGGGCCCGCGCTTGCGCATGATGCGCCCGGCCACGGCGGCCTGGCGGCCCAGCGTCTCCAGCTCGGCCTTGTCCTTCTCGCCGAGCTCGGCGTCGAGCTCGGCCGCCAGGCTGTCGCGGCGAAAATCGTTGGGGAAGGCGCTCTCGCCGGTGTCGGCGGCCAGCGCGCGGCGCGCGGCCAGCTTGGCACGGCGCTCGGCGATCAGGCGGTTCTCGTCGTTCTGCGGGGAGTCCGGGTGGGCCATGTCGCTACCTGTGGCGTCGCGACCTCACGAGAGGCCGCTACTGTGAAAGAGTGGGCGTCGCGCCGCGCACCGGACGATCATCGCCCGGTGCGCGGCAGGGCAAGGGCTCAGAGCCCCTGTTTCAGGCTGGCTTCGATGAACTGATCCAGATCGCCGTCCAGCACCTTGTCGCAGCTGCTCGACTGCACGCCGGTGCGCAGGTCCTTGATGCGCTGGTCGTCCAGCACATAGGAACGGATCTGGCTGCCCCAGCCGATGTCGGCCTTGGAGTCCTCGGCCTCCTGCTTGGCGGCGTTGCGCTTCTGCATCTCGTGTTCCCACAGCTTCGCCTTGAGCTGCTTCATGGCGAAGTCGCGGTTGGCGTGCTGGCTGCGCTGGCTCTGGCAGGCCACCACGATGCCGGTGGGCTCGTGGGTGATGCGCACGGCGGAGTCGGTGGTGTTGACGTGCTGACCGCCGGCCCCGCTGGAGCGGTAGGTGTCGGTACGCAAGTCCGAGGGATTGATCTCGACCTCGAAGCTGTCGTCGACCTCCGGGGAGAGGAACACCGAGGCGAACGAGGTGTGGCGCCGACCGCCGGAGTCGAAGGGACTCTTGCGCACCAGACGGTGCACGCCGGTCTCGGTGCGCAGCCAACCGAAGGCATAGTCGCCCTGGACATGCACCGAGGCCGACTTGATGCCCGCCACGTCGCCGGCCGAGACCTCGATGATCTCCGCCTTGAAGCCGTGGTGTTCGGCCCAGCGCAGGTACATGCGCAGCAGGATGTTGGCCCAGTCCTGCGCCTCGGTGCCGCCGGAGCCCGCCTGGATATCGAGATAGGCGTTGTTCTCGTCCATCTCGCCGGAGAACATGCGCCGGAACTCGAGCTTGGCGAGGTTCGCCTGCATGCCGTCGAGCTCCTTCTGGACCTCGGCGACGGTGCCCTCGTCCCCCTCCATCTCGGCCAGCTCCAGCAGGTCCCGGCTATCGCCCAGGCCCTGGTCGAGCTCGTCGATGGTGGCGACGATGTTCTCAAGCGTCGCCCGCTCCTTGCCCAACTTCTGGGCGTAGTCGGGATCGCTCCAGACGTTGGGATCCTCGAGCTCGCGGGTGACTTCCTCTAGCCGATCTTTCTTTTCAGCATAGTCAAAGATACCCCCTCAGGACGTCTGTCCGCTCGGACAGGTCCTTGATGAGGTTATGGATGGCATTGGTTTCCAGCATGGGCTCGCTCGCCTAAATCTGCAGTGGAAAGACGGCCGCCGCGGCGGCGCGGAAAAGGCCGCCATTGTAGCGAAACGCGACCGCAGCGACCATCCTCCCCCCTCTCCACGAGGCGGGCGACATCAGGGATCACTCCCCGCTCGGCCTACCAGTGCGTGAAGATCGCCATGGCAATGACCGCTCATTGGCAACTGAGGCGGGCAGCCGTCCTCGAGGAGGCGGCAGCCTGATCCCTCACCCAAACGCGAAAACCCCGGCCAGTGGCCGGGGTCGCGGGCTCATGCAGAAAGATCATGCAGTAAAGGACGCGCCTAGAAGCGGTAGTCCACAGAGAGGGCGAAGACATCGGCCTCCACCTCGTAGTCACCGGATAGGTTGCCCTTGCTGGCGTTCTCGGCCTTTGTCGCATCCTGGTCGATGCCGCCATCGTCGGCGAAAACGTGCATGTAGCCGGCGGTGATGCCGAGTTCGGGACTCGGCATCCAGGTGGCGCCGAAGGTCGCCCACTGACGGTCTGCATCCGGCACCCGCGGGGTACGGAACTCGGCGCTCGGCACCGGGCTCTCGTCGACGCCCAGGCCGGCACGCAGCAACCACTGCTTGTTCAGGGCGTAGTTGGCGCCCACCGAGAAGGCCCAGGTATCGTTCCAGTTCTCGGTGGTCGAACTAGGCTTGCTGCCATCCTCGAACTCTACGGTCAGCTCGTCGAAGCTGCTCCACTCGGTCCACTCGGCGTTGGCCATCAGCGCCAGCCGATCGGTCAGCTGGTGATAGACGCCCAGATTCAGGTTGGCGGGCGTGGTGATCTCGGCGGAGCCTCCGCCATCGCGCAGTTTCCCCTGGGACTGCGCGAGAGAGAGAACCTGCTGACCGTTAGGGTCATCCGAACTGTAGTCGACCTCGCCATCCAGGGTCAGGTCGATCTCGGAGCGATAGCTGGCGCCGAGGCGCGTCCTGTCGGTGACCTGATAGAGCACGCCCAGGGTATAGCCGTAGCCCCAATCATCACCGGTCACCTCGGCGAAGCCGTCAGCGTTGCCGATGGCGCTTGACGGCAGGCGCCCCTGCTGGGCGCCGACGGCGCCGAGATCCAGGGAGTTCGAGAGCGTCGCATCCGCGTACTGGGCCCGAAGGCCGACGGCCAGGTTGAGCCGCTCGGTGGCCCGATAGTTGAGCGTCGGCTGGAAGTCGATGGTCTTCAGCTCGGTCTCCACGGCGTGGTAGCGGCCGATCCAGTCCTCGTCGTACTTGGTGGAGAGCCCGTAGGGCGCATAGATGGCCAGGCCCAGGTCGAACCGCTCGTTGAGCTGCATCTTGGCGGCGAAGCTCGGCACCGTGGCGGTCTCGCCGCCCTGGCGAGAGCCACCAAGGTCATAGTCGAACCCACCCACAGAGCTCGTGGCGCGGGCATCCTGAAGCTCGAAGGTGGCATCGATATAGGCCACCCCGCCGGCGACCTGATTGCCGTCGATGTTGCCGATGGCGGCCGGGTTGTAGGCCATGAAGCTGACGTCCTCGGCGCCGGCGGTAGCGTTGGACAGGGCGTTGGCGAGGGTCTTGGCGCTCTGCTCACGCACCTGGAAGCCGGAGGCGGCCGCCTGGCCGGCGATCAGCGCCGTGGAGGCGAGGGCGATGGCGAGGGTGAGCCGATTGACGTTGTTGGACATATGGCGAGGCATCCCTTTCTGATGGATCGTTGTTGTCGTTTTGCCGCGGGGCGGTCACGTGCCGTCAGTGTTCGCGCATCTGCCGTCGGGGATCAAGCCCAAACGACCGTTTTAAAACAAAATATGCTAATACTTTAGTCGAACGATCGTTTCATTCATATATATTTCATTGACTTATCCGCGTGACGCTCGCCTGTGTCCGTAGGGTGCCATCGCCCCTTGACCTTTGGGTGACCCAAAGGTTTTACACTCTCGTCACGATATCCACTGGAGAACCCTCGATGAAGGTCAGCGAACTCGCCCGCCAGGCCGGCGTCACCGCCGAGACCGTGCGCCACTACACCCGCGAGGGGCTGCTGACCCCCGAGCGCCATCCCGAGAACGGCTACCAGCTGTTCGGCCAGCAGGACCTGGCGCGGCTGCGCTTCATTCAGCGCGCCCGCACCCTGGGCTTCGGCGTGGCCGAGATCCGCGACATCCTCGAGCATGCCGATCATGGTGACTCGCCCTGCCCGATGGTGCGCGACCTGCTGGCCAGTCGACTGCCCCAGATCCGCGGACGCATCGCCGAGCTGGAGGCGCTGGCCGCACGCATGGAGCAGGCCCTCGCGGCCTGGGAGGAGATGCCCGACGGCACGCCGGACGGCCACAGCCTCTGCCGACTGATCGAGAGCTTTCCCGAACCGCTCAATGCCGACGTCGACGCCGGCAAGGAGACCCGATGAACGCCAGACACACCCTCGAGCGCCGGGTGCCCGGCATGAATTGCCAGGGCTGCGTGGCCACGATGCGCCGCGCCATCCAGGCCCAGGATGCCGACGCCGAGGTCACCGGCACCCCCGCCGAGAAGCGCCTCGAGATCGCCACCCGGTTGACCGGTGACGCCCTGGACGAGGCGCTGGCCGACGCCGGCTATCCGGCGGCCGCCGGGGCGCCGGCCGACCGTCAGCATCACGAGCGTCACGTTCCGGGCATGAGCTGCCAGGGCTGCGTCGGTCGGATGCGCAAGGCGATCCAGGCACGCGACGCCGAGGCCGACGTCGCCGGCACCCCGGCCGAGAAGCGCCTCGAGATCACCACCGCGCTCTCGGCGACCGAACTGGACGAGACCCTGACCGAGGCCGGCTACCCGCCCGGTGAGCGTGACGGCGAGGCTTCCGACGAAACGGATGGCCCCGACGAGGCCGAGACGCCAGAGGATGCCGAGTCGGCGGCCCCCCAGGCATCCGACGACGCGCCGAGTGATGAACCTGGTGGTGAGACGGATAGTGAGAAGAGGCCGACTACCCGGCGCTTCTCGATCAGCGGCATGACCTGCGCCAGCTGCGTAAAGAGCGTCCAGCAGGCCATCGAGCAGACGCCCGGGGTGGTCAGCGCGGAGGTGAACTTCGGTACCCATACCGCCGAGGTGCGCGGCAGCGCCGATCCGGAGGCCCTGATCCACGCCGTTGAGGACGTGGGCTACGGCGCCGAGCCCATCGTCGACATGCGCGAGGCGGAGGCGGCTCGAGCCCGCAAGGACGAGCAGACCTATCGCCAGCGCCTCAGGGGCAGCCTGCTGTCGCTGGCGCTGGCCGTGCCGTTGATGGCCAGCATGTTCGTCTATCACCCGCAGCCGGTGGGCGGCGGACGCCTCTACTGGCTGGCGATCGGCCTGCTCACGCTCGCGGTGATGGCCTATCCGGGACGCCACTTCTTCGTCAACGCCTGGAAGAACTTCCGCCATCATCAGGCCAACATGGACACCCTGATCGCCATGGGCACCGGCACCGCCTGGCTCTACTCCATGGCGGTGGTGGCCGCTGGCCCCTGGCTGCCGGAGGTGGCCCGGGGCATCTACTTCGAAGCCTCGGCGATGGTCATCGGCCTGGTGCTGCTGGGCAACGCCCTGGAGCTGCGCGCCCGCGGGCGCACCAGCGAGGCCTTGAAGCGCCTGCTCGACCTGCAGAGCCGCACCGCCCGGGTGATCCGCGACGGCGAGGAGCGCGAGGTCGACATCGACGACGTGCGTCAGGGCGATCATATCCGCGTGCGCCCCGGCGAGCGCCTGCCGGTGGACGGCGAGGTGACCGAGGGGCAGAGCCACATCGACGAGTCGATGCTGACCGGCGAGCCCGTGCCCGTGGCCAAGGGCGAAGGCGACGAGGTCAGCGCCGGCACCGTCAACGGCAAGGGCGGCCTGGTCTACCGGGCGACCCGAGTCGGGGCAAACACTCGCCTCGGCCAGATCACCGAACAGGTGGCCAGCGCCCAGAACTCCCGCCCGCCCATCGGCCAGCTGGCCGACAGGGTATCGAGCGTGTTCGTGCCCTCGGTGATGATCATCGCCGTGATCACCGCGCTCGCCTGGTTCAACTTTGGCGCCGAGCCGCGGGTGATTCATATGCTGGTCACCGCCACCACGGTGCTGATCATCGCCTGCCCCTGCGCGCTGGGGCTGGCCACGCCGATCTCCACCATGATCGGGGTCGGCAAGGCCGCCGAGCACGGCGTGCTGGTCCGCAATGGCGACGCCCTGCAGACCGCCAGCAAACTCACCACCCTGGTGGTGGACAAGACCGGTACCCTCACCGAGGGCAAGCCCCGGGTCACCGAGGCCGAGGTGCTCGAGGGCGACGAACAGGCGGTACTGGGCCTGGTCGCGGCCCTCGAGCGCGGCTCCGAGCATCCCCTGGCCGAGGCGCTGATGGCGCATGCGGAGGAACAAGGCGCCACGCCCGGCGAGATCACGGACTTCGATACCGTCACCGGCGGGGGCGTCACGGCAACGACCGGTGATGGCAAGCCGCTGCTGCTGGGCAACGCCCGGCTGCTGGAGGAGGCCAGCGTCGCGCTGACCGACGGTCGCGAGATCGCCGGCGGGCTCGAGAAGAAGGCGCGCACCGTGGTCTATCTCGCCGTGGACGGCCAACTCGCCGCGATCTTCGGCATCAGCGACCCCCTGCGCCACGACACCCGCGAGGCGGTGAAGCGCCTGCAGGCCGACGGCCTGACGGTGGTGATGCTGACCGGTGACAACGAGCACACCGCCGCCGCCATCGCCCGAGAGGTGGGCATCGACGACTTCCGCGCCGGCCTGCTGCCCGAGGACAAGCTCAACGAGATCAGCCGCCGCCAGGCCCAGGGCGAAGTGGTCGGCATGGTCGGCGACGGCATCAACGACGCGCCGGCGCTGGCTCGCGCCGACGTGGGCTTCGCCATCGGCCAGGGCACCGACGTGGCCATCGAGAGCGCCGGCATCACCCTGGTGCGCGGCTCGCTGCACGGCGTGGCCGCCGCCATCGAGATCAGCCGGGCGACGCTTGCCAACATCAAGCAGAACCTGGTGGGCGCCTTCGGCTACAACGTCTTGGGCATCCCCATCGCCGCCGGGGTGATCTACCCCTTCACCGGCACCCTGCTCTCACCGATGATCGCCGGCGCCGCCATGTCGCTCTCCTCGATCACCGTGGTGAGCAACGCCAACCGGCTGCGCCTGTTCCGCCCCACTGCCGAGAGCCGGGGCGACGCACAGGACAGAGAGCCCCAGAACAGCGAGACACAGAACAGCGAGACACAGAACAGCGAGACACAGAACAGCGAGACACAGAACAGCGAGACACAGAACAGCGAGACACAGAACAGCGAGACACAGAACAGCGAGACACAGAACAGCGAGACACAGAACAGCGAGACACAGAACAGCGAGACACAGAACAGCGAGACACAGAACAGCGATGCAACGCAGGAGAACGCACGATGAGCTGGATCGTCAATCTCGCCGGCCTGGCCCTGATCGCCCTGATCGCCTGGTGGTTCTGGGCGGCCGACTAGGTGCGGCCGGCTAGGTGCGGCCGATTAGGGGCGGCCAAACGCCAAAAAACGGCGACCGGGGCGCAGAGCCCCGGTCGCCGACATGGCGCGTGATGGTCGAGGCTAGAGCGCCTCGCTCAGGGTCTCGAGGTAGGCGACCGTCAGCGCCAGCACGGCCGGGTAGAGGTCGCTGGCCGTCGTCGGCGCGGCGCTGCGCGCGACGAAGCGGGGCAGCCAGGGGCAGAGCTCCTCGGTGAGGAAGGCGCGGGTATCGAGGCGCAGCGCCTCGCCCTCCCCCCCTTTCGCTTCGGAGAGGTTCAGGAGGCGACGTGCCAGGTAGTCGAGCATGATCGCCAGGTGGTCGGCGGGCTCGCCCACGTCGCGGCGCACCACATAGCCCGCCTGGGCGAGGCGCGCCTCCATGCGCTCGGCCGGGGCCCCGTGGAAGCACCCCGCTTCGTCGGCATACAGCGAGGCATAGGGCGGTGCGCCGCTGCGCGCATCGGCCAGGAACAGCTCGGCGAAATCGGCGGCGAGCTCCAGCTGCGGCGTGGTGAACATCACCAGCTTCGACAGGGCGCGGTCGACACGCGCCACCTCGTCTACAAGGCCATGCTCATCGCGCAGCAGGTTCAGCAGCGGCCTCGCCTCGCCCCGGCGATAGCGGGCAAGCGTCGCCTCATCCAGCTCGGCGCTGAGCAGCGTGGCGAGCCAACCGCAGAGCAGGCTCTCCGACTCCCAGATGGCCGACCAGTCGGCCGGCTCCGCCGTTTGCTCCGAGGGTGCGGGCGTCGTCTGCTGGCTCATACGTCCACCATGATCGGTCCACCGAAGGCGGTCACCGCCGGGGCCTCGCCCTCGAAGCGCTCGATCTCGACCACGCAGGTGTTGGCGCTCGGCGCCTGGGCCAGCCGAGAGGTGCCGACGTCCAGGGTCAGGGTGTTGGGGTCGCCGTAGGTGTCCAGCGCGCCGATTTCCGGGCCCACCGGGCCGTACCAGGCGCCCTCCTGGATGCGCACCACGCCGCTCGGGAAGTCGTCGGAGACCACCGCGCCCGCCAGCAGCTGGCCGCGATCGTTATAGACACGTACCAGATCGCCGTCCTGGATTCCGCGCGCCTCGGCGTCCTGCGGGCCGATGAAGATCGGCTCGCGACCCTGCACCGCGTAGGTGGCGCGCAGCGCCTCGGATTCGCACATCTGGGAGTGCAGCCGCTTGTCGGGATGCACCGACTGCAGCCACAGCGGGTAACGATCGGAGCCGGGGCCGCCGTGGGAGCGCTCCGCCTTCTCCATCCAGGTCGGGTGGGCCTGGCAATCGTCGTACTCGTAGCGTCCGATCTTGCGGCTGGAAATCTCGATGAAGCCGGAGGGGGTGCCCAGCGCGTTGACCTCGGGCGCCTGGCGGAAGTCCGCGTGGCGCACCCAGTTCTCCCCCGGGCCGAAGTCGACGTAGCCCTCCTTCCAGAAGGTCGCGAAGTCGGGCATGGACGAGGTCGGCTCATCGCCCCCGGGCGCGGCGCTCAGCGATGTGTTCGCCTCGCGACACTCGTCGTAGAGCTTCTTGACCCAGCCCATCTCGTCCAGCTCCTGGCGGTACTCCTCGTCGCGCCCGAAGCGCCGGCACAGGTCGGTGAAGATGTCGAAATCGCTGCGCGAGTGGAACAGCGGGTCCACCAGCTTGTGCATGGCCAGCACGCCGCGGTTGGAGTAGGAACCGTAGACGTCGAGGTCGTTGCGCTCGAACTGCGTGCAGGCCGGCAGCACCAGGTCGGAGAAGCGGCAGGTCGCGTTCCAGGCGTAGTCGATGGTGACCACGGTCTCGAGCTTGCGGAAGGCCTGCTTCATGCGGTTGTGATCCTGGTGGTGATGCCAGGGGTTACAGCCGCTGAAGACGCACATGCGAATGTCGGGGAACACCACCTCGCTGCCGTTGTACTGGATCTTCTCCCCGGGGTTGAGCAGGCAGTCGATCCAGCGCGCCACGGGAATGGTCGAGGCGGCGCCCTGGAAATCGGTGTTGTCGTGCTCGGGCGTCTTGCCGGCATCCACGTTGCGCGGAAAGGCGCCCGGCGCGCTGGCCCCCGAGGAGGGCACGCCGATGGAGCTGTAGTGGTGGCCGTAACTGATGCCCCCGCCCGGCAGGCCGATCTGACCCAGCATGGTGGCCAGTACCGCGCCCATCCAGTAGGGCTGCTCGCCGTGCTGCTGGCGCTGGATCGCCCAGCCGAACAGCAGCTGGGTGCGATCGGCCGCCAGCAGCCGCGCGAAGTCGCGAATCTGCTCGGCGTCGACGCCGCAGATCGGCGCGGCCCACTCCGGCGTCTTGGCCTCGCCGTCGTCGCCCTCGCCCTGGACGTAGGCGATGAAGTCGTCGAATCCCAGGGCGTAGGCGTCGATAAACTCCTGGCTGTAGAGCTCCTCGTTATAGAGGGTGTGCGCCATGGCCAGCATGAAGGCCACGTCGGTCATCGGGTTGAGGTAGAGCTGCTCGCAGCCCAGGTAGTTGTGGGTCTTGGTGCGCACCGGATCCACGCTGATCACGCGGATGCTGCCGTCGGCCACCTTGGCCTTGAGTTGCTCCAGGTAGGCGTAGGACTCGTGGGTCTCGCAGTTCCAGCCCACCTGCAGGTTCTTGTAGGGATCGTTGGCCCACAGCACCACGGTCTTGCTGTTCTCCAGGATCAGCGGCCAGGAGGTGCCCTGGCTGTAGACCTCGGTGGAACCGAGCACGTAGGGGAGGATGACCTGACCGGCCCCGGTGGAGTAGTCCCCTACCTTCTTGACGAAGTGGCCGTGCATCGCCACCGCCCGCTGCATGTGGTTGCCGCAGCTGTGCACCTGGCCGGTCTGGCGCCAGCCGGTCGCGCCGGCGTAGAGCGCCCAGGGGCCGTAGTCGGTCTGGGTGCGCTCCAGCTCCTCATGAAAGAGGTCGAGGGCGGCGTCCCAGGTCAGGCGCACGAAGCGGTTGTCGCCGCGGGTCGTGCGATCGGCGTCCTGGCGATGCTTGAGCCACTCCAGCCGGGCCATCGGATAGCGGATGCGCGAGGGGTTGTAGATCAGTCCCTTGATGCCATTGAGCATCTCGGTGGGGTGCCGGTCGGCGCCGAACGGCTTGATCTCGGCCACCTTGCCACCCTTGACCAGGGCGTTCAGTGCGCCCCAGTGAGAACCGGACGTCTTCCAGACACCCAGTTCGACCTCGGCACCCTCGGCGGCGACCGCCGAGGTGGCGAGCAGCCCCGGGCCGATCAGCGAGGCGGCGGATCCTGCCATCGCCCCCTTGAGGAAACTTCTGCGGCTAATAGTCATGAGAGCTCCTTGGGCGGACTCAGTGGGCAGCATCGACGAAGTCGGAGGAGTGCATCTGGAGGTACTTGAGCACCAGTTCCTGCGTGGGCGCACTCATGTTGGTGAACCCCACCATCCCCGAGAACATGGCCGGCCAGGTATTGGCATCGAAATGCTCGGGCGCCGGTTCGGTATGACAGACGCTGCAGGCGTCGCGGTAGGTCTGTCCGGCGGTCTCCCAGAGCGCCTCGCGGTTGCCCAGGTAGGCCCCCTTCTCGGCCCACAGCGTCACCGACACCTGGCCCCAGGGCAGGCCGGTCAGCTCGTCGACGACATCGCTCTGGTGAGTCTCGATCATCGCTCCGTGCTGGGCGATGTCCTTGTCGAGCACGGCGCTGCTGATGTTCTGGCCGAAGTCCTCGTAGAGCACTCGCCCGAAGCCCTTCTCCTTGCGCCAGGCGGCGATCTCAAGCTTCACGCTGTCGTCCTGGGTCTCGAGCACATTGACCTCGGTCGCCACCTGCAGCACGCCCGCCTGCTCGGTGCGCTCGGCATCGGTATAGAGATCCACGGACTTGGCGCTGAAGTAGGTCTCCCCCTCGTCCAGGCTGACCGAGGTCGCCTCGCGGACCAGGCCGGCGAGCAGAGGATCGACGCTGCCCATCTGCTGAGGCAGCTGGTGGGCGATGCCCTTGTGGCAGTCCACGCAGCTCTGGCCGCGCTCCGCGGCAGGCTCCATGAAGCGCCGCGCCTCATCGCTCATCTCGTCCCAGTCCATGCTGTCGTAGTCATGGCAGTTGCGGCACTCCTGGGAGCCGTTGGCCTTGAAGCGGGACCACTCGTGCTGCGCCAACTCGAGGCGCTTGGCCTCGAACTTCTCGGGGGTGTTGATAGTGCCGAAGATGGCGCCCCACACCTCCTTGCTGGCCTGCATCTTGCGCGCGATCTTGTCGGTCCAGTTGTGGGGGACGTGACAGTCGGAACAGATCGCGCGAACGCCGGAGCGGTTCGACCAGTGCACCGTCTGCTGCAACTCCTGATAGACGTTGTTCTCCATCTCGTGGCAGCTGACGCAGAACTTCTCCGTGTTGGTCACCTCCATCGCGGTGTTGAAGCCGCCCCAGAAGATGATGCCCCCCAGGAAACTGACGAGGATGATGACCCCCAGGCTGATGTGCACGGGGGGGCGTTTCAGCGTATTCCACAGCGCCGCTATGATCTTCATGTCTCTTCTCGCTTGACTGGTTCGTGAGGGTTAACCGCCGTGCCCGGGCGGGCCCAGCACGAAGATCTGCAACATCCACACCACGAAGCCATAGCCGACCACCGCCGCAATGGTCAGGAGTGGAACCACCACCGCCGTCACAAACAGGAAGGCAAGCCACTCGCGCCGCTTGCCGCTGGAACGGGTCTCGCCCTGATCGTTGGCCTCACCCATATCGCCCCCCTTGAAGGTCTCGTCGTGCCCTTGCCGTCGTCGTGGCTCAAGACGAGCCATCGGACGGACATTACGGCGCCTGGATTACCGTGTTAATCGTGTCTTAACACTTTAGTCGCTCTACGCCCGCCCCTCGTGACTCTGGTCAAGCCAGAGACAAGTGAGCATTGATTCATATAGCTATCGAACCACGTCGCCGCTCACGCCTCGCGGCCATTCGGGGTGAGGGGCGATTCTTGACGAGCGCCACCCGGGACGGCACATGGAGGGAGGCGACGGGGCTCGAGAGTGCTCGACGGGGACTGCTAGGCTATGGGGAGGATCTCGACGCGGAGGCGCCGATGCCCAGACTCGACGGCGTGCTGGAAACCGCACTCTACGTGGCGGACATGGCCCGCGCCCGGGCCTTCTTCGAGGAGGTGATGGGGCTCTCGCCCTTCAACGCCGACCACCGCTTCACCGCCTATGATGCCGGGGCCAGCACCGTGCTGCTGCTGTTCCGGCACGGCGAGACCCGGGAGACCGTGGTGCTGCCCGACGGCATGGGCACCATCCCGCCCCATGACGGCGACGGCCGGGTGCACCTGGCCTTCGCCATCGCCAAAACAGAGCTCGGCGCCTGGGAGACGCGACTCGCGCAGCACGGCGTCGCGATCGAGGGGCGCACCCACTGGCCGCGCGGGGGCGAGAGCGTCTATTTCCGGGATCCCGACGACCATCTGCTGGAGCTCGCCACGCCCGGGGTCTGGCCGACCTACTGAGAACGCTCTCGCGGGAGAGCATATCTCTCTATCCGGCCGCGACCCCGACGACCATCTGCTGGAGCTCGCCACGCCCGGGGTCTGGCCGGCCTACTGAGGCCCTTCCCCGGGCGGCCCGCCGTCGGGTCGTCAGCTGACTCCCATGTAGCGCCCCGGCTTGTGGTTCAGGGCGATGATCAGGTTGAGCGCCACGGCGCCGAGCACCGAGAGCCCGACCCGCTCCAGCGGCAGCATCGACAGCGCGATCAACATGATCAGCCCGTCGATGCCCAGCTGCACGTAGCCCGCCCGCCAGCCGTAGCGGTCCTGCAGGTAGAGCGAGAGGATGTTGATGCCCCCCAGGCTCGTGCGGTGACGAAACAGCACCAGCATGCCGATGCCGATCAGACTGCCGCCCATCAGCGCCGCGTAGAGGGGCTGGAGCTGCTCGAAGCGCACCCAGCCGGCGGTGAGCTCCGAGAACATCGAGACCAGGGCGATGGCCACGAAAGTGCGCAGGGTGAAGCTCCAGCCCATGCGCCGGATCGCCAGCCAGTAGAACGGCAGGTTGATCAGGAAGAAGCCGACCCCGAAGCGCCAGCCGGTGGCGTACTGCAGCAGGAAGGCCAGGCCCGCGGTGCTGCCGGTGAGCAGCATCGCCTGGGTATAGAAGCTCACGCCGAGCGCGACGAAGAGCGTGCCGACCAGCATCGCCATCACGTCCTCATGGAGGCGATGGGGGTCGGTGGGCAGTTCCTTAGGGTCCATCACGTGCTCCTAAAACATTCGTGAGCGCTGATTTCCGTCGCGAGCGAAGAGAGGCTGGCTGCCGCAGGAGAGGAGCAACCGGAGTTGACTGGCTGCTCAATGAGGATTGCGAGGCTTCGCCGGCGACCAGGATATCGAGCGCAGCAGGAAATCAGGGTTTACGCTCGGCGTGCTCGATCATCAGCTGCAAACTCTCGCGCCCCCGCCAGCGGTTGCGATTGAGCTTGAAGGCGCAGTGCAGCGTGGCGCCGACGCCGAAGGCCGGCACCTCGCCGGGGGTGAGGGCACGGAACCAGATCGCCTTGAGGCTCGTGGCGCCGGCCGAGAGCTCGAGCATCAGGTGGCTGCCATCGGCGCCCACCGGGCGAAGCGACTCGACCAGGAAGTCGCCCTCGAAAAGCGGGGCATCGAACTCGCGGCCGAAGGGCGCGAGCCGCTCGAGTTCATCCAGGGTGGCGAGGCAGAGCTGATCGGGCGAGAGCTCACCATCGGTGAGGATGCGCGGGCGCAACTCGACACCGCCCAGCTGCTCGCCCACGGCGGTGAGGAAGGCGGCGCGGAACTCCGTCAGCCGCTCGGCCGGCACCCCGACCCCGGCGGCGCCGCGGTGGCCGCCGAAGCGCGGCAGCGCCTCGGGCGCCAGCTCGAAGGTGCGCTGTAGGGCCTCGCGCAGGTGCAGACCCTCGATGGAGCGCCCGGAGCCGGTCAGCATGCCGGGGGCCGCCGCCGGCGTCAGCACCAAGGCCGGCCGGCCGAAGGCCTGCACCAGCCGTGATGCGACGATGCCCTGCACCCCGGGATGCCCCTCCTCCAGGTAGATCACGATGGCGGGCTCGTCGGCGGTCAGCGCCGGCAGCGCCAGCGCCTTGGCCTGCTGGGCCATCTCCGCCTCGATCGCCTTGCGGGACTGGTTGTCCTGATCGAGCGTCTCGAGGTGGCGATGGGCCACCGCCTCGTTTGCGGCGAGCATGAAGTGCAGCGCCGCGTAGGGGTCGTTGAGCCGCGAGCGGGCATTGATGCGCGGCCCCATCTGGAAGGCCAGGGTCTCGGCGTCGAAGGGCACGCTGTCGGCCCCCAGCCGCGCTGCCATGGCGCGCCAGCAGGCCGCCTCCATGCGGTTGATCAGGGTCAGGCCATGATGGACCACGGCGCGGTTGGCGGCACTGCCGCCCAGCGACACGCAGTCGGCCACGGTGCCCAGCGCCACGTAGGAGAGCCAGGGCGAGAGCTTGGGGGTGGCCGGCGCCAGCACGCCCCACTCGACCAGCACCCGCCGGGCCAGCGACATGACGAGCCAGGCGACCATGCAGCCGGCGATGGTCGGGTCGGGATAGTCGCAGTCCTCGCGGGTCGGATTCACGGTGGCGTAGGCCGAGGCCGGCGGCCCCTCCAGCGGCAGGGCGTGGTGGTCGCTGACCACCACCTCGACGCCGGCGGCCTTGAGCCGTGCGATGCGCGGCTCATCACTGCTGCCGCAGTCGGCGGTGATCACCAGGCTCGGCCGCGGCGAGAGCGCAAGCGTGCGCTCCACCAGCGGCAGGCTGATGCCGTAGCCGTCGTGGATGCGATGGCCGATCAGGCTGTGCAGCTTCGCCTCGGGCACCCCGAAGAGCTCCACCAGGGTGCGCCGGATCACCACGTGGGAGGTGATGCCGTCCACGTCGTAGTCGGTGAGGATGCCGATGTGCTCGCCGTCGACCACCGCCTGGGCGATGCGCTCGGACGCGCGACGGGCATCCTTGAGCCGTTCGGGATGCGCCAGGTGGCGCAGGCTCGGCGAAACCAGCGGGCCAAGCTCGCCCTCGTAGCCAGCAAGCCGCCCGGCCAGCACGCGGGCCTGAAGCTCGGAGAGCCCCTCCGCGCGAGCACGGGCATAGAGCGCCTCGTCCCGGGGGCGCGGCTCGATGCGCGGCTGGAGGCGTTCATTCAGGTCGATGGGATCGGTGACGGCGTCCAAGCCTGGCTCCTCTGGTTCACAATCGACGGCAAGCTGCACCGAACAAGGGACGCCGGGGACAGGGCCGAGGAAGCCGCGATGCCACTGATGCCAGATCCCCGCTCGGGGCTGATCCAGCGACAGGCCTTCAGGGAGGCGCTGTGAACCCGTCCCTGGGCGCTACCTCGGCCATCCCTGGTCCTCGGACCTCCCTTTCGGCCTATCCCCGGCGCCCATCGCTGCTTTTCACTTCTAGCTTCCAGCTTCAGCGGCGATTCTCGGCCACGAACTTCTGCACCGCGGAGAGCTCTGCCGGCAGCACGGTGTAGCGCTCTTCGCTCTCCAGCAGGTCATCCATGTGCGGCGGCAGCGGCACGCCCGGGAAGCCGGCCTTGACCACCGCCTCGGCGAACTTGGCCGGGTGGGCCGTGGCCAGGGTGATCACCGGGGTCGTCGCATCGGCGCGCGCCCGCTCGGCCGCCCGGTAGCCGGTGGCGGTATGCGGGTCGAGGATCTCCTGGGTGCGATGGTGCGCCTCGCGAATCACCTCGAGGATGGTGGCGTCGTCCACGCTGTGGCTGGCGAAGCTCTCGCGCAGCGTGGCCAGCGGTGCATCGGCCAGCGCCGTGGGCTCGTCCTGGAAGCGCTCGAGCAGCGCCCTCACCGCATCGCCGTCGCGGCCGTAGGCCTCGAAGAGCAGCCGCTCGAAGTTGGACGACACCACGATGTCCATGGACGGCGCCAGCGTCGCCTTGAGCTCCTGCTTGGAGAAGTCGTTGGCGGCCAGCGTCCGGTGCAGGATGTCGTTGGCGTTGGTGGCGATGATGAACTGCTCCACCGGCAGCCCCATGCGCTTGGCGATGTAGCCGGCGAAGACGTTGCCGAAGTTCGCCGAGGGCACGCAGAAGCTGACCGCGCGGTGCGGGGCGCCCAGCGCCACGGCGGAGGCCACGTAGTAGACGACCTGGGCCATGATGCGCGCCCAGTTGATCGAGTTCACCGCCACCAGCCGGGTGCCGTCGAGGAAGCCCTGATCGGCGAAGCTCGCCTTGACCATCGCCTGGGCGTCGTCGAAGTTGCCCTCGATGGCGACGTTGAAGACGTTATCGGCCAGCACCGTGGTCATCTGGCGTCGCTGCACCTCCGAGACCCGGTTGTGGGGGTGGAGGATGAAGATGTCGAGGTTGTCGCAGTGGCGGCAGCCCTCGATGGCGGCGGAGCCGGTATCGCCGGAGGTCGCTCCCATGATCACCGCCCGCTCGCCGCGCTTCTGCAGGAAGTGATCGAGGATGCGGCCGAGCAGCTGCAGCGCCACGTCCTTGAAGGCCAGCGTCGGGCCGTGGAAGAGCTCGAGCAGGAAGTGGTTGGCGTCGAGCTGGTTGAGCGGCACCACGGCGTCGTGGCTGAAGGTCGCGTAGGCCTCCTCGACGATGCCGCGGAAGGTGTCGTCGTCGATCTCGCCGTTGACGTAGGGCTGCATGACCCGGAAGGCGATCTCGGCGTAGGAGAGCCCGGCCATGGCGGCCAGCTCGTCATGGCCGAGTTCGGGGATCGTCTCGGGCACGTAGAGCCCGCCGTCGCTGGCCATGCCGGTGAGCACGACTTCCTCGAAGGAGAGCGCGGGCGCCTGCCCGCGGGTGCTGATGTAGCGCATGCCTTACTCCTCGTCCAGCGACTCGACGCGGATCCGCGTCAGCGGGCCGGCGACATCGGCCAGCGATTCGATCAGGCGGATGGCCTCGTTCATCTGCTTCTCGCGGGTGCGATGGGTCAGCAGGATGATCGGCACCAGCTCGCCTTCGGTGGCCTCCTTCTGGATCAGCGCCTCGATGGAGATGCCCTGCTCGGAGAGGATGGTCGCCACCCGGGCCAGGACGCCGGGGCGATCCACCGCCAAGAGCCGCAGGTAGTAGGCGGTGATGATGTCCTCCATCGGCATGATCGGCAGCTGGCTGACGTCCTCGTCGATGCCGCTGAAGGCCAGGTAGGGCACGCGGTAGTGGTGATCGGTGGCGATGTCGCGGGCCACGTCCAGCAGGTCGGCGACCACCGCCGAGGCGGTGGGCTCGGCGCCGGCGCCGGCGCCGTAGTAGAGAGTCGGGCCCACGGCGTCGCCCATCACGGCGATGGCGTTCTTGACGCCGTGGACGTTGGCCAGCAGCCGGTCCTTGGGAATCAGGGTCGGGTGCACGCGCAGCTCGAGCCCGGACTCGGTGCGCTTGGAGAGCCCCAGATGCTTGATGATGTAGCCCAGGTTATCGGCCTGCTCCACGTCCTCGGCGGTGATCCGCGAGATGCCCTCGGTGTAGGCCTTCTCGAACTGCAGCGGCACGCCATAGGCGATGGAGGCGAGGATGGTCAGCTTGTGCGCGGCGTCGATGCCCTCGACGTCGAAGGTCGGGTCGGACTCGGCATAGCCCAGCGCCTGAGCCTCGGCCAGCACGTCCTCGAAGGCGCGGCCCTCGTCGCGCATGTGGGTAAGGATGTAGTTGCCGGTGCCGTTGATGATGCCGGCGACCCATTCGATGCGGTTGGCGCCGAGGCCCTCGCGCAGCGACTTGATCACCGGGATGCCGCCGGCCACGGCGGCCTCGAAGGCGACGATCACGCCCTTCTCGTGGGCCGCCTTGAAGATCTCGTTGCCGTGCACCGCGATCAGCGCCTTGTTGGCGGTGACCACGTGCTTGCCGTGCTCGATGGCGGTCAGCACCAGTTCGCGGGCCACGTCGTAGCCGCCGATCAGCTCGACCAGCACGTCGACGTCGGGATTGGAGGCCACCTCGAAGACGTCGGCAGTGGTCTTGATACCGGTGGTATCACAACCGGGATTGGGGCTGCGGTAGGCGACCTGCTCGATGACGATCGGACGCCCCGCCCGCCGGGCGATATCGTCGGCGTTGCGCATCAGCACGTTGAAGGTTCCGCCACCGACGGTCCCCAGGCCACAGATTCCCACTCTCACCGGTTTCAATGTCTTTCCCCTTGTTCTGGCGTGTGTCTCAGCGTGTAGGGGGCCCGCATGGGCCCCTCGTGCCGACGCTCGTCGGCGCCGGTCATCACTCGGTCATCATTCGCTCAGGCCGAGCATGGCGGCCAGACGCTCCGCCGGCACATAGCCGGGCACCAGGCGGCCGTCGGGCAGCACAATCGCCGGCGTGCCCTGCACGCCGAGCTGCATGCCCAGATGATACTGTTCCTCGACCGGATTGTCGCAGTCCGCGGCGCCGCTCAGCGCTTCTTCGCGCTTGGCCGCCGACATCGCCTCGGCCTTGTTGTCGGCACACCACACCTGCTGCAGCTGGCGTCCGCCCGGCGAACCCAGCCCGCTGCGCGGGAAGGCCAGGTAGTGGACCTCGATGCCCATCTCGTTGAGCCGCGGCACCTCCTCGTGGAGCTGGCGGCAGTAGGGGCAGGTGGTGTCGGTGAAGACCACCAGCTCGGCGCGGGTTTCGCCGGTGCCGCGATAGATCACCCGCTCGCTCTCGGGCACCGCGGCGAGACGCGCGCTGCGCTCGGCGTTGCGGCCCTGCTCGGTGAGGTTGACCAGGCCGCGCTCGGCATTCTCGTAGAGGTCACCGACCAGGAAGTGGCTGCCCTCGGCGTTGCTGTAGAAGGTCTCGCCGCTCGAAAGCGTCACCTCATAGAAGCCCTCCAGCGGCGTCTCGCGCACGCGCTCCACCGGCATGGGCTGGCCGTTGACCGACAGGGTCTCGGCCAGCTGCCGGGCCGGGTCGGCCTGGGCAACGGGCAGCAGGGCCAGGGACGCGGCCAGCAGGCCCCCGCATACGGTAAGGATCGATAATCTCATGGTTCAGCCTCGAGGATGATGGTTGGCATGCAGGTCTTCGAGTCGCACCTGCGCCACATGGGTATAGATCTGCGTGGTCGAGAGATCGCTGTGACCGAGCAGCAGCTGTACGACACGCAGGTTGGCGCCATGATTCAACAGATGAGTGGCGAAGGCGTGGCGAAGGGTGTGCGGCGACAGCGGACGATCGATCCCGGCGACCCGCGCATGGGCCTTGATGCGGTACCAGAAGGCCTGGCGCGTCAGGCAGCGGTCGTCGCGCCCGGGAAACAGCGCCGGCCGGGTGATGTCGGCCATCAGCGCGCCGCGGGCGGTTCGCAGATAGCGCTCGAGCCAGCTCACGGCCTCCTCGCCCAGCGGCACCAGGCGATCCTTGTCGCCCTTGCCGCGCACCCTGACCACGCCCTGGCGCAGGTTGACCGCATCGGAGGTCAGCCCCACCAGCTCGCTGACCCGCAGCCCGGCGCCGTAGAGCACCTCCAGCATGGCCCGGTCGCGCACGCCGAGATCGGTAGCCAGATCCGGCGCCGCGAGCAGGCGCTCCACCTCGTCCTCCTCCAGGGTGTCGGGCAGCGCCGGGCGCACCCGGGGCAGGCGCACGTCGACCAGCGGGTCGTGATCGACCAGCCCCTCACCCAGGGCCCAGCGGTAGAAGCGCCGCAGGCTCGAGAGCAGCCTGGCATTGCTGCGCAGGCTGTAGCCCGCCGCGCGACGCTCGTCGAGCCAGGCCGGCAGGGCAGTGCTCGTCGGCGACAGCAGCGGCTCGCCGACCTCTGTCAGGCGGGCCTGCCAGCGCGTCAGGTCGTGGCGATAGGCACTCAGCGTGTTGTCGCTGGCGCCCTGCTCCAGCCACAGGCCGTCGAGGAAGGCATCGATCAGCGCGGCGGCCTGCGTGGTGGTTCCCATACGACTCCCGAGCGGGCCCAATCAGAACGAAACCCCGCCCCGCGGCAGCGGTGACGGGGTTCCGGAAGCGGGGTCGGGGCCTGAGCCCCGACGCCACACGCGGGCAGAGGCTCTCGCCTCAGGCCAGCTTTTCCTTGATGCGAGCAGACTTGCCGCTGCGCTCGCGGAGGTAGTACAGCTTGGCCTGGCGCACGTCACCGCGACGCTTGACCTCGATGGAATCGACCAGCGGGCTGTAGGTCTGGAAGGTACGCTCGACGCCGACACCGTGGGAGATCTTGCGCACGGTGAAGGCGGAGTTCAGGCCGCGGTTACGCTTGCCGATGACCACGCCCTCGAAGGCCTGGAGACGCTCGCGGGTGCCTTCCTTGACCTTGACCTGGACAATCACGGTATCGCCGGGGGCGAAGGCCGGGATTTCCTTGCTCATCTGCTCGGTCTCGAGCGCCTGGATCACCTTGTTCTTGCTACTCATGACAACAACTCCTCAAAAATATCTCGTGACGCGCCGGATGCGGTTCGTCGCCGGTGCGTCGTGATCCCGGCGCCCGAGTCGAGCTCGAGAGCGCGGGAATGCCGTTGGTGACACAGGTCCGCCGTCCCGGGGACGCGCCCTGCACCTCCGCCCTGACCTACTTCGCGGCCAGCGCGTAGTCCTCGATGAACTCCTCGAGCAGCACGCGCTGCTCGTCGCTCAACGCCCTGCCTTCCAGCAGGTCGGGACGCCTGAGCCAGGTCCGCCCCAATGACTGCTTCAGCCGCCAGCGCCGGATGGCGCCATGGTGGCCGCTGAGCAGGACCTCCGGCACTCGCCGCCCGTCGACGTCCTCGGGGCGCGTATAGTGCGGGCAGTCCAGCAGCCCGTCGTTGAAGGAGTCCTCGACCGCGGAATCCTGATGGCCCAGTACGCCGGGCACCAGTCTCGCCGCGGCATCGATCAGCACCATCGCCGGCAGCTCGCCGCCGCTGAGCACATAGTCGCCGATCGACCACTCCTCATCGATGTCGGCTTCCACCACCCGCTCATCGATGCCTTCATAGCGACCGGCCACCACCACCAGCGGGGGGCCCGAGGCCAGTTCCTGCACGCCCTGCTGATCCAGGCGCCGCCCCTGAGGGGACAGGTAGATGACCCTGGCCCGCTGACCGGTGGCGGCCTCGGCACGCTCGCGAGAGGCGTGAATGGCCGCCCGCAGGGTGTCGACCTTCATCAACATGCCCGGGCCGCCGCCGTAGGGGCGATCGTCCACGGTGCGATGCCGGTCGGTGGCGTAGTTCCGGGGATTCCAGAACTCGAGCGCGATGCGCCCCTTCTCCACCGCCCTGCCCGTGACGCCGTGGCGAGTGATCGCCTCGAACATCTCGGGAAACAGCGACACCACGCCGATCCACATGGCCGGCGCCGGGACCGAATCGGAACTCAAAATTCCGGATCCCAGTCGACGGTCATCACGCCACCCTCGAGATCGACCTTCAGCACGACGTCACCGGGCAGGAAGGGCAGCAGTCGCTCACGCGACTCGATGCGCTCGTCAGCCTCGCCCTTCACCACCATGACGTCGTTGGCGCCGGTCTCGAAGAGGTGATCGATGCGACCCAGTGCCAGCCCGTCGCGGGTCACCACGGCGAGCCCTTCGAGCTGATACCAATAGAAGTCATCGGCGTCGAGCTCGGGCAGCTCGGCCTTGGGCAGCAGGATCTCGGCACCCGCCAGGGCCTCGGCCGCCTCGCGGCTGTCGACCCCCTCGAGCTGCGCCACCAGGCCTTTGCCCTGGCGGCGCCCCTGCAGCAGACGCGCGCGCGTCAGGCGACTTCCCTGGCGCAGCACCCAGGACTCGTAGTCGAGGATGCCGTCCATGGGACTGGTATACGAATACACCTTCAGCCAGCCCTTGACGCCGTAGGGGCTGGTCAGCTTGCCCAGCACCACGTGATCGTCGGCTGGCTGCGCTTGCGCATGTTCGCTCATCGACGACCCCTGGACCGTTGCAGCAGGCAAGTCAGACCTATCAGGCCTGCTTGCGGGCTTCCTTGACCAGCTCGGCGACGCGGTCGGAGAGCTGGGCACCCTGGCTCTGCCAGTGAGTGATGCGCTCCAGGTCGACGCGCAGGCGCTCTTCCTGACCGCGGGCGACGGGGTTGAAGAAACCCAGGCGCTCGATGAAGCGACCGTCACGAGACTTGCGAGAATCGGTCACGGTGAGGTGGTAGAAGGGACGCTTCTTGGCGCCACCACGTGCCAGACGAATGGTAACCATGCGTTGATTATCCTTCGGTTGAAGTTACGGATGTTTCGGCCGAGGTGCCGATACCCTGCTGGCCCTCGCCAATCTGCTCCGGGAAGCGGGCCGACGGCCCGGCTTCGGGTCATTCGGTCACGACGATGACCGCGTCGATCGCGGTCCTGCCTGTGAAGACGCGATATTCTACGGAAAATCGCTCGACTTGGAAACCTTTTTGCGCTCGACGCCGCGCCATGCGCCGGCTCAGCGCCGGGGCATCCCGCCGGGACCACCCATACCGCCCATGCCGCCGGGGCCACCCGGGCCGCCGCCGCCCATCATGCCGGACATGCCGCGCATCATCTTCTGCATGCCGCCTTTCTGGCCCGCCTTCTTCATCATCTTCTGCATCTGCTTGTGCTGCTTGAGCAGGCGATTGAGGTCGGGCACCTGCAGGCCGGCACCGGCGGCGATGCGGCGCTTGCGCGAGCCGTTGATGATCTCGGGCTTGCGGCGCTCCTGGGGCGTCATGGAGTTGATCAGCGCCTCGAGCTTGCCCATCTCCTTCTCGGGACCGGGGCCCTGGGCCATCTCGGCCATCTGCCCCATGCCCGGCAGCTTACCCATCAGGCCGCCCATGCCGCCCATCTTCTTGAGCTGCTGGAGCTGGTCGCGGAAGTCCTCAAGGTCGAACCCCTGGCCCTTCTTGACCTTCTTGGCGAGCTGGTCGGCCTTCTTCTTGTCGACGGTGCGCTCGGCTTCCTCGATCAGCGAGAGCACGTCGCCCATGCCGAGGATGCGCGAGGCCACCCGGTCCGGGTGAAAGGGCTCGAGGGCATCGACCTTCTCGCCCACGCCCATGAACTTGATCGGCTTGCCGGTGACGTGGCGCACCGAGAGCGCCGCGCCGCCGCGGGCATCGCCGTCGGCCTTGGTGAGGATCACCCCGGTCAGCGGCAGCGCCTCGTGGAAGGCCTTGGCGGTGTTGGCGGCGTCCTGGCCGGTCATGGCATCGACGACGAACAGCGTCTCGTCGGGCACCACCGCCTTATGCAGCGCCTGGATCTCGGCCATCATCGCCTCGTCGATGGCCAGGCGACCGGCAGTATCGACCAGCACCACGTCATGGAACTGGATCTTGGCGTGCTTGATCGCCGCCTCGGCGATGGCCACCGGCTGCTGATCGCTGCGCGACGGGAAGAAGTCGACCTCGACCTCGCGGGCCAGGGTCTCGAGCTGGTCGATGGCCGCCGGACGATAGACGTCGGCCGAGACCACCAGCACCTTCTTCTTCTCGCGCTCGCGCAGATAGCACGCCAGCTTGGCCACCGAGGTGGTCTTGCCCGCGCCCTGCAGGCCGGCCATCAGCACCACCGCGGGCGAACCCTTGAGGGTCAGCCCCTCGTTGGCCTCGCCCATGATCGCCTCGAGCTCCTGCTGGACGATCTTGACGAACTGCTGGCCCGGAGAAAGGCTCTGGGAGACTTCCTGACCCACGGCGCGCTCGCGCACCCGGTCGATGAATGCCTTGACCACCGGCAGCGCGACATCCGCCTCGAGCAGGGCTCGACGCACCTCGCGCAGGGTGTCCTTGACGTTGTCCTCGGTCAGGCGAGCCTGACCCTTGATGGACTTGAGCGTCTGGGACAGACGCTCGCTGAGATTCTGGAACATGGGGCCTCTCCAATCACGATGGCCGGGGAAACCGCTCCGGCATCGGCCGGGGCTCCCTGCAATGGTCGAAAATTATACGCGCCCTGGCCGGCAGTCTCCATGCATGACCGGCATTCGCTGCCCCGAGGGAGCGCCGCCGCGCTGTGCGCCGCCGTGGGGATTCGGTATAGTAGCAATACCATTTCATAAGCGCTGGCGAAGGCGCACGGACAGCGATCGATGCAGCCGCTATCACTTGCCGTCATGGCCTTCCTCTTCTACCTGGGGGCCGCCTCCTGGCAGGGCCTCGCCCTGGCCCGGCGGGTACCACCGCGCGACATGCTGGTGCGTGCCCTGGCCCTGTTCGGACTGCTCTGCCACCTGCCGCTGGCCGCCACGCTGCTGGCCCGGGGCGACTCCCTGCTGCCCGGCCTCTCGACCAGCGCGGTGCTGGTCGGCGCGCTGGCCGTGCTGGTGCTGCTGCTGGTCAGCCTCTTCAAGCCCGTGCTCAACATCGCCACCGGGCTGCTGCCGCTGGCCGGCCTGAGCCTGCTGCTCGCATCGGGGCTGCCGAGTCCGGAGCGTGCCACCGGCATGACCCCGGGCATCGCCCTGCACGCGCTGAGCAGCGCCCTGGCCTTCGCCCTGTTGGCGATCGCTGCCGTCCAGGCGGTGCTGCTGGGCATCCAGAACCAGGCGCTGCGCCATCATCACATCCGCGGCGTCGTCCAGTCGCTGCCCCCGCTGACCACCATGGAGCGGATCCTCTTCGAGATGATCTGGGCCGGCATGATCCTGCTGACCCTGTCGATCGTCAGCGGCTTCCTGTTCGTCGACAACATGTTCGCCCAGCACCTGGCCCACAAGTCGATCCTCTCGCTGGCCGCCTGGGTGATCTTCGCCACCCTGCTGTTCAGCCACCATCGGCTGGGCTGGCGCGGCATGCGCGCGGTGCGCTGGACCCTGGGCGGCTGCCTGGTGCTGCTGCTGGCCTACTTCGGCAGCAAGTTCGTGCTGGAGATCGTGCTCGACCGCGGCTGAGCCCGGCACCCGCCTTGACACCCGCTGGCCGAGCCCCTACAACTCGAGCCTGATACGCCTTTGAGGATCCTTCGACATTGAGTGACGACTTCCCGCTGGGACTGCTGTTCGGCCTGCTGTTCCTGCTCGTCTGCCTGTCCGCCTTCTTCTCCAGTTCCGAGACCGGAATGATGTCGATCAACCGCTACCGCCTGAGCCATCAGGCGAGCAGCGGCGATACGCGCGCCCAGCGGGTCATGCGCCTGCTGTCGCGGCCGGATCGGCTGATCGGCGTGATCCTGATCGGCAACAACTTCGTCAATAACCTGGCGGCCTCCATCGCCACCATCATCGCCATCCACTTCTTCGGCGAGGTGACCGGCCCGGCCGTTGCCACCGCGCTTCTGACCATCACCATCCTGATCTTCGCCGAGGTCACGCCCAAGACCTACGCGGCGATCAAACCCGAGCGCATCGCCTACCCCGCCTCGCTGGCCCTGGAGCCGCTGCTCAAACTGCTCTACCCGCTGGTGTGGCTGGTCAACGCGATCTCCAACGGCCTGCTGCGCCTGATGGGCGTGAAGAGCATCGACGGCGGCGCCGACAACCTGACCCGCGACGAACTGCGCACCGTGGTGCACGAGGCCGGCACGCTGATCCCCCGCCGCCACCAGTCGATGCTGCTGTCGATCCTCGACCTGGAGAACGTCACCGTGAACGACATCATGGTGCCGCGCCACGAGGTGATGGGCCTCGACCTGGACGACGATCTGGAGGAGATCCTGGCCCAGATCCGCACCAGCCAGCACACCCGGGTGCCGGTCTATAAGGGTGACATCAACAACATCATCGGCATGCTCCACCTGCGCAACGCGGCGCGCTTCCTCTCCCGCGGCGACGTGACCAAGGCGGCCATCGTCCAGGAGGCGCGGGAACCCTACTTCATTCCCGAGTCCACGCCGCTGCACACCCAGCTGCTCAACTTCCAGAAGCAGAAGCGGCGCATCGGGATCGTGGTGGACGAGTACGGCGACGTGGAGGGCCTGGTGACCCTGGAGGACATCCTCGAGGAGATCGTCGGCGAGTTCACCACCGACGTGGCGGGCCTCGACCAGGAGATTCACCCGCAGGACGACGGCAGCCATCTGATCGACGGCACCGCCAACATCCGCGATGTCAACAAGGCGCTGGGCTGGCAGCTGCCGACCGACGGCCCCAAGACCCTAAACGGCGTGATCCTCGAGCACCTGGAGTCCTTCCCCGACGGGCCGGTCTGCCTGCAGATCGGCAACGTGCGCATGGAGATCCTCGAGGTGCGCGATAACCTGATCACCGCGGCCCGCTGCTGGCAGCCGGTACGCCGCGCCGCACGGGTCGCGTGAGACCCGCCATCCAGGCCTCGGATGAGACCGGCGCGGCCTAGTCGCGGTCCGCGTCGGGCTCGGCCCAGCCGTCGGCCTCGGCCTTGAGGGCGTGCACCCGCTCGGCGACGCGCTGCCGGCTCGCCTCGCCGGGCGGCATGGCCTCGCCGAAGTAGAGCGCTACCCGGGCGCGAAAGCGCCGCGGCGGCCGAGTCAGCGCCTTGCCCCCCCGATGCGAGGTCCAGGAGCCCCACAGGCCGGCCAGCCCGGCGGGGATCACCGGCACTGCATCGCGAGCCAGTATCAGCTCGAGGCCGCGGCGAAAGGGCTGTATCTCGCCGTTCGGGGTCAGGCGCCCCTCGGGAAACACCATCACCACCTCACCCTGCCCCAGCGCCCGACTGACCTCGGCCAGCGCCTGGCGCACGCTGCCCGGATCTCGCCGATCGGCGTCCACGGGAATGGCCCCCACCCGGCGAAATAGCCAGTTGAGCCAGGGCGAATCATAGATCGGCTTGTCCATCAAAAAGCGCAGCGGCCGGGGGCTGGCCACGCCCACCACCAGCGCGTCCATGAAGCTGACGTGGTTGCAGACGACGATGGCCGGGCCGCTCGCGGGAATGCTTCCGCGACCGCGAAAGCGCAGCCGATAGGCCAGATGAAGTAACAGGAAGAGCGCGCGCCGCAGGAAGGGTCGCGGGGCACTGGCCAGCCGCCAGCCACCCGCCGCCATCACCAGCCCCGTCGCCCCCCACAGCAGCGGGGACATCACGGTGCGTCTGGCGCGCGCCCGAGGCCGGCCAGGATGGTCGAGAGCAGCTGGTCGAGCAGCTCGCCCACCTCCAGCGGTTCGCCGTGCCAGTGGCCGAGACGCTCGTTGAGGCCCAACTGGACCAGGCCGTGCACGCTGCCCCACAGGGTGCGGCTCAGCCGCCAGGCCTCCAGGTCACCCAGCGACGGCTGGTACTCCTTGAGGGTCGCCTCCACGCGCAGGAAGAGCCCCTCGATCATCGCGTTCTGACGCTGATCCAGCTCGCCCTCCTGAGCCAGCGGATAGTCGAAGAGCAGCTGCCAGCGATGGGGGTCCTGGCGGGCGAACTGCCAGTAGACCCGCGCCAGGGCCTTGAGGCGCTGCTCGGGCACCTGATCGGCGAGCAGCGGCTCGATCACCTCGCGCAGCCGGGCCAGGGTCTCGACGTTGACGTGCTGCAGCAGGTTGCTGAAGCTGCCGTAGAGCTTGAGCAGCGTGCTGGGCGCACAGCCGACCTCGCGCGCGAGCGCCCGCAGCGACAGCGTGTGGACCGGATGCTGCTTAAGCCAAGCATCGCAGGCGTCCATGACGTGGGCATGGAGCGCCTCGGGTGCATGCTGTCTGGGACGAGCCATCGGGATCCTCGCGGAGTGGTGGCGCGCAGCGCGCGTCGGGCGACAAGGATACTCTCATCGAACACTGTTTTCGACAGGATATCCAGGGCCATTCACGATGCAAGCGGCGGCCGGATCGCGCCGCGTTCGCGGCTTTTCTCCGCCGATGGACTTGGTTACCCTGACGCTCCATCCACTCGGAGTCCCCATGGCCGGCCGACTGCACATCGCCCCGCTCGACCTCGAGCGCCTGCTGCCCGACCTGGTCGCCGAGACCGCCCTGATCACCGGCCCCAACCTGGCGCCACGCCGCCCCCTGTCGATGATCCGCCTGGACGCCGGGCGGCCGCGGCTGGCGACGGCCTTCTGGGGGCTGACGCCCCCCTGGCTCAAGGTGCTCGACCATGCGCCCCACTGCGCCCGTGCCGAGGCCCTGCAGACGCGCCCCATGTTTCGCGAGGCCTTCACCGCTCGGCGCTGCCTGGTACCGGTCAGCGGCGTCTATGCCTGGAAGCCACAGCCGCGTTTCAAGCAGCCCTTCCTGGTCACCCGCGTCGACCGCGGCCCCTTGCTGCTGGCCGGGATCTGGTGTCGCTTTCACACCAGCCTCAGCCAGCACCACGACTCCATGGCGCTGATCACGGTGCCGACCAACGCCCTGCTGGCGCCCATCACCGACCGCCTGCCGGCGGTGATCGCGCCCGACCAGGCCGCGCGCTGGCTCGATCCACAGACGTCCCCGGAGGATGCCCAGGCCCTGCTCGGCCCCGCCCCCGGGGAACTCCTCGGCGCTTTCATGGTATCAAGGAAGGTCAACGACCCCGCCTGCCAGGAGCCGACCTGCGCCCATCCCATCGGCCCCATGCTGCGCCACCCCGTCCCACAGGAGCGATGATGATCAACGCCTTGCCTGCCTCTTGCCGCCATCCGGGCCGTCTACTCGCCTGGCTGGCGGTTGCCGCGGCCCTGCTGACGGTCCTGACCGCCCGCGCCGACGCCGTTCACGATAGCGTCTCACCCAAGGTCAGCCCCCACGACGATCGCGACTATCGCGCGCTGACCCTCGACAACGGCCTGAGCGTGCTGCTGGTCAGCGACCCGGAGGCCGACAAGGCCGCCGCCTCGCTGAACGTCGACGTGGGCAGCGCCCATGACCCGAAGGATCTCTCCGGCCTGGCCCACTACCTCGAGCACATGCTGTTCCTCGGCACCGACGCCTATCCCGAGCCCGATGCCTACCAGGGCTACCTGACTCGCCACGGCGGCAGCCACAACGCCTTCACCGCGCCCTACGACACCAACTACTTCTTCGATATCGAGCCCGACGCCCTGGCCGGCGCCCTGGACCGTTTCAGCCGTTTCTTCGTGGCGCCGCTGTTCAACGCCGAGCGTCTGGAGAGCGAGCGCAACGTGGTGCACTCCGAATACCAGGCGCGCCTGCGCGACGACGGCCGCCGTGCCCAGGACGTGCTCGACCAGCTGCTCAACCCCGCCCACCCCGCCACCGGCTTCTCGGTAGGCAGCCGCGAGACCCTGGCCGACCGGCCGGCGGGGGAGCCGAGCCTGCGCGAGCGCGTAATCGACTTCTACGAGGCACACTACGACGCCAACGTCATGCACCTGGCGGTGGTCGCGCCCCAGCCCCTCGACGAGCTCGAGGCCCTGATCACCGAGCGCTTCGCCGGCGTGCCCGACCGCGGCCTCGCCCGGCCGAGCATCGAGGCCCCGCTGGTCGAGGAGCAGAGCCTGCCGCGCGCGGTGCGGCTCGAGTCGGTGCGCGACAGCCAGCGAGTCAGCTTCCTGTTCCCGGTGCCCGACCCCGAGACCGCCTATCGTCACAAGCCAGCCGACTACCTGGCTCACCTGCTCGGCCACGAGGGCGAAGGCAGCCTGCTCGCGGCGCTGCGCGAGGCGGGCTGGGCCGATGGCCTCTCCGCCGGGGTGACCCGCGGCGACGGTCGCCATGCGCTGTTCGCCGTGGACATCAGCCTGACGCCCGAGGGCGCCGAGGCGCTGCCACGCGTCCAGGCGAGCCTGTTCACCGCCATCGAGCGCATCCGCGATGAAGGTCTCGAGGCCTGGCGCTATGAAGAGCAGGCGCGCCTGGCCGACCAGCAGTTCCGCTTCCAGCAGCACGGCGCACCCCAGGGCGACGCCATCCGCCTGGCCATGAACCTCTCGCGCTACCCGCTGGAGGACGTCAACGTCGCGCCCTACCGCCACGACGGCTTCGATCGCGCGCTGATCGAGCAGTGGCTCGACGGCCTGCGTCCCGACCAGCTGCTGCGCCTCTACAGCGGACCGGAGGTCGAGGGCGACGCCGTCTCGCCCTGGTTCGACACGCCTTGGCGCGAGGTCGCGATGCAAGGCGCCGGCGAGCCGCTGCCCGGCATCGCCCTGCCCGAGCCCAACCCCTATATCGCCGCTGATCTCGAGCTGATCGAACGCCAGGACGAGGTGCCGGGCCTGACCATCGACGAGACGGGGTTCGACTTCTGGCACATGGCGGACGCCTCCTTCGACACCCCCCAGGTGGAGTGGCGCTTCAGCCTTCAGCACCCCGCGGCGAGCCTTGAGGCCCGCGAGGCGGCGCTCTCCCGGCTGCTCGCCGGCTGGCTCGTCGACAGCCTCAACGAGACGCTCTATCCGGCACGCCTGGCCGGCCACCGCTTCGAGGCCTACGCCCACGCCCGCGGCATCACCCTGTCGTTCTCCGGCTGGCGGGATCGCCAGGACCGCCTGATCGCACGGGTCATCCGCCAGCTCGAGGACGCGACGATCGACGAGGCGACCTTCGAGCGGGTGCGCTACCGCCTCCAGCGCGAGTGGCGCAACGCCCCGCAGGACGCGCTCTACCAGCAGGCTCACCGCACCCTGTCCGAGGCGCTGGTGCGCCCGCAGTGGCCAAGCGAAGCGCTGCTTCAAGCGAGCCGCGACCTGGAGGCCGCCGATCTGCGCGACTTCCGCCAGCGCTTCCTCGCCGAGCTGCATCTGGAGGCGATGGCGGTGGGCAACCTGACGCGCGAGCTCGCCGATCGCGAGGCCCGACAGGTGGCCGAAGCGCTCGCCCCGACCCTGTCCAGCGAGGCCATTCCCGACCTCACCCCGCTGCAGGCGGAGGATCTCCCCGAGCTCATTCCCACCACCACCCGAGAGGATTCGCTGGTGCTGCGCTACCTGCAGGGGCCGGATCGCTCGCTGCAGAGCCAGGCCCGCCTGGCGGTGCTCGGCCAGCTGCTGGAGACCCCGTTCTACCAGCGCCTGCGCACCGAGGAGCAGCTGGGCTACGTGGTCAATGCCGGCTACTCGCCCATGCTGGATGCCCCCGGCATCAGCCTGCTGGTGCAGTCCCCCGATACCGAAAGCGAAGCGATCCAGGGCCATATCGACGCCTTCCTGGACGACTTCGCCAAGCGCCTCGAAGCACTCGACGACGATGAACTGGCGCCCTATCGGCAGGCGGTGCACGACGCCCTGATGCAGCGCGACACCAGCCTCTCCGGGCGCACCAATCGCCTGTGGCGCGCGCTGGCCAACGGCGACACCGGCTTCGACCGCCACCGGCGCCTCGCCGAGCGGGTCCTGACGGTGACGGCCGAGGAACTGCGCCAGGCCTGGCCGGCCCTCAGCGACAGCGCCGTGGCGCGCGTCAGCTTCGATCCGGGCGATGAGCCCAGCGACGTGTTGGCCCTGAGCAGGCACCTGGCGCCGCTGCCCGAGCACGACGACTGACCCGGGGAGCGATTGGCGAAACGACAGCGCCCGGCCATCTGTGAACTGCACCCCGAAAGTTGGACACCCAATCCAACCTTCGGGGTGTTTCTATGAGGAACCAGTACAGCGACCAGTTTAAGCTGCAAGTGGTGCAGCAATACCTGGAGGGGGATGTCGGCCTAGAAGTGGTCGCCCACCACCTTGGTCTGGACTATTCCATGGTCAGGCGATGGGTGGAGCAGTACCGGCAGCATGGGCCTTCAGGATTGCGCCAGACACGCCGTCACTACAGCCCAGCGTTCAAGCGCGAGGTGCTGGAAAGGATGTGGCGCGACGGCTTGTCGATCCGGCAGACCGAGGCCCTGTTTGATATCCGTGCCGCTGGCGCTATTGGCAGATGGGAGCGCCAGTACCATAGTGGTGGCCTAATCGCCTTGGAACCGAAACGTACGGGACGCCGCCCGATGCCCCAGAAGCCCCCATCTCCACCGCCCGAGCCTCCCTCCGATGGTGAGCGCTCCCATGAGGAGCTGCTCGAGGAGCTGGCATACCTGCGGGCGGAGAATGCCTATCTAAAAAAGCTCGATGCCTTGACCCGGGAGAAGCGGGCGACGACACGGGGCAAAAAGCCCAAGCCGTCCAAGGGTTAAGGCATGAGCACCCACTGGCGCTGCTGCTGCGTGCGGCATCGCTACCGCGCAGCACGTTCTACTATCAGCTCAAGACCCTGGGCGCCGACGATCCGTATGCGTCTCTGAAGGCGCGTATCCAGGCGATCTATGATCACCACAAGGGACGCTATGGCTATCGCCGTATCACCGCTGTGCTCCGCCAGACCGGCGAGGCCGTCAACCACAAGACCGTCCAGCGGTTGATGCAGCAGCTGGGCTTGAAGTCCCTCGTTCGCCCCAAGCGGTATCGGGCTTATCGAGGAGCCGGAGGCTACGCCGCCCCGAATACGCTACGGCGTCGGTTTCAGGCTCAAGGACCCAATCAACGATGGGTGACAGACATCACCGAATTCAAGGTCGATGACCAGAAGCTCTACCTGTCACCGATCATGGATCTATATAACGGCGAAATCATCGCCTTCCAGACCGGGCGTCGCCCGGTGTTTGGCCTGGTGAAGCAGATGTTGAAGAGCGCCTTCGACCGGCTGAGGCCGGGTGAACGGCCTCTATTGCACTCGGATCAGGGATGGCATTACCGGCACCCCAACTATCGTCGCCTGGTGGTGGAGAAACGAATACTGCGCAGCATGTCACGGAAAGGGAATTGTCTGGACAATGCCGCCATGGAGAGTTTTTTCGGCACTCTGAAAGCCGAGTACTTCCATCTGAACCGGTTCGACACCGTTGAGCAGTTGCAGCAAGGCATTGCCGACTACATCCACTACTACAACCATCAACGGATCAAGCAGAGACTAAAAGGCCTGAGCCCCGTGCAATACAGGGCTCAGGCCATGGCCGCCGGTTAAGAGAACTAACCGTCCAACGATTGGGGGTCAGTTCACTGGCCGGGCGCTGTTCGTTGATCACCACCAAGGGCGGGCTTGGTCAGCCGAAGGCCTGGGGCGGCATCATCGACTCGACGTGCATCACCAGCTCCTCGAGCACCTGCCGGTCGCGATCGGCGAGCGATGCGCCATTGAGCCGCTCGATCTCGCGGGCGAAGTCCTTCAGCGTGAGGCTGGCGACGGCGGGATCGTTCATACGCTCCCAACGGAAGGCCTCCCAGCGCGTCTGCTCCTCGCTCTCCAGGGTGTCGGGATAGCTGCGGGCCCGATAGCGAAACAGCATCTCCTCGAGACGCGGATCCTGGAAGGCGAAGCGTGCCCCGACCAGATCCCAGGGATCGGTCTCGCGCACCCGCTGCATCTGCTGGCGATCCGTCGGCGAGAAGAAGCCGCCGGCGTAGAGCATCAGGTCGGGATCATGGGGCGGCTCGGGATGGGGCGCGGCGAACACCTCGGCGACCCGTGCCGCGACCTCGGGGCGGGCGGCGAGTCGCTTCCAGTGCTCGCGGCACGCGGCCAGGTCGAGCCCCAGGCGCTCGACGATCTCGCCGTACTCGCCCTGGCGGGGCCCCGAGGCATCCTTGAGCGCGCTGGCCGGGAAGAGCACCGGACACTTGTTGATATGGATGACCTTGAGCGGAATGCGCTCGGCGCCCTCCGCGAGATCATCATTGCTGACGAAGACCCGCTCGCGGATCTGCTCGGGCGAGAGCTCCATCAGCGGGGTCGGATCCATCGAGAGGTCGAAGACGATTACCCCGTTGGGGTTGGTGGGATGCTCGGCCAGCGGCATCACCAGGGCGCTGCAGCCGCGACTGGCCGGATAGCGCCGCGAGATGTGCAGCACCGGCTTGCGGCTGGGCAGGTCAAGCTGCTTGGAGACGGCGCGCTTGCCGCGCAGACCAAGCAGGTAGTCGAACAGCCGGGCGTTGCGCTCACGCAGGAGCCTCGCCAGGGCAATGGTGGCGCGGACGTCCGCCAGGGCATCGTGGGCGCCCACATGGGCGATGCCGTTGGCGGCGGTCAGGTCCTCGAGCTTGAAGCTCGGCGCACCGTCGTCGCGGGTCGGCCACTCGATACCCTCGGGGCGCAGGGCGTGAAAGGCGCGCACGACATCGATCAAGTCCCAGCGAGAGTTGCCGTTCTGCCACTCCCGGGCGTAGGGATCGAGCAGGTTGCGATAGAAGAGGTGGCGACTCACCTCGTCGTCGAACCGCAGGCTGTTGTAGCCCAGCGCACAGGTCCCGGGCTCGCTCATGGCCGCCTCGATGCGGCCGGCGAACTCGGCCTCCGGCAGGCCGCGGCGGCGAGCCTGCTGCGGCGTGATCCCGGTAATCAGGCAGGCCTGGGGATGGGGCAGGAAGTCGTCGGCGGGCTTGCAGAAGAACTCGAGCGGCTCACCGATCTCGTTGAACTCGGCATCGGTACGGATGGCCGCGAACTGCGAGGGACGATCGCGGCGCGGATCGGCACCGAAGGTCTCGTAGTCGTGCCACAGGAAGGTCTGTGGGGCGGCTTTCGACTGCGCCATGGGCGAGCTCTCCGAAGGCAGGGATTCAGCGGCCCAGCCTACCACAGCGCCTCGGCCGGCTCAGCCGCCGACCCTGCTCCCGTGGTGTGATCGGGAGTGGCGCGAGGCCCTGCTCAGGACCTCGGCAGGGTCACGTTGAGCTCCAGCACCGAGCAGTTGTCCTCGCTGTCGAGGGTGATGTTGACCGCGTCGTCATCGATCTGCACGTAGCGTCGAATCACCTCCAGCAGCTCCTTCTCCAGCAGCGGCATGTAGTCGGGCTGCCCTCGCTGGGTGCGCTGGTGGGCCACGATGATCTGCAGCCGCTCCTTGGCGACCGACGCGGACTTCTTGCGCTCTCGCTTGAGGAAATCGAGCAACTTCACCGGCGGGCTCCTCCAAACATGCGGCTCAACAGGCCCTTCTTCTGGTACTCGTGGAAGCGCAGCGGCACCTCCTCCCCGAGCAGCCGGGCCACCGTATCGGCGTAGGCCTGGCCGGCATCGCTGCTGTCGTCGTGGGTAACCGGCACCCCCTGGTTGGAGGCCCGCAGCACCGCCTCGGACTCGGGGATCAGGCCCAGCAGGTCGATGGCCAGGATCTCGCGGATATCATCCAGGTTCAGCATATCCCCCAGGTCGACTCGACTCGGGTTATAGCGGGTGATCAGCAGATGCTCTCGGATGGGATCATCGCCGCGCTCGGCGCGCCGTGTCTTGGACGCCAGCAGGCCGATGATACGATCGGAGTCACGCACCGAGGAGACCTCGGGGTTGGTGACTACGATTGCCTCGTCGGCAAAGTACATGGCGAGCTGGGCGCCGCGCTCGATGCCGGCCGGGGAGTCGCAGATGATGAAGTCGAAGTCCTGATTCAGGGTATCGAGCACCTTCTCGACGCCTTCCTGGGTCAGGGCTTCCTTGTCGCGGGTCTGGGAGGCCGGCAGGATATGCAGGTTATCGACCCGCTTGTCGCGAATCAGCGCCTGATTGAGCCCCGCCTCGCCCTGAATCACGTTGACCAGGTCGTAAACCACGCGGCGCTCGCACCCCATGATCAAATCGAGGTTACGCAGACCCACGTCGAAGTCGATGACCGCGGTCTTCTTGCCACGCAGCGCCAGCCCGGTGGCGATGGCGGCTGCGCTGGTCGTCTTGCCGACCCCTCCTTTGCCGGAGGTCACAACGATGATCTTGGCCAAATGTCACATCCTGTCTTGTCATGAGGAAAAATAACGCGGGCGTGAACTTTGCCGCCACGCGCTTGGCCGACATCAGTCCAGCGACTTGATGCTCAGCTGGCCGTCGAACAGCTGAACCTGAACGGTGGTGCCCAGCAGGCGCGGATCGATGTCCTCGAGGCGCTTGTAGTTACCGGCCACTGAAAGCAGCTCGGCATGCAGTTCGCGGCAGAAGATGCCGGCCTTGTCGTCGCCGTGGATGCCGGCCAGCGCCCGCCCGCGCAGAGCACCATAGACGTGAACGTTGCCGGCGGCGAGCACCTCGGCCCCGGCATTGACCGCACCGACCACCACCAGATCGCCCTCGGGGGCGGTCACCTGCTGGCCGGAGCGCACCGTGCCGCGATAGATACGCCCCCCGGCGGTGGCGCCGGGAGGAGCCTCGGTGGCGGCCGCCTCAGGCACGTCGGGCTTGCCATCATCGGCAGGCGCGTCGTCGGCAACGCTCTCCAGGGGGCGCGGACGCGACGCTTCCTGGGGGGGGAACCAGCCCAACCCCAGGGCCCAGGCCGACTGTTTGACCGGGTCCGGTCCGCCGCGCACCGCCACCGGCAACAGCTTATGGGCACGACACACCGCGCAGATGCGCTCGAGCGCCAGATGCGGCTCGTCGAGCTTCTCCACGTTGAGAACGACCGGGGTATGCTGGAAGAAGGCCGGCGACTGGCTGAGCTTGCTCGCCAGCTGCTCGCGAATGCGCTCGGGGTCGGCACTGGTCAGTTCCATGACCGTCATCGGCAGCATCCCCCCCTTGAAGGTGAAGGCCATACTGTCCCTGTCCACATTGAGACTCATTGCCGAACTCCGCGTAGGGTGATGATCGGGGTACAGCCCAAAGCTAAGCGAGTGACTGCAACCCTGCAACCGATCATAAGGGCATAGGCGCGCATTGTCAGTGTCTCCTCGCGGCCACACCTCGCCGGCGTCGAGCCTTTTCTGCCGCCACGTCACGTGCTTAGATACGAGAGACTCAAGTTTCGCGCCGTTTTTTCCGATAATAATGATCTTCTCGCGCCCCTCCGGGCGCGCTCTCCTCGTCAGGATGCCCCATGTCAGGACTCCTTCGCCGCCTGTTCGCCCCGCGCTGGAAGCACCCGGCCCCCGAGGTGCGCCGTCAGGCCGTATCGCGCCTCGACCCCTCCAGAGACGACCAGCGCCGCACCCTCGAGCGACTGGCCCTGGATCCCGATGCCGGCGTGCGCTTGGCCGCCCTGGAGGCGATCGACGATCCCGAGCGACTGCTGACGCTAAGCGAGCGGCCAGATGCCTCCCCCGAACTCAGGCGGCACCTGGTCGCCCTGCTCACCGGTCGCCGCGGCCATCACGACCTTCAGGCGCGTATCGCACTGGTGGAGGGGCTCGAGGATCGGGCGCTGCTCAACGAGCTGGCCCTGCAGGGCGACAACCAGCAGCTGCGCCTGGCGGCGCTGACCCGCCTCGACGCGGAGGAAGATCTGGTCCGCCAGGCCTGCGACAACGGCATCGCCGCAGTCCGCCATGCCGCCGCCGCCCGGGTCGAGAGCGAGGCGGGCCTCGCCCGGCTGGCCCATGAAGCCCGGCGTGATCGCCAGGTGGCCCGCCAGGCCCGCGAGCGCCTCAATCGACGACGCGCCGACGCCGCCTCCCTGACGGCGGCGCGTGCCGAGCGCGAGGCGCTGCTGGAGAAGCTCGAGCGCCACGCCCATGGCCCCTGGGAGCCGCTCTATGCCGGGCGCCTGCGTCACCTGATGCGCGAATGGGCGAAGCTTCGTGACCTGGCGGATGCTCACCAGGAGCGCCGCTACCAGGATGCCTGCCAGCGCTGTCGCAAGATCATCGGCGACCACGAGGCCCAGGAGCATGCCCGCCATGCCGACCACCGCCGGCGCGAAGATGCCGACCAGACCCGAGAATCCCTCGTCGAGTCGCTGGAGGAGAGCCTCGAGGGCCTGCATCAGGGCGAGCGGCTCACCGATCAGGACATCGCCAGCCTGCGCGCCCAGAAGCGCCTGATGGCCAGCCGCTGGCAGGCCCTCTCCGACCATCACCTGGCCGACGAGGCGCTGCGCCGCCGCTACGATACGGCACTCGCCGACTACGAACGGATCGTCCAGGCCCGGGTGCGCCTGGACGAGCGCGCCGACGCCATCGAGCAGGCGCTGGCGGAAGGCGACGATGATCGTCTGAGCGCCCTGATCGAGGCCTGTGGCTGGCCGGCGCGACTGGCGCCGACGCCGCTGCTGGCGCGCGCCCGAGAGCACCTGGCTCGAGAGGCCCAGGACGACGGTGGCGAGCCTGACGCCCGGCTCGCCCACTTTACCGAGGAGCTGGACCAGCTGGAGGGCCTGCTGGAACGCGGCGCCTTCAAGGGCGCCAGCCGACTCCACCAGCACCTGCGCCAGCAGGCCGAGCGGCTGCCCAGGCCCCTCCCGCCGACGGACCTGGCTCGTCTCAAGCGCCTGGCGGCGCGGCTGGCCGAGCTTCGCGACTGGCGCGGCTTCGTTGCCGGCCCCAAGCGCGACCAGCTGTGCCAGGTTATCGAGGCGCTGGCCGAGCAGACCGAGATGACCGAGGTCGAGCTCGACCGTCGCCATCGCCAGCTGGTCAAGGAGTGGAAGGCGCTGGGTGACGCCGCCGCCAACCGCGAGCAGTCCGCCCGCTTCCGCGCCGCCTCCGATCGCATCAAGGAACGCCTGGCCCCCTGGCGAGAGCGCCAGCAGGCCGAGCGGCAGCGCCACCTGGAGGCTCGCCAGGCGCTGTGCGAGCAGCTCGAGACGCTGCTCGAACAGCCCGCCCATGAAGCCGACCCCGATGGGCTACGCGAGATCCGCGACCGCGCGCGGGAGCAGTGGCGTCGCCTCGCCCCGGTGCCCCGCGACCAGGCCGAACCGATCGGCCGACGCTTCGGGCGCATCCTCCACGAGCTCCAGGCGCTGATCGATCGGCGGGCGCGGGAGATCGCCGAGGCCAAGCGGGCACTGATCGACGAGACGCGCGAGCTGCTGGCACGCGACCTGCCGCCCGGCCAACGGGCCGACCAGGCCAAGGCCCTGCAGCGACGCTGGCGAGCGCTGGGCCGTGCACCCAAGGGCGAGGAGCAGACCCTGTGGCGAGAGTTCCGCGCGCTGTGCGACGACATCTTCGCCAGCCGCGAGGCCGCCCGCGATGATCAGGCCCAGCGCAACCGCGCCCGGCTCGAGGCCATGCAGGCGCTGATCGACCGACTGGACGCCTGGCATCCCACGCAGAGCCGCGAGACCGACGTGCTGGACGAGGCCATCCGCGAGGCCACGGCGCTGGAGCCACTGCCCTCCGGTCGGCGCACCGAGGGCATGCGTCGCCGCTGGAGCGGCATCGTGCGGGCCCGCCGCGAGCGCCTGGACCGCCTGGCCCTGGCCGAGGAGGCCAACCGCTGGCAGGCCATCCGCCCGCTGCTCACGGCGCACCTGCAGGCCGATGCCCGGCGCCTGGCCGGCGGCCCCGTCGAGGCGGTATCCCTGCCCCGCGACCTCGATCTGCCACCCGCACTGCGTCGCGCCCACGAGGCGCGCAATGCCGCCCGAGAGGCCGGCCCCCCCGCCGAGGCCCAGGAGAAGCTCGCCCGCCTGAGGGCCCATCTCTCCCTGCTGGCCGGCGGCCGCGTACAGCATCGCGACGATCCGCTGCGCCTGGCGATTCAGGTGGAGCGGCTCAACGAGAACATGGGCCAGACGATCTCCCGCGCCGACGAGCTCCATCAGCTGCTCGGCGAGCTGCTCGCCAACGGCCCGATGCCCGAGCAGCCCTGGGAACGCGAGGTCGGCGAGCTCGACCGGATGCTCGAGATCCTCGCCGAGCGGCCGCCGCCCTGAGCCGACACACTCCGTCCAGACACATTCTGTCCAGACACAAGAACGCGAGGCCGAGGCCTCGCGTTCTTGTGTCTACCGCCGGGATCACCGACGGCGAGTCTGCTGCGGCGGTGAGCGATCAGCCCATGAACTGCCCGCCGTTGATGTCGATGTTGGCGCCGGTGATGAAGCCCTGTTCCTTGTCGGCCAGGAAGGCGACCAGGCGACCGATCTCCTCCGGGGTGCCGTAGCGCTTGACCGGAATGGTCTCGCGGATGGCCTCGCGCACCTTCTCGGGAATGTTCATGATCATGTCGGTGGCGATATAGCCGGGCGACACCGTGTTGACGGTGATGCCCTTGGTGGCGGTCTCCTGGGCCAGTGACATGGTCAGGCCATGCATCCCTGCCTTGGCCGCCGCGTAATTCACCTGGCCGAACTGCCCCTTACGACCGTTGATGGAGGAGATGTTGATGATGCGGCCATGGCCCTGCTCCAACATGTCCTCGATCACGCTGCGGCAGGTATTGAAGACGCTGTTGAGGTTGGTGTCGATCACCTCGTTCCACTGGTCCGGGGACATCTTCTTCAAGGTGCCGTCGCGGGTGATCCCGGCGCAGTTGACCAGCACGCTGACGGGACCGTGAGCATCGCGGATTTCCTTCACCCCGGCCACGCAGGAATCGTAGTCGGTGAGATCGATGCCGGACAGGGCGATGTTGTCGTAGCCCTCGGCCTTCTGAGTCTCCAGCCAGGCCTTCGCCTTCTCCGGATTGTGGTATCCCGCGACCACCAGGTAGCCCTGTGAGGCCAGCGTACGACAGATGGCGCTGCCGATGCCGCCAGTACCACCGGTGACCCAGGCGACGGGTGCTTGATTTGTCATTGGCTATCTCCCTGATATGAATGACATCGTCATGGGGTGACCCGGCGGGCCACCACCAGCATGACCATTATGAGTTGTTGGACAGTCATTTTTGTGACGCCACTCGAGTATGGACCAGGGACCGGCCCTGGGACGAGCGTTGGAAATCGATCCTTGACTAAAGGAGAACTCCGTGTAGAATACGCCTCACGTTGATGCGGGGTGGAGCAGTCTGGTAGCTCGTCGGGCTCATAACCCGAAGGTCATCGGTTCAAATCCGGTCCCCGCTACCAATATTTAGAGAGGTCGATCAGTCACTTACTGATCGGCCTCTTTTTCGTTGCCTACAAGAAAACCAGCGTGTGACACCACTGTGACGCACCTGTGCCCCATCTCCCGAAAAGTGGCCGAAGCCGCCTGGCACGCGCCGACCGTCAGCCGAACACTGTCACAAACCCTCCCCGGGCCATCGATTCCAGCCTAGCCGTCTCAGGATTCCTGAGGCACATACTCCAGTAGATCCCCCACCTCACACTCGAAGAGCAGACACAGCTTCTCAAGCGCTTCGAGATCTATACGCTGCGCCGTCTCCTTGTAAAGCAGCGTCACCGTGTTGCGGTTCAGCCCCGTCTCTCTCGCCACATCCACGATCTTCATCTTGCGCTCGCCCATCAGGCGCGCCAAATGGCATCGGATCATGCCCACCTCATCCAGAAGTTGATTTTTTCATCCTGAATGACAAAAAGTGCTTGCAAGTGTGATTTTGCGGGCTAAAATGTCACTCAGGATGGCATTTGGCTACTGCGAATGCCTTTTGTTGACGCAGGCTATCACCATGCGAGGGCATTTTCGATGGAAACCTCCTACACCTACCTCACCACGGAAGAGCTGGCGGCACGCATCAAGTACGACTGCCGCACCATCCGCCAGTGCCTCAAGGACACCGTGCTCCTTGAAGGCAAGCACTACATCAAGCCCTTCGGCCGGCGGAAGATCCTGTTCCTGTGGGAAGCCGTCGAGCAGGAAATGCTGGCTGTCTCTGCAAATGAAGACCTGTCTATCCCGATGGCGGGCGGGAGCGTCTGCCATGGGTAAGGTCCGAGCTCGCAAGGAAACCGGAAAGCTCTACCTCGATTTTTTCTACCGCGGAGTGCGCTGCCGCGAGCAGACTGCCTTGAGTGACACACCCGCCAACCGCAAGAAAGTCGAGAAGCTTCTGCAGCGTGTGGAGGCTAAGATCCTTCTGGACGAGCTCGATTACGCTGAGTTCTTCCCTGGCAGTCGAAACTTGAAAAAGATTCAGCTCAAGAGCTCACAACCCAACACAGAAAGTATCGAGACAGCCACAGGAAGCCCCCCTCCTACTGTGACGTTTTCCGATTTCGCCCAGCAATGGTTCCGAGAAATCCAGGTGGAGTGGCGTCAATCGCACATACGTAACGTCAGCTCCATGCTGGAAAGCTCCTTGATCCCTGCGCTGGGGGGCCTGAATGTAGGAGAGGTCACCAAGGCCAATATCCTCGAATTTCGTGCCGAGCTCGCCAAGCGAAAGGGAAGAGGCAGCAACACCCTACTATCGCCAAAAACGATCAATAGTCACATGACAATCCTCCGTATGGTGATCGATGAAGCAGCAGATCGCTTCGGCTTCGAAACACCGTACCGGAATATCAAGCCGCTAAAACTTCAGAAGAGTCATATTGAACCCTTCTCGCTCAAGGAAGTCGAGCGCATCACCAGCAAGGTCAGACCCGACTACCGCGATTACTACATCGTTCGCTTCTATACAGGTCTCAGAACCGGAGAGATCGACGGGCTGAAATGGAAGCATGTCGATTTCGAGAAGCACGAAATACTGGTTCGAGAAACTCTGATAAATGGCCAGACAGAATACACAAAAACCGATGGATCACAGCGCGAAATCCCTATGCTGGGACCCGTCATGGATGCTCTTAAGCGGCAACATTCCGCCACTAGGCACAAGAGTGAATATGTTTTCTGCAACCGCCTTGGCGAACCACTGGATCACAACAATGTGACCAAAAGGGTCTGGTACCCACTGCTACGCAGGCTCGGGCTTAAGAAACGGCGACCATACCAAACTCGGCACACTGCAGCGACGCTATTTCTAGCTTCTGGAGAAAACCCAGAATGGGTAGCGAAGACTCTAGGACATTCATCAACAGAGATGCTCTTTAAAGTTTACTCTCGCTATATACCTAACGCCACCCGCATGGATGGCTCAGCTTTCGAAAAACTAGTCGGATCATCACTTTTTTCTACAGTAAAGGAGCAGACACATGAATCAGAATAAATCTCTTTCCAGATTCTGCACCAGCTTCTCCGGGGTATTCCGCCTCACTGGACGAATCGTCGAATTTGACAAGAATGGGGCACCCTACCTAAAACTCCGCCTAAGCCACTGTGATGCCGACTACGTTGCCGGACTGGATGTTGATAAAGTGAGCATACCAGAGAACATAGGTTATCTAGATCAAATCGTTGCCTCTGGCGACAAGTGTAGTAGCAACCCTCTGGGCCTGAATGTCAAACTCCATGAGATCAATCTAGCATCACGAGACGAGATCAACATGCAGCCCTTCTTGAATAGCCTGCCAAGAGCGTACTGCCCTGTCCCTGAGTCACTGGATAAGCTAGTGATTGCCGTACGTTCACTGCAGTCAATCCACCTCAAGAATTTTATCAGGCGTGTTATCGAACGACGAGACCGAGTTGAGACCTTTCTCAACGCACCAGCGAGCCGGTCACATCATCACACTTACCGTGGTGGCCTGCTGGAACACTCCTTGGATGTCGCTCGTAACGTAGTTGCCATGATAAAGCTCAACGAACCCAGCATGCCTCGAATTCTTCAAGAACTCGGATTTGTAGCCGGACTCCTCCATGATATCGGTAAAACTTACACCTACGATTCGAGCGGCAAGCCCACTGCGGCATGGAGCCTCTGCGAGCACGACGCTCTAACTCTCGAAGCATGTGCCATTGCTTTGGCTTATCTGGATCGCCACGAGCCGGAACTGGCTATCACGCTTAGACACATTTGGACCTGTGCATCTCCAGGAGCACGCTATGGTGTTCGTCCAGCCACGACTCTTGCTAAATACGTTCGAGATGCTGATGGACAAAGCTCCTTTTCCAACAAACAATCGAGAATCTTCAGAAATTCAAAATACGGACTCAACAAAGAGGGATCAGGAACCTTTTGGCTCCCAAGCATCAGGACACCAAGTCAAGGAATCACGATAGAAAACACAACTAAATAACACTCAAATTTTCAAAAACCCTGACTCTAAAGAAAGAGCCAGGGTTTTATTGACATCAGAATCTAAAAATCGGGTGGAAGCATAACCGTAGTTATGCCATTACCTAAGTCCGTAACAACTTCCACCCAAATATCACCAAGATTTCCCATTACCCCGTACCGAGAACATACAGTCCATTCTTCTTGCACTCCCTCCTGGTTTGACTCCCACTCCTCTTTCGCCAAATCTCCCCACATGCCTGTAACATGTTTAAAAACCATCACCCAGGGCGTGAGCCCGTGACGTGACAGTTTTTTAATATCTTTTGTAATTGCCACATCCCGATGCCTGTCAAGCTTGTTGGAACACGGGATCACGCGGCTTCTAACCGCTGATCCTGCATGAAGATCGGATCTTCCTGATCGGGATTCAGCCAGGCCGTCCGACGTGGCGTCCAGTTGCGGGTAGC